>Ga0157378_10003982_pt1 | contig 13053 bp, 10 predicted proteins | sample M65metaG_FD_115309 | JGI IMG/M metagenome (GOLD analysis project Ga0157378, IMG submission 115309) | Miscanthus rhizosphere microbial communities from Kellogg Biological Station, Michigan, USA - M6-5 metaG | ecosystem: Host-associated > Plants > Roots > Rhizosphere > Soil | place: USA: Michigan...
ATTGGTGCGCTGTGAAGTGGAGTCACCTTGCTCACCCGTGGCGCAGTTCGCGTTGCCCGCGTTAACAACAACCGCGCGCATCCGGCCCTTCGAAACCCGCAGATTTTTCTTGGAAAGGGTGACCGGTGCGGCGACAACCAGATTTTGCGTAAAGACGGCGGCGCCTGACGCGGAAACGTCGCTCGAAATGAGCGCGAGATCGAGAGCGCCGGTTTTCTTCAAGCCGCACGCAGTGGCGGCAAAGCGAAAACCCTTGGGCAGGGCAGATTCGGGAGGGGCCTGAGTCATTTCGCTTGGGCCTTGGATTTGGTTTCGTCGCTGAAAGTTTGCACGTATTTTTCGAGCTCAGCGATGGCGGCGCGAACTGATTCAGGCGCAGTGCCGCCAGGAACGTTTTTGGAAGCAAGCGCAGCTTCGATGCCCAGACTGCCGGAAATGTCGGAATCAAAGGCTGGAGAAATCTTGCGGAGCACGCTAATGGGGAGTTCCGTCCAGAGCATGTTCCGGCGTTCAGCCTCCTTCAGCACTTGGCCCACAAAATCGTGCGCCTGGCGAAAGGGAAGGCCCTTGCGAACCAGGTAGTCCGCGGCTTCGGTCGCCAGCAAGGCAGGATTCTCCGCCTTGGCACGCAATTGGTCGTCCCGGAAACCAGTGGAGGTGATTGCGCCGGCGGCGATGGCGAGCATGTCCGCGGTTTGGTCGTGCGCGGAAAACAGCGCCTCTTTGTCTTCCTGCAGGTCGCGTTGATAGCCGGTCGGCAAGCCTTTGAGAGTTGTGATCAGGCTGAAGAGCGCGCCGGTTATCCGGCCGGTTTTGCCGCGAATGAGCTCCCATGCGTCCGGATTTTTTTTCTGCGGCATCAGGCTGCTGCCGGTCGAGTACTGGTCGGGTAGGATCACGTACGAAAATTCCTGGGATGCAAAGAGGACAAAGTCTTCCGCGAGGCGCGACAAGTGCATCGCGATGCCCGAGAGCGCGAAGAGATAGTCAAAAGCAAAGTCGCGGTCGCTGACCGCGTCGAGGCTGTTGCCGGTAATTCTGGAAAAGCCGAGCTCGCCTGCGATTGCGGCGCGATCGATGTTAAAGGAGTTCCCGGCAAGAGCCCCCGAGCCCATCGGGCAAGCATCGGCGCTCGCCGCTGCATTTCGCACGCGCGTGACATCACGCGTGAACGCTTCCGCGTGGGCCAGCAGAAAGTGCGAAAGCAGAATTGGTTGCGCATGCTGCATATGCGTCATGCCGGCCATCGCAACACCGAGCTTAGCCCTTGCTTGCCCCAGCAAGGCGTTGATCAGCACCACGAGTGCTCGGCACGTTTCCGCTGCAGCATCCATCACGAACAAGCGGAAGTCCGTTGCAACAAGTTCGTTGCGACTACGGCCGGTGTGCAGCTTCCAGCCGAGCGCACCGAGCTCTTCGACCAGCGCTTTCTCGACGAAATGATGCACGTCCTCCGCGTCAGCACCGAACGAATCGACCCAGGCCGGATCGGACTCGGCTCGAAGGGCGATCTTGTCGAGCGCACCCAGCGTTTGCTTCACTTCGGCGGAGGTGAAGATGCCGATCGGTTCGAGCGCCCTGGCCCAAGCGCGATCCACGTCGATTTCGTAAGGCAGCAGGCGGCGGTCGAATGCGAACGAGCGCTGAAAAGCGTCAAAGCGCTTGTCCGGCTCACGCTCGAACCGACCGCCCCAGAGCTTGCTGTCTTTGCGTTCGGTCATGCTAAGAGAGATTCCTCGCTTCGCTCGGAATGACGGACCTACGAGTTGGAGCCTTCGGCTTTTGCTTTCGGACGCACGGTAATCGGCAAGGCGAACAGATTGATGAAGCCTTCCGCGTCTTTGGGGTTGTAACGGCCCATCGTAAAGCTGGCCAGGTCGGCGCGATAGAGCGAGAAGGGCGATTTGCGGCTGGTGACGTTCAGCGTGCCTTTCCACAGCTTCAGTCCGACAGTGCCGGTAACACGCTGCTGCGAAACGTTGAAGAATCCATCCAGCGCTTGGCGCTGCGTAGAGAACCACGCGCCGTTATAGACCAGTTCGGCGTAACGCACCGCAAGCATCTGCTGCAGGTGCGCAGTTTCGCGGTCAACGGTTAGGCGTTCGAGCTCGCGATGCGCGGTCACGAGCAAAGTGCCGCCGGGAGTTTCGTAGGCGCCGCGCGACTTCATACCGACGAGACGGTTCTCGACGAGATCGGTGCGGCCAACTCCATGTCGCGCCGCGATATCGTTCAGGGAATTCAGCAGCTCGATGGGGCCAAGCTTCGCGCCGTTCACGCTCGCCGGCGTACCGGCCTCGAACCCGATCTCCACTTCCTCAGCTTGGTCCGGAGCTTTTTCCGGAGAAACCGTCCATTGCCACATCGCTTCGCTCGGCGCGTTGGCAGGATCTTCGAGCTCGCCGCCCTCGTGGCTCAGGTGCCAGATGTTGCGGTCGCGGCTGTAAATGTTCTTTTTGCTCTGCTCGATAGGTACGTTGTGTTTTGCGGCGTAGGCGATGGCGTCTTCGCGGGAGTCAATGTCCCATTCGCGCCACGGCGCGATGATCTGCAGATTCGGCGCGATCGCTTTGTAAGCAAGTTCGAAGCGGACCTGGTCGTTTCCTTTGCCCGTGCAGCCGTGCGAAAGCCCATCCGCGCCAAGCTGCAGCGCCAGTTCCGCCTGCCGTTTGCCCAGAACCGGACGCGCCATCGACGTGCCGAGAAGGTAGGTGTGCTCATACACCGCGCCGGCGCGCAGCGTGGGCCAGATGTAATCGCGGACAAATTCCTCGCGCAAGTCTTCGACATATGCAGTGGAAGCGCCCGTGGCCAATGCCTTTTTGCGAGCTGCTTCCAGATCTTCCTGCTGGCCCACGTCGCCGATCATGGCAATCACTTCGCAAGCGTAGTTTTCCTTGAGCCAGGGAATAATGATCGACGTGTCCAGCCCGCCGGAATATGCGAGAACTACCTTTTGGGGTTTTGGTGCTGCTGTTTTCACAATTCCTCTTTCCTTGTTTGTGTTCGCGCTCGAGCGCGCGACGAAATTCATATCGAGATGCTATTTAGCGAAACAGCGTATGCAGAATCGCCTTCTGCACATACATGCGGTTTTCGGACTGATCGAGCACGACGGACTGCGCTCCATCCAGCACGTCGGAAGTAACTTCATGCCCGCGATGCGCCGGCAGGCAGTGCATGAACGCGGCGCCGCGTCCGGCCAGCGCCATCAATTTGCGATTCACTTGGTAAGGCTTGAAAATTTCGCTGCGCACTTTTTCTTCCGCCTCAAAGCCCATGCTGGTCCACGAATCGGTGTAAACGGCTTGTACGTCTTCGACCGCTTCGCGCGGATCGGTGAATAGCTCGATCTTTGCTCTGGTCTCTTTCGCCACTCGCCGCGAATCGGCAACCACATCATCGTCCGGCGCGTAGTTCGCCGGCGTCGCAATGCGGAGATTCACCCCGAGGCGTGCACCCAAATACAGCAATGAATGGCAAACGTTGTTGCCGTCGCCCACGTACGCCAGCTTCAGCCCCTTCAACGCCCCGAACTTTTCTTCCAGCGTGAAGTAATCCGCCAGCGCCTGGCAGGGATGAAACTTGTCGGAAAGCGCGTTGATTACGGGAATCTCCGTGGTCGCCGCCATTTCATCCAGCACCCGCTGTTCGTAAACCCGCGCGACGATGCCCTGCACCCAACGCTCGAGGTTGCGAGCCACGTCTGCGATGGACTCGCGCTCACCGAGCCGAGCCTGCGTATGGTCGAGGAACACCACGTGGCCACCCATGCTCTGGATGCCGACTTCAAACGTCACGCGCGTGCGCAGCGACGGCTTCTCAAAAATCAGCGCCAGAAATTTGCCGCGAAGCGTCTCTGCATAGCGCGCCGGATTCGCCTTGATGTCCGCGGTGATCGCCAGCAGCTCGCGCGAGTGCGCCGGGCTCCATTCCGCTCCCGTGAGCAGATCGTTGGTTTCCTGTGCCGGGATTGCAAGAGTGGTCGTTGCCATTTTCACCTCGAAACAGACGCCACGGATTTGGCCGCCGGCGACGAAAGCCTCGTTTCCGAAGTTTCCGCCGCCGGGACCACTCGCGGGGCTTGAGACAAGACTTTTTCAAACAAGCTTAAGAATTCGCGCACCTGCGCCTTGTTGACCAAGAACGGCGGCAGCAACCGGATCGTGAAGTCGTGCGTGCAGTTCATCAGCAGGCCTTGCTTCAGCGCTTCCGTAACGAACGCGCCGCCTTCAATCGAGAGCTCGACGCCGAACATGCAGCCTTCGCCGCGAATTTCCCTGATGAAGTGGTATTTGGACTTCAGCTTTTCCAGGCCTGCACGTAATTCTTCACCCCTCGCACGCACGTTCTCCAGCAGCTTCTCGTCTTCAATGATCTCCAGTGCTTCGAGCGCCACCGCGCAAATCATCGGTCCGCCGCCAAAGGTCGTTCCATGCAAGCCGGGCGAGATGCGCGATGCGGCCGCATCGTTCGTTAAAATCGCGCCAAGTGGAAGGCCAGCGGCCAGAGGCTTGGCGATCACGGCAATGTCCGGCTTTTCCGAAAATTTCTGATACGCGAAGTAACGCCCGGTGCGGCCAAGCCCGCACTGAATTTCGTCGGCGATCAACAAAGCCCCGTGCTGCTTGGTGAGCGCACGCGCGCGACGCCAAAACTCTTCCGCGACCTGGTAGATTCCGCCTTCACCTTGAACCGTTTCCAGGATCACGGCGCAAACGGTGTCATCGAACTTCGCTTCGAGGTCCGCAACATCATTGAATGTTACAAACTCCACGCCCGGCACCAGCGGCGCAAACGGCAACCGGTATTTTTCCGTGGCGGTCACACTCAATCCGCCAAACGTCCGGCCGTGGAACGAATTCGTCATCGCCAGGATGCGTGTTTGGGGCTGGCCGGAAGCTGCGGAACCTTCCGCAGGCCGCCCGCACAACCGCGCCAGCTTCAAGGCGCCATCAATTGCCTCTGTTCCGCTGTTGGCGAAGAACACGCGGCTCAACCCCGACCATTCCGCAAGCTTCTTCGCCAGCGGTCCCTGAAACTTGTTGTGAAACAGGTTCGAGAAGTGGACCGCGTGGCCGGCCTCGCGGCGGATCGTCCGCACAATCCGCGGATGCGCGTGGCCCAGTGCATTCACGGCGATACCGCCGAGGAAGTCCAGATATTTCTTGCCGGTCGAATCAAAAACGTATGCGCCGCGTCCATGCGTAAACAGAATTGGCGGCCGCTTGTAGGTCGGCAGCAAATATTGGTCCGCCAACGCGATCGCCTCAGCGGACTTGCCTTCTTTTTGCCGCTGCAAACCGCGTGAGATCGACGGTCCCAGCCGATTTTTTTCGAATTGGGTCATCACGCCGCCGACATCGCCGCGGGGATGCTTGCCGCCAAAGGTTCACGCAGCACTCGCGTACCCGGCGCTCCGCTAAAGGAGCCAGCGGCGGTTAGATCGAGTGCGGCGAGCAACCCGCCGGGAACCGTTCCACCGACAATGTGCACTCCGCCCACGCCGCCTTCCAGCGCACGCCGCGCTGCTTCCAGTTTCAAGACCATGCCGCCCGAAACAATCTTTGTCTGCACCAAGCGTTCAATTTCGTCGCAGGCCACGGCCGACAAGATCCGCTCGCCCTCCAGCACACCGTGCACATCCGTGAGATAAATCAGCTGGTCCGCCTGCAAGTATTCCGCGCAAGCCGCTGCCATATGGTCCGCGTTGATGTTGTACAACTCGCCGTCCGGTCCCAAGCCGAGACATGCCGCCACGGGAAGCAATCCCGCGCTCCACAAAGACGCGAGCAAGTCCGCGTTCGCTCCCGTCAAATAGCCGACGTAACCCAGGCTGCCTTCCGTGTCGTTGTGCACCAGGGGTTCTGCGCGAAAACAGGCCGCATCGGCCGCGGAAACTCCAATCGCCGGCTGGCCTGCCGCTGAAATCGCCGCCGACAATTGCTTGTTCAGCAATCCCGCAAATACCATCACCGCCACGTCGCGCGTCCCGCGGTCCGTCACGCGCAATCCCGCAACGAACCTGCTCTCGATTCCCATGCGCTTCAGCGTCGCGGTAAAGACCCGTCCTCCGCCGTGCACGACCAAGATCTGGTGCCCCTGCTTCGCCAGCGCCGCCACTTGTGCGGCCAGCGACTTCACCGTTTCCGCTTCTTCCAGCAAAGCGCCCGCAAATTTAATGACAATTTTCATTGCAGCCCCGTTTCCTCCTCGATTCCCAGCAAATGATTGAAGTTCTGCACCGCCTGGCCCGCCGCGCCCTTTCCCAAATTGTCCAGGCACGACACCACAATCAGCCGCCGCCCACTCGCATCCAACGCGAAGCCGATGTCGCAAAAATTCGTGTGCGCCACGTGTTGCAACTCCGGCAGAGTTCCTGGCTTCGAAATCCGCACCATCGGCCGTCCCGCAAAGGTTTTGCGATACAACGCCTCCACCTCCTCCGAGGTCCGCGACTCGCTCGACGTCACGTAAATCGTGGAAAGAATTCCTCGTGCCAACGGCAGCAGGTGCGTTGAAAAAACGACCTGTGACTCGGGCAGCCCGGTATGCTCTGTAATCTCGGGAGTATGCCGGTGAGCAAACAAGTTGTAGGCCTTGAAATTTTCGTCAAGCTCCGAAAATTGCAAATCGCGCCGCAGTTCTTTTCCGGCTCCCGTCGCGCCCGACTTGCAATCGCACACCACGCCGGCTCCCTCAGCAATCCAGCCCGCTTCCGCCAGCGGCCGCAGCGCAAGAATCACGCTGGTCGCATAACATCCCGGATTCGCGACGAGCCTCGTGCCAGCAATTTCCCTCGCATACAACTCCGGCAGCCCGTACACCGCTTCGCCAAGCCAATTTGCGTGAGGTGTCGGCAGCCCGTACCACCGCTCAAAGGTCTGCGCTTCGCGAAACCGGAATGCGCCACTCAAGTCCACCACGCGCATCCCCGCTTCCAGCAAGCGCGGCGCCAACTCCGCTGAAGCTTCATGCGGCGTCGCCAAAAACGCCGTACCCGCTCCGCTCTCCGCGATCGCTTCTGCCGACAACGCCTTCACCGGCGCCTGCCCCCACCCGCGCAGCTGTGGAAACAATTCCGTCAAGCAATGCGCGCCAGCCGGCTCGCGCACGTAAAAGGTCAGCTTCTCCGCGGCCGGATGGCGCAGGAGAATCTTCGCCAGCTCAAAGCCCGTGTAGCCGGAGACACCCACGACCGCAATGTTTTTGGGATCCTTCATTTTATGAAGCGCGGCTGCGCAGAGGGCGGCTCACAAACGACTCGATCTTCTGCTGCAGCGAGACGCGCTGCTTCTTGTTCGGCGTGATGATCAGCACCGTATCGTCGCCGGCGATCGTGCCGGCAATCTCCGGAAATTTCGCTCCGTCCACGGCCGCGGCCAGCGGCTGCGCTCCGCTCGGCGGCGTTTTCAGCACCAGCAAGTTCTCCGCAGGGCGGATATCGAGCAAAAACTCCCCCAACGCCCGGGCCAGCGGCGGCATCGGAGTCGTTTCCTCTACAAGCGCGTTCGCCGGCCGGTAGCCTTCCGGCGTCTTCACCAGCTTCAGCTCCTGGAGATCGCGCGAAAGCGTCGCCTGTGTCACGCGCAATCTCTGGGTCGAGAGGCGTCGCCGCAGTTCCTCCTGGTTCGCGATGCGTTCCGCGGTCACCAGTCGCAGGATCTGCCCGTGTCGGAATGTCTTGGCGTTCGCCATATACAGCGGTTATTCACCGCACTGTATAAAAATACAGGCGCGTGAATAAATTTGTCAATGGATTTTTATAAAGGGCTAGTGTCAAGCGAGGCTCTTCGCCCCTGCTTACGCCCAGCGCACATCCTCGCGAACCACGCTGGCTTTTCCGCTCGCCCTGTTGCTACCTTTATCTGAGTCATAGGACATGCCGACTTCCTGCCACATAGCAGGCTGCAAAAGCAGTGCGCCCCACGCCCTCGAAGAGCACAAGCTCTGCGTGCTGCACTACACTTTGTCTTTGGAAGCCAGTTGTTCCGAAATGCGCCGCGAAACGGCGCTGGGCAACGCGCCTCACGACCGTCAGCGCGAAATCATGCGCTTCATCACGGAGAGTGGAGAACGGCTGGCTCGCGTCGCCACCAGCGGCATGGCTCTTACCGACGACCTCAAGGCCCGCATCCTTAGCACTTTTCTGACTCTGATGAATCTCCGCGAGAACCTGGACCGCGCGTCCATGCGCACTCCGCCAGGCCGAAGCGGCGTCTTCCGCTGACTCTCACCCCTGGTGGCGGCAAGCGTTTCTACGCGCCGATGTAGCGCGCATACAACGACCGCGCCACTGCCGGATCCGTCGAGCCTTTTAGAATCGCCCGCCCGTCCCCGAACACCGTCATCTCGTAGGGCGGCACGCTGAACTTCAAAAGAAATCCATTCTGCTTCACCGCCATGCCTGCCGCCCGAAGGCTCCCCTCAAGCGCGCCAAGATCGAGCGTACGCCGCCGCTCGTGAATCTGCACCGAATCCCGCCCGCACCTGGTGATATGCGGCTGCGCTTGGCCTTCCAGGTAGGAAAATTCCCGCCGCGCGCAAGCCCGGCAATCGGTATTCCGCGCCACGCCTATCGACTGTATCCGCCCGCTCCATACATCGCACGAAATCAGGCGGCCATGCAGCGCCTCAATGCGTCCCGATAAGAACTTCAGCGCTTCCGCTGCCTGGAGCGAAGACACCAGGCTCACCGCCGGTCCCAGCACGCCTACGGTGTCGCAGGTCTCTTCGAGCGCTGGCCCGGCATCCGCTGTCTCCATCAAACAAGCCAGGCAGGCCGTTTCGCCCGGCCGAATTGCAAGCGTCACTCCATAGCTGCCGACAGCCGCCGCATAAATCCACGGCCGTCCGGCCTCGACCGCATAGTCATTGAGCAAAAACCTCGTCTCGAAATTGTCCGTCCCATCCAGAATGAGGTCGAAGCCGCCCAGCAGTTCCTCCGCGTTGCGGGGAGTTAGGTCCGCTACCACGCCTTCCGTCCGGATCTCGGCGTTCAGCAAGCGCAACTTCCTCTCCGCTGCAGCCGCTTTCGGCAGCGCCTCCCGGGCATCATGCTCGTCAAACAAGGCCTGCCTCTGCAGGTTCGACGGCTCCACAAAATCGCGGTCAATCACCCGCAGTCGCCCCGTTCCGGCGCGCACCAGCAACTGCGCGGTGGAAGCCCCGATCGCCCCGCAACCCACCACCACGGCGCTCGACCCGAGCAGCCGCCGCTGCCCCTCTTCCCCCATCCCGGCAAACAGAATTTGCCGAGAATATCGCTCCCAATTCGGGTTAGCTTTCAAGTGATTACTTGCTTTTGCCGCGCGCTCATTCACCTCACGATAATAGCGCCAATGAATGGCGGTTTCAGGTCTCCGGCCAACCCCCGGCCGACCCGGAAGCGGGCAACGCCCCTGTGCTACCCTTCGTCTGAGCAAATTGGGTGCATGAGGGCGAATTGTGTGAGAAGGCTGTGCGGCGCGCTGCTCGCGGCGCTCCTCTGCGGGGGAGTGCCGGTTGTCCTTTGCGGACAGCAACAACCATCGCCAGCCGCCTCCGCTCCGGAACAATCATCGCTTCCTGTCACGGAATGCCGCGTTTTGACCGCAGACGGCCAGGCCCTGCCGATCGCCGGAAATCCCATCTCTCTTGAAATTGGCAAGCCGCTTGACCCCGCGCAAGTCGCGGCCAGCCTCAAAGCCCTTTATCGTTCGGGAAAGTATTCTGATATCCGTGCGATCTCACAGAAGGTCGACGGCGGGGTCCGCGTTGATTTTGTCGTCAAAGAAAATCTTTTCTTCAATCAGGTGATCCTCCTCGGGCTCAAGCCTCCTCCGACCGAAGCCTCCTCCGCCGCCGCCATGCAGATCACCCTCGGCGATGTCTTCCGCAAGGAAGCGCTCGACGAAGCGCTCGAGCGTCTGCGGACGCGCATGCAGGAAGAAGGCTTCTACAACGCCAAGCTCAACGCCGAGCTTCGCCCGCATCCTGCCGAACACCAGATGGACATTCTCGTCCACATCGATCCCGGAGTGCGTGCCCGGGTGGGAGCCGTTCATCTCACCAACAACACGGAATATCCCGATGCGGAGATCGTTTCTCGCTTGAAAATGAAACCGGGCACGGCGATTACCAGCTCCCGCATCCAGAATGGCACCAACCGCATTCGAAAGTTCCTCATTAAAAAAGGACACCTGACCGGGCGCGCCGCCGTTCGCCGCGGCGCCTACGATGCGGCTAAAAACACGGTGGACTTCACGCTCGACGTCTCGGAAGGCGCCCGCGTAAAGGTCGAAATCACGGGCGCGAAACTATCCGGCGGAGAACTCAAAAGGCTGGTGCCTATCTATCAGGAAGGCTCAGTCGACGACGACCTGCTTGCAGAAGGCAAGCGCAACATTCGTGAGCGGCTCGAGCGCGAAGGCTATTTCGACGCCAACGTGGAATACACCACCGCCACCCGCGAAGTGCAAAGCAAACTCTGGAACGGCGAAGAACAGGTCATCACCTACACGATCGAGCGCGGCGACCGCCACAAGCTGGTCGGCATCGAGATCACCGGAAATCGCTACTTCGACAAGGAACTGCTTTCCGAGCGTCTGCAGATCTACAAGGCCGCTTTCGGTTCCCGCGGCAGGTTCAGTCGCCGCATTCTCGAAAACGATCGCCAGTCCATGGAAGGCCTTTACCTCTCCAACGGCTTCGCTGCTGCCACGGTGGTCGCTCAAGTGGACGACAACTACCAGGGCAAGGAAGGCAGTCTCTTCATTCGCTTCGTCATCAATGAGGGCGTACAGACGCGCGTAGCGGAGCTAAACATCGTGGGCAATCAGGCTTTTGGCTGGGAAGAACTCACGGGCGTCATCTCGTCCAGCCCGGGACAACCCTTCTCCGAGGCCAACGTCGGCAGTGACCGTGCCAACATCCTCGCTCTTTATTTCAACGAAGGCTTCCCGGAAGCCACGTTCGAATCCACCAGCGAACCCTTCACGCCTCCAGCGTCGACCGAATCCGCGAATTTACTTCAAGACAAATCGAAGGAATCTCGGGCCGACAAGAAAGTAGCTCAGCTTCAGCAGGAAGCGGTCCGCCTTACGTATAAAATCCACGAAGGCCCGCAAACCCACGTGCGCCGCATCCTTTTGACCGGCTACGACCACACGCGCCCCCACGTCATCCAGCGCGAGGTTCAGGTCAAGCCGGCGCAGCCTCTGCGCGAAGGCCAGGTAGTCGATGCACAGCGCCGTCTTTACAATCTCGGCGTCTTCAACCGCGTCACCATCTCGCCGCAAAATCCGACTGGCACCGATCCCGACAAGGACATCGTGGTGCTCGTCGAAGAAGCCAAGCGCTACACCATCGCCTACGGCGGTGGCTTTGAAGTGCAGCGACTCGCCAGCACCACCAGCCCCACCGGCGGCGAGGTTCAGGCAGCCCCGCGCGGCATTTTTGAAATCAGCAAACTCAATCTCACCGGCCGCGCCGATTCTCTTTCCTTGAAACTCCGTGGCAGCACTTTGCAGGGGCGCGCTCTGCTTGGCTACAACGCGCCCAGCACATTTGGCGATCCCAAACTCAGCATTCAGGTCACGGCATTCGCCGAACGGACCCGCGACATCAACACCTTCACCGACACCCACTACGAGGGTTCGGTCCAGCTTACCGACCAGCTGTCCCACGCCACCACGCTTCTCTTTCGTTACAGCTTTCGCAAAATCCTCGTTTCCAACCTCAATATTCCGCCCGAGGAAATTCCTCTTTTCCAACAGCCCACTCTGGTCTCGCAGTTCGGCGCCTCGTGGGTGCGCGACACGCGCGACAATCCCGCCGACGCCAGCAAAGGCTGGCTCAATAGTGCCGACTTCGGCATCGCCGACACCTACATCGGCTCCAGTGCCAGCTTTCTCCGCTTCCTTTATCAGAACTCTTCCTATCACCCCATCAAGCGGCGCTTCAGCTTTGCCCGTTCCGTCCGCGTCGGCATCCTTGCTCCCTATCGTGACACGGTCTCTCTCACCTTCCCGGCCCCCACAGTCGAACCCTTTCCTCGGGTTATTCCTCTTCCGGAACGCTTCTTTGCCGGTGGTGGAGCTTCACTGCGAGGCTTCGCCCTAAATCAGGCTGGCCCGCGCGACTCGGTCACCGGTTTCCCTATCGGCGGCCAGGCCTTGCTTGTCTTCAACCAGGAATTTCGTTTCCCGATGCGCTTGCCGTGGGTGGGGACGAAAATCGGCGGCACGCTGTTTTATGACGGCGGCAATGTCTTCGGCGAGGTCGACAAAATCAACCTGCATTGGAGCACGCCCAAGCCGATCTTCGATCCGGCCAATCCCAAACAGTGCCTCTACAACTGCACCAACGAGCTGAGCTATTTTTCGCATACCATTGGCATCGGCGCGCGTTATGCCACGCCGGTCGGACCCATTCGCGTGGACTTGGGGTACGCGTTGAACCGTCCTAATTTCGTGATTCCGATCGCTTGCCCCAGCGGGAGCACGCCGACCAGCTGTCCCACGGGGTCGCTCGGGTTCCAGTCCACCCGCCTGCCCGCCTTGCAGGTATTCTTCAGCTTGGGGTCGAGCTTCTGATGCGCATGGCAGCTAGAGGGCGGCGAGTTTCGTTGGCGCTGGTCGCGTGCCTGCTTTTCGTATCGCTCGCTTCCGCGCAAGAAGTGATCGACCGCGTCGTCGCGCGGATTGAAAATGACGTCATCCTTCTCAGCGATGTCCGCCTGCTTTCCCGCTATCAGTTACTCGTGGAGGGCAAAACGGAAAGCGACGCGGAAATTCTGGATCGTCTCATTGATCAGTGGATTGTCCGCAACGAAGCGAACGTGGCGCGCACGCCGCAGCCTTCCGACGCCGATATCGATCGCGTCGTCGAGCGCCTGATCCAGGGTTTTTCCTCCAAGGAAGATTTCGAAACCCGCCGCAAGCTGGCGGGTCTCAGTGAGGCGGACGTTCGCCGCGTCACTACCGATCAACTTTTCCTCAACAGCTATCTGGACTCGCGCTTTCGCCCCACGGTGCAGGTGGACGAGCAGGCCATTCAGGACTTTTACAAAAA
>Ga0157378_10003983_pt1 | contig 13052 bp, 10 predicted proteins | sample M65metaG_FD_115309 | JGI IMG/M metagenome (GOLD analysis project Ga0157378, IMG submission 115309) | Miscanthus rhizosphere microbial communities from Kellogg Biological Station, Michigan, USA - M6-5 metaG | ecosystem: Host-associated > Plants > Roots > Rhizosphere > Soil | place: USA: Michigan...
GGCGGATTTGAATTATCACTTATTTATATTTCCAAACCTCCTGGCAGTAAGGGATTGCCGTGTCCCAAATTTTAATTTCATATTTCAATTTTTTTGGCACATTTTTTATACAAGTTGGTTTTTGTAAACTTCTTCTTTATACGGCAATCTAGTAATAAGTTTGTTCGAATAAAGGATTTTTTATGAGAATAATATTGCCTTTATGAGTTATAGTGTGTTAATTAAATTTATTATGCTTTTATACAAAAATTTAAGTGTTTTACATTTAAATTGCGTCGCTTAACAATTTGATTTTTAATTTGAATTTCATTCATCGATAATAAGAGTATTTTCGCAGAAAAAATTTTTTAGCGAAAACAAAAAAAGCTATTTTTATTAAAAAAGTATTAATTTTTAGTTTACCTTCATTTTTTAAAAATCGAAAAGGAAAACACTTAATCGTACGCTATCGAGAAGAAGTTACAACTAAGTTTTTTTGTCTCATTTTGAGATCTGCCAGATAACCATATAGAAGAGGCTGAATGAATCTTAAAATACTTATGTATTAACCGTATACTTATTCAATATTCTAACAAAAACTGATGAAATCTTCCTTCACAGATTTCTTTGATAAAAGGAAGTTTATTAGAATCAGACGAGAAACCGCGAAAAGAAGGGTTTTAGCCTTTAGAGCATATTTATTCCACTAAGTATTTAATTTAATTGTATGGAGATTAACAAAAAAGGGTTAGAAATTGAAGAAGATAATTTCTTTAACGAGATAATGTTTCGGTTTTTCCCCTATTGGCCCTTATTTCTTGGATTATTTGTAATAAGCATTATTCTGGCGTTTTCATACCTATTATATGTTACTCCTACCTACTCAATTTCAGCTACCTTACTAATAAAGGATGAAAAGAAAGGTATCGATGATCCATCAATAATGCAATCCTTGAATATTTCATCTTCAACCAATATAGTTGAAAATGAAATAGAGGTATTACATTCAAGAGCGTTGCTTAATGAAGTGGTGATGAAATTAAATTTATATGCACCTATTTATTCAGACGGCCCTTTGTTTAAAACTACATCGGCATATACATCTTCTCCCGTAATTGTTCAGGTAAAAAATCCCGAAATATTAGATACAGCCACCGGCGCCCTGCAAATTTATTTTACTTATGATTCTTTGAAACAACAAGTCAAAATAGAAAATAAGAATTATCCGCTGAATGAATGGATAAAAGCTCAATACGGAACATTTAAGTTTATTCCGAATCCTAAATTTAAAAATGCTGATACTACAAATTCTCTTTACTTTACTTTTCTTTCACCAAAACTTGTTGTTGCTTCACTTAGTCAAAATTTAGTAGTTGATCAATCGGATAATGAATCTACAATAGTAACATTAACGCTTCCTGATCAAAATATTCAGCGTGGTAAGGATATCGTAAACGAGCTCATATACGCTTATAACAGAGCATCTGTAAGTGATCAAAATCAGTTTGCTGCAAAAACCCTTGCAACTCTTAGTCAACGTATGGTGGAGGTACAACATCAAGTCGATTCTATTCAGAATTTGATCAATCGATATAAAGTAAAAAATGGCATTGTAGATTTGACTCAACAAAGTTTGCAGTATTTGCAAAATGTTGGAAATAATGATCAACAACTGTCAGAAATTAATAGAAAAATTGCAGTATTGGAGGATGTGGAAAAATATGTTAATTCGAAGGATCAAAACCAAGGGATCATCCCATCCACTTTAGAGCTTAATAATCCGGTATTATCAGATTTGCTAAAGCAATTATACGATTTGGAAATCAATTATGAGAAAGTAAAAATGACTGCTTCGGATAATAACCCAACAGTAATCAGTTTATCCAAGCAAATTTTAAAAACAAAATCAGATATTTTAGAAAACATCAAAATTGCAAGAATAAGTTTAAATGCAAGTCATAATAATTTGAATCAAACAGCTAATACTTATTCATCTCAATTAAAAAATATCCCGGATAAAGAAAAGGCGTTAGTAGAAATTAGCCGTGAACTTACAGTATTAACCGATACGTATAATTTCTTATTACAAAAAAAGGAAGAAACTTCTTTAACTTTTGCCTCCACGATTCCTGACAGCAGAATTGTAGATTTAGCTGAAGCATCTATATACCCTTCGAGTCCAAACAAATTAATTGTGCTTGCTGTTGCAATTGTTTTAGCTATGGGAACAGGTTTGTTTATTGTATTGAAAAAGGAAGTTTTTAACCCCAAATTATTGTTCCGTTCTGACATTGATAAATCTACCCATATCCCCGTTGTAGGAGAAATTGTGGATTTGAAAGAAAACAAGCACTCTATTGTTGATATTCAAAAAAATCCTGTTAGTACAGAACAGTTTCATCATTTGGCTGCTGCTATCGGACTTTATGATAAAAAAGTGCACGGAAAAAAATTATTTGTTACCTCAAGCATTAAGGGTGAGGGAAAAACTTTAATAAGCACTAATCTCGCTATTACACTTGCTTCATCTGGGAAAAAAGTAATTATTCTCGATATGGATCTGAGGAACCCTCAATTGTCCAGTAGCTTTAATATAGACAATGAGGTTGGTGTTGCCGAGTTCCTTGAAGGAGGAAGAGAACCATATGAAATTATAAAACATTCAGAGTACGATAATTTGTTTATTGCACCTGCTGGCACTGTTCAGTCGAAAATAAATGAGCTTCTTTTAAATGGTAAACTGAATGAGCTTTTTAATTACCTGGAGGAGGTATTTGATTTTATTATTGTTGATACCCCACCAATCGAACCTGTAAGTGATGCGTACATCCTATCTGCATATAGCGATAGTACTTTATTTGTGGTAAGACACAGGTATACACCAAAAGCTATTGTTCGCCTACTTGATCAAAATAATAAGATTAAATCCTTAAAAAATGTGGCTATTGTTTTTAATGGAGTAAAAGCAAGAGGATTTATTAAACATGCTTATGGATATGGTTACGGTTTCGGATACGAATATGTTTACAAACAAAGCGTAAAAGAAAAAAAAGGCAGGAAAGCGAAGCTGGTATAAGAATTTAATATCTTATTTAGAGTTACCAAGTAGGCATGGGACTGGGTAGTGGCGAAGCCGTGCAAACTTATAATGTTAACCTTATAAATACCAATATGATTTTAACCGTTAATTACCCTAATAAAATGAATACTATAGCAATTGATTTAGGCACTAAAACAAATGATTCAAAATGGTACGCCGTTTACACACGACCGAGATGGGAAAAGAAGGTTGCGGAAATTCTTGCACAAAAAAAAATTGAAAACTACTGTCCTTTAAATAGAGTAATTAGACAATGGAGTGACAGGAAAAAGGTCGTACTTGAACCGCTGTTTACTTCTTATGTATTTGTAAAAACTACTCAACAACATCATGCAGACATTCGTAAGATTACAGGGATATTAAATTTTGTTTACTGGCTTAATAAACCGGCAACAATACGTAATGAGGAAATTGATAATATCCGCGAGTTTTTGAATGAGCACATGAACGTGCAAATTCAAAAAGCACCGGTTAGTATAAATGATGCGGTAAAAGTTATCAAAGGACCTTTGATGGATTATGAAGGAAATGTTATTGCAATAAAAAGTAAAACCCTTAAAATTCTTTTACCGTCATTAGGTTATATGATGATTGCGGAAGTAGAAAAGACGAGCATTAAGATAATTAATAACGAGGAATCGTATAAAGTAAATTATAATATTGCAAACTGAAAAATAACTTCCTATACTTTCAAATCTTAAAAGAATTTACCTTTTCTTCACCTTTATTTGTTCATTTATTTTTATTTGGTCTTTAGCCCAAATGACATAAAAAAAATCCTGTTTAAAAAATCGCAACGTAAAAGTATAACCCGCGGGAGTTAAAAATTACTAATGGTGTTTATATTCTAAAGATATTCACGGACTCGGAAATTTTTATCTGCAGTAATTTAATTATAAAAATAAGTTCTCCTATATAAGTATTGGTTCAATGAATGAGTTTAGTAAAAATTATGATGAATTAATTGATGACAGATTAATGAATAAAGACAAAATTTTTGAGTCTTTATTAAAATATTTGGATGATAGCCTGATTTCTTATGCTGTTTTAAGTTCTTGCACCAATTTAAGAGAAGAAGGTGATATCGATTTTGTAATTTCCCGAAAAGATTTTAGCAGAATTCAACCTTTAATTTATAAATTTTGTAATAAAAGAGAACTCATCCCTGTACAGGTTCGTAATCATGAAGCTACAGCTTGTATGTTCATTTTGTGCTATTATAAAACGGAACAAAAAAAATTCTATTACATTAAAATAGATTTTTATAGCGATTACGTAAAACGAGGAAGGTTTTATTTGTCCTCGCAAGATCTTCTGGATAATCGCATTTATAAATATGAAGGAAATTATTGGAAATTAAATGATACTTATTTTTTTCTTTATTATTTAATTAAGAAGATTGACAAGAAAAGTATTAATTCTGAGCAATTCGTTGAGTTATTCAATTGTTGGACAAATGCCAGGCATGCAATTATTGAAAAACTAAAAAAATTTTTTGCGGAGGAAGGATCTCAAATAATTATTAAAGCGTTTGAAGAAAAAAATTTAAATGAGTTGATTAAAAATATTGAGCATTTAAATAACATTCTTCATGAAAAAATTTCGAGACGGTTTCTTTATATCCTTCTTTCAAAATTAAAATTGATAAAATCAACGTTAAAGCCCAAAGGCATTGTCGTAGCAGTTTTGGGACGAGATGGTTCGGGAAAAAGTACTTTTATAAAGGAAATGATTGGCTCAATGAAGCCTTACTTTCCGAAAGTAGAAAAGTTTCATACATTTTCCGGCTTTTTATACCGCCGTGGTATGTTTAACCGAAAAAGAGGATTTAATCATTCAACTCCACACAAACAAAAAACAAGAAATTTATATACTTCTTTTTTGAAATTAAATCTTTTCTTTTTTGAGGCAATATTTGGTTATTGGTTCAAAATATTTCCTCGTAAGGTAAAATCACATTTTATATTATTTGACCGATGCTTTATCGACGTATTGGTTGATCCTATTCGCTATAGAATCCGGATAAGTAAAATGTACATAAAATTGATGCATTATGTATTGCCTAAAACTGACATTTGGATAATTCTTGATCTTCCGACAGAAATTTTATTTAAACGCAAACAGGAGCTTGATTACGAAACTGCTGAAGAATTGCGCTATGTGTATTTAGACTTGCACCATTTACTCTCCAATAGCATTGTTATAAATAATGAAGGTGAAATAAAAGATACTGTAAACACAGCTTCATCGTTTATTTTAAATTATATGCATGAAAGGATTTCTTAAGAGTAAAGAGTTAAACTAATTCAAATCAACTATCAAAACCTATACTATGAGGAAAAAAAATATTGGAGTGATATTGGCTGCAGGCAATGGGGAGCGTAGTGGTTTTGACATTCCAAAGCAGATGATTAAATTGGCAGGTAAGCCAATTGTAGAACATACAATCTCCAATTTTCAAACTAGTGCGAGCATCGATGAAATAATAATCGTTACAAATTCAGATTGTATCGAAAAAATTGAGGAAATAGTTACTACCCGCGGCTTTACTAAAGTAAAAAAAATCATAAACGGAGGAAAGGAAAGATATGAATCATCTCTTGCAGCAATAGATTCGTGTGGTGAAGAAGCTCAGGCGATAGACATAAAACTAATTTTTCATGATGCCGTTCGGCCTCTTGTAAACGACAGAATTATACGCGATGTAGTGGAAGCATTAGACCATTATAACGCAGTAGATGTTGTTGTTCCTACAACCGATACAATAATTTCAACAGATCCGATTACTAATACAATAGATGCAGTACCTGACAGATCGAGATTAAGAAATGGTCAAACGCCTCAAGGCTTTAATTGGAAAACTATTAAATCAGCTTATGATCTCGCTTTAAAAGATCCTGACTTTAAAACTACTGACGACTGTGGTGTAGTGTTTAAATATTTACCGGAAGAAAAAGTATATCTTATTACAGGCGAAAACAATAATATTAAGCTCACTTATAAAGAGGACTTGCATGTTATTGATAAGTTAGTACAACTGAATTCAAAGAAGATTGTTTGGAACAAGCTTAATTCACGCAATCTTTCAATACTAAAAAATAAAGTTTTAGTACTTATTGGTGGCACCAGCGGCATAGGAGCCCAAATGGCAGACATTGCCAAAGCTTACCAGGCTAAAGTGGTTGTGGCAAGCAGACGTACGGGCATAGATGTAACCGATATTAATTCGCTTCATGAGAAATTTAAAAGTACTTATCTTGAATACGGACATATTGATTATGTAGTAAATTCTGCTGCAATATTGGTTAAACAGCCTTTAGCTCTGATGGACTATTCAGATGTGCAGGAAGCTATTTCAATTAATTATATGGGTGCTGTAAATGTTGCCATCGCGGCCTACAAATATTTAAAGGAAAGCCGTGGTCATTTACTGAATTTTACATCCAGTTCTTACACTTATGGACGTGCTTATTATAGTCTTTATAGTTCATCAAAAGCGGCAATTGTTAATATAACACAGGCATTGGCTGAAGAGTGGAATACTCAGTATATAAGGGTAAATTGTATTAATCCTGAAAGAACTGATACACCGATGAGACGCCGTGCATTTGGCATCGAAGAGCCCGGCACACTTTTATCACCGAAGGAAGTTGCTCTGTTTTCTTTAGGAGTACTTATCGATGAATGTACAGGTCATATTTTTGATATCACTACGCATCAAGTTAAAACAGCAATAAAAAATGATAGCTTTCTTGATGAATGGGAGGGTCAGTTACAAAGCATAAATAAAGAATACTGAAAGCAATACAGATTTAATGAAAAGTACTGATTTTTTTGAAGTGTTTCCTGATGAAAGGGAAAAAGGTGACAGCCAATTGAGGAAATGCCAATTGGTAATGTTGAGAATGCTCAAAATTCTTGATTTTCTGTGCGTAAGGCATGAAGTCAAATATTTTTTAGTTGAAGGATCATTAAGAGGTGCGATACTTTATCATGGATTTCTTCCCTGGGATGATGATTTGGACATTGGTATGACACGGGATAATTACGAAAAGTTTGTTGAAAAGGTTGTTCCCGAATTACCGAACGATATTTTTTTTCAAAACGACGAAACTGACCCGTGTTATCCTTCTTGTCATGTTATAGAAGCAAAGTTAAGAGATAAGTACAGTAGCTATAAACGAGGAAACCGCAACAATAAAAATACGTTTCATGATGGTTTGCAAATTGATATAGCCGTGTATGATCGCTCTTATCTGCCAAACAAATTATTCATTTACTTTGCTAACCGTTTATTGAAATTCTTTTTCAAACGCAGAGGTAATAAGAAAAGAGCCAATCTCCTTAAGTGGATATCAAAGTATTCACCTTTCTTATTGGTGTATGGGAACAGTTTTATTTCTCGTTTAAAAGAAATAAATCAAAGAACAAATTATATTAAGTATAAAGAAATAAAGAAACTAAAACGGACAAAATTTGAAGATATGGAAGCTTATATTCCGATAGGATGGGATAGTTATCTTAAAAGGCATTACGGTAAGTATAAGGAAATTCCTTCTTGGGAAAAACAAAAGGGGCACCATGGCAAGGATATACCAGATCCTTTTAATCCATGCAACCATAGTGAAATTCTTTATTGGAATTCAACTAAATTAGCACAAAGGTTGTAGATTAAATCAAGCTTTTATTTCTAATGCTTAAAACAAGTATGGATTTTGATTATTTATTTCCTGATAACAGAGAAAAAGGTGAAACTCGATTAAGGCAATGTCAACTTGTAATGTTGAGAATGCTTAAAATATTTGATTTTCTATGTGCAAAGCACCAGATCAAATATTTCTTAACCGGAGGCTCGCTCATTGGTGCTGTGAGACATCAGGGATTTATTCCTTGGGATGATGATTTGGATATAGGAATGACACGTGATAACTATGAAAAGTTTATTCAATACGCGGCTGCGGAACTTCCGGACGATATTTTCTTTCAAAACGTTGATACGGACGATTTTTATCGGCAAAATGATTTTGTAGATGCAAGGCTAAGAGATAAATACAGCAGTTATAACCATATCAGGAAAAAAAATAACGCTTTTCATCAAGGATTACAGGTTGACATATTTGTTTATGACTGTGCTTTTCTCTCTCACAACTTCTTTGTTATTGCACAAAATGTTTTATTAAAGTGTTTTAACGATTATAAAAGGAGAATCCGCATTTTAAAGTGGATATCAAAACATTCTCCATTTAAGTTAATTTATGCAAGCAACTATTTGCAAAGTTTCAGCATGTTAAAAAAAGGTACTTATATCAGGGAAAGCGAATATTCTGACCTTATAAGAGCTAAGTTTGAAGATATGGAAGCATACATTCCCAGGAAGTTTGATCCCTATTTAAGAAGACAGTATGGTGATTATATGCGGCTTCCCTCAATTGAACAAAGGGTTTCAAATCACAAAGTAGTTTGTGATCCGTTCACTCCTTGCAATCATACAGAGATTCTATATTGGGCTGAAAGAAAACACATCTGACTAAGTAATCCTTTAAATTAATTATCCCGGTCAATTGGATAAAATCAAATTGCACTATGAATTTCGATGCTTTATTTCCTGATTGCAGAGAACAAGGCGAAACAAGGCTGAGGCAATGTCAATTGGTGATGTTAAGAATGCTTAAGATATTAGACTATTTATGTACAAAATATGAGATAGATTATTTTTTAACAAATGGTACTTTATTAGGTGCTATAAGACACAAAGGATTTATTCCGTGGGATGACGATACTGATATAGGAATGACACGTGCTAATTATGAAAAATTTGTTCGGTATGCAGTAAGTGAATTGCCTCAAGATATTTTTTTTCAGAACAGAGAAAGTGATCACCATTATCCTCCTTACTATCGAGTTGAAGCAAAACTACGAGACAGGTACAGCAGCTATAGTCGAAGCAAGGAAATGAAAAAAAAATTTAAATGGCAGAATGGAATACAAATAGATATCTGTGTTTATGACAGAGCATTTCTGCCTCATAATTTCTGTATATATCTTGTCAATAAATCTATAAAAGTTTTTGGACCAAATAATAGTAATAAAAAAAGAGCAAAAGCTTTAAAATTGATTGAAAGATATTCACCCATACCACTTGTTTATTCTACTGCAGGAATATGTACTCTAAAAACACTAAAGCGCGAAACTCATTTTTATAAAGAGAAGGAGATAACAAAAATGATAAAAACTCAATTTGAAGATATGCAAGCATCAATTCCTGTAGGATGGGATAGTTATTTAAAAAGACGATATGGTAATTATATGCAATTACCTCCGGTTGAAAAACAAAAAGGTCATCATAGTGCTCAATTGCCTGACCCGTTTACTCCCAGTGAGCATGTTGAATCACTTCATTGGAAAGATCGAAAAGTGTATCAAAATATACTTTGATTTACTAATAACCATTTTTAATCCTGTTGTTGTATGGATTTTGATTATTTGTTTCCGGATGAAAGGGAAAAGGGAAAAACGCGTATCAGACAATGCCAATTGGTTATGTTACGAATGTTGAAGATTTTGGATTATCTGTGTGAAAAACATGGAATAGAATATTTTATAACAGGAGGCACTATGCTTGGTGCAATTCGTCATAAAGGCTTCATTCCATGGGATGATGATTTAGATGTTGGTATGACTCGTAATAATTACGACAAATTTGTAAAACATGCAGTTCCTGAATTGCCAAATGATATCTTTTTTCAAATAGATGAATCCGATTTGCATTATCCATCATGCCATATCATGGAAGCCAAATTAAGGGATAAATACAGTAACTATAGTATAAAAAAAAATTGGCACAACGGTTTACAAATTGATATTTCAATTTATGACAGAGCATACTTGCCACACAATTTTTTTATTTATCTGATGAATCGTTTCCTGTTATTTTTATTCAAAAAAAAAGGCAATAAAGAAAGAGCAAAGATGCTTAGATGGATATCCTGTTATTCCCCTTTCCCGCTGGTTTATTCATGCAGTTTTATATTTGGTTTTAAAATGGTAAAATTAGGCGCAAACTATTTTAAGGCAAAAGAGATTAAAACGAGGATAAGAACAAAATTTGAGGATATAGAAACATATATTCCCGCGGGTTGGGATGCCTACTTACGAAGAAGATATGGTAATTACATGGAGTTACCTCCACCGGAAAAACAAATCGGACATCACAGTAATAACAATTATATGCAGCTAACCTCACTTGAGAACACGAATGAAAACGCAAATTTACCCGACCCCTTTACACCATGCGATCATAAGGAAATTCTTTATTGGAAAACGAGAAGAACTATGAGCAATCATCAAAATATAACAATAAAAACGAACAATTAATTTCGGCTTTCAGTCTATAACTATATAATTGCAAACCCTTATAAATTCTAAAATAAAATACCTATAGAAAATGTTTTCTAATTTACTGCTGACACTAAATAAAAAATTTACTAAGGATAAAGATGTAAAAGAAATTGCGAAAGGTGGTTCGATAGCTTTTATCATGAATATGATTGGAATGGGAATAGGCTATCTCTTTGTACTTCAGGTATCTGCAATATATAAAGATTCTTCGGCAGCCATTTACGGTCAATATGTGCTTGTTTTATTGCTTCTTAGGGTGGGAAGTATGTTTACACGGTTTGGCACCGATACGTCTATGTTAAAATATACAGCAGGCTTTGCAAGTAATAAATTGTGGGGGAATATTACCGATGCTTATAAGAAGTCAATGATTATTCTTGTGGTTTTCAACGTTGGTGTAATAATTCTTGCAATCATTTTATCAAAGCAATTAGCCAATCTTTTTAATTTACCACAAGAACTTGTGCAACTTTCTTCCCTTTTTATTTTACCAATGGCACTAACCTTGTTTCATTCTCAAACAATAAGAGGGTTAAAAAAAATAGGTATTTCTTCTTTTCTTCAAAATTCAGCGTTCACTACTTTCAACTCACTACTTCTTCTTTTAGTTTTCCCCTTAATTAATAAAGACAGTTACTATTTTAGAAATTTGCTTTCCTACACACTTTTTGCAGCAATTATAATTGGTGCAATCGTAAGTACTGTTGTATGGTTTAGAAATATGCCATCAAAAAATGAACGGGAAAATTCTTTTGATAAAAAGCAAAGTTTATCGATTAAGCAAATACTCAGTAGTTCTTACCCTCTTTTGTTAGTTGAGTCAAGTTCTTTTATTGGTACATGGGTAGAACAGGTTTTACTTGGTATACTTGCAACTCACGAAGATGTGGGTATATATAACGTTTGCGTGAAGTATGCTATATTAACTTCAATTTCCCTGCGTTCCGTGAATTCAATATCAGCTCCAAAATTCTCAGAATACTTTTTTCAGAACGATTATAAGTCCTTAGGAAAAGTTGTTCGAAAAAGTACCAAAATGACTTTTTGGGCGGCGTTTCCGGTAACCTGCATATATATTATACTACCTGGTTTTTGTCTTGGAATTTTTGGAAAATCTTTTACTAATGGAACTATAGCATTATAATTACTAGGTATCAGCGGATTGATTAATGTAATGACAGGTTCAGTGGGCCCATTATTGCAAATGACAGGTCATCAAAGAACTTTGCACAGAATTTTATGGGTCGGTGTTTTTCTTGAAATTATTCTCAACTTGATATTAATCCCCTTCTTTGGAGTAACCGGTGCGGCTATTGCAAGTATGGTATGCTCAGCAATAAAAAATTTCACTATGGTTTATTATGTAAGAAAATATTTTGGTTTTTCAAGTGTGTACTTCCCCATTTTCTATAACAAATAATTTTAAGCCAACGGATTTGAAAAATGTTTTAAAATAAAATAAAAAAATGTCAGTTGTAAATATTATAATTCCCGGAGCCCCAAAAGCGGGAACAATGTCAATAACTTCTATTTTAAACCAGCACCAGGATATTTATGTTCCTGCGTGGAAAGAACCACGCTTTTTTATTGAAGACAAAATAAGAGAATTAGAAGATAATACTCCATTGAAAAAATATTTGATGAGATCAAGTGTTTTTGATTGGTCAAAGTATAAAACAATTTATAACAACCAGAGCAAATTTAAAATTGATGCAAGTGTTCAATATTTGTATTATTGTAATTCTGCAGTTCCTAAAATAAAAAAATACCTTGGAGATCCTTTCATTTTTATTATACTCCGGGATCCCGTTCAAAGGGCCATTTCAAATTATTATTTTAATAGAAAAGCAGAACTAAAGCTTAGTAATAATTTTATTGATGCAATTAAAAAAGAGCTTAAAGGAGAAAGGGATAAGTTATATGGGTTTCTTCATAATTATAAAGTGGGTTTATATTATGAACCTGTAAAATATTACATGGAAAATTTTTCCAACGTAAAGGTTCTTTTTTATGAGGATTTTCAATCAGACAATCTAAGTTTTGTTAATTCAATTTTGGATAGTCTCGGTTTATCAGAATTAGAAGCAATTGAAGAATTGCCGAAATTAAATACATCATCAGAACTTACATTAGCGGGAAAAGTATTATTAGGAAAATATTCACCTTACAGACTTGCAAACAAATATGTTTCTTCGCTTTTTGTTAGCTCCGGAGTGCTTCACAAAAGAAATTTAAAATTGCAGGCAAAGTTTTCTAAAAGGAAAACTGTCAAAAACGAATTAACAGAAGAAGAATTATCGTTAATGTACGACCTATACAAGGAAGATGTTTGTAAATTGATGCAGTTATTGAATTTGAAAACTCTTCCATGGACTAAATTTAAAAACAATGGGTTTTAAACTTTTACTCAATTTGTTTAATCTTTTTATCCTCTGATCAATATGAATACAAAGGCACTACCTAATTTCCTTATTGTTGGCGCGGCACGATCCGGCACAACAAGTTTATATCATTACCTGGATCAACACCCTGACATTTTCTTTTCCGAATCAAAAGAGCCATGTTTTCTGGCTTA
>Ga0157378_10003984_pt1 | contig 13051 bp, 11 predicted proteins | sample M65metaG_FD_115309 | JGI IMG/M metagenome (GOLD analysis project Ga0157378, IMG submission 115309) | Miscanthus rhizosphere microbial communities from Kellogg Biological Station, Michigan, USA - M6-5 metaG | ecosystem: Host-associated > Plants > Roots > Rhizosphere > Soil | place: USA: Michigan...
GAAGCCGCCGCCGAGCCACATCTGGTGCATCACGACGAATTTGGGATCGACCCCGGCGGCGCCTGCCGCGATCGCGCCGGAACGCGTCGCGAACTGGTTGCCGGAATATATGTGCCAGATGTCGCCCTGCAGTTGCGCGGTGGCGTTCATCGGCTCGAGCGGCGCATGGATGTTGATGCTGGTGGTGTACTCCGCCTCCAGCAACTTGGCCGCGGTCCCGAAGGCGGCCGCGGTATCGCCGTCCTTCACGAAGAACTGGCCGGAATCATCCATCCCCTGCAGCCGCTTGGCCTCCGCCAGCAGCGACTCGCTCGACAGCTTGGCGTTCGGACCCCCGTCATAGGTGATCTTGAGCGCATCCGCCGCCTTGCGGGCGTTGGCATAGGTGTTGGCCACCGCGACCACCCAGCCGGTGGTGCTGCCGGTCTTGTCGTCGAGGGTGACGGCCTTGATGAAACCCGGCACCTTCTTGGCCTCGCTGTCGTCGACGGTCTTCACCGTGGCGCCATAGCGCACCGGTGGCGTGACGACCTTGCCGTAGACCATGCCCGGCAGCATGACGTCGATGCCGTATTTGGCCGAGCCGTTGGTCTTCGGCGGAATGTCGAGCTGCGGCACCGAGACGCCGATCATGCTGTACTGATCCGGTGTCTTCAGCTTGATCGCCTTCAACTCGTCCGGCGTGAAGGTTTTGGTGATCTTGCCGCTCTTGACGATGTCGGCAAAGCTCATCGTCTTCTTCGACTTCGGATGCGTGATGGTGGAATCGCGCACCACGAGTTCGCCCGCCGGCACGCCCATCGAGGCGGCGGCGGCTTCCGTTAGCGCAATACGCCCCGCCGCACCGGCACGGCTCATCGCCTCGAAGTTCATCATCGTCGACCAGCTACCGCCGGTGATCTGCGCGCCCAGAACGGGATCGTTGAACTTCGGATCGTTGGAGGCGAGTTGAACCCGCATGTCCTTCCAGCTCGAGCCGAGCTCCTCGGACACGATCTGCGCCATGGTGGAGGCGATGTGCTGGCCCATATCGGCCTTGCCGCAGGTCACGGTGACGATGCCGTCGGGTCCGATCGAATACCAGACGCTGGGATCGAAGTTGCCGGCGGCGGCAAGCGCCTGATCGGCGCCCAACAGACCCGGCACGGCCGAATAACCCAGCGCGAGGCCGGTGGCGGCGGAGCCGACCAGGAACGAGCGGCGGCTGAGATCGGCGGGTGCGCCGGAAACGTTTTTCACATGGCTATTCATGTTGCCCTCCGATCGTTGCCGGCGGACGCCGTGCGCATTTCGGAAGCGGCGCGCATGATCGCTTTCTGGATTCGCGAGTAGGTCATGCAACGGCACAGATTGCCGTCCATATGCGCAACCACTTCGTCCTTGGTCGGGTTGGAATTCTTCGACAGCAGCGAAGCCGCCTGCATGATCTGGCCGGACTGGCAGTAGCCGCATTGCGGAACCTGCTCGGCGATCCAGGCCTTCTGCAAGGGATGATCGCCCTTGGCGCTGAGCCCTTCGATGGTGGTGATCTTCTTGCCGACGGCGTCGCTGACGGAGGTCTGGCAAGAGCGAACGGCTTCACCGTTGACGTGAACCGTGCAGGCGCCACAGAGACCAGCGCCGCACCCGAATTTCGTGCCGGTCATCTGCAGTTGTTCGCGGATGACCCAGAGCAGCGGCGTGTCGTTGGCCGCTTCGACGGACATATTCCGTCCGTTGATATTCAGATTAGGCATTTCGCTTCCCCTGCCGGTGTATGAAGCCGCTTACGACGGCATCTCACTGTTGGGTATTGGCTGGCGCCCACCGGGTAAGCGACAGTTGGCGCGCAGAATGATACCGATCCCCGAAAGTGGCAATGCAATTTGGAATCGTCCGAAGAGAATAAAATTTTGAAATGTTGGGTTGTGCGCTGCGACAATCTTTTGCCGCCAGACGGTCAATCAAATTCGCTTTCGCCGGCATCCCCTTCGGTTTCTGCATTTCCCAACCGCGATTGGATCGCGCTAGGATGCGGCGGGCACAACGAGACCTGAAGAAAAATCCGCGGGAACACGCCATGCCGAAACTCAACCGTGACGGAATCAACATCTATTACGAGGTGCACGGTTCCGGCCCTCCGCTGCTGCTGACGCATGGCTATTCCTCCACTTCCGGGATGTGGCAGGGCCAGATCGAGGCCCTGTCGAAACATCACAAACTCGTGTTGTGGGACATGCGCGGCCACGGCCAGTCGGATTATCCGAGCGATCCCGCAGCCTATAGCGAGGCGCTGACGGTCGGCGACATCGCGGCCCTGCTCGACACGGTCGGCGCCGACAGGGCGATCGTCGGCGGGCTTTCGCTTGGCGGCTACATGTCGCTGGCGTTCTACCGCGCCCATCCCGAGCGCGTGCGCGCGCTTTTGATCATCGACACCGGGCCAGGCTTCAAGAAGGACGATGCCCGCGAGGTCTGGAACAAGCGGGCGCGCGACACCGGCGACCGCTTCGACCGTGAAGGCCTTGAGGTTCTGAAATCCGGCAGCCGCGAACGATCCACCGTCACCCATCGCGACGCCACCGGCCTGGCGCATGCCGCACGCGGCATGCTGACCCAGCGCGACGCCCGCGTGATCGAGACGCTGCCCGATATCAGGGTCCCCTCGCTGGTCGTGGTCGGCGCCGACGACACGCCGTTCCTCGCCGCTTCCGACTACATGGCGGCGAAGATTCCCGGTGCGCAGAAAGTGGTGGTGCCGGCCGCCGGCCACGCCGTCAATATCGACCAGCCGCAGGCCTTCATCGCCGCGGTGCTGCCGTTCCTCGACGGGCTCGACGTCAAGGAAGCTGCAAAGGCGGCATCATGAGAATGCTTGTTGTTGTGGCGGCGCTGCTGGCCATGAGCGCCTCCCCGCCCGTTTGCGCGCAGACCGGCGGCCTCTACCCGCCGCCCTTTGTCACGACGCTATCGAACAACACGCCGCTCGCCTTCGGCATGGACGAGGAAACCGCGGCGCGTGCGCTCGGCACCCCCATGCATTACATCAGCGGCCGCCCCGGCGAGGAAGTCTACCTGACCTTCCGCCACATCGGCGGCAGCGGACTGTTCTTCAAGAAGGACCGGCTCTATCTGCAGTTCCGCAAGGGCCGCCTCACCGGCTGGAAGGGCGACTGGGGCCATAACTGGATGTGGCAGTAACCTCCTTCGCTGCGTTTGCCCAAAACTACTTCGTGCAATTCAAACAAGAAAAGGATGAGCCGTGGGAAAAGACCTCAAGCTGAAATCATCGGATGGATTTGAACTGGGCGCCTATCGCGCCGATCCCACTGGCGCGCCAAAGGGCGCCATCGTGGTGATCCAGGAGATTTTTGGCGTCAATCACCATATCCGTTCGGTGTGCGACCGCCTGGCCGCCGAAGGCTACGTCGCGATCGCGCCGTCGATCTTCGACCGCATCGAACCGAATTTCACCAGCGGCTATACGCCGGACGAGGTCGCCAACGCCCGCAAGTTCGTCGCCAACCCGGACTGGGCCGCGATGCTGCTCGACACCCAGGCGGCGATCGATGCGGTGAAGAGCGTCGGCCCGGTCGGCATCGTCGGCTTCTGCCTCGGCGGCAGCATCGCCTATGTGGCGGCGACCAAGCTGTCGGGCCTGTCGGCTGCGGTCGGCTACTACGGCGGCGCCGTGGTTCGCTTTGCCGACGACAAGCCGAAGGTGCCGACGCAATTGCACTTCGGCGAGAAGGATGCCGGCATTCCGCTGGCCGATGTCGAGACCATCAAGGCCAAGCGGCCGGATGTCGAGGTCTTCATCTATCCCGGCGCGCAGCACGGCTTTCACTGCGACGAACGCGCAAGCTACGACAAAGCGAGTTCGGACATCGCCTGGCCGCGCTGTCTGGAATTCTTTGCGAAGCATTTGAAGTGACGGCGTCTTGTCATTGCCGGGCTTGACCCGGCAATCCATCTCGCTTCGCGAGACTCTTCCGAAGATTGATGGATGCCCGGGTCAAGCCCGGGCATGACGGCGAGCTAGAACCAGCGCTCGCCCACCAGCACCGTGTCGCCGGGGCTAATGGAAGTGCCCGGCGGCACCACGAAACGGCCGGTGCCCGATGCATCGGTGTGGGTCACCGTGACACGGTCGCGGCGGGCGCGCGGCGAGAAACCGCCGGCGATGGCAACCGCGCTTTCGACCGTCATGTTCGGCACGTAGGGATATTGCCCGGGGGCTGCGACCTCGCCGAGGATGAAGAACGGCCGGTAGGATTCGATTTCGACGGCGACCGATGGCTCGCGAATGAAGCCGTTGCGCAGCTTGGCCGAGATCTCCGACGCCAGTCCCGCCGTGGTGCGGCCGCGCGCAGCGACCGCGCCGATCAGCGGCATCGTGATCGAGCCGCCGGCGTCGATCGCGTAGGTATTGGTGAGACCTTCCTGGCCGTAGACCACGACGCGCAGCTTGTCGCCGGCATCGAGATGATAGACCGCATCATATCGCGCCGGCATCGGATCGACATAAGCGACAGGTGCAGCGACGACCGGTGCCGCCATCACGACGGGCGCCGGTGCGCGCGAAGAAGCAAAGGCGGAACGAAGCGCGCCGATGGCGCCGCCGCCCGAATTCGAGGCGACCGCTTGCGGCGGCGGACTGTAGGGTTGGCCGTAGGCCATGGAATCGAGATCGCCTTGCGGCGCGACGGCGACAGGACCGGTCGTGCGCATGCATCCTGACAAAGCAAGCGCGGTCATGGTCGCAGTGATCGATAATCGAAACGCGCGCGCAACCCGCACCGGTGCCATCCCTGAAAGCGAGACCGCTCTAGTCTTGCACCGGTTATGGTTAACAAAGGGTTTTTACGGGTTCTGCAGGGGTGACAGCCGCCTTAAGGGATCGCGGCCACAATCCCGCCAACCGCCGTCTCACATCTATATATGTCTTTGCCGGGGAGCCGGACCCGGCGATCAATCCCTGGAATAGCCGATCAGCGGCTTGCGGGGCCGGAACAGGATCATCAGCACGATGCCGACCACGCCCAGCACGGCGAACACCGGCTGGTCGAGCAGCACCTTGACCACGCTGTTCCAGAGCCAGGGGACGTGACCTTCGACCCAGGTCCGGAACGCCTGTTGGCTCGACTGGTGAATATCGTTCCAGAACTGGCCAAAGCGGGTGAAACGCAGGGTCTGGTCGGCCACGAACCGGGCGCCATCATAGACCATGAAGATGAATCCGCCGGCCAGGAGCAGCAGGCCGACAAGCCGGAAGAAACCGCGGATCATGCATCACCTTATATCTGTCGCGCCCGGAAGGCTCGCAGCCCAATACCGGGGGCCTAAAAGAAATTCAACCTCATCAGCAGCTTATGCCCCGTTTCCGGCCGGATTCCCGATTACTAAGGAAGCCCGGAAACCGTTGACGGTGCAGGACACGCCCTCTATAAGACCCGCAATGGCGGCGGGCGCAATCCTGCCGCCGCTGTTCTTTGAGCAGCGCCGCTCGGGAAGCATTTTGGCTCCCGCGCATGGCATCCTCAAGAACACCCTGGAAATACAACCCGAGACGATCACACCAATTGAACGGCCGGCGCGCTCCAGCCCGACCACCCGAGCGATGACAGCCGAAGGATAGTTGAGAACATGGCCAATACCACTTCCGCCAAGAAGGCGACCCGCAAGATTGCCCGCCGCACCATCATCAACAAGTCGCGCCGCACCCAGATGCGTGGCGCCGTACGCACCGTCGAGGAAGCGATCAAGAGCGGCGACCGCGACGCCGCACTGAAGGCGATGAAGAATGCCGAGCCGGAACTGATGCAGGCCGCGCAGCGCAACATCATTCACAAGAACCAGGCGAGCCGGAAGGTGTCGCGCCTGTCTCACGCGATTGCCAAGCTCGCGAAGTAATTGCCAGGCTGGCGAGAAGATGATCGCCAGTTTCGCCAAGTGAACTGACAGAAATAGATATTCGTCAAAGCCCGGCTTCGCCGGGCTTTTCTTTTTTCAAGCGACGGTTCCGTTGCCGCGGCATCGACGCGCTGTCATATTTCTCCCACTCCTGTCGCTTGCGCCCGTAGTTTTACAGGGTGTGGCGCGCTGCGCCGCTCGCGTTGTACGCAGATGCAATAGATTTCGCGCGCTGTTGCAGCAACGATCGATGATCGCCGTTTGCAGACCAACAATGTGCGCTTGTGTTGCTTTGGGGGGTTACCCTGAAAAACAATCGCGAAAAACTTCGTCTCGCTAGTCACTTATCCACATAGCGACTTCAACCGTTTTGAAAACTGCTCTCGCTAACCAAGATTGTAACGGTTTCTTAAAATATTTTGCGAGTGCAGCGAAAATTGTCACGATCGCTGACGGTGCGCGAATCTATGCGCTGAATCAAAAACATGGTGTGGACGCTCGCGATTGCAGCGTTGCAACACCGGCGAAGAGTCGAGCAACAACGTCGAATCACGGATTGTCAGAAAATTTGCTTGGTGTATTCCTTACTCGTTCGCGACGCTCAAGGCTCTCCTGACCAGCGCGGTTTGAGACCCAAGAGCGGACGTGCAAATCGGCGGCGGTGTGCGCGTTAGCGACGCTTTCCAAGCGAAGCTGAGTTGATAACTCATAGCAATATGAGAACGGTAGTTCTGTGTCTAAATTTCTCTTGTGTGGTTCGCGCGATACGCGCGCTCCGGACCAGAGAAGCAGGTCACGCGATGATGGCACTCGAAGGCCACTGCCGACAACCGGATCGACTGGGAGCGCGTAGCTCGTGAACGTGTTGAAGACGACAGACTGAGGTTACGCGGCGGCGCAGCGCCGGGCACATGTCCGGTAGCGGCAGACTGACTTTGAAAACACTTGCGATCTGATAACCCGGCGCGCGCTCTCGCGGCGGGAGGGGGAGGTAGTATGCTTTACGGAATCATCGCGGCATTCGACGTGGCCATTTCGAACGAAACCGTTTCTGTTCCCTCGAACATTGTTTTCAATCAGCCCTTGGCGCGAACTCCGGAAAGACCGTCGAGTACGCGCTGACCCAGCGGACGCTTCCTCTCCAGCCTGAAATCTGAGCAACGGCGGTTTCGCCGAGCGCTCGATCTATGTCCGGAGACAGCCCGCTCGCGGTCGCGTCTGGCAGGAACTCTGCAAGGAACCTGCAAGGCGGTTTGGCATTCACTATTTACTCTTTCAGAAAAGTTCTCAGGCAAATGACAAATACGGAACAGGATCGCTGGACACGCGTGAAGGGACGGCTGCGGACGACGGTGGGCGAAGACGTCTACACGAGCTGGTTTGCCCGCATGGATCTCGAGGCGGTGCAGGATGAGAGCGTCCACCTGTCGGTTCCGACCCGGTTCCTGAATAGCTGGATCCAGGCGCATTATGCCGACCGCGTGCTGTCCTGCTGGCAGGCCGAGATGCCGGAGGTGCACCGGATCGATCTCACCGTGCGCACGGCGATGCGCTGTGCGGCGCCCGTCAAGGAAGTTCCAGCACCCGCCGATCAGCGCCGCGTCGAGCGCGCCGACGGCCGTCCCGCGCCGGAATTGCGTTCGACTGCGACCGCGCCGGTGTCGGCCAACCACGATGCGCTCGGCGGTTCGCCGCTCGATCCGCGCCTGACCTTTGCAAGCTTCGTGATCGGCCGCTCCAACACCCTGGCCCACGCGGCCGCGCGCCAGGTCGCGGAAGGACGTCGCGGCGATGCCGTGATGTTCAACCCGCTCTATATCCACGCCGGCGTCGGCCTCGGCAAAACCCATCTGCTGCAGGCGGTGACCTGGGCCGGCAATTCCGGCAGCGAGCGCAAGGTGCTGTATCTCACTGCCGAGAAGTTCATGTACGGCTTCGTCGCCGCGCTGAAGACGCAGACGGCGCTGGCGTTCAAGGATGCGCTGCGCGGCATCGACGTGCTTGTCATCGACGACCTCCAGTTCCTGCAGGGCAAGTCGACGCAGGCCGAGTTCTGCCACACGCTGAACGCGCTGATCGATGCCGGCCGTCAGGTCGTGATCGCGGCTGACCGGCCGCCGTCCGATCTCGAAAGCCTCGACGACCGCGTCCGCTCGCGGCTCGCCGGCGGCCTCGTCGTCGAGATGGGCTCGCTCGGTGAAGAGCTGCGGCTCGGCATCCTGAAATCTCGCGTCGCAGCCGCCCGCGCCCATCATGCGAGCTTCGAGGTGCCGGAAGTGGTGCTGGATTATCTCGCCCGCACCATTACCCATAACGGCCGCGACCTCGAAGGCGCCATCAACCGCCTGCTCGCACATTCCAAGCTCAACGCCACGCCGGTGACGCTTGAAATGGCCGAGCGCGAGGTCCGCGACCTCGTCCGCCCGCAGGAACCGAAGCGGATCAAGATCGAGGACATCCAGCGCGTGGTAGCCCGGCAATACAATGTCAGCCGCTCGGACCTCTTGTCCTCGCGGCGCACCGCCAACGTGGTCCGCCCGCGTCAGGTCGCGATGTACCTCGCCAAGACCCTCACCCTGCGCTCGCTGCCCGAAATCGGCCGCCGGTTCGGCGGACGCGACCACACCACGGTGCTGCACGCCGTGCGCAAGATCGAGGCGCTGGTTTCCAGGGACGTGGCGCTGTCCGAAGAGGTCGAGTCGCTGAAGCGGCAGTTGCAGGAATAGCGGTCCGGCGGTCTGGGACACAGCCTTCCTCCCCACCTGTCTCCCTCCCCTGATCAGGGGGAGGGAGAATGTTTTTCTGCGGTATTTCTCGCCCAAAAGTGGGGAACGGGGCGAGCTCACCCTTGCACCGGCGGGCCATCCGCGCCACCTTGCGGTCCCCCGGAGGCTTGATCAGATCCGACATCGATCGGGTTTTCCGGGTTTCCAATGCCGCGGCGTGCCTTGAGGGCCGCCCGGCTTTTCCATCTTAGGTATCTGGCGGGTATTGCAATGAAGGTCACCGTCGAACGCGCGCAACTCCTGAAGTCGCTGGGCCACGTCCATCGCGTGGTCGAGCGCCGCAACACCATCCCGATCCTCGGCAACGTGCTGATCCGCGCCGAAAACGCCAAATTGTCGCTGAAGGCGACCGACCTCGACCTCGAGGTGACGGAAACGCTGGCGGCGGAAACCGCGACCGCCGGCTCGACCACGGTTCCCGCGCACATGTTCTATGACATCGTCCGCAAGCTGCCCGACGGTTCGCAGATCGTGCTGGAAGCCGATGGCGACCGTTCGGTGCTGGCGATCCGCGCCGGCCGCTCGCGCTTCACGCTGCAGACCCTCCCCGAGAGCGATTTTCCGGATCTCGCCGCCGGCGACATGACGCATTCGTTCGCGCTGGCCGCCGCCGACATCAAGCGCCTGATCGACCGCACCCAATTTGCGATCTCCACCGAAGAGACCCGCTATTATCTCAACGGCATCTACCTGCATGCCGCGGGCAGCGCCAAGGCTGCGACGCTGCGCGGGGTTGCGACCGACGGCCATCGCCTGGCGCAGATCGATCTGACCCTGCCGAAGGGCGCCACCGGCATGCCCGGCGTGATCGTGCCGCGCAAGACCGTCGGCGAAGTGCAGCGGCTGATCGAGGACAACGAGGCCGAGATCAGCATCGAACTGTCGCAAGGCAAGATCCGCTTCACGCTCGGCAATGTGGTGCTGACCTCGAAGCTGATCGACGGCACCTTCCCGGACTACGGGCGCGTCATTCCGCAGAACAACGACAAGGAACTGATCGTCGACAAGAAGGACTTCGAGGCCGCGGTCGACCGCGTCTCGACCATTTCCAGCGAGCGCGGCCGCGCCGTGAAGCTGGCGCTGGCGCCCGGCAAGCTGGTGCTGTCGGTGACCAACCCGGATTCCGGCAGCGCCACCGAAGAGCTCGAGGTCGAATACGCCTCCGACGCGCTCGATATCGGCTTCAACTCGCGCTATCTGCTCGACATCGCCGCCCAGATCGAAGGCGAAGTCGCCGTGCTGCGTCTGGCCGACCCCGGTTCGCCGACGCTGGTGCAGGACAAGGACAACAAGGGCGCGCTCTATGTGCTGATGCCGATGCGGGTCTAACTGTCATTGCCGGGCTTGACCCGGCAATCCATCTAGCAAAATGACCTATTGGGTATACATCCTCGCCAGCAAGCCCGGTGGAACACTCTATGTCGGCGTGACCAACAATCTGGTTCGGCGCGTCTACGAGCACCGGGAGGGCCTCGCGGACGGGTTTACCAAACGGTACGGCGTCAAGACGCTGGTTTACTTCGAAGCGCATGAGTCGATTGCCATCGCCCTTCAACGCGAAAAGAACATCAAGCATTGGTCGCGCGAGTGGAAAATCGATTTGATCGTCGCGGGCAATCCCGATTGGCAGGATTTATACGAAGAGATTATCCGCTAGCGCGGGCGATGGATTGCCGGGTCAAGCCCGGCAATGACAGTTGAATATGACCCCCTCCCGCATCCAGAAACTGACGCTGACGCATTTCCGGAATTACCGGGTGGGGAGCGTGCAGGCGCGCGGGGATCTGGTGGCGCTGGTGGGGCCGAACGGGGCCGGCAAGACCAATTGCCTGGAGGCGATCTCGTTTCTGTCGCCGGGGCGCGGCTTGCGGCGGGCGACGCTGGAGGATGTCGCCGACAACCAGGGCGACGGTTCCTGGGCGGTGTCCGCCGAGGTCGAGGGCGCGCTGGGCCTCGCCACGCTCGGCACCGGGATCGATCCGCCGGCCGCGGAAACAAGCACCAGCCGGCGTTGCCGCATCGACCGCGAGCCGGTCGGTTCCGCCACCGCGTTCGGCGATCACCTGCGCATGGTGTGGCTGACGCCGGCGATGGACGGGCTGTTCATGGGGGCGGCTTCCGAACGACGGCGGTTCTTCGATCGCCTCGTGCTCGCGATCGATAGCGAGCATTCCGGCCGGGTGTCGGCGCTGGAACGGTCGCTGCGTTCGCGCAACCGACTGCTCGAAGTGCGCAACTACGACGACCACTGGTGCGACGCGATCGAGCGCGAGACCGCCGAACTCGCGGTCGCGGTTGCCGCCACCCGCGGCCAGACGGTCACGAAACTCGCCGCGATGCTGCGCGAGCGCGGCAAGGACTCCGCCTTTCCGTCGGCGCAGATCATGCTCGACGGCTGGATGGAGAATGCGCTGGTCAACGAACCTGCGACCGCGGTGGAAGACCGTTACCGCGAGATCCTGCGCGCCGGCCGCGCCCGCGACGCCGCCGCCGGACGCACGCTCGACGGTCCGCATCTCACCGACCTCGAAGTGGTCTACGCGCCGAAGAACATGCCGGCCCGCGATGCCTCGACCGGCGAACAGAAGGCGCTGCTGATCGGCCTCGTGCTGGCGCATGCGACCCTGGTCGCCGAGATGACCGGCATCGTGCCGCTGCTGCTGCTCGACGAAGTCGTGGCCCATCTCGATCCGGTCAGGCGCAAGGCGCTGTTCGACGAACTCGCCAAACTCGGCGCACAGGTGTGGATGACCGGCGCCGACCCCGCCGCTTTTGTCGATCTCGGCCCAGCCGGCGAGATTTTCGACGTCGAATCCGGCCACGTCAGCCGCCGCGCCTGAAGCAACGGCCCCGGCTTGAACCGAAGGCCGCGTTGGCGCGACTAGGATTGAGCATCCACGCCCCCGGCGTCGAACGGATGCCGGAGATCACCATGTCAGTCGCCACCCATGGCGCCCCCGTCGCGGGACGAAACACGCCGCTGATTTTTCTCGCGGTGCTCACGGTGTTCACGCTGCTGGTCGTTGCCGCCGGCAACGGCAGCCGGGGCGATCTCGAAGCTGAGCCGGATTCCGTGTTGCCGATACCGAAGCAGAACACCACGAGCACGACCACGACCATCGTCATGCGCGTCGCGGATACTAAAGAGACGATCCGCTATAATCTCGTGGCCGACGTTGCCGCAGGATTGCGCAACGTGCTGGGCTTCTACCGGAACGAACTCGACAAGCGCGGCTGGAAGGAAATCGACGAGGGCGCTATCCTGCAGCCCGATCGGGTGCAACTCGCGTTCACCTCACCTGACGGGCCGGGCCTGCTGAAGCTCGGCACGGCCAACGGCCGGACAACGATCGAACTGGGGCAGAAGCTTTCGGCAGCGGCCGCGAGAAGCGGCATGGTGCCCGAGCCGGGTCACGCCAAACTGATTTCGGAAGGCCTCGACGGCGTCGATGTCTCGGTTTCGATCGACGGACAGACGATCAAGGTAGCCAGGGACAGCGGCGAACGAAAATCGTCGACCTTCACGATCGATCTTCCGCCGGGCAAATTCCCGTACTCTCTCGAGTTCGCGGAAGGGCCCCAACGTGGCCGCCCGATCGAGATCGCCACCGGCGACACCTGGGGGATCACGAAAACGCTCAGCGGCGAACTCATGGCGCAACATCTGTATTGACCGATCCGGCCGCGCTGCAGCCGCCGGAAAATGGGGCTCCCGGCGACGCAAAATCGGGAGGCGAATCACCCTTTTTTGAGCCCCCGGAATCGGCCTTTTGACGCCTTGAAAAACGGCAAAATAGCCCTATTTATTCAAAGGCTTGTGGATAGAGACTTTGCGCTAGGCGCAGTGCCTCTTTCATGGCACAAATAGACGTTCAGCGCCTCATCTAGCGCCGCTGATTCGGGACACCCTCGAAGGCCTCACATGACAGAACCTGCCCGGCAGACCCCTGCCGACAATGAACCGCCGATTCCGGGCGAGTATGGCGCGGAGTCGATCCAGGTGTTGAAGGGGCTCGACGCCGTGCGCAAGCGGCCGGGCATGTATATCGGCGACACCGATGACGGTTCCGGCCTGCACCACATGGTCTACGAGGTCGTCGACAACGCCATCGACGAAGCCCTTGCCGGTCACGCCAGCGCCGTCGAGGTGATCCTCAACGCCGACAATTCGGTGACGGTGCGCGACGACGGCCGCGGCATTCCGGTCGATATCCACAAGGGCGAAGGCATTTCGGCCGCCGAGGTCATCATGACCCAGCTCCACGCCGGCGGAAAATTCAACCAGAACTCCTACAAGGTTTCCGGCGGCCTGCACGGCGTCGGCGTCTCCGTCGTCAACGCGCTGTCGAGCAAGCTCGAACTGCGGGTCTGGC
>Ga0157378_10003985_pt1 | contig 13051 bp, 13 predicted proteins | sample M65metaG_FD_115309 | JGI IMG/M metagenome (GOLD analysis project Ga0157378, IMG submission 115309) | Miscanthus rhizosphere microbial communities from Kellogg Biological Station, Michigan, USA - M6-5 metaG | ecosystem: Host-associated > Plants > Roots > Rhizosphere > Soil | place: USA: Michigan...
GGAGTGCCGTTCTTCTTGCGCACGGGGAAGCGGATGGCGGAGGGTGCCCGCATCATCTCCATCGCGTTCCGCGAACCTCCGAAGAGCATGTTCCCGGCGGGGTCGGGCATCGGCCAACACGGACCCGACCACCTGACGTTCGATCTCGCCGACGCGTCGAAACTGTCGCTGAGCTTCTACGGCAAGCGCCCCGGGCCTGGAATGAAGCTCGACAAGTTGAGCCTGCAGTTCGCATTGCACGAGACCGGACGCGAGAACGACGTGCTCGAGGCCTACGAGCGGCTGATCCACGACGCCATGAGTGGCGACCACACGCTGTTCACCACCGCCGAGGGCATCGAGCGGCTGTGGGAGCTGTCGACGCCGTTGCTCGAGGCGCCGCCGCCCGTGCGCGCCTACGCACCCGGCTCGTGGGGACCGAACGCCATCCACCAGTTGATCGCGCCGCACGCATGGCGTCTGCCGTTCGAACGGGTCTGGCGCACCTCGAAGTAGCCGGTGTCACGCGACGCTGTGATGCAGCGTCGGGCGGAACCCGAGGGAGAGTGCGGCCACGGACGTCGGAGGCGTCAGTACGCGCGCCAGGCCGGCTTCCGGCCGATCGATCGCGTTCGTCCATCCGTCGAACGTGAACCGCATCAGTCGGTCGCCGACGATCAAGCGAGCCTCGCCCGCGTCGTCGACCGTCACGGTGCCGTCGGGCAGGTCGGCGAACGCCGATGTCCAGACCTTGCGGTCGACGGCGCGATCGAGACCTCGTCCACGGGACAGCCGTTCGGCGGTGAGGAGGTCGTTCAACTCCCACGCTCGCAACGGTTGGTCGCGTCCGAGGGCCCGGGTGACGGCATCGCGATACGACTCGTAGTCGGCTCGCCGGCACGTTGCACATGGGCGATGCCCGGCAGCCAGTGCGACTGCGTCGTCCAGGAAGAACAGCGGTGTCCAACGCCGCGGCCGAGCCAGCGCAACGCACCAGCCGCGGAACTCGGTCCGACAGATGATCCACAACGAGCTGCCGTGGTGGCGCACGACCTGCTCGTGGTCGTCCACCACGCAGCCGCGGTTGCCGGTGAACATCCCGCGGGCGTCGACCGCGAACAGGTCTCCCCAGGGATCGACTCGATTGCGTCGCGGCACGCTACGAGGTCAGCGGGCTCGACCGGTGAAGGCGAGCAGGAGGTCGGACTCATCGGCGCCCGTGGGTGGTAGTTCGGGATCGAAGAAACCCGGGCCGCGCACGAGATCGGTGCCCTCTGAGGCCGCGCCCGATACCTGCGACCAAATGGTGTGCACCGCGTCGGGATCGAGCGAGTCGTCCACGCCGGAGCCGTGGGCAACGTCCCAAGTGTGCACGAGCGTGTCGATGCACATCTTGCCGATGTAGGTGTCGAGCGTCATCTCGCCGAGTCTCGACTTGATCATCGTCTGCAGCGCGCCCTCGTGATCCGTGGCCAGCAGATAGCGGTCGCGGCATCGACGGAAGGTGTCGTACGGGTTCGGGCCGGCGAAATCGGCAACACCGGTGAAGCCGTCGACGGCGGTGCCCACGCCACCGCGTGCGGCGATGTTGTTGACCACGCTCATCGCGTGGCCCGCCACCTCGCGCCGCGTCCAACTGTCGCACGGCGACGGCTCGTCCCAGGCAGACGCGGGCATCGAGCGCACCGCGAACTCGAAGCCGAACAGTATCGACGTGTACAACCGCAGGCTTTCGCTCATCGCGCCGACCTTACATTCGTCCTCGCCTGATCAAGCCCGCCAGTCCAAGCCGCTGCCGTGTGGATGTACGTAGCCGAGCAGCTCGGCATCGGCGCGGCCGTCGCGGAACGTCACGAGACCGAGCACGCTCCACTCGACACCGTTCGCGTCCTTCGGCGCGGCGTCGCTCGGAATCACGTCGACGACTCCCTGTCCTTCGGCGCTGATCCATGCAACGGGTCGACTCTCTGCCGCCTTCGCCAACGCGTCGCGGAACCCGGTTCGCAGCGCCCGCGGGAAGTAGGCAACGACCCATGTCGTCGTGACGACGGCCGCGACATCGCTCGGCAGCGCGGCGATCAGTTTGCCGACCTCTTCCGCGGCGTCGCCGCGCACCAGTGTCAGCGGTGTGCGGCGGGCCTCGTCGAGCGCCAATCTCGTGCGGGCGAGCCGTCCGGTGTCGGGCCACACACATGCCAGTTGCCACCTCGACTGCTGCGCATCATGGACGTCGAGTGGAGCTCGGTCGAGGCCGACGCGCGCCGCGATCGTCGGCAGCGTCGGCGCGATCGGCGGCGATCCGTTGACCACCTCGCAACGGATCTGCACCGCAGCATCGACCGGACCGGTTGCGCCGGCGTTGCCGTAGTCGAGCCGATACCGATCGCACAGCAGGTTGAGCCCGCCACTGCATCCGACGTCGATGTGACCGAGGGGAGTGCCCATGCGAGCCGCCGCGGCCGACAGCGCCGGCCCGATGATCGCCGACCGGCCGACCTCGTTCGTGTTGACCTGTTCGGTCGCGAGCAATCCGATGATGGCATCGCGCTGGCCGAGGCACAGGTCGACGAACAACGGCCCGGGGTCGGCGTCGGACTCGCCCGCGTACACGGCGGCGAGCGGATGGTCGAGGCCGCCCAACAACAGGTAGTGGACGGCGGCGAGGAGGAGCACCGGGTTGTGTCCATGGCGTGGTGCTTCGGACACCAGATCGAGCACGTCGTCGCTCTCCGCGACCGTTCGACAGATGCGGTCGTAGAGAGGGGAGTAGCCGCGACACGAAGTGTCCGCGATGTACAGCCAGATCGCCGCCAGATCGCGCATGGCCCATCGTTGCACGACCGCTCCGGCGAACTCCGAAGCGAGGGGTCAGTGTTTGGCGACGTGGCGGCCGGCGAGGAAGCCGAACACCATCGCCGGCCCGATCGTGCCGCCGGCGCCGCCGTAGGTCATCCCGAACGGCGAGCCCATCGCGTTGCCGGCCGCATACAGGCCGGGGATCGGGTCGCCGTCGACGCTCAACACGCGGGAGTCGGCGTCGACCCGCGGGCCGCCCTTCGTGCCGAGGCATCCGCTGTGGATCTCGATCGCGTAGTACGGCCCGCGATCGAGGGGACCGAGGGTCGAGCGGCGCTCGCCCTTCATGTGCGGGTCGCCCCACCAACGGTCGAACGCGCTGTCGCCGCGCCCGAAGTCGGGATCCGAGCCGGCGGCGCACTGCGCGTTCCATCGCTCGATGGTCTCGGTCAGGCCGGCAGCGTCGATGCCCAGTCGCTCGGCCAACTCGGCCGGCGTATCGCCGCGAACCACCCAGTCCGGCACTCCCTTGGCCTCGATGCCCGAGGCGACGCGGAACCCGTATCGATCGGCATAGTTCTGATCGAACACGAGCCAGCACGGAAGGTTGGCGTATTCGAAGCGCGACACGTCCTCGACGTGGAAGGCGGCGCCGAATGCGTTGTAGTTCGCCGCCTCGTTCGTGAACCGGCGGCCGCGCTTGTTGACCATGATGCAGTGGGGAAGCGTCCGCTGACCGTTGATGAGGACCTGGCCCATCGCGTTCTCCTCGCGGGGGACCGATGCGACCGGGATCCACCATGCTTCGCGCATCGTCGCCAGCATGGCTCCGACCCGCATCGCCATCCTCAGGCCGTCGCCGGTGTTGGTCTCGACGGACACGGGGTGTGTCATCGGCCCGCGGAGGAAGGCCCGACACAGCTCGCTGTCCCACTCGAACCCACCCGACGCGAGCACCACGCCTTTCGCGGCACGCACCTCGCGGCGGCCCCCGGGCGTGTCGAACACGGCGCCGACGACGGCGCCGTCCTCGACGATCAGATCGGATGCCGCCCACTCCGTGTGCGGTTCGATGCCGCGGTCGAGACACGCTCGGAGCAGCCGACCGATCAGCGCCTGTCCGCAGCCGCGCTCGTTGCGAATCGCCCGCCGGGCGAGTTCGTCCTCGGACGGCGGGTCGGGGATGGCCTTGCCGAGGGGCGTCTCGCTCATCGTGATGTGCGGGTTTGCGAAGTACGGCGACGGCGTGACCTTTGCGGCCCAGTCGCCGAGCTCGTCGAAGGGATAGATGGGGCATTCGACCGTGCGGCCGCCCTCGGGCCGGCCGCCGGGAAACTCCGGGTGATAGTCGGGCATGCCCGGAACGGCGTAGAACTGCACAGGCGAGTTCGCCTCGAGGAACGACACCATCTCGGGACCGCCGTCGACGTAGGCCTCGACGAGCTCCTGTTCGAGCATGCCCCGCGAGAGCGACATCACGTATTCGACCGCCCGGTCGCGGTCGTCGGCAGTTCCGACCTCGGACATGTGCGGGTTGTTGGGGATCCACACCTGACCACCCGACCAGGCCGTGGTTCCACCGACGAGATCGGCCTTCTCGAACACCCCGACGCGCGCTCCGAGCTCGGCTGCCACGACCGCTGCCGTCAAGCCGGCGGCGCCGGTTCCGAGCACGATCACATCCAGCTCTGTCTCGGGTTCTCTCATGACGGGCACCTCCAGTAACTCGATACGTTGTCAAGTTACTACTGGCGAGTGCTCGCGATGCAGCCCGACTCAGGTAGTCGTCGGGGCGGCCGTGGTCTGCGTCGAGGTCTCGGGAGCGCTCGTCGGGCTCGGTGTTGTCGGGACTGTGGTGGGCGTCGCGACCGTCGTGGTGGTGGTCGCGGTCGTCGACTCCTTGAGAGCGGCCACGGCCTGCTGGAAGGCGGCCATCGTGGCGACGTCGACCACACCGGTCGGCGGCACGCCGAGCTTGCTCTGGAAGGCTTGCAGCGCCACCGTCAGCTCATCGGTCCACTTCCCGTCGATGGGGCCTGTCCAGAACCCGGTCAGCGTGAGGATGGTCTGCAACGCAGCCGTACTCGTCAGATCGGCCACCGCCGCTTCCTGTCCGGCCGCAGCCACCTTCGCGTCGAGCGCCTTGCCGGTTGCGATGTCGACATAGCCGGTTTCGGGCAGCCCGGCGTCCTTCTGCAGCTGCTTCACTGCGGCAACGGTGGCGGGGCCGTAGATCCCGTCGACGGCGCCCGTGTAGAGCTCCACTGCCTGCAACTGCGTCTGCAGGTTGGCGGTGTACGTCGTGACCACGGTGAGGGCCTGCTCTTGCTGGTCGTCGCTGAGACAGCCGGCATCGGACAGCAGTCGCAGCCAGGAGATCTCGAGCGCGAACGCCGCGGAGTTGTACTCCGCGGCCGCTTCGGTCAGCGGCGTAGCGTCGGTGATCCCGGCGGCGGCCTGGGCCAGGTCCTTCTCGGCCTGCTGGACGCGATCGACCGTCGCCTGCGGGACGATCGTCGTGGTCGTCGTGCTCTCGGGCGGGTTCGTCGAGCTGGTCGGCGTGCTCGACACGGTCGCCACTGCCTCCGCCAACGCGGCCTGGGCATCGACGAGTTCCTGTTGCGCGGCCGACAGCGCCGTCCTCGCGTCCTGCACTCCGGTCGCTGCCGTCGTGACCGTGTCCTTGGGCTCGGTGAGATCGGCCCCCGCCGTCTTGATGTCGCCGACAGTCGCTGCCTTCGTGTTGAAGATCTTGCCGTACCGGTCGAGGGCCTTGACGTAGTCGGTGGTCGCGCCGCAGAAGCCGGTGTTCGCCGCGGTCAGGTCGTCTTGGGCCTTGGTGACTCCGGATTCGGCCGCCGTCACTCGTTCCTGGGCAGCGGCCACGGGGTCCGCGGCAGCAGTGGAAGCCGTCGCCTGCGAGGTGTTCGCCTGGCTCGTTTTGTCGCTTCCACAGGCGGTCGCCAGCAACGCAACGGTGACAACGGCCAGAGCGGGATGAAGGGGGGATGCGTGGAGTCTCACGATTTCGAACTATGAACTGGCCCGAGACGTCGCACCTCACCCCTCGCAGGGTGGTTCGTGAATCGCCGCGGGTGAGGTCAATTCACGAAGGCGGCCAGGATGCCTCCGAGCAGGAGGCCGGCGCCGAGACCAGCGGTGACGTCGAGCGGATTGTGGGCGCCGACATATACCCGTCCGACCATCACGAGGATCATCAGCACTGCCGGCACCCACCACCACGCAGCCGGCAGGTTCGGGGCGACGACCGTGCCCACGGCGGCGACGAGGATGATGTGGCCGGAGGGAAAGCTCGGCCCGGACCGGGGGACGTCGTCGCCGCGAACGATCGCGTCGACCTCGCTCGTGCCCGGCCGTTGTCGCACGGCGAGGTAGTCGGCCATCTTCCGGCGCACGACGCGTTCCGTGACCAGCTTGAACACCATCGCCAGGATCACGCCGACGGCCACCGTGAAGTCGCGATCGACGATGGCGACGAGCAAGCCGGCGGCCGTGCCGACCGCGAGGTTGCCGAGTTGCATGACGGGCCACAGCAACGGGAACAAGAAGTTCGGCAGGCCGTTGACGGCGTGGAACACCCGTGCTTCACCCGGTCCGATCGCCGGTTCGCGGGCCTTGGCGATGGACGCCGACAGGATGAGCAAGCCGGTCCCCGAGACCGTGAGCCACCACAGGTTCATGTCCGCTGCACATCCGCGACCACGCCTGCGTCGAGGCGCCCGCGCAACTCGTCGAGGAATCCCTGCCGCGACTTCAGCGCGGTCCTCGTCGCCCCGGCGAGCGCCCACGGCTGCAGCCGATCGCGGGCCCGCGACAGGGTGGCCGGATCCACTGACGACACCGCCGCTGCCACAGCCCGCTCGGTGCCGACGTAGAGGCTCGACGATGCAAGCAGTTCGGCGACATCGTTGGCCAGCAGCAGATCCGACGCGGCCATCTCGCTGAACCCGAAGTCGATGAGCCACACCTCGCCGCTCTCGTCCACGAAGATGTTCGCCAAGCGGAGATCGCGATGGGCGATGCGACGCTCGCGCAGCTGGCCGACGAGCCGCCAGATCGAGGCGAGCATGTCGTCGGTGACGTCGGCCGGATCGAGGCGGTCGAGCGACCGTCCCTGGATCTTGTCGTAGGCCAGCACGAAGGCGTTCGGTTCCGCAGTCGCGAGCGCGCGAAGGCGCGGTGTCCGCAGCGGCATGTCGCGTGCGGCGAGCGCGACAAGGGCCTCGTGCTCGACCGCTCGTCGCAGCGTGGAGAACGACTTCTCGTCGCCGAAGTCTCGACGCCGGAGCCGGCGGTACATACGGAACAACAGGTCGGCACTTCGCTCGTCATCGCCGAGGGCCTTGACGAACAACTCGTCGCCGTTCTCGGCGACGCCGAAGTAGGGCGTCGACCCTCGCGCGTCGACGCCGGCAACGGTGAGCTGTCGGAGTGGTAGCCCGACTCCCGAGAGACCGTCCATCACCGCTTGCGCAGTCGGCCGTCGCGTCGGTGCACCCAACGCCACCAACACTGCGGCACCGGCCACCCAGCCGGCAACGGCAGCGGCGAGCCAGTCGAACGACACCTTCGAATCGAGGACGTCGGTCACGATTGCCCCGACGATCAACGCCGACGCGGCTCGGCGCCACCGACGGCTCAACCACGGCGCTGCCGCAGTGGCCGCCGCGACCACCGCCCCGATACCCCACATCGTCGGAAACCCGCGGCCGCCGAAGGGGCCGAGATCGACACCGACATCGATCGAGACCTGCCCCTTCGGATTGTCGCCGAGGAGGTGGAGCGCGGTCAGTACTTCCGCCAGCGCGACTGCGAGCGCAGCCGTTGACAGCATCCGCCAACGTCGACGCACCAAGGCCCAGACGAGACCGCCGCCGAAGAACACAACACCGAGGATCCGGGTGCCCACGACCACGACGTCGACGATCCATCCGGGGACGGCGTGGAGGCCGGAGGCGAGGTCGGAGGCGAACGCCACGAGCGTGTCGCCGAACAGTCGCTCGATCACGACGAGGACGAGCGCGATGGCGAGCGCGACGACGAGTCGCAAGACGTCGGCAGGCGAGCGCTCGATCTGCGGCCGCACCGCCTCCGTGCTCGTCACGCGGGCAACCGTACTTTGCATGGTCTGCGGCTCATGTCATTCATCCGTGGGCGAGTCGCGGCGTCGGGCGTGCTTGCGCCGCGGCTTCCACCACATCGCCGACGGCTCGTCGACCTCCGTCTGCGCCCTCACGACCACGGCGGTCGACGCGTGACGTTCCCAGAGAACTGCGCCGGCGCACGCCGACACCACCCATCCGACACCGACCACACCGCACCACGTCATCAGCGTCATCGCCACCCCGATCGGCCCGAAGCCCGTCCATCCGCTGAGCAGCAGAGGGAAGGCGATGCGGGCGGCCCCCGGCAGGATGACTCCTTCGATCGCCACTCCTGCCAGCCCGGCGACGAGCAACGATCGCCTTCCGTGCCAGCCGTCGCGGACGAGCAGCACGGGGCTCAGCGTCCAGAACGCCCAGATCACGAGGAGGTCGGGGGCGGCGAACTCGACGCGCTGCAATGCCGGATGGTGTTGCCCGACGACGGGTGCCTGCAAGGCGAGCATTGCCAGGTACACGACGAACCACACCGCGCCCCGCCACAGTCGCGTACCGAGGCTGAACTGTTCGCGGCGCCAGGCCACGGCGAACATCGAGGCGACGGTGATCGACATCGGGATACCCCACACCAGGAAGCTGGCGATCCCGAAGATCGACCATGTCGACCGAAGACCCGCCGACGTGCCGAACGCGGAGCGAACGGTTTCCGCAGACGAGTCGCCGAGGCCGAGGCTGTTGATGAAGAGGTTGCCGACGCTCTCGTTCTCGGCGAACCCGGACAGGTAGCTGAATCCGATGATCATCAGCGGGATCACGGTCGTGAACAGTTCGATGGCCAGCAGTCCGCCTTGCGTCAGTCCGTCGATCTCGAAGAATCTCCTGCCGGTACCGACGAGGAGTCCGCCGGATCGGGATTGCTCGAGCCGTTCGTAGCGGCGCCTCCACTGGGCGGCGCGTCGCTTCTCGCCGCGGCTGCCGTCGACGTCCGCTTTCCTCGCCTCGTCGTCGGTGGAGCCCCCCATTTCCGCCCAGACTAAGTGACTGCTGACCCGCCCGACCCAGAAGCGGTCACTCCACGGGAGCCTTCCACCTGTTGAGGTAGGTCACTTCCGTCGCCGGGCGACGTGGCGCGGGACTGAACGTGGTGCCGGTGTAGTAGCCGACCGCCAGGAGGCACACCTGCGTGACGGTAGGAGGTATGCCGAGCAGCTCGGCGACGGCATCCTCGTGATCGAGATGCAGCGTCGTCCAGGCCGACCCGATTCCTCGGGCGCGACCGGCGAGTTGGAAGCTCCAAACACCCGGCAGCACCGAGCCGTAGTACGCCGCGAGTGCTCCTTGCGACTCCATCGGTGGACGGTCGAGACGCATAGCGAGCACGAGCGCGGGAACCTCGGCGAGGTGGTCGACGAGGAAACTCGCCGAGTCGATGATCCGTTGACTGCGGTCGTCGACACGGATCGCCGCGTTCGCCGCGAGATACGGCCGGCCGGTCTCGGCGTAGCGTTCGGCGATCGCCGCCTTCGTCGCCGGGTCGTCGATGATCATCCACCGATTGCGTTCGAGGTTTCCGCCCATCGGGGCGAAGCCGGCGATCTCGATGCACTCGAGCAGCACGTCGTACGGAACGGGTCGGGTGAGGTCGAGTCGCTGACGAACCTGTTTGGTGGTGGTCATCAGCCGATCGATCTCCGCGAGGTCGAATCCTGTGTCGGGGTGTTGCGTCATCGTGGATCAGACCGCGTGCACATGGTGATCATGGATCTTGTACGACACGTATCGCACATCGCTGCCGACGGTGATGCTGAGGTAGTAGTCGCCGTCGTGGGCCGTGTACTGCATCGGGTGGATACGGCTGGCGCCGGTGTCATGTGGGCCCAGCTCGCTGTGGATCGACGTGCTGCCGCCGCCGAGGATGTTGTGGTCGTGCGACATCACTGCGATCTGGGAAACCACACTGCCTGCGGGTGCGGTCCTGCCGCCCATTGTTCGGAAGCTCCACTCGACGTCCTCGCCGACGAGCGCCGGCGCGTCGACGAACTCGAACTGAACCGGTACGCCGGCGTCGTACGCGCTTGCCTCGTCATAGCCGCCGCTGTCGTAGTCACTCATGAGCTCACAGTAACGACCGGGCTCGTCACACGGTGACGCCGGCTCCGCCGATGACGACGCCTCGACTCAGGTGGAGCTGTCCGGGTCGATGACGTGGATCGCGGCCTCCTCGGCGGCGAGGTCGTCATCGGTTGCGTCCATCTCCTCGCCGATCTCCTGAGCCTCTTCGTCGGAGTAGCCGTCGTCGCCCTCGGGCGACACCAGCACGAACCCGGGTGAGCGGTCGTCGGACTGCACGTCTCGTCGCAGTTCGCGCGTCCGCAGGTCGTCGGGTACGTCGGCCGACGGATCATCGGCGCCGAGCGCGTGTTCCGGAGGGAAGTCACCCGTGCCGGGAAGTTCCGGATCGCCGGGCTCCTCGCCGAGGTCGTCGCCGTCGAGGAATTCGAAGTCGTCACGCGAGTCAGTCACGAACGGAAGGTTTCCACATCACGCCGGGGCCAATCATCGGCTCGTCGTTCGCAGAAGGCCGTGTCAGGTCGTGTATCCCTGAATGGTTCGTCCGTGGGATCGATCGGTGAGCGCCGAGGCTCGCTGCCGGAACTCGGTCATCAGGGAATCACGGTCGATGGTGAGGAGGCGACGATCGCGCATCAACACCTTGCCGTCGACGATGGTGGTGCGCACATCCGAGGCCTGGACGCAGTAGACGAGCGTGGCGGCGAGGTCGTGGAGGGGCTGGCAGTGGAAGCCGGACACGTCGACCAGGATCACGTCGGCACGCGCGCCCACGCGGAGTTCGCCGATCGTTCCCGCTCGACCCATGACCGCGGCCGCGCCGGGCCCGGCGATCTGCAACGCGGTGCCGCTGCGGAACCACGTGGCGTCGGCCGCGATGTGCTTCTGCGTGAGCGCTGTGATGCGCATGTTCTCGAACACGTCGAGCGTCGCGTTGGATGCCGCGCCATCGGTGCAGTACCCGACCGGCACGCCGGCGGCGAGCAGGCCGCGGATCGGAGTGAGTGGCCCGAGGGCGTACTTCAGGTAGCCCTTGGGCCCGTGCGTCACGCCGACACGATCACGGTGGGCTGCCAAGAGATCGATGTCGTCGTCGGTGATTCCGTTGCCATGGGCGATGATCGCCCCGGCGTCGAGCACTCCGGTCTCGGCGAGCACCTGGATCGGTGTGATGCCACGACCGTCGATGCTGAGTTGCGTCTGGTGCATGTCCTCGGCGGCGTGGATGTGAACGCGCACGCCGAGTCGACGCGCTGCGTCGGCCGCACCGCGCAGGTCGTCGTCGTCGCACGTGTACGGGGCGTGCGGTGCCAATGAGGTCGTGATGCGTCCGTCAGCACGGCCGTTCCACTCCTCCGCGAACGCCGTCGATCGGGCCAGACCTTCGGCGCCCTGCGAACTGAAGAAGGCCGAGCCGAGGTTGGCGCGAACACCGCTCTCCTCGACAGCCCGAGCGGCCTCGTCCATGAAGAAGTAGTGGTCGGCGAACGCCGTGACGCCCGACTCGATCATCTCTGCCGCGGCGACCAGCGTTCCGATGTACACATCGTGGGCGCCGACGTTGACCTCCATCGGCCAGATGTAGTCGTTGAACCAGTTGGCGATCGGCACGTCCTCGGCCACGCCGCGAAGGAACGTCATCGCCGCGTGGCAGTGGGTGTTGATGAGCCCGGGCATCGCCACCAATCCGGTGGCATCGATCTGTTCTCGCGCCGCAGGCCTTTGTTCCATCGAAGGACCGATCCACGTGATCGCACCGTCGGTGACTTCGATCGTCGTCGGACCGGAGAACTCGGCCGGCCCGTCGACGCCGATCGAGGGTGTGCCGACCAGCGCTGTGGCGCCGACGATGGCAAGGTCGGCCGGCGGTCCACTGGTCGTCTCATCGCCCGGCGCCATCGATCAAGCCTCGCACACGATGCGGGTACGATTCGGCGTGGTCGACACGAGGGATCTGGTCGGGTTGATACGAGCGATCGGCACGGGTGACCGCGCCAGGCTGACGAAGGCATTGGCCACCGACTCGGAGTTGGCGACGGCCCGGTTGCAGCGGACCGACGAGTGCTTCCTCGTCGAGTGCCACGCCCAGGTGTACGCCGGCGACACCCTCTTGCACGCCGCGGCATTCATGTACGACGTCGGGGTGGCCCGGCAGTTGGTGTCGGCAGGAGCGGATGTGCATGCCAAGAACCGACGCGGCGCCGAGCCGCTGCACGCCGCGGTGATGGGAGGCCCGGGGCCGGACAAGTGGAACCCGCCTGCACAGGTCGCGATGATCGACTATCTGATCGGGATCGGGGCGGATCCCAATGCCAGAGCATCGGGTGGCGTGACACCGCTGCACCGCGCCGTGCGCAACCGTTGCTCGGCCGCCGTTCAGGCTCTGTTGAATGCCGGCGCGGACGCCTCGCTGACCAACGACAGCGGCTCGACCGCACTCGCCCTGACGCAGTGGACGACAGGGCGAGGCGGAACTGGCTCGCCGGAGGCCAAGCACGAACAGGAACTGATCGTGCGCATGCTCGACCGTACGGCCTGAGCGTCAGTTCACGTGCGGGCCGATTCGGCGTCGGCGACTGGAGACGACGACCAACGCCACACCGGCGAGGATCATGCCGACGCCGACCCATAGCAACACATCGTGCGCCCCGGTGGCGGGAAGCGGTGCGTTGGAAGGAGGCACGAACGGAGGGGCAGGAGTCGGTGGCAATGCCGCAGACCCGATGGTCGTGGTGGGCGCCGGGGTCGTGTCCACCGGAGGCAACGTGGTCGTGGTCGTCGGCGCCAGCACTCCGCTCGCGTCACCGCCCACTGCCGCCGTTCGCCGCTGGGCCACCACGGTGTCCTGGTCGACGACCTGCGTCGGGAACACGTGGGTGACGACGGCGACGTTTCAGAACGTCGCTCCGCCGTTGGTCGACGGTTGTGTCGGGGTGGCGTGGATGATCACGCGCAACAACCGGTCGGCGGGGATGTACGTCGCGGTCACCTCGAATCCGTTCGGGTCGCACGTCGTCGTGACCGTCACGCCGGACGAGGCAGGGCTGGACGAGTTCAGAAGGTTTCCGGATGCATCGACAGAC
>Ga0157378_10003986_pt1 | contig 13051 bp, 11 predicted proteins | sample M65metaG_FD_115309 | JGI IMG/M metagenome (GOLD analysis project Ga0157378, IMG submission 115309) | Miscanthus rhizosphere microbial communities from Kellogg Biological Station, Michigan, USA - M6-5 metaG | ecosystem: Host-associated > Plants > Roots > Rhizosphere > Soil | place: USA: Michigan...
ACGCCGAGCCAGCTCGAGGCGTAGACCAACTCGATGTACTCAGGGGAATTCGGCAACAGAAGCGCGAGGCGGTCGCCCGCCGCCAAGCCGTTGGCGGCGAGCGCAGCCGCAATGTTCCGGACGCGCTCGTGGAGCGCCTTGAAAGTAACAGTAGCACCGTCGACAACCAGCGCCCTGCGTTGCGCGTAATACCGGGATGCCCGGCCGAGCGAATGAACGTAGATCATCGTCTGCTGTCCAATGAAGGAGCGCCCTGGGGCCGCGAAGCACCAACCAGAGCACTTCACTGATTGAAGCTAGTCGCCGTGGCCTCCGGCGATTGCTGCTTGTGCTGCCTCTTCACCCTTGGCGCGGGTAGCAAGCAGTTCCAGCAGCATGGCGTCGCGTTCACGGTTGAGTTCGTCAACCGAACGGTCGGCTGCTTCCTTTTGCACGCCGTCGATGATCGCTTGCTTAACCTGAGGACTGAATTCGGTGATCGTCCCGAGGTCTTTCCACCACGTGGCGACTGGCCCGGAGAGGTGCTCCATGAAGTGGTGAATTCCGCCCGGACCACCGGCGAGATGGAACAGGAGATTTGGACCCATCACTCCCCAACGCAGTCCAGGTCCCCAGCACACGGCCGCGTCCGAATCGGCGACATCCAATACGCCCTGCTCGATGAGGTGGACGACCTCACGGTACAGCGCCGCCTGAAGGCGGTTGGCTACGTGGCCGACGACCTCTTTGCGGACATGAATCGGTTTCTTGCCAACCGATTCATAGAAAGAGATCGCACGCTGGACAGTTTCCGGCGACGTTTTTTCGCCTGCCACTACTTCAACGAGCGGCACCACATGGGGAGGGTTGAAGGGATGGCCGATGACACAACGTTCGGGATACTTACAGGCGGATTGCATCGTACTCATGGTTAGTCCGGATGAACTCGAGGCGATAATCGAATCCGGCCGAGTCGCGGCATCCATGTCTGCGAAGAGCTTGATCTTGAAATCCTTCCGTTCGGGTCCGTTCTCCTGCACCAGGTCGGCATCCGCGAGCGCCTTCTTCAAATCCGTTGTGAACTTCAGGCGATCGCGCGACGCGTTCTGCGAAAGGCCGATGATGGCGAGGTCTTTCCAGGCGGCGTCGATGTAACGGCGCAAGTTGGCTTCGGCGTCGGGTGCTGGGTCCGTTGCGGTGACATTGAGACCACGCGCAAGGTAGAGTGCTGCCCAGCTCGCGCCGATGACTCCAGTGCCTACAATTCCTACGTTGCGAATCTCTCTGCTCTTTGCCATACGTTTCTCCTGTTAGAACTAATTATCTCCAAATTTCTCGAACTCACTTGGTCACAGCTACGGTTCCAAGAGAAGCCGCGGCGGAACGAGTCCCCTTATCGGATCCGTGATGGTTCACGATCAGACGCGATCCGCGTTGACCTGTGACATAGGTCCAGACCCACTGAACGAACACGCTCACGCGGAGACTGGATGTCGTTAAGAACTCCAGGTGCACGGCCGCCCATGCAAGCCAAGCTGAGAAGCCGCTCAGATGGATCTTTCCGGTTTGCAGAACAGCAAACCCTTTTCCCACAACTGCCATGTTGCCCTTATCGAAGTACTTGAATGGTTTCGGCGTGGATCCGCCCACAATGTGGCTGTGAATCAACTTGCCCGCATACCTGCCTTGCTGAAGGGCGACTTGAGCGACTCCCGGCAGCGGTTTGCCGTTCTGATCGAGAGATGCAGTGTCCCCAACTACAAAGATTTCGGGGTGTGCTGGCACGGTGAGGTCAGGCTGCACGCGTACGCGTCCTGCTCGATCAGTATCCACGTTGAGCCATTTACCTGCGGGAGATGGTGCGACGCCGGCTGTCCAGATGACCGTCTTGCTGAAGATCCGTTCGCCCGCGACGATGATGCCGTCCGCATCAATGAGGTCAACGCTGTGACCGAGGCGAACTTCAACGCCCAGCTTTTGAAGTCGTTCTTTTGCGGCTGTGGACAGATCCTCTGAAAAAGTCGGCAGAACCCGGGGCGCCATGTCGACGAGCACGACTCGGGCACTCGCCGGATCGATTCGGCGGAATTCCGATTGAAGCGTGCTTCGCACAAGTACGGCGAGAGCAGCAGACATTTCGACGCCAGTCGGACCAGCACCCACCAAGATGAAAGTCAGGAGATCGCGGTGGCGGCTTGGATCTTCTTCTGCTTCGGCTTGTTCGAATGCCTGGAGGACCTTGTTTCGAACTGCAACAGCATCCACCAGGGTCTTCAGGCCGGGAGCATATTGGGCGTACTCGTTGTGCCCGAAGTAGCTCTGGGTAACTCCCGTCGCGAGCACCAGGTAGTCGTAGGGAATGGGAACATTTTCGCGGTCGGCGTCACTGAAGAAGACGCACTTCTTATCTTTGTCGACTCCCGTGACCTCGCCTAGGATCACCGTGGCGTTCTTTTGCCTTCGAAAAATTGCTCGGATAGGAGAAGCGATTTGACCCGGTGTTAGGACCGATGTCGCCACCTGATAAAGCAACGGCTCAAACAGGTGATGATTGGTGCGGTCGATCAAAACGACGCTCGCCGGAGTCTTTCGAAGCGCCTTGGCCGCTGCCAGCCCTCCAAACCCTGCCCCGACAATGACTACCTTCGTTCGAGCCATCTCTTACCTCTCGTAGATTCGCAATCCGTCAGTTCAAGACTGACTGTAGGTTCTGTGAAGGAAAACTAGGCAACCTCGGCCTTTCTCGACCAAGTAAAGTCGGGTGGACGTTTCTCGAAAAACGCAGCGATTGCTTCCTTGGTATCCGCAGAGCGGACACGTACGGAGAACTCGCTGTTCTCCGCCTTCGCGGCTTCAAGGAGCGCGTCGCGCCATGGTCTTTTCATGAACCGCTTCGAAGCCTGCAGCGCTGCGGCAGGTTTTTGCGCTAATTTTTGGGCAGTTTCTGTGGCGGTTTCCAGCAGCCTTGAGTCGGGCACGACACGCGTCACGAGGCCGAGTTCTGCGGCGCGGTTCGCATCGAAAGGCAGGCCGAGCTGAAGGAGCTCGGCGGCGCGCAAATATCCGATGCGCATAGGGACGGAGAATGTGGAGGCGAATTCAGGAACGAGACCGAGATTGATGAAAGGCATTTGGAATTTCGCAGTCTCGCCGGCATAGACAAAATCGCAGTGTGTCAGCATGGTGGTTCCCCCACCGATTGCCGCGCCGTGCACAGCCGCGACGATTGGCTTTTCAAAGTCGATGAAGGCATTGATCAAACGGGATTGCGGACTGTCTTCGGGACCTGGGGGATTTTTCAAGAAGTCGTCGAGGTCATTCCCCGCGCAGAAAGAGTCTCCTGCTCCGTGCCAAAGCACGACGCGGAGGCGATCATCTTGTGCTGCGGTGTTGAGGAGATCCGCCATGGTGATGTACATGGCGGACGTCATCGCATTTTTCTTGGACGGTCGATTGAACTGGACTCGCAGGATACTTCCGGAGCGTTCGGTAACAATGTCGGTCATCGTGCTCCTCCGGCCGTCGATTCCAACTGCCAGGCATGCGGGACAGCACCGCTCGCACGTAAACCGTCGATCTCGTCGCTGCCGAAACCGAGCTGTTTGAGGATTTCGTCATTGTGCTCACCAAGTTCGGGAGCACGGCGCGCCGGCACTTTTGCAGCGCCATGCACTTTGAGCGGGCTGCTCACGGTGAGCTTCAGGTGGTCGCCGGCACCTTCGAGCGGGACGATCACGTCGTTCGCGAGCAGTTGCGGGTCGGTCGTTACTTCTTTAGGGCTTCTGACGATGCCGTACGTGATGTGAGCTTGGTCGAAAGCGTGTCGCCAGTGGTCCAGGGTTTGTGAAGTGAAGACCGCATCCAAAATCTCGGTCAGTGCTGGTGCGTTCGCAGCGCGCTTCGCGTCGTCGTTGAATCGAGCATCCTGCAGGAGTTCCTGGCGGCCAATTGCCGCTGCGAGAGTCGGCCAGTCTTTGTTCTGAACGACAATGAGGAACCACTGGTCATCGGAGGTGCGGTAGACATTGAAAATGGCATTCGGCGGATTCTTGCGGTCGTGCAGCGGGTAGAAGTTCGCTCCGGCCAGTGCGGCTTGAACGTACATCGAACCGGACCATATTCCCTGCGCAAGGAGGGAAGTTGTAACGTACGCGCCTTTTCCGGTGCGTTCGCGTCGGTAGAGGGCGGTAACAATGGCGCCGTACAGGCCGACCGCCGTGGCGTGATCTCCGCTGCCGGAGGGAGGAAGCGTAGGCGGAGCACCCGAATCGCGGGTCAACGACAGCAGTCCGGTGCGCGCCCAGAAGGCGGTGATGTCGAATCCCGGAAGATCGGCGTCGGGTCCGCTGTCGCCGTAGCCGGTGATGTCAGCGTAAATCAAGCGTGGATTCCACGCGGCAACCTCTTCGTAGGTCAGCTTGAGCCGCTTGCGCGCGGGATGAGGGAAGTTGACGACGAGAACGTCAGCCCACTTGACGAGGCGCTCGAGAACAGTTCTCGCGTGCGGCGATTTCAGGTCCAGCGACATTCCGCGCTTGTTGCGATTGTCCAAGTGCCAGGCGTAGTTGTCGTTCGACCGGGGCTGTGGCGCGAGCTGAAAGGTGTGGCGATGTGGGTCGCCCGATCCGGGCGGTTCGACTTTGATCACGTCGGCGCCGTAATCGGACAAAATCGTAGCTGCGCCGGGACCGGCGATGAAGCTCGCGAGGTCCACGACTTTCAGCCCTGAGAATATGTTTTCGTCTGCCATGAGTTTTCCTTCTTTCCGCTTCTGACTAGGAATTTCAAAACGAGATTGAGGCCCGCCGTGCGCTAGCGTCCCTGGAACTTTGGAGCACGCTTCGCGAGGAAAGCAGATGTTCCTTCTTTCTTGTCTTCGGTCCCCGCGCAAATCGCGAACAGCGAAGCTTCCAGGAGGAAGCCTTCCGCGAGGCTCGTATCCAATCCTTTGTTTACCGCCTCGATGGAGTACTTCACGCCGACTGGGGCGTTGGAGATGATCTGGTTGAGTAGGGCTTCAACCCGTGAGACCAGGTTGGCGCGTGGAACGACTTCATTCACCAGGCCGATGCGATAGGCTTCTTGCGCGTCGATGATTTCGCCTGACAGAATGAGTTGCAATGCGCGGCCTTTGCCGATCAACCTGGGAAGACGCTGTGTTCCGCCATAGCCCGGCATTACGCCGATCTTCACTTCGGGCTGACCGAACCTTGCAGTTTCAGCGGCGATTCGAATCGTGCTGGCCATCGACAGTTCACAGCCACCGCCGAGCGCAAAACCATTCACAGCAGCGATGACCGGTTTGCCGAGGTTTTCAATAAGGTCAGTGAGCGCTTGGCCGGACCGCGTTTTCTCTTCCGCGGTGAGTGGAGTATCGTTGGCCATTTCGCTGATGTCCGCGCCGGCCGCAAACGACTTGTCTCCCGCTCCTGTGAAGACGACTCCACGCACTTCGGAATCATCTCGGGCGTCTTCGAACGCGGATCGCAATTCCGAAATGGTTTTCGCGTTCAGAGCGTTCAGTACTTTGGGCCGGTTGATGGTCACGTAGGCAATCGGGCCCTTCTTCTCATACAGAACGTTCTCAAGTTTCAAAGCAGAAGCCGGCGAACTCATGATTCTCTCCTCGTAATTGTCGGGACTGATCGGAGCCAGCTAGGAATTCGCAGGAAGCTCCGCGTATGCGATTCCAGACAAATTTCCTTGGGCGATGAGCAGATTTTTCTTGTTCGATCCGTCGAGATTGGCGCTGTAAAGGGACCCGCCCAAATCGGTCAGGAACATGCGCTTGTTTTCGAGATCCAACGACAGGCCGATGCCTTCCATCAGGTGGTTAAAGACAATTTCCGGCTCTTTGCGCTTTCCGGGTGCCGCATCCATCGGCGCTCGATTCACGGTGTTTCCGCGCGGCGGGTCTCCGCGGTCGGTCCAGTAGATCACCCGGTTGCCGAGGTCGAGATCAAGGTCGATCGGCTCGGGTAAGTTGTCGTAGAGAACTTCTATGTCCTGACGGTTTGCCGGAGTCTGGCCCTTTGGGATTTCGAGGCCGGCGCGGAAAATGCGCCCTTGCCCGGCGTTGTCATTTCCTTTTTGCGTCCAGTAAAATTTGCCGCCATTCACATCGACCGCGATGCCAACGCACCAATTCCTCGCGTCAACCCGGTCGGCATCGCCGTGCCCCGTTTCCACGAGCGTTTCGATATTTGAGCCGTCGAGATTCGAGCGCATCACTCGCATGCCTTCGCGGTCCGACCAGTAGAGTTTCCGGTTCTTGGCGTCGAGCTGGAGTTGCTTGGGAGTCCAAGTCGCGCCGGGCGGGACAATGTTCGTGACGTTGGTACCGTCGAGGTCAGCGCGATCGATCGTGCCGTCGTTGACCTTGGGATTCCCCATATTTGTCCAATAGATGTGACCCGCTGCAACGTCGACCACGATACCGTCGGGAAGTTTTCGGCCTTCGTTGACGATGATTTTCAAGTCGGAGCCGTCGGTGTTCGATGTAAGGACCCGACCGACGGCCAGATCCAAAAAGTACAAACGGCCCACAGTCTTTGCGACGGACTTCACTGTTTCCGACTTGGAAGCTTTAGAAGATGGCATGAAATCTTTATTCCTTTCTTTATTCTTTTCATTTACCGTGCGTCGTTTCGACAAGAGCGCTTTCAAACTGACTAGATGAAGGCGCTGAGGCCGGTAACGGCCTTGCCCACAATCAGGTTCTGCATCTGGAAGGTGCCCTCGTAGGAGTAGAGAGCTTCCGCATCCACAAAGAACCGCCCGACGTTGTACTCAGCGGCGATGCCATTGCCGCCGAGCAGCTCTCGCGCCCACGCGACCGTCTCGCGGCACTTGGCTGTCGTGAAGGCCTTGGCAAGGGATGCATGCGCGTCCGTCATCTTGCCCTCGGCCTGGAGCTGGGACATGCGCACCAAGAGGCACTGCGAAGCGGTGATGTTGGCGAGCATCTTGGCCAGGAGATCTTGCACCATCTGGAATGAGCCGATCGGCTTGCCAAACTGCAACCGCTCCTGGCAGTACTTGAGCGCATTTTCGTAAGCGCCCATGGCGCATCCCGTCGCCTCCCAGCCGACCATGAATCGCGTCATTTTCAGGACGCGGGCCGTGTCGCGGAACGATTGATCGGCTTGCAGGCGGTTTTCCTCCGGAATGCGGCAGTTCTCCATCGTGATCAGGCCGTTCTGCACGACCTTGAGGGCGATCTTGTTCTGGATTTTTTCGACCTTGAAGCCGGGCGTGGTCTTGTTCTCGACGATAAACGCCTTGACCTGATTGTCGGCGAGATCGCGCGCCCAGATGATCGAGATGTCGCACCACGGAGCGTTGCCGATCCATTTCTTCTGGCCGTTGAGGATCCAGGTGTCCCCGTCACGCTTGGCCGTAGTTGTAAGGCCGCCAGAGGTTCCTGAGCCGACGAGAGGCTCGGTCAAGCCGAAGCAACCAATTTTTTCCCAGCGGGCCATCGGCGGGAGCCATTTTTGCTTTTGTTCCTCTGAACCGCCCAGATAGATAGATCCCATCGCCAAGCCGTTGTGCACGCCGAAGAATGTGGCGATTGAGGAATCGACGCGTGCCATCTCCATGGCGATCAAGCCAAATAGCTGCGCACTTCCACCTCGGCAGCCATAGCCGTTCATGGCAACGCCGCCGATATTGAGTTCCTTAATCGCAGGCAGCAATTCAAACGGGAAAGAGTCCTCGACCCAATACTTCGTGATGATAGGCTGGACCTTGGTTTCCATGAACGTGCGCACCTGCTTCACGACCGCCAGCTCATCGGCGGGCAAAGTCTCTGAGAGTTGGTAGAAGTCAGAATTGGGCTGAGGAAGTGCTTTCTTGATTTCTTTTGTTGGACTCGCCATGAAGTTTCCTGTTGCTCCGTTTGCCTTGCGTGTTTGTGAATGCACGACGACTAAAAGCATCCTGTCGGCCAAAGATGTTGTTGGCTTAGGTCGCTGAAAAGAGGCGCGTTACTTTTTCCGAGATGGTTCGAGCTGCAGAAGCGCTGTCAACACGTTCACTCAACTGCCTAGGCTTTGACGGCGGGGATTTCGAACTCAATTAAAAAGGCGCGCGCGGATTTCTATAGGTTCTTGAATCACAGACACAAAAATGTTGATGACTGTGGGAAGGCAGACCTGTGCGCGTGGCCAATGCGGACGGAGTTCCCTAAGAGCGCAGCGTTAAAGTCCGCGCAAGATATGTCCGAGCTTGTTTCGTTTTGTTGTCAAATAGCGCAGCGTCGAAGCTGACGCAGGAATCTCCAGAGGCAGCCATTTCGTTACCGATAGCCCGTAGCCTTCGATGGCGACGAGCTTGCGGGGATTGTTGCTTAAAAGGCGCATGGAACGCACGCCAAGGTCTCGCAGGATCTGCACGCCGATGCCATAGTCACGTTGGTCGGGTTTGAATCCAAGGCGTTCATTGGCCTCTACGGTGTCGAGTCCTTCATCCTGCAGGCCGTAGGCGCGAATCTTGTTGGCCAACCCAATCCCTCGTCCTTCCTGGTTCAGGTAAAGCAGTACTCCGCGACCCTCTGTCGCGATCCGACGCAAGGCTTTATCGAGTTGAGCACCACAGTCACAACGAGCGGAACGCAAAACATCGCCCGTAAGGCATTGCGAGTGTACGCGCACGAGTACGTCCTGCCCGTTTCCTACCTCGCCGCGAACAAGAGCGACGTGAGTTTGCTTGTCGATCTGATTCTCGAACGCGTGAAGACGGAATTCTCCGTATTCGGTTGGCAGCTTCGTGGAGGCCACGCGCTTTACCACCGACTCTGTACGCATCCGGTAGGCAATCAGGTCCGCGATGGCGACGAGTGGAATATTATGCCGCCGGGCAAAACGAGTGAGCTGAGGCACCCGAGCCATGGTGCCATCTTTGTTCATGATTTCGCAGATGACGCCGGAAGGATGCAGGCCGGCTAGTCTGGCCAAGTCGACAACTGCTTCGGTTTGCCCGGCGCGTGCCAGCACTCCGGCACTTTTTGCACGCAACGGGAAGATGTGGCCAGGACGGATCAGATCCGAAGGCCTTGTCGCCGGATTAATTGCGGCGAGCACGGTGGAGGCGCGATCGGCGGCCGAAATTCCGGTGGTTGTGCCTTCGCTCGCCTCGATGCTGACACAAAACGCGGTTTCAAATCGCGAGCTGTTGTGAGGGACCATTAATGGAATTTCGAGCGCATCGAGATGCTCGGGTGTCATCGCCAAGCAAATCAGCCCGCGGCCATACTGCGCCATGAAATTGATGACTTGCGGCGTAATCTTCTCAGCGGCGACAGTCAGGTCACCTTCGTTTTCGCGATTTTCATCATCGACAACGATAACCATTTGTCCCGCGCGTACAGCCGCAATGGCATCTTCGATGCTTGCGAATGAGCGTGCGCGGCTGTTGGGTTCTCTAACAATCTGAAGTCGTCGTCTCATGAAGAGGACCCTCCGCGGCGGCTGATATGGTCCGCAGTTGTGAAATCAAGACTCCAATTAGCGGCGGTGCTCTTCTTTCGAGAAAGCGGAACGCCCGAATGTCGGGTGGCCAACAACTGATCGGCGGACGCGAGTACGAGCAGGATCCAGAAAAGTTCGGCAACGAGTAGATGCGTCATCTGCAGCCAGACAGGTGCCAACAGAATCACGTTCATTGCGCCAAGCGCAATCTGAGCAGTCAGTGTGACGGGCCTCCATGGCGAGCGCTCTTGCTTTCGCCAGAATGTCTGGAGCAGCCACAAAACATAGATGGAACCGATCACTGCGGCGATAGGGTGGAGGACCCTCAAGCGCAGCAGAATGTGACTGCTCGATGAGAAGTCTTGCACGACCGCGTGCCGCAGTGAGTCGGCAGGAAAGAGGGTGTCGCCAAGACTGGCCAGCGAGCCTGTCATTCCGATGACCATTACCGAGACCAGGCCAAGTACCGTCGCGATCGTCTGATAGGGCCTCGGAAGTACACTAAAACGGCGGTCGCAATTAGAAAGCCACTTTGCGGTGAGTGCCAGAGCAGCAAGCAGCAAGAGGGTATTTCCAAAATGGAGGCACAAAAAGAGAGCGTGGGTTGCGGATCGGTCCAAGCCGCCAACGTGATCGAACAAGACTAGCAGGGCACCAAGGAGAGCTTCATTGAACAAAAGCACCGCTGCGGCAACAGCCGAGTAGCGAGGCCAGTCGCCCTTTGCAGTGCGACGCCAGCACCAAATCAAGAGAATGGCTACAAGCACAAGCGACAGACCGCTCGTTACTCTATGCGTGAATTCGATTACCGTTTGAGTTTGAGGAGTCGTAGGGAGAAACTCGCCGTTGCAGAGAGGCCAGTGACTGCCGCAACCTGCTCCGGATCCTGTTGCGCGCACGTAGGCGCCCCAGACGATGACCGCTATGTTGTACGCAACGACGAACCACGCAAAGCGTGCGAGAGAGGCCCGCCCGATCTCGGAAATGCTTTCGCACGCCGCATCTCGGTTGACGACACTAGTTCCCATCGGTTCTTGACTTGCATCATCAGCCGGCGCAACTCTTTGCATAACCATCTCAGTCTCGACGCGGCCATCAGGCCATCACGGAGGTCTCTCTTCTTGGTTCCGGGCTGTCAATACTGCCCGGGACTGTCGCACCGACCGGAGGCGACGCGAACCTTCGGTAGATGACCCGCAAGGCGGCGACCAGAGGTACTGAAAGATAGATCCCCACGATTCCGCCCACCGCGCCGCCCACCATGAGCGTGAAAATTGCGAGCAGAGGGTGAATTTCGAGCTCGTGACCCATAACCCGTGGCGCAACAGCGTAGTCCATCAAAATTCGCCACACGGCGAGCAGGGCAAGCATCCATATCCAGTGTGAGTGAGTGAGGACTCCCGCCGTGACGATGATTGCCGCCGCGGTCATCCAGCCCGCCACCGGAATGAATTCAAGTATTCCGGCAAGAACGCCGAGCACGATTGCGTTCGGAAAACCCAAGACGAGCATCGCGACAGAGCAATATGTGAGCGAGAGTCCGCCAAGAATTACCTTCGCGCGAATGTAGTGCTGCAGCATGACGTGTAATTCATCGGCCAGCGACCGCACGGCTGCGTAATTTTCTTTCCTAGACACGAGATGAATGACCTGGTTGGCAAGATTCTCTCCGTCGCTCAGGAAAAAGATTGCGAGAATGGGGATCACAACAAATCCGGCTAGCGCCGCCGGCGCGGATTGTTCGATTTTCGCCGCGGCGCCCTCGACATTCGCGCGATGGCGCTGGAGAAAGGTTCTGATCTGATCCGCCTGCTCATCGGCCCAACCGAGGTTCTTTCCGACGTTGTTGGCAATTTCTCCGGAGGAGACTCGGTCCGTCAGCGTGGGAATTGCCGCGAGGAGCTGGCCCGCACTCTTGCGAAATTGGGGGAAGAGACTGTGCGAGAGAAGCACGGTGAAGACGATCAGAGCGAGATAGGCTTCCAAGACGTGCGGGCCTCGCAGGTTTTTGAAAAAGAGAGAGTGCCGCTGCAGGAATCGCACGATCGGATTGATCAGATATGCGAACAAGACCGAAAAGGCAAAAATCACGATGACCGTGCGCGCCACGTAGACGACGGCAAGTACAATCGCGAAGAGAAGGATTGTCAGTAAAGCACTCGCTGTTCTGCGATCAGGAAAAACCATGAATCCCCTCAGGCGGCCGATCAATCCGGCCGGCTTTCCAACCTTTGCTTGATCGCTCCCACGGCCCGCTCGAGCGAAGAACGTGTTTTGTCCACGGCAACTTTTCTTACGATTCCGCCTTTAAGACCCGTCAACCCGGCCTGCTGTGAACCCTTGAGAGTGATCAAATAGAAGCCGCGGTCGGGATTCTCCTGGTCGCGCACGCAAACGGTGAAATCCAGAGCGGTCTCGAAGTAGTGGCTCGCGTAAAGTTGCTTCACGGCAACGGCATAGGCCGGGTCCGTAGAACGCGGGCCTCGGTAAACTATGGCCTGCACAATCCGAAGGGTGGGCTTGAGTCCAAAATTTACTTTCTCCCAATAAAACTCGGATTGGATATTTTCTGATTGTGCTTGCGGGTACTCGAGCAGATAGCGCTCCAGTTCGGGTAAATAAGCGGGAAGGGCCTTCGAGCGGCTGAGCAAAGATTTAAACGTCTCTCCAACTACGGTCGGATGATGCTTATCCATGTAGGTTCCAAGGGCCGCGTTCCCTCCCTGTGTGTATCGCTGAATTGCTTCGAGCGCCATCTTCTGTGCAAGCCGGTTCACCTGATTTGCCGTGTCGGGCGCAGACCAATTCACGGACTGCTTGAACGCATCCATCGCCTCGGTGGGCAGCTGGACGTCGCATTTGCCCTGCTCACAGTTTTTCAGTTGCTTGATGTCATCCGCCTCCAGAGTGAAACCGTCAAGATCGGAAAGCTGGGGCGGATCGCTGAACTTTCGGATTGCGAGATAGCTGGGAAGTTTGCGCAGCTCATCAATGTCCGAAGCAAGCTTGAGATATTTTTCGGGAGTCGCCTGCACATACACGGAGCCGAATACAAACACCTCATCCGGCGTGCGCGATTCCACTACTTTTGCAACCGCCTTTCCGTTGCGAATCGCCGTAATCTGATCATCTTTCAGCCCAACATAGTCGCGAAAAAATTTGAATGGCTCGACGTTTTGCGCATTGGAGGCAGGAGGGTGGACCAAGGAAAGCAAAAGCAGGGCGAGGAACAACCTTGGGAATCGGATTCTAATTAGCATTGGTCTTGGCATCCCCTTTAAATTCATTTCTTGTCCAACGCGAGGAAAGCAAGCAACAGCGGAAGATAGAGGATGGAAGCAAAAAGCAACCGCCGCGCAGAAACGGTAGACATGTGAAAAGCAAAGCGTGCGCCGTAGCCGAGAAAGACGCCTCCAAGAACGAGAGCCCCTGCAAAATAAACAATTCCAGACTCACCTCGAATTGCAGGAACGAGGGCCACGGCGAGAAGTGCCAAGGATGGAAGTAAGGTTTGCCAGGCGACAAAGCGATCCTTGGACTTGCCTGCAGGTAGTACGACGTAGCTGGCACGCGCATAGTCTTCGCGATAGATCCAAGCGATG
>Ga0157378_10003989_pt1 | contig 13046 bp, 7 predicted proteins | sample M65metaG_FD_115309 | JGI IMG/M metagenome (GOLD analysis project Ga0157378, IMG submission 115309) | Miscanthus rhizosphere microbial communities from Kellogg Biological Station, Michigan, USA - M6-5 metaG | ecosystem: Host-associated > Plants > Roots > Rhizosphere > Soil | place: USA: Michigan...
CACAACTTTCGAACATTGTTATTTATAGCGTGGGTCTATCGACAACGGCAGCCAGCCTGCGCTCCCAACCCACGCAATCGGGTCCGCCGTCCGCCACGCCGCCTGGCACGTTTGGCGGACCGTCCTTTCCCGGCACGGCGCAGACGCCGACGAGCCAGCAGCAATATGGCGGCAACATCGATTTGCTGGGACTTGCGGAATGGGCTGTTCGAAACGCTACAGCCGTGGTGAAGGACCGCCCGCTGGAGGTTGCCGCGACTGCTACTGGTGGAACCTATCAATCCACGTTCAAGGATCGCACGATTGAAAAAGCGGTCGACGCCATCGGCGGCGAGCTGAATTCGCAGTACATGCTGAGCTACCGTCCCACGGGCTCGGACGCCCCAGGCTACCACCAGATCAAGGTAACCGTGGATCGCCCCGGCATGAAAGTCCGCACGCGGCCCGGCTACTACCTCGAAGGGAAGTAGGCTTGGTAGCACAGGCTCCAGCCTGTGGCTTTGTTCCTGCAAGGACCAAGAAACCCCACAGGCTGAAGCCTGTGCTACTTAACCCACGATCGAAATCATTTTCAGGATGTAAAGGCCGACCTCTTCGTCCCCGGTAACGTGCACTTGACTTCTGGCTTCCTCAGCTGCAATGCCTTTCGTGAAAACGCGCCAGGCAATTTCCTGCGGAATGGTGGTCTCCGCAATTTTGTCACCGGCCGACGATGCAATTAATTTCCACGCTTCGCCTTCGCGGAACAAATACCAGTTCCCACCGCATTCTCCGGAAATATTGAATTGCACAAGTGTACCTGGGCGCGCGGACACATTTCGGTAGGCGTAAGGCAGGGCGCGCATGAAGCAGTCCAAAACCGGAAAGTAAAACTCGCGCGTCATTATTCCCGGTTTGTCGACGGCGAGGCGAATCTGCTGCTGGTGGTGCCAGCGCTCGGTGAATTCGCGCGCGGTATCAAACCAGTTGGTGGACTCTTCCTCGCCCGCCCAGCTAACTGGAAACATGGCCCGTCCGAAAGGATCGAGCGCCTGGTGGTATTCCGCGCTTTCCCGCGACGCCGTTTCCATCCTGGAAGTCAATTCGTCCGGCGGCAAGAGACTGTACTGCCGCACACCCTCCGCGTTCAGGTGGTCGATCAAGACGACGAGCTGATCGGCTGAAAGCTTCTTGGAGTTGTCAGGGTTGTAGCCGTGCCTGGCTGCTGCCAACTTGCGCGTCTGCGTGTCGAGCAAATGCGCCGCCACGTCCTTCACTTTCCATTTCGGAGAAATGGTTCTCTTTTCCCAGTCCTCCGGCGCGAGCGAGCGCAGAAGTTCAATTAGTTTCGCTTCAAGAGGCAAAAAAAGTTGCGCCGTGAAAATCGGCTTCAATGGTTCATAGGACGGGGTCATCGAATCGTCTCGCGGCGCAAGTTGCGGGTGCCTTCACATTCACAGGCTGCCCGGCACTGGCTGCAAAAAAGCAGATCACATTGTCATTCTGAGCGAAGCGAAGAATCCCTCTTCGATCTTTGTACCACCAAAGTCACCCGGAGAGATTCTTCGCTTCGCTCAGAATGACGAAGTTTTGACTGTTCCGCCTGCCTACTTCTTTTCTTCTGGGACTTCGGGGTCTTCGTGGATCGACGCGGCGGCGGCGATCTTGTCCTCTTCTTCGAGGCGCAGCAGGCGCACGCCTTGCGTCGAGCGGCCCGCTTCGCGGATCTCGTTCGCGTGTACGCGGATCACCTTTCCGTATTCGGTGATGATCATGACGTCGGATTCCTCAGTCACTTGCAGCGCCGCGACCACCGGGCCGTTGCGATCCGTGGACTTCAGGTTGATCACGCCCTTGCCGCCGCGCGAGGTGATGCGGTACTCGGCAAGCGGCGTACGCTTTCCGAAGCCCTTCTCGGAAACCGTCAGCATCAGTGATGTCAGCGAGTCCTTGATGGCCTCGTTTTCGATTTCGTCCAGATTCTGCGTGTCCGATTTCGATTCCTTCTTGATGATCTCGAAATCGGGCTGGACTGGCTCCATACCTACCAGGTAATCGCCCTTGGCGAGGTCCATGCCGTTCACGCCGCCGGCATTGCGCCCCATCGAACGCACTTCGGTTTCGCGGAACAGGATGGCCTGGCCATCGTGGCTCGCCAGGAAAATCATTTTCTTTCCGTCGGTCAGGTGCGCGCCGATCAGCTCGTCGTCCTGATCGAGATTTATGGCGATGATTCCAGACGGGCGCGGGTTTGAGAATTCGCTTAGCGCTGTTTTCTTAACCGTCGCGTTGCGCGTTGCGAAAAAGATGAATGTTCCTTCTTGTTCGAGATTGCGCGCCTCGATTACGGCCGTAAGGTGCTCATCCTCCTGGAACTTCACCAGGCTCGAAATCGCCTTTCCGCGGGTGGCTGCCGCAGCCTCGGGAATCTCATAGACCTTGAGCCAGTACACGCGGCCCTTTGAGCTGAAGAGCAGAATGTAGCTATGCGCCGAGGCCACGAACAGGTACTCGACGAAATCTTCGTCACGCGTTTTCGCGCCGATGCGGCCCTTGCCGCCGCGCGACTGGTGGCGGTAGACGTCCACCGGCGTGCGCTTGATGTAACCCGCGTGGCTAACGGTGATGGCCATTTCCTCGTCGGCAATCAAGTCTTCCAGCTTGATTTCCTCGACGTTTTCCACAATCTCGGTGCGGCGCGCGTCCGCGTAATCCTTCTGGATCTCGCGCAGTTCCTTGACGATCACGGCTTTCAGTTTCTTTTCGCTACCCAGAATTTCTCTCAACTCTTCAATCAGCGCGCGAATTTCCGCCAATTCCTTCAGGATTTCGTCGACCGAAAGCCGCGTCAGGCGGTGCAACTGCAATTCGAGGATGGCGTCGATCTGGGGATAGGTCAGTCCAATGCCGGCTCCGGCCTGCGTGGCGCCGAAACCCACATCGAGCAAGCCGTATTTCTTGCGATCGAGCTTGATGCCCTTGAGCGTCTCGGTCTTATTGCCGGCGGTGATGATCTTGACTTCCTTATTTTCAAAAAAGTCGTGCAAATTCTCGCGCGCGTTCGCCCGGCTGGAGGATCCGCGGATAATCTTGATGACGTTGTCGACGTGGTCGAGCGAGATGTGATATCCGACGAGGATATGTTCGCGCGATTCGGCCTTGCGCAACTCGAATTGCGTGCGCCGCCGCACCACCTCCACGCGATGGTCGATAAACAGCTTGAGCAGAGGAATCAGGCCCAGTTCGCGCGGCTGCCCGTTGACGATCGCCAGCAGGATCATGCCGAACGATTCCTGCATCTGCGTGAGCTTGTAGAGGTGGTTCAGGATGATCTTCGGCTCTTCGCCACGCTTGATCTCGATCACCACGCGCATGCCTTCGCGGTCGGATTCATCGCGCACATCCGAAATGCCTTCGATCTTTTTGGTCTGCACCAGCTCGGCGATGCGCTCGATCAGGCGCGACTTGTTCACCTGGTACGGAATTTCGGTGATGACGATGTTCTCGCGGTCCTTGCCCGTGGTTTCAATCGCGGCCTTCGCGCGCATGGTGAAGCTGCCGCGCCCTATCTTGTACGCGTTCAGGATGCCTTCGGCACCGGAGATGTAGCCGCCGGTCGGAAAATCAGGTCCCGGCACCATTTTCATGATCTCTTTGAGCGTGGAATCGGGTTTGTCGATCAGAGTAATCGTGGCGTCGATGATTTCGCCAAGATTGTGCGGGGGAATGTTGGTGGCCATGCCGACCGCGATGCCGCTCGCGCCATTCACCAGCAGGTTCGGAACCTTGGACGGAAGCACGACAGGTTCTTCGCGCGTCTGGTCGAAATTCGCGATGAAATCCACGGTCTCTTTTTCGAGATCAGCCAGAATTTCTTCGGAGATTTTTGCCAGGCGCGCTTCGGTGTACCGCATGGCCGCTGGCGGGTCGCCGTCGACCGAGCCGTAGTTTCCCTGCCCGTCAATCAGCGGGTAGCGCATGTTGAACGATTGCGCGAGACGCACGAGCGTCGGATAAATGACGGCTTCGCCGTGCGGGTGATAGTTGCCCGAAGTGTCGCCGCAGATTTTCGCGCACTTGCGGTAGCCGCGGTTGGAGGCCAAGCCCAGGTCGTTCATGGCCACGAGGATGCGCCGTTGCACCGGCTTCAAGCCATCGCGCACATCGGGAATCGCACGCGCCACGATCACGCTCATCGCGTAATCGAGGTACGACTTCTTCATCTCGGCCTCAATTTCGACCGGAATCATGTGTGACTGTTTAGGTTCGTCCGCCATCGATCCGTCCTTCGTCCCTGGTTGTAGCGCCCGCCTTCAGGCGGGCATCTGCTCGAAATTCAAATCTGCCAAAACGCCAAAGGGCCTACTGAACCTCCAAATTTGGCGTTCCTAGCCGCGCCGCACAGCCCACTGCCCGATGTAATCCTTCACGCCATCAAACGCCGCTGACGTATTCAAGAACCGCTGCGGCCCAAAATGCTTCTCCAGCTCCGCAAGCAGTGCATCGCGCTCGCCCTCGCTCGCGCACTCGACCGCCACGCCCCGCTCGTTATCCGGAGCCATGGTCGGCGACGCCCGAAACTCCGAGCAAGCCAATCCGCGCAACCCCGGCAATGTAGTCCAACTTAACTGGTAGAACATTTCCCCCACATCGCGCGACGGTTTGTGGGTCGCAGTTTGTGGCTCACGCCCTCACTGGCTGCGGACAAACCCGAAACGCTGCCATTCTGAGCGAAGATTCTCTCCTTGTTTCTTCTCTTATACTTAAATCGAAGAGAGATTCTTCGCTTCGCTCAGAATGACACGCCACGCAATTCTGCCCACGTGCGCACCGTCGGGGACCAAAGACCTTCTGATTGCGCCCATATATGTCGTGGCTGAAGCCGCGACTCACAAACATTTATCGTGCCAACTCGTCCCCAATTCCCGGGCTGGTTTATTTGGCCTCAATCACTTCGCGTGCCCAAGGAACACGTCCTACAATCTCCTGCAAGATGCGCTCAAGCGTGTCGACGGCGGTGTATGATCGCCGCCGCGATTCCAGCGGGCACCAAACCTGCTCTCGTTCATCGAAGAAGAATTCCCCGAATCCGAATGTTCCTTCTGGGCGTTGAAAAACTACTATCCGACGGCTCCCATCGAGGCTCGTAATGGTCTTCACCGTCTCAGTCATCGGCGATGCCCTTAAATATCCAGATTCACAACTTCCAGCGCGTTTTCTTCGATGAATTTGCGGCGGCTTTCCACGTTTTCGCCCATCAGCGTCGAGAAAATTTCTTCCGCGGCGGTGGCGTCGTCGAGACGCACTTTTAAAAGCGTGCGCGATTCCGCATTCATCGTGGTTTCCCACAGCTGCTCGGGATTCATTTCACCGAGGCCTTTGAACCGCGTGATCGTGAAATCCTTTTTCGCGTCCTCGAGAATATAGGTAAGAACGTCCGACGCCTTTTCTTTTACTTCCTTGTCGCCGTTGCGCGTTACGGTGAACGGCGGATGATCGAACTCGCTGATCAGGTTGGCCGACGTGCGCAGGCGCTTGTACTCCGGCGTCGAGGCGAAAGCCCAGTTAATTTTTTTATCACCTGGGCGCGCTGCGTTGCCCGGAATCAGCAGGTCATAGAGGCTATGCTCTTCGTCGTAGACGATCTTGGGATCGATATCGAGCTTCGCTTTGGCAATAGCTTTGGCCAGTTTTTCGAGCGCTTTCTTATCCTCGAAATCGGTTTTCTTTTCAAAATCGCTGGTCGCGAGCAAATCCACCAGCAACGGTTCCCGCAGCTTTCGCGCCATCTTTTCCGACGCCGAAACGTATTGCTGCACATTCAGGAGAAATTTTGTGAGCGCTGCGCCCTGGATCGCGCCGCCTTCCTTCGGCTTCACGACATGGTCCTCGGTGGCGCGCGACATCAGCTCGTGGTTGAATTCGTCTTCGTCGCGGATGTAGCGGTCCATCTTGCCGCGCTTCACGCGATACAACGGGGGTTGCGCGATATAGATGTGCTCGCGCTTGATCAGCTCGGTCATATGGCGGAAGAAAAACGTGAGCAGCAGCGTGCGAATATGGCTGCCGTCGACGTCCGCGTCGGTCATCAGAATGATTTTGTGGTAGCGCAGCTTTGAGATATCGAAATCGTCCTTGCCGATACCCGCGCCAAGCGCCGTGATGATGGCGCGAATTTCTTCGTGTCCCAGCATCTTGTCGTAACGGGCTTTTTCGACGTTCAGGATTTTTCCTTTGAGCGGCAGGATGGCCTGATATTTCCGATCGCGCCCACCTTTGGCCGAACCGCCTGCGGACTCTCCCTCAACGATGAACAATTCGCATCGCGCCGGATCGCGCTCCTGGCAGTCGGCGAGTTTTCCCGGCAATCCTCCGGAATCCATGGCGGATTTGCGCCGCGTGAGCTCACGAGCCTTGCGAGCAGCCTCACGTGCGCGGGCGGCATCAATACACTTGCCGACGATGCGCCGCGCCACGGTCGTGTGCTTGTCAAAATATTCGCCCAGGCGCTCGTTGATAAGCTGCTCGACCGGACCCTTGATGTCGCTGTTGAGCTTTCCCTTGGTCTGCCCCTCAAACTGGGGCTGCGGCAATTTCACGGACACGACTGCTACGAGTCCTTCGCGCACGTCGTCGCCGGTTATGGTGACTTCGTCCTTTTGCTCCTTGAGCATGTTAGACGCGGAAGCGAAGTTGTTGATCGTGCGCGTCAGCGCCGATCGAAAACCGGAAAGGTGCGTCCCGCCATCCACGGTGTTGATCGTGTTGGCGAACGCATAAATATTCTCCGTGTAGCTGTCGTTGTATTGCAGCGCGATTTCGATTTCCACCGTGTCTTTCTTGCCTTCCATGTACACGGGAGAATCGTGCAGCACCTGTTTGCCCTTGTTCAGGTGCTTGACGAATTCGGCGATGCCGCCCAAAAAGCGAAACTCCACGGACTTATCGCTGCGCTCATCGGTCAGCGTGATTTTCAGCCCTTTGTTCAGGAAGGCGAGCTCGCGCAGGCGCTGCGCCAAAATGTCATAGCTGTATTTGTGGTCTTCGAAAATCGTGGGATCAGGGTGAAACGTAATTTTCGTCCCGGTCTTGCGCGTTTTTCCAGTGCTCTTCAGCTTGGCCTTGGGCTTGCCTTCGTTGTAGGTCTGCTCCCACACTTCGCCTTCGCGCCAGATTTCCAGTTCGAGCCAATCAGAGAGCGCGTTCACAACCGAAACGCCCACTCCGTGCAGTCCGCCGGAAACTTTGTACGTGTCGCTGTCGAATTTTCCGCCCGCGTGCAGCACGGTCATCACGACTTCCGCCGCGGCCCTTTTTTCCGTGGCATGCATATCCACGGGAATGCCGCGGCCGTTGTCCGTCACCGTTACACTGTTGTCCTCATGCACTACCACGTTGATCTCGTCGCAAAATCCCGCCAGCGCTTCATCGACGGAATTGTCGACTACTTCCCAGACGAGGTGATGCAGCCCCATCTCGCCCGTCGAGCCGATGTACATAGCCGGACGTTTGCGCACAGCCTCAAGGCCACCGAGCACTTTGATGGATGCCGCGTCATAGCGGTGTCCTTCACCATTTCCAATTGCCGCTGCTTTTTCTGCCATAGTGTGCATACTCCCGCGGATTCAAAAAGGGGAAAGGCGTTGTCATTTTGCTTGGCGGGCTTCGCGCTTCGCTCTCATCCCCGAGACCAAGCGCTTCCTAGAATTTAAAGGCCCGCAACGATCGACTCGACCGCCGCCTTACCCTGTGGCCCTCGGCCATTGCTCGCTGCCGGGACTCGAAGGGTTGCTGCTCCATCCCGTCCGGATTCCGATTTCTCGGAAGCGTACGCGGCGAAGACTTCTTTCCTCCAGGCATCTGCGTCCAGCATGCTCTGGCGCGGGCATGCAAATCAGGGCGCGAACAGCCTGGCCGACGTGCCGTACTGGAGGAAACAAAACGTCTGTCTGACCCTCAGCATTCTACCCTGAACAGAGCTTTTTCTCAAGCCGTATTCGCCCGCAATTATAGATATATCGCTATTGTTTTCAATGTAATAGAGGAGTCTTTGGCGGAATTCTAACGAAGAACCGGCGAACCAGCCAAAGGACATTCCTGGAGTGATTTTCGACCTGAAAATCCGGCTCAAATCCGCATGGGCATGATCACGTAGCGGTACCGGTAAGCTTCATCCGCAAGGGGGCGCATCTGTCCCGCGGATTGTTCGTCTTTCAGTTCGAGGCTGATTGGTCCTTCCGGCGCGGCGGCCAGAAAATCAACCATGTACTGCGCGTTGAAACCGATGGAGAGTGGCTCGCCTGCAAATTCTTTTTCGATCGTCTCTTTGGCTTCGCCGTATTCGGGGCTGGACGCGGAAATTTCGATTCCCTCTTTGGAGACGGAAAGTTTCACGGCGTGCGAACGCGTGTCGGCCAGTTGCGCGACTCGCTTCACCGCATCGTTCAATTCTCCACGCTCGATCACAACCTTCCGGTTGTTGTCGCGCGGCAGGACAGCTTCGTAATTCGGGAACTGGCCGGTAAGCATCCGCGAAATCAGCAGGCGTTCGCCGGCGCGGAAGAACAGGTGGCTCTCATCCAGCGCGAACTCAATTTCAGCATCCTCGCCGGCCTCGGTCGCAAGCCGCTGGATTTCCACGAGCGCTTTCTTTGGAACCAAAGGACGCACTTCGCGGGTCAAGCCTTCAAATTTGTGGTCGATCTCGGCAACGGCCAGGCGGTGGCCGTCGGTCGCAACCATTGTGACCATTTCCGGTTTCAGTAGCAGTAGTGCCCCGTTCAGCGTGTAGCGCGATTCTTCGTTGGAGATTGCGAAGGATGTCCGGGCGATCAGGGACGATAAAATTTTCGCGGGAATGGTGGCGATGGTGTGCGGGAACGCTGGAATCGCCGGAAAATTATCCTTGGCCATTCCGACCATCTTGTACGTCTTGCGATCGGCCAGAATCTGCACCCAGTGATTTTCCAGCAGTTTGAAACGGATTTCGCCTTCCGGCAAGAGTCGCACCAGCTCCAGAAGTTTCTTTGCGGGAATGGTGCCGGCGCCTTCTTTTTTTACCTTGGCTTCACAGGATGTGCGGATGGAGAGTTCCAGATCGGTGGCCGTTAGTGTGACTCGATTGCCAGAGGCTTCGCACAATATATTTCCGAGAATTGGAATCGTCGTCTTCCGCTCGACCACTCCCTGTGTCAGGTTAAGTTCATCGAGCAGGTCAAACTTCTTCACACTGAATTCCATCGCTGGATTTCCTCCACTGGAAGGGACAAAGACTACTGTTACTGCGAAGGGCTACTGTACCCTGTTTTATAAGATGTATAAAGACCGTAGTAGTAGCCGTCGCTGTGGAAATGAGGAAAACGCGCGTATTACGCGGCGGGGATGCATTTCTCTTGTGCATTTAAAAATTTCCAATTTGAGGATTGAGAGGATGAATCATCGCCGATTGCGACCGGCTGCAAAAGGCTGCCTAATTTTTCCTCAGGGCGCGGCAACTGTTGCACAGTATGCCCACAGCATTATGCGCAGGATTTCAACATGCCGGCCTTAGTAGAACAGGCTTCAGCCTGTTTGGTTTAGATTTTAAATTGGCACAAATTTAAACCAGGCAGGCTGACAGAAGCTACCTGTCCTGGCAGAGGCTAAAGAAACAAAAACGCCCCGATTTTATTCGGGGCGTTTGGAGAAACTCGGCAGCGAAATAACTTTGGATCAGCCGAACGAGTCCATCAGCTTGTTGATAGTCCGGTTCAGGTCCTTGTCGCTGCGCCGCAGCGCGTCGATCTTGTTGATCGAGTGCAGAACCGTAGTGTGATGCTTGCCACCGAATTGGCGGCCGATTTCCGGAAGCGAGGCCGAGGTGAGTTGCTTCACCAGGTACATCGCGACTTGGCGCGGAAAGGCGATGGCTTTCGTGTTGGAGCGGACTTTCAAATCCTGCTCGCGCAAGCCGAACTGCTCCCCCACTTTTTTCTGGATCAGGTCGATGGTGATCCTCTTCTCCTGCGTGGCGATGATGTTGCGCAAAACCTGCTGCGCGGTGATCAGATTCAGGATCGAGCCGGTGAGCGAGGCGTAGGCAATCAACCGCGTCAGCGCCCCTTCCAGCTCGCGCACGTTGGACTTGATGGCCCGGGCGATGTATTCGGCTACGTCATCGGGAATCATGACGCGTTCGTTTTCCGCTTTTTTCTGCAGGATGGCGATTTTCGTTTCAAGGTCCGGCGGCTGGATGTCCGCGATCAGGCCCCACTCGAAGCGAGAGCGCAACCGCTCCTCGATGGCCGAAATTTCCTTGGGCGGGCAATCCGAACTGATCACGATCTGCCGCTGCAAATCATAAAGCGCGTTGAAGGTGTGAAAAAATTCTTCCTGCGTGCGTTCTTTGCCCGCAATGAACTGAATATCGTCCACCAGAAGAACATCGACCGATCGGAAGCGATCACGAAAACCGATCATACGATCGAAGCGCAACGAGTTGATCACCTCGTTCGTGAATTTTTCCGCGCTGATGTAGGTGAGGCGAGCCGCGGGATTGCGCTTCTTGATCAAGTGCCCGACGGCCTGCATCAGGTGCGTCTTGCCCATGCCCACACCGCCATACAGGAACAGCGGGTTGTAGGCCTTGGAAGGCTGCTCGGCGACCGCCTGGGCCGCGGCGTGCGCGAACTGGTTCGATGCGCCGACGACAAAAGAGTCAAATTGGTAGCGCGGATTGAGCTGATGATCGACCGAATCGAAATCCAGGCGCGTTTGCTTTACCGGAGCATTCCCTATCGCGGGCGCCGGCTCATTCTCCGTGCACAGAAAATCCAGATGCGTATCGCTCATGCCCACTTCGGCCAGCACGGCCTGTAACAACTCGCCGTAGGTTTCCGTCAAGCGCTTGCGAAAGATCCGGGTTGGAACGCGTACGACAAGCTTACCGTTTTCGGTTCCTTCCTGGCGAGTGGGGCGAAACCACGTAGCGAAACTATGCGGGTTAACCCGCCTTTCCATATGCTGCAGAATTTTTTCCCAGGAATTCATTCCGTCAATGTCCTCATTGTAGGCGGGCCGAAAGTACAGCCCGCACCCGAAAAAAGCGAAAAGAGCCCACGCCAGACATTTCCACAACTGTGGAAATACTGTGGATAAACACAGCCGCGACAGCCCTCTGCGGCTGCAGTCAGTTTCTGGGTTGACCCCGTGACCTTCTCCCCTTCGCCCGAAGGCCCAAGATGGGCCTGCCACTCGGTGCGGTAACTTCTGATCGCGTCACGGCGTCCACAGGGGTGCCAGTTGCGTGACTGGTCTGCCTAAGACGAGGGTGGATTCTCGCTGAACGTTCGCATTGCGGCAAGTGAAAATTTCAAAAGCGCCCGCGGACCTCCCACAGAAGATTCACAGGTTTTCCACAATTCTGTATCTAACACAAAACAAGAGGCTTGCCCTGCAAGGCTACCGTAAAAACTGTATTTAGCAACCTCGGGCACTGATCGTGCCAATACCGTTCCCCAATTCGTTTAGCCTAATTGATAAACCGCATATGATTTGATGATTACGGACAGGTAAATTCAGCGAGGCAGTTTTTCCGGTTTCGGAAATTCATAGATTCCCTGTGGGTCGGATCCCATCACCAGCCGCCCGGGTTCAACGAGTATTTGGGATGGCTCTAGCCTTGCCCCGCCGGGCAGATACGTCCTGTAACTGGATAGCCGAATGCCATCTTTATCGAAGCGCATCAGTAGGGTTCCAATCGCGATCCACAGCTCCTGAGATTCGGGATCGACGCCTACCGCGCTGATGATGCGGTGCAGGGACGGGACAACTTTATCCGAATCTCCCGAGCGCGCGATCGCCTTGCGGGCCGCTTGCGCAGCGGGCTCGAACTCCAGGGTCTTAAGAGAAATTTCCAACGCGAGGTAACCCACGTGGTCGAACTTGCGCACTGTCGGTTCGGGCAGATAGTCAAAGGAAAAGTAGTTGTTGCCCATATCGTCCGACGCGAGGTGCCCGAAATTTACTTGTGTGTTTACGTCAGCGCGGTCGGCGATTTCCTCACGGTCTCCGTAATCGCGAACGAACTTTCCGGCTAAGTCATAAGCTGTAACCAGGTGTTCCATATCCGGACTGGCCACGGCAAATTCACCTCCAGGCAGGAACACGACGGAAACTGGAACGGACATCGGAATCGCCGCGAGGAGACTTCCGCTGGGCGAAAAAAGCTTTACCGCCTTCGCGCCCCGATCACATACGACGACGTGCCCCTCCTTGTCCACGTCAAATGATTCGCCATACACGAGCGCGCTGCCTTTGACGGCCGCTGCGGAAGAATTGGGGACTTGGCCAATCTGCTTTCCGGCAGAATCGTAAATCAGCACGGCCGGAGCTGGCGCGGTAAGAAGATAATAATTTCCATTCGGTCCGCGATGAATCTGGCGAAAGCCGGCGCCCACCGAGCTATAAAGCCGGCGCTTGGCCATCAAATCGCTTTCGTACTGGTACGGTTCCTGTGCACGAACAGGAGGCGCTAGAAACAGCACCATGACCGCGGTCAGCAATGCTGCAGCGTAACAAGACAGACTGTTCACCGGGAACATTTTCCGTGAACGGTGCATGATGGATTTGCCTCAGTCAATCCGGAAGCGCAGGCGCTCAATTCCACGCGCATGGCCGGTGGTTTCGTCCACGTCAATCAAAACCGTATTCATCTGGACGTCGCCGGTAGCCACTTCGAATCGCGCCGGCTGCCCATCCAGAAATCGGCGCAGGATCGCCGTTTTGTCCATACCGATGACGCCGTTGTGCGGACCGGTCATTCCCACGTCGGTCTGGTAAGCGGTTCCCCCCGGCAACACGTGCTCGTCGGCCGTGGCCACGTGTGTGTGCGTGCCAATCACGGCTGACACACGCCCGTCAAGATACCAACCCATGGCTTCCTTTTCGCTCGTCGTTTCTGCGTGAATGTCCACGAAGATCACGCGGACATCTGCTGGGATGCGGGCAAGCTCCCGATCGGCTGCCCGGAAAGGACAATCATTGGAAGCCATGAACACACGTCCCTGCAAGTCCAGCACGGCATAGGG
>Ga0157378_10003990_pt1 | contig 13041 bp, 6 predicted proteins | sample M65metaG_FD_115309 | JGI IMG/M metagenome (GOLD analysis project Ga0157378, IMG submission 115309) | Miscanthus rhizosphere microbial communities from Kellogg Biological Station, Michigan, USA - M6-5 metaG | ecosystem: Host-associated > Plants > Roots > Rhizosphere > Soil | place: USA: Michigan...
GCAGGCCGGGCGAGAAGGGCAGCGTTCCCGAGGGGCAGGGGGCGCCACCGTCGCCGCGGTCGATCAGGAAGACGGAGGCGCCGTGGCTGAAGGTGTCGGGTTCGGCCCAGGAGGCGGTGTCGAGTCCGGCGCTGTAGGAGCCGCAGGAAGGCGGGCTGATCAGCGCCGAGCGCTGGCCTTCGCGCAGGGTGAGCTCGAAGTGGGTGTAGAGGAGGCGGGGCAGATCGTCGAAGCGGGCGACGAGGCGGCCGCTGCGGGGGTCGGGGTCGATCCTGCCCTGGGATTTGACGATCAGCCCCCGCTGCGGCAGGCGGGCGACGATATAGACGGCGAGCAGGCTGCTGAACGGGTTCCGGTAGGGCTTGGCGAGATAGACGGAGCCGCGCAGCGGCTCGGCGAGCACGAGCGCGCCGTCGAGCTTGACCGTGCCGATTTTCGAATTGTTCGGGCAGCCCTCCCCTTCCCTGGAGGTCGCGGTCTCTCGCGCCCATTCGGCTTCGCCGCAGGTGCCGAGGCCGGCGCCGAGCGAGGGGTTGATCGTCAGCCCCTCGGGCAGGGAGGCGATCGCGGTGCGAATCGGCGGGCGGGCGATCCCACCGGGGTTTTCGATGCCGCCGCCGTCGTTGACGTCGAGGTTGAAGGCGAGGCCGGTGCGCGCGGCCGCCGCGGTCGTCATCAACTGGACTTTCGGCGTCGAGAGCGGCCTCTTGCAGTTCGAGAGGGGGGGATTGCCGGTCGTGGCCTCAGCGACTTCCCCGGCCCAGGACATGGCGGTGGCCGAGTAGGCGAGGGGTTGGCCGCAGGGGGTCGTCGGCAGCGTCGGGAGGCTCTTGATCCTGCTCGCCGGGGCCGCAGCAGCGTCGAAGACGAGGCAGCCCCCCCAGCTGCCGTCGGTCTGCTCGTTCAAGCAGTTCCCCCGCTGCGGATTGTGGCCGTCCAGGGGAACCGGTTCCCCTGGACCTGCCGGTCCGCTTCCTGCCCATGGAATGCCCCAGATCGTCAGCTTCAGGCTGCGCGGGTCGAGTGACTGCGGCACATCCTCGAGCCGCAGGTCGAGGCCGGAGTCCCCTTCGCGGAGGTGCATCCCGAAGACCAGCGGCGCACCGAAGGGCGAGGCGCCGAAGGCCGCGACGGTCCCGAACGGGGGGACGAGGTTGAAGAGGCCGAAGTAGCGGGTTTCCGCCGCGGTCTCGACCGCCACCACGCCGACCTGGGTCGAGTTGGGGCAGCTCTCGCCCGAGGCGCTCGATTCATAAGGGGAGGTCCGGGCGCTGTGAAAGGCGCTGCCGCATTCGTTGACGATCGTCGGGTTGACCAGGAACCCGGGCGGCAGGGGTAGGTCGAGGCTGCGCAGCGAGCCGCCGCCGATGCCGACCAATACTTCGAAAGAGTCCGGATGCCCCCCGGCCTGAACCTGCGCCAGACCGCCGCTCTTGGTCGCGGCAACGGCGAAGCCTTCCCCCCCGGGAAGGAAGCCGAAGGCGGCATGTGCCGAGGAGGCGGCGCAGAGGGGAAGGATGACCGCCAAGCCCAGGGAAGTGAGCAGGCCCCTCAAGCCTCGCCTCGCCGCCCGGCATCTCGACGTTGGTGGTGGTGCTTGTGCTTGCGGGCGGCGGGGAAGCGAACCGGGGGGTTGCCGGGGTCTTCGACGACCGCAGTCGCCGGGACCGGGTCGTCGGGAGCCGGGGGCGGCACCTGGCATTCGTCGCCTTCGCAGGCAACTTCCGGCGGCGCTTCGGCCGCCGCGGCCGGAGAAGCCGCGGCGGCAGCGGCCACGACAAGCACCGGCAGATAGACCAGTAACCGCTTCGCTCTGCCTATAACCGCCACCGGCTGCCCGGGGCGGAGCGCCCTAGCGACTCCGCCGCCCGCCGCCGCAGCCAACCCTGACCGGCGGCTGCCGCTCGACGAGCCTGTTGTTGTGGCCCTCGAAGAAGGCCGAGGCGCGGGGCTTGGCCCGGCAGAGCTCGGTGTTGTTGGCGAGCAGTCCCTTGCCGCGGCCCTGCATCCTCAGTTCGAACTTGCTCACCGGGGCGTCGGGGGCGGTGAGAAAGCGGGTGCGGATCCGTTCGTTGACCGAGTCGATGTAGCCGACGAGGTCGACGTGGATTTGGCCGTCGAGGGCGGCGACGAGGTCGGGTAGTTCGCGCTGCCCGCCGTTGGCGCGCAGGTAGACCGGGCCCTGCAGCGGGCGGTCCAACAGCGGCGTCCAGGCCCGCGCGTGGCCGTAGACCGAGCCCTTCGGGCACTCGGCGCCGCCGCCGGGGCCGGCGTCGAACTGCACCCGGGTGCAGATCGTGCGGATGTGGGCGTTCTCCAGGAGCTCGGTCCGGGGCAGGATCACCGTCGCCTTGCCGATGTTCGCATCCCCCGGGCGGGTCCGCAGGACCGCGCGCAGCGCCGGGTGGGCGGCGCGGTGGGTGGGGCCGAAGAGCCGCAGCGAGAGCCGCGGACCAAAGCCGAGGCGATCGCAGCCGGCGGCCTGGAAGTAGGCGCTGGGGCTGGCCGTGGCGCCCTGGGTCGAGGTGACGGTGGAGGCGAAGCTCATCGGTTCGCAGCTGGTCGGGTTGACCGTCTTGTCGTATTGGACGCGGACGTCGCGCAGGTCCAGCGGGATCCCGTGGAGGATGCTCGGCAGCGGGTCTGAGTCGACGGTCAGCTGGGCGGTGGTGGGGTCGATGCGGATCGCGTTGCGGACCACCACGGTGCCGAGGTCGAAGGGCCCGGCGACTGCGGGCGCGACGACGGCGAGGGAGACCGGGGCGCCTTTATAGGGGCCGGCGATGTAGGCGCGGCCGCTGTCGGTGTAGAAGGGGCTGGGGCCGGCGCCGGCGCCGACGGTGGCGCTGCCGACGCGGCTGGAGGCCGGGCAGGAGGGCGAGGCTTCCTCGCCCCGCCCGGCGCCCGGGGCGCCGGAGATCGCGGCGAGGACCGAATCGGGGCAGTATGAGTAGCCCCGCAGCGAGCCGACCAGGCCCGGCGGCAGGGTCACCCGCAGGGCCCCGAGCTCCTGGCTTGCGTCCGCCCGGGTGAGGCGCAGGTCGAAGGGGCTGTAGGCGCCGGCGGTCGGGGTCCGGGTGCCGGCTGAGAGCTTGGGGTCGAAGCCCCCGCCGCAGCCCTGGGTGATCTGGAAGGAGCTGGTCAGGTTGACCGGCGGGTTGCCCGACCAGGGGGCCAGGGTGGCCTTGGTGGCGTAGGCGCCGCAGGCCGCGGGGGTGCGCAGGGCGGCGCGGGGGCCGCCGAAAAGCCGCAGGTGGAGGTTGGAGAAGGGCAGCTGGGGGTTTTCGTCGAAGCTCGTTGCCAGCTGGCCGCTGCGCTCGTCGGCGACGACGTGACCGGCAAGCTTGATCGTGGTGCCGGTCTGGGGGTCTTCGACCACCAGGTAGAGGGCCAGCAGCGACTTGAACGGGTTGGCCCTCTGGGCGGCGAGGTAGAGGCCGCCCTGCAGGCTGTGGTCGAGCAGCGGCGTTTCGATCTCCACCGTCCCGAGCTTGGAGGCCTCCGGGCAACTGATCCGGGTCTTGTCGAAGTGGATCGGAGTGGCCCCCAGGGGCGTCGTGAGCCCGACCTCGGCCGGGCTGCAGGCGGAGCGGCCGTTGGCGGCGGCGGGGTTGAGGCTCATCCCCGCCGGCAGCTTGACCATCGCGTCCTTCAGGTCAGCCTGGCAGATCGCCTCTTCGGCTTCCTCGGCGCTCGCCTTCTCCTCCCAGCATCCCTGCGGGATTGAGGCATCGACGATGAGACCCGTCGGGCTGTCGGCGGCCTGGGTCGTGGCGGCCACAGTCAACGAGGGTTCGAAGGGGACCTGGTCGCACCCGTCGAACCCGATCCGGGCGCCCCAATCTTCAGGTGCGTAGGGATAGCCGGGGCCTTCGTGCATGTAGGAGGTGCGGGAGTCGTAGGTGTCGGGGTGAAACCAGGAGCTGGCATTGGCCGTGGTCGCCATACTGGAACCGCAGGAGGTCGGGTTGCGGAAGAAGGCGGCCGGGGCCGAGGTGGTGGAGCAGGAGCCGTTGCCGGGAAGGCCCGCGCCCCCGGTGCCCGGGCAGGCGCGTTCGGCGCCGTGGTCTGGGGCCGCCGGCACGCCCCAGAAGTCGACCACCGAGCCGACGATGGGCAGGCCCTCAGAGGTGTTGCGCGAGGTCGCCGTCAGCCCGTAGTCGGAGTCGCTGCGAACCGAGGTGTCGATCGAGATTAGGATGCCGGCGGCGTTGAAGCCGAAGCGGGCCGGCGCGCCGGGCGGCGGCGCCATGTTGAAGAGCGGGATCGGCCCCAGCAGGTTGCCGAGACGGCCGCCGTTGATCATCAGCGTCACCGTGCCGACCTGCGACTCCGGCGGGCAGAGGGAGAGCGCGTTGGCGCCCTGCGAGTTGGCGAGCTCGGCGCTGGTGCACCGGGCCGCGTGGCTGGGGTTGCCGACCAGCCCCGGCGGCAGCTCCACGGCGATGTCCTTCACCGGCTCCACCGGCTGGTGAGGGCCGACCGTCAGCGCCGGGTCGAACGGGTTGCCGGTCGGGCTTGGGTCGGTGGCGGTGTTGAGGTCGATCACCGTCGAGTAAAGGTAGGGGTGCTCGGCGGCCTGGGTCGAGGGCGCCCCGTCGGCCTCGGTGAGCCGGGTGTCGAAGGCGTCGATCCCGAACACCGGCGGGGCCGCGGAGACCGTCACCGGGTCGGCCGTCGCCGCATTGGTCAGGCCACCGCCGGAGACCTCGAACCCCGCCGTCTTCACTCCGGCTGCATCCGGGTCCACGGCGACGGTAATCGCGAGCTCCTCGATCAGGTCCGGGTAGGCCGCATAGCCGGTCGTGCATTCGATCGTGCTCATTCCGAGCACGCTGCCGCAGTCGAAGCCCAGGCCGACGAAGGGGTTCGCGTCGCCGGCGCTGACCGCGGTGAGGCCACCGGGAAGGGTCGTCGTGACCGTGTAGGGGCCTGACGATTCCGCTTCGGTGCGGTTGGCGAGGTCGACAAAGTAGGTCAGCTCATCGCCGGGGTCGACGGTGGTGTTGGAGGAGGAGGCGATCTGCCAGCCTGCCGCCGGCGCTGCGCCGGCGGCGGGAAGCGCCGGCGTCGCAGCCAGGACGACCAGCCCGAGCAGGGTCGCGAGCATGCCGCGGGTGGTCTTCGACTTGATCGGGCTCATCTCGTTCTTCCCCTCTGCTTGCGGCTTGGCGGTACAGGTGCGGCGGCGGCGCGGCCTCACTTGGCGCCCCCGTGCTCGGCGGCGGGTCGGTGGTGGGGCCTCCGGTGGTGCCTGCGCTTGAAGCAGCGGACCTTGCCGTGGACCTTCTTCGCGCGGCGCCCCTTCGGGCACGGCGGCTTGCGGTTGCCCGGCCCTGGTTTCTGGGACCCGAGCGCGACGGCCGCGGAGCCCGCTGCCGGCGCGGGAAGGCAGGACTCCCCCTCGCAGGGAGCCGGTCGCGGAGCCGGCTCCGGCAGGCCGCCACCCACCCGGGCGTCGTAAAGGTCGTAGGAGCCGTCGGTGTCCCACTCAGACAGCGCCTCTCGAGTGACGAAGAAGACGTCGCGACCCGACGCCGAGGCGTCCAGGAAGTAGGAGCCCTCGTTCGAGCTGCCCGAGGAGATCAGGCTGATTTCTTCGGTTTCGGTGTTGTACTGGTAGGCGTCGACCGCGCCGTTGATGTCTTCGGGGACCAGGGGGTCGGGAGAGTTGAAGAAGACCCAGCGGCCGTCGCCCGAGAGAGCATGGCTGAGATGGGAGGTGGTGGCTGCGTTACTCCCGTACCCTCCGACCCCGGTGTTGAGCGATGCGTAACCGACAGGTTCGGCTTCGGAGGGGTCGCAGGAGGCGCAGCGCAGGCGACCGCTTTGCGCGTCGTAGACGTAGATCTCTCCGCAGCCTTCACCGCAGCCCGCCGCGACGGGCCCCGTGTGATCGAAGCCGACCAAGCCGCCGCGACCCTGAAAACCGCTGTCGTCAGTGTTCAGGAAGATGAGGTGCGTGCCGTCCACGGAGACGCGACTCGTCAAAGCTATGCTGAGAAGGTTCCAAGGGGTGCCGAGGCTGTTGGTCGCCATGTCGGATGGCTCGGCGAAATTGCCAATGTATTTGACCGTCCCATCGTGCCAGGCGTAAAGGCCCTTGATGAGCGGCTTCTCACCGGCGATCAGCTGCCCGTTCATCGAAAAGTAGAGGTAGTGACCGTCTTCACTTGCGCCGATGATGCCCGCAGCCGAGTCAATGATGCTCGGCTCGCCGTCCTTGGAGATCAGGGTCAGGTGGTGCCCGGCGGGCGCTTTGACGTCATACATGTAGTAGTCGGAGCCATGGTCTTTGTCTTCGTCGACCAAGGCCTCGACAGAAGCGAAGAAGATCCGGCTGCCGTCGGCGCTGGCGGTCTCGGGCGCCGAGCTGCCCGGTGATGCCTCGGGAATGGTCCTCTCGGAAGCGTCGAGCTGCACGGTTGTGCTGCCGTTCACGCGCATGTAGGCGTGGCCCTGTGCCTGGAAGAAGACGCGCGACCCGTCAGCGGAGATCATGTTCGGGGTGTAGGTGGGAAGCGGATTCGGCGCCGCTCCCAACCCGGCCCGAGAGCTCGGCGCGGCATCGCCGTCAGGGAGGATGCCTGCGAGGCGGAGGGCGCCGTGGTCGGATTCATAGAGCTTCCATTCGCCGCCGCTTGCCCGTGGGTCGAGGTTGAGCTTGCTCTCGAAGATCAGGTGGGTGAAGTCGGCCGAGGCGCCGGCGAGGAACGGCCGCACACTGTCGTCGGGAAAAGCAGGCGTTGGCAAGGGGAAGCCGGGGTCCGTGAGCAACTGGTAGGTGCCGAGGCCGGGGCTGCGGAGGTCGCGCCGGGCATAGAGGTTGATCTGGCCGGCTACGTCGGGAGCGTCGGCGAGCGGGCGGTAGGAGCGAAAGGCGCCGGCGGAGAGGTCTGCCGACATCTCGCCCATGTAGGAGGAGTCGCCGCCGACAATCGCGCCGAAGAGGGGGAGCGGCTGCTGGGCCGGGGTGATCCCATGGGTCCCCCAGCCCGAGGTGCCAGGGGTCGCCCCGCGTTCGGCAATGTAGTCGGTGGCGTTTTGGAGGCCGTGGACATCGCCGAAGCCGACCAGCGAGGCGAAGTTGACGGCGTCGCCATCGGCGGCGGCGCGGGTGCGCGAGGAGGTCGGCAACACGTCGCCACCGTTCTTGTCCGGCGGCGAGGCCATCTCCCAGGCGCGGCAGTCGGGGAGCCGATCGGTGCCGAGCAGGCCGGCGTTGGCGCAGCCGCTGTCGGTGGCGGGGGTGGTAAAGGTCTGGTCGGGGCCGGCGGTGGGGCCGGTGGCGTTTTTGGCCATGAGGCGGAAGTGGTAGGTGGTCTGGGGTTGAAGGTTGGTGAGTTCCTCGGTGACGTACTCGTTGGAGAAGCCCGAGCCGGCGTAGGCGTTCTTGCCGGCGGGGAGGCTCTGGCAGGAGCTGGCGGCGCAGTCGGCGGCGCCCCACTCGAACCAGTACACGGTGGCCTCGCCCTCGGGGTTGACCTGACCGTTCAGCTGCGCGGAGGTGGCAGTGAGGGGACCGGCTTCGAAGGGCGTCACCAGTGGCACGGCGGTGGCGGTTTTGAAGGTTTCGGATTTTTTCTCTTCGCCGCCCATGTTGGTGGCGACGATCGTGACCGTGTATTCGGTGCCGGGGTGCAGCCCGATCGCGTCGTCGGCGACCGCTTCGGGGGCGCCGGAGACGGTGCCGCCCAAGAGGCCTGGGCAACCCGGCGTGCATTCGAAGTGCCAGGAGGCATCGAACGCCGGATCGTTCGGGGTCGGGGCGCTGGGGTCGACTTCGGCAGTGAAGTGGGCCGAGTCGGAGGTGATTTGGCTGACGAGCGGGATGGTGACCGCCGGTTTGGCGACGGCTTTGGTTTCGAAGGGGCTGGTCACGTCTTCGGTCTGGCCGTCGCCGTTTTCGGCCTGCAGGCGGAGGTAATAAGTGGTGTCGGGGGCGAGGCCGGTGACCTGCCGATCGACGTTCTTGGCGCTTTCGGTCCCTTCTTCTTCGACCGTGTTGACGTCGGAGGAGAAATCGGCCTGGGTGGAGTACTGCAGGCGCCAGGTGGTGGGCTGGCCTTCGGGGTTCACTTCGCCTTTGACGTGAGCGGTCGTGTAGGCGACTTCGGTCGCGTCTTCCACGGAGACCACGGGCGCCGCCGCGGTCGCGGGCAGCGCGAAGACCCCGACGATGGCGAGGGTGGCGATCAGGGCTGCGGCCGCTTTCCGTGGGTTCATCTCTCTCCTTGGTCCCTTGCCTTGGGCCCCCTCCCGTTCCCGCCGGCGGCGGGATCCCCGGCCGAGGGCGTCGGCTGGCTTTCTCTCCTGCCCTTTCGGACACCCTGCCTTCCCCTGCGGGTTGGCTGTCCTCGGGCGTGCCAAATAAGAACAGATGCGGACCAGGAAGTCAAGAACTTTCCACGAGAAGTTGCGATTCGGAAAGCCGGGACTCGGCGCTTTCCCTTTTCTGGAGCCGAGAACCGACCCTCGACAAATTCGGGGGTGGATAACCCGCCCGGCCCCCTGCGTACCAGTTGATTTCGTTGTCGCATTAGATCCGACTGCTGCTAATAAAAGACCCCCGGCCAAAGCCGGGGGTCTTTCGAACCGATGCCGCCGCGTATCTAGTGACTGAGCGTCAACAGGGTGCCGGTGCTGGTCGTTGCCGTAAACGTCCCGCTGATCGTGATCGATGCGCCAGTCGAGTTCAGCAACCCTACCTGTGCTTCGTTGAAGGTGACCGTGGAGTTGGTCGCGCCGGACCCGTTGGTCCAGGTGCCTTTGCCGGTTGCAGTCTCGGTCATAGCACCGTAAGGGCTCCGGCTGCTGACCCCCGCTGGGCCGAGCCGCAGGGTGTATTGGCCCGTCGTGGTGTCGTATTTGGGTACGAGCTGCATCCAGAATTCGAGAGCGGTGCCCCCCGTGCAGCTGAGCAACGTGTAGGAAAAGTTACTGTTGCTCGGCCATGCGTAGCTGGCGGAGATCGGCCCCTGGGCGGATCCCCCGAAGAGCGTGCAGCTCTTGGCTTCGCTGCCGTTCTTCTTGACGGTGATGCCAGACGTGGTCAGCTTGATCGAACTGCCGCTGAAGGTGGCGTTGGCTTCTTCCGCAGCCGCGGGCGAGACGCCCACCGCTACAAACAGCGCCAGTGCGGCAACCGAACTGACAAGGAACTTCAGTTTGTTCGAGCGAAACAATTGTTTCTCCCTTATTTGATTACAATTCGGTCTAAGCTCCCACGCCAAACGAATGGTGCAACCGTTTGCGAACTATGTGGCGAGAACCCGGACGAGCTGTAACGCGCATCCCTTAGCCAAGCGCACGAATTCGGTCGGCGCACCGTGCCCACGGGAAAAACCGTGACTGTCACGCTCCGGACTAGGAGATTCGCCTAGGATCAACAGTGTGAATTGCGACGGCGATGGTGAGCTGACGGTAGTAGATCCCACTTGGACCGCGCTGTTCACGGACCCGATCCGGTTGGCGATCGTCCGGCTGCTGTACCGGCTCGACTCGGCCGACGTACGCGAACTGGCGGCAGCGACGCACACCAGCAACCGGACCTTGCGGAGGCACCTCGACGGGCTGGTCGCACTGGGACTCGTACATGACGCCGGCGCGGAGCGCGACGGGGTCAAACTTGGTCGGCCGGCAGCGCGGTTCCTCCTCGACCCGCAAGCGCGAGAAGACCTGACGCACCTGTTCGCGGCCCTGCAGCGGCCCCCTCGCTCTTGAGCTCGACGAAAGCGAGCGCCTCCCGCGGGCCGAGGAACGGTGCAAGGGCGATATAAGCGGAGAGGGGAAGGAGCTCCGGCAGTCTCGAGGCGGACCGCCGAACCAGGGTCTGGCGCAGCAGGCCATAGATCGCACCGCCGATCGCATCGGAGAAGATCGCCGGCAGACTCCTCTCACCTCGCTGACGGTATCCCTCCTCGAGAAAGATCGTGAAGGCCCCGCGGATGTCCTGCCCGAGCCGGATCTCCTCCTCTCCGGCGGCGAGCACTTCCACCAGCACGAGTCTCGCCTCGTCCTGGTGCTGTTTGAGGTAACGGTACAAACCTGCAAGCCCTCGCCAAACCCGCTCCGGCCAGCTGCCGCCAAGTGAGAACTGCTGCGCCGCAACGGCGATGCTGCGCTGCAGATGGAGGATCTGCGCCGCCCGGAAGGCCTCCCGCTTGTCTCGGAACTCCGAATAGAAAGCGCGGCGCTGCAACCTGGCGGCGGCGACGATGTCGCTGACGCGCATGCCGGCGTAGCCTGCCCTCGCCGTCACCTCGGCGGTCGCCTCGATCAGCCGTTCGCGCCGACCGGTCGTGGCGGGACCGGAGAGGGAGGGCAGCCGAAGGCCACCCCCGACCGCGTATCGCCGTCCCAGCCGTGCCCAATGCTGCTCGTCGGGCGGAGCCAGGTTCGCGTCGACGGCATAGGAGTCGACCCAGGCCCCCAGCTCATCCGCAATCGACCACAGTTCCCCGCTGCGCCTCCCGAGAATGCTCCCCGAGGCAATCTCGATCACGCCCCCCAGCAGGACAGCCGGAGGAACCCAGTGCAGCGCCGTCGCGGCTGTTCCGGCTTCTCCCAGGCTGCGCAGCAGGCTCTCGATCCGGTCGACGAACCGCTCGTACTCCAGCCGGGGGCCCGCCGGGCCGCCTGGCGCCTCGAGCAGGATCAGCCGGGCCCTGACTGGGTTCTCCTCCACCTCCCGCAGCAGAGCAGCGAGCACGGTCCAGGGCCCAACCTTGGGACTGGCCTCCGCCGCCGCGTGGAGGGGCCGCTGAAAGCGCCCCGAGGCCTCGCGGCAACAGGTCGTGAAGCACTCCTCCCGGTTGGCGAAGTGGCGGTAGAAGGTGACCCTCGACACTCCCGCTGCGGCGCTGACCCGGGTGACGCTGGCACCGGAGTAACCGACCCTTCCGGCCACATCCTCCATCGCCTCGAGGATACGGCGGTACGGACCCACCTCAGCGGCGCCCACTACCAAGGCGGGGACCCCTGACGACTCCGAAGATCGCGAGGGTGGCAATCTTCGCTGCGGTCGCTTTCCGTCGGATCATCTCAACTTTGGTCCCTCGCCTGCGCTTCTTCCGATTCCGTCCAGCGGTTTCCCGGCGAAGGTCCTCGGGCTTCGAAATAAGAACAGACGCGGACCGCATTGTCAAGTTCCCGACGAAGCAGGGCCGAGGAAGGGAGACCGCACAGACTTTAGCCCCACCCAGGAAGCCAAATTTCTGGATCAAAGGGAGGAATCGATAACTAATGATCTCGGCCGTACACGTACCGCTTGAGCTACACTAGGGGGTCGGAAGACCGGCTGCTTCGGCCGCCGGGATATGGTCACCAGCCATGGTGCAGACGCCGTGGGGGGATGCCACGAAATTGCGGGAGAGACGGCTGCCCCCGGGCCGTGGCAGATCGCGCGAGGAGACCGAGCGCAACCAGCGCGAGCGGCTCTTCGCGGCGACGGTGGCGACGGTCGCCGAGAAGGGCTACGAGGCGACCACGGTGGCCGACGTGGTCGCCCTCTCCGGGGTCTCGCGCAGCGCCTTCTACCGCCACTTCGAGGACAAGCAGGCCTGCTTCCTGGCGGCGGTGGAGGCGATGGTCGAGCCGACCCTGGAGCGGCTGGCGGCCGAGCAGCGGGGGGTGCCGGGGATGGAGCGGGCGCGGGGGGCCTTCGAAGAGCTGATCGGGACGATCGTCGCCCAGCCCGCGGCGGCGAAGATGTGCGTGGTGGAGATCTACGCGGCCGGCGAGGAGGGGGCGGCGCTGGTCGACCGGATGATGGAGTCCTCGACCGAGATCGCGGCGAGGCTGCTGGAGCGGGTGCCCGGGCGAGAGGGGATGCCGCGGGAGCTGGTCCGCTCGCTCGTCGGCGGCATCCACAAGGCGATCCACAAGCGCCTCTACCGGGGGCAGGAGCAGGAGCTGCTGGAGCTGACCGATCAGCTCTGGGAATGGATCTTCTGCTACCCGGTGCCGCCGGGGCCGCTGAAGGCGCGGCGGCGCCGGCGGGTCAAAGCGCTGCCGTTCGAGGAGCGCCAGCGGCTGGCGCCGCCGCCGGAGCGGATCCTGCGGGCGCTGGCGGCGGTGGTCGGCGAGAAGGGGTACCCAGGCACCACCGTCGCCGAGGTTGTCGAACGGGCCCAGACCTCGCAGCGGACCTTCTACGAACACTTCAAGAACAAGGAGGACGCGATCGTCGCCGCCCTCGACAGCGGCGCCGCCCACATGCTGGCCGCGGCGATGCCGGCCTTCCGCCGCGCCCCCGACTGGCCGCACGCGGTCCACGACACCCAGGAAGCGATGTTCCGCTGGGGCGCCGAAGAGCCCGAGTACGCGCGGATGGGCGGCAAAGAGATGTACGCGGCGGGCAAGCGCGCGCTTGACCAGCGCGAGGTCGTCACCGAAGGCATGGAGGGCCTGCTCGCCCCCGGCTACGAGCTGAAGCCGGAGACGCCGCCGATCGCCGCCGAGGCGATCGGCGGCGCCCTCTACTCCCTGCTCTACGACCACGTCAACAAAAAGGGTCCGGAGACGCTGCCGGACCTGGTGCCGACGCTGGTCTACGTCACCCTGGCGCCCTTCCTCGCGGCCGAGCAGGCCTACGAGGTCGCGGTCGGCTGACGCCTCCGGCTCACCCGGCGATCCCGTGGCAATGGGCGAAGGTGGCCCAGCGGACAGACGGAGTGCTGGCCCTCAGCACCAGCTCGGCGACCCAGCGGTTCTGCTCCTCCCAAAGCGCCGGACAGGCAAGGTAGTACCCGATCATGCCGGCGAGGATCGTCAGGTGCGTATCCGCATCCGGCAACCGCGCAAGCTCCTCGCGCGCCCGGAAGGCGATCGAGGCCAGCGCTCCGGCGGCCTCCCGCCGGGAGCGGTAGTGCCCGAACTGGTTGAAGGAGCCGGAGGCGAGATCGCCCGCCTCGTCGGCCAGGGAATGGAGGAGGATGTGGAGGGAAGCGACCCAGGGGAAGTAGGCCGCGTACCACGCATCGACGTCGGCCGCAGAAGTTCCGGGTCTTGCCGCGAGAGCGAGCAGCGCGAAGAGCGGAA
>Ga0157378_10003991_pt1 | contig 13038 bp, 11 predicted proteins | sample M65metaG_FD_115309 | JGI IMG/M metagenome (GOLD analysis project Ga0157378, IMG submission 115309) | Miscanthus rhizosphere microbial communities from Kellogg Biological Station, Michigan, USA - M6-5 metaG | ecosystem: Host-associated > Plants > Roots > Rhizosphere > Soil | place: USA: Michigan...
AACAAAGTGATCAGAGGTATTGGCGAGGCCGAGAAGGTTGACCCGATCCTGCAGGAAGCCGTGTACCGCAGTCCTCGCATCGATATCACGGACAAGGTTTTGAAGGCGCTATCGGCGGAGAAGTAAGTTGGCAGCGCCGCGGCGCGATGAAAGTGCGCGGCCAGCGTCAGGGAAGAAAATGTGGCCAAGCGGCAGTTGTATAACCTCGGTGAAATCGCCAGGCGCTTTGGCGGCGACCTGATCGGCGACGCCGCTACCCGAATTTCGCAGGTTGCCCCGCTCGAGTCCGCGACGGCATCCGATATCTCTTTCGTTTCTCATCCGCGGTTTCTTTCCGACCTCGCCAAAACGAAGGCCGGCGCGGTGATAGTCGGCGCCCCTGACCGTGATGCCACTGCGCTGCCGCGCATCATCTGTGGTAATCCATATGCTTACTTCGCGCGCGTTTCCGCGCTGTTGAATCCGCCTGCGGCGATTGAGGCCGGCGTGCACAAAACAGCGGTGGTTGAGCGCGGCGCGAAGATCGCAGACTCAGCCAGCATCGGCGCTGGCGCATATATCGGCAAGAAGGCGAATATCGGCCCGGGCGCATCAATTGGCGCCGGAACCTTCATCGGCGACGGCACGACCATCGGCGCCGAAACGCTTTTATACGCGAACGTGTCCGTATACCATGGGTGCACGATCGGGAAGCGCTGCATTGTGCATTCCGGCGCGGTGATCGGCGCCGACGGATTTGGACTGGCACATGACAACGGCGTTTGGCTCAAGATTCCCCAGATAGGCGGTGTAGTTATCGGAAATGACGTCGAAGTCGGCGCCAATACCACGATTGATCGCGGCGCGCTCCACGACACGGTGATCGAAGACGGCGTCAAGATGGATAACCAAATACAAATCGCGCATAACGTTAAAATCGGCGCTAACACGGCGATCGCCGCTTGTGTAGGGATTGCCGGCAGCGCGACGATTGGACGCAATTGTGCGATCGGCGGGGCCGCGATGCTGCGCGGCCATATCGTAATAGCCGACAACGTGAGCATCTCCGCAGGCACGTTGGTACAAAAGGAAATATTGGAGCCGGGCGAGTACACGGGCGTGTATCCGTTTACTACCTTCCGGCGCTGGGTTCGAAATGCGGCCCATTTGCAAGAGCTGGATGAACTCGTAAAGCGCGTTCGGCGGCTCGAGCGCGGCTTGGAGTCGAAAAAGGGGGGCACTTCGTGAACAGCATGGACATTCACCGGATACTGGAATATCTGCCGCATCGCTACCCGTTCCTGATGGTGGACAGAGTAGAGTCCTGTGAAGCCGGCAAGCGCATTGTCGCGATAAAAAACGTGACCATCAACGAGCATTACTTTGTCGGTCACTTTCCGCATCATCCGATCATGCCGGGTGTCATGATTATCGAAGCGCTGGCGCAGACCGCGGCGATCCTCACTTTCTCGACGAACAATCACAAGGCAGATGACAAGTCCGTGTACTACTTTGTCGGCATCGATAAAGCGCGCTTCAAAAAACCCGTTATCCCCGGCGATACGCTGCGGCTGAATGCCGAGATCAAGCGCTGCACGCGTGGTATCTGGTGGTTCAAGGCTTATGCAACGGTTATGGATCAGGTCGTGACCGAAGCAGATCTGATCTGCACATTGCGCGCGATCGACGCCAAGACCGAGGCGCGCTGAAGCCTTTGACCGCGATACATCCCAGCGCCATCGTGCATCCTGGTGCCCGGCTTGCCAGCGATGTGGAAGTCGGTGCCTATGCCACGATAGGCGAGCATGTCGAGATCGACGCCGGCACGCAGGTCGGTCCGCATGCAGTCATTACGGGCCACACGCGCATTGGACGCGACAATCGCGTATTTCAATTCGTTTCGCTCGGCGCGCCTCCGCAGGACAAGAAATATGCGGGCGAACCGACGGAGCTGCATATCGGCGATAGAAATACGATACGCGAGTTCTGCACTTTTAATTGCGGCACGGTACAGGATGCGGGCGTTACGCGACTGGGCGATGACAACTGGGTGATGGCGTACGTGCATCTCGCGCATGACTGCCACATCGGCAACCATACTATCTTCGCAAATAACTCTCAGCTTGCAGGTCACGTGCAGGTCGGCGATTACGCAATCCTGGGCGGATTTACGGCCGTACATCAGTTCTGCCGTATCGGCGCGCACAGCATTACGGCCATCGGCACGGTGGTGCTGCAGGACATTCCGCCATTCGTCACCGCTTCCGGCAATACCGCGCAACCGTTCGGCATCAACGCCGAAGGGCTCAAGCGGCGGGGTTATACGCCGGAGACAATTACGCTGATCAAACGCGCATACAAGACGCTATACAAGTCAGGCCTTGGACTCGAAGATGCGAAGCGTGCCATCGCGGAGCAGACCAACGCGTGTCCGGAGCTGAGGATGCTCGCCGATTTTCTAGATCATTCGGCGCGTGGCATCGTTCGCTGACGCGTCAGCGCGAGCGCGCACTATCGGCATCGTAGCCGGCGAAACGTCGGGCGATCTGCTCGGCAGTCAACTCATCCGCGCCTTGCGCGAGCACATGCCGGCGCTGCGCTTCGTGGGCATCGGCGGTCCACGCATGGAAGCGGCCGGCCTCGAAGCCTGGTATCCGCTCGAGAAATTGGCGGTGCGCGGCTATTTCGAAGTGCTCAAGCATTTGCCTGAGATACTCAGTATCCGGCGCAGGCTGCGGCGCCGCCTGGTCAGTGAGCGGCCCGCGCTGTTCATTGGCGTCGACGCGCCCGATTTTAATTTGAGTCTTGAAGAAAGCCTCAAACGGCGGGGCATACCGACGGTGCACTATGTGAGCCCGGCCGTGTGGATGTGGCGCCGCGAGCGTTTGCACAAGATCAAACGCGCCGTGACGCGGATGCTGACATTGTTTCCGTTCGAGCCGCCGTATTATGAGCGCGCCGCGATTGACGTTGCATTCGTCGGACACCCGCTGACTGATATTCTTGCGCAGTTGCCGCGCGGCGCCGCTGCGCGCGAGCGTCTGCGATTGCCGCTGAGCGCTCCGGTTTTCGCTCTCTTGCCGGGTAGCCGCCAAAGCGAGCTGCGACACATGGCTGAATTGTTCGTGGACACCGCCAAGCGCATTCACGCGCGGATTCCTGAGGCGTTCTTTTTGGTTCCCCTCGCCACGCGGGAAACAAGGACGCTGTTCGAGATCGCGATGTACCGCAAGGAAGCTAGGGATCTGCCGCTCAGCATGATGTTCGGCCATGCACAGGAAGCGATGGCGGCCGCCGATGTCGTGCTGGTCGCATCAGGCACTGCTACACTCGAGGCCGCATTGCTCGGCAAGCCCATGGTCATCACTTACAAGATGCCGCGCGTGAGCGCGTGGTTGCTCAAGGGGAAGGGTTATCTGCCTTACTATGGACTGCCCAACATTCTTGCGGGGGAATTCGTCGTGCCGGAGTTCATCCAGGACGACGCGACGCCGGAAAATCTCGAGCAGGCCTTAATCAACGTGCTTGCGGACAGGTCGCTGAAAGCCGCGCTCGAGCGGAAGTTCGCGGCGATGGCTGCTAGCCTCCGGCATGGCGCCGCCGAGTACGCTGCGAGAGCAGTTTTGCCGCTGCTCCGCGAATAAGAATGATTTGCGGCGTCGATGAAGCCGGACGCGGTCCGCTCGCAGGTCCGGTATTTGCGGCTGCGGTCATTCTTGGCGCGCGTCACCGCATCCGCGGACTCAAAGATTCGAAGCAGCTAACCGCTGGTCAGCGCGAGACGCTGACCGTCGAGATCAAGCGTTATGCGGTGGCATGGAGTATCGCCAGCGCATCCGTTGAGGAAATAGACGCGATCAACATCCTGCAGGCGAGTTTGCTGGCGATGCGGCGGGCAATCGAGTCGCTGGGCCGCACGCCGCGCGAAGTACTGGTAGATGGTCTGCATTGTCCGGCCATCAGTATTCGTTCACGTGCCGTCGTGGGCGGTGACTGCACGATCAGCGAAATCTCCGCTGCATCGATCCTCGCCAAAACGGCGCGTGATGCAGTGATGGTTGAATTGCATGTAAAGCATCCGGCATATGGTTTCGATCGACACAAGGGTTACGCAACCCAGGCGCATCTCGACGCGCTGCGTGCGCACGGAGCCTGTATCGTGCACCGCCGTTCGTTCGCCCCGGTTCGGCTTGCGCTCGACCAACCTTGCTTGTGGGAGCAGGGCGCGAGCGCTTCAACATAATCGAGCTGTTGCCGGAGTGCTTAGCTGACCGGCAATGAGCCCAGTATCATGGGCATAGTTCGCGCATGAGTTTACGCAGCGCTTGCTTCTCGCGTGTCACGCTTGTCAGCTTGCGCCGTTGTAAACACTGCTGCTGCAACGTTCGATAATAGATGGGATCTGATTCGGCCCGCCATAGCAAACGCGCGAGCGAACGTTCATCACTGACCCTATAGTATCCACGGTAGTCGCGACCGAGCATCCCTACATTTCCGGGTACACGCGATGCAATGACGGGAACGCGCGCCGTAAGCGCCTCGGTGACGACGTTCGCTCCTCCCTCGAGATGCGAACTGATCACCAGGAGCCGCGAGCGTGCAAGATGGCGCATTGCACGCGCGGGTGTGACTTCGCCCAACCATCGGTAACGCGGTTCATCGCGCATCCACTGACGCGCCTGCCTGGCCATTGCATCATCAAGCGCACCGCCGATGTGTGTGACTGCGATGCGGCTTTGCGGCGGCAGCGTCTTCAGGGCAGCGGCTGTTCTGAACGGATCCTTGACTTCACGCAGGTGGCCGCTGATGCAGACCTCGAACACATCGCCGCGAGGACGAATGCGAGGCGCCGCAAGCGCCGACTGGTAGATGACGTGCGTTTTGCTGCGTAGGGCCGGCGAAAGTTCTTTCAAGCCTTCTGACTGCAACACAACCAGCCGCGTGGCGACCTGCAATGAGGCGATTGCATCGGCGCTCGAGCGAATGTCGCGGTACAGATCGGTCCCCGTCAACATCAGAACGAGCGGGTGGTCAGGAAACTCGCTGGCGAAGCGAACGATCGAATCACGGCTGCGCAGCGCATGCAACGCAATCATTAAGTCGGCGCGTCGACCATCCCAACTCGTTTGCACGCGCACGCGATGGCCGAGCTCGCGCAGCAAACGCGCCCAGCGCATTGCAGTATTGGCGTTACCCGAATGCGTTATCGGCCGCGCCGGCGTGACGAGCGCGATTTTCATCGGCTGCTGTTCAGATAGAATGAATGCATGCAGGCGACGCAGACTATAGCAGCAGGCGAAGGCGACCGAAATATATCGACAAAGTCGTCGGTATCGTCGCTCATGCATCGGCTGGTCGCCGCGCGAGAGCGTACATCACTGCTGATGTCGGACCTTGATGAAGATCAACTAATGGGTCCGCGACTGAGTATTGTCAATCCGCCCTTGTGGGAGCTCGCGCATCTCGCTTGGTTTCAGGAATACTGGTGCCTGCGCAACCGCGGTGATAAAGCGCCAGTGCCGTCGATGGTCGCGAACGCCGACGCGCTCTATAACTCCGCGCTCGTGCCCCACGATACGCGATGGGACCTGCCGCTGCTACCGATAGAGCAGGTAAGACGATATCTCAAAAATGTCCTCGATCGTGTGCTGGAACGCCTCGACGGCGCGCCCGATGATTCAGCGCTGCGCTATTTTGCCGAACTGACGGCAGCACATGAGGAGATGCACTGTGAGGCTTTCACGTATACGCGCCAGACGCTCGCATACCGGGCCCCGCGGTCGATGGTAAGTGCACTCGTCTCCGACGAAGCGCCTTGCCGCGGCGACGTGGCCGTGCCCGGCGGTACGTATAGGCTGGGCGCGCGGCGCAGCGGCGACTTCGTATTCGACAATGAGAAGTGGGAGCACTCGGTAACACTGCAACCATTTTCTATATCGCGCAGTGCGGTCACTAATCGAGAATTCTGCGAATTCGTCGAGGATGGCGGCTATCAACGCCGCGAATTGTGGACGAGCGAAGGGTGGCGATGGCGGGAAAGCACCACTGCGAACGCTCCTGTGTACTGGCAGAAGAACGGCAACGGCTGGCTGCAGCGGCGCTATGACACTCTCGGGCCGTTGCCCATGGACAAATCGATCATCCATGTGAACTGGTACGAAGCGGATGCGTGGTGCACGTGGGCGCACCGTAGATTGCCGTCGGCGGCCGAGTGGGAACAGACAGCGGCGACGACTCCGGCGCATCCGCAGGGCGATGCCGGCAAGCGCTTGTATCCGTGGGGCGATACAGCACCGTTGCCAGATCGCACGAATCTCTATGGCGCTTGCAACGAAGTGGCGGCGGCCTGTGCGTTTGCGACTGGAGACAGCGCATGGGGCTGCCGGCAGATGATGGGCAATGTTTGGGAGTGGACGGCGGACTGGTTTTCTCCTTATCCCGCTTTCACACGCGATCCCTACAAGGAATATTCCGAGCCATGGTTCGGCGACCATAAGGAATTGCGCGGCGGTTGTTTCGCAACGAGCCCCGCGCTGATGCGTAACACCTGGCGCAATTTTTATACGCCCGACCGGCGCGACGTTTTCGCCGGTTTTCGCACGTGCGCGACGTGAAGCGCATTTCGTCCGCCGACAACAACCAATTCAAGGCTCTGCTCAGGCTCGCGCACTCCTCGCGCGAACGCCGCAAGCAAGGACTATCGCTGCTTGACGGCGTACACCTGGTTGCTGCGTATCGCGAGAACGTAGGCAACGCCGAGCAGATTGCCATTAGTGAATCAGGCTTCGACAACACGGAGATTCGGGCGATAGTCGGCGCAATGGCCCCGCTATCGCCGCTGATCCTGAGTGACGCCCTGTTCAATCAGCTGTCGAGCGTCGATAGTCCAACCGGCATCATCGCGGCGATCAAGACGCCGAAGCCATCAGCGATGCCGCGATCATTCGATGCCTGCGTCATGCTGGAAGACATCCAGGATCCGGGCAATATGGGCTCGATCCTGCGTTCGTCGGCAGCGGCAGGCATCCGGCAGATATTTCTTTCGAGGAATTCGGTCCACGCGTGGTCGCCGCGCGTCCTTCGCGCCGGCATGGGGGCGCATTTCATGCTCGAGATTTTCGAGGCCACCGACCTGTCGGCAATCATTGAAACGTTCGACGGTCGGGTGATTGCAATGGACGCGCGCGCAAAAAATGCAATATTCGACGCGGACATGACCGGTAAAATCGCGCTGCTTTTCGGTAACGAGGGCGCGGGTGTATCGCGCGCGCTTATCGATGCTGCCACTCAAGTCGTCGCAATTCCAATGCCGGGCAAGGTCGACTCCCTGAATGTTGCAGCGGCGGCAGCCGTATGCCTGTTCGAGCGAGTTCGCCAGCAATATGCGCCAACTCGATCAGTACATCCTGCTCAACGTGTCCGGCAAAGCTGAGTCGCGAGCTAGCGCGCAACTGCAGTTACATAGCCGGCGCTAGTAAACACGGCGCACGAGCTTCGCCTCCTGCAGAATCGTCGTCGCGAGTTCTTCGACCGACTTGCTCGTCGCATCCAGAAAAGGGATCGACTCGCGCCGCATCATTGCCTCGGCTTCGCGTATCTCGAACTCGCAGTTGCTGAGTTCGGCGTAGGTGCTCCCAGGCCGCCTTTCCTTTCGGATTTCTTGGAGGCGCTCGGGTTTGATCGTGAGGCCGTGCAGCTTGGATCGCAGATTTTTAACTTGGCCCGGCAATTGCTTATTGCTGAAATCCTCCGGCACCAGCGGATAGTTCGCCGCGCGTATGCCGAATTGCATCGCAAGATACAGGCAGGTCGGCGTTTTACCGCAGCGTGAAACGCCGACCAGAATGACGTCAGCGTCGCTCAGGTCGCGGGTTGCGACGCCGTCATCGTGGCTTAACGAGTAATTAACCGCCTCGATTCGATGATGGTAATTCGCATAATCGTTGGCACTGTGCGAGCGGCCGACCGCGTGCGTCGCCAGCACGCCGAGTTCTTTTTCCATGGGCCGTATGAAGATATCAAAGCAGTCGAGAAACAAAGCGTTTGCGCCCGACACCACGTGTGACACAGCCTCGTTCACAAGTGTGCTGAAGATGAGTGGACGTATGCCATCAGATGCGCCCTGCATATTGATCTGGTTGACCGCTGAATGCGCTTTTTCGACCGAATCTACAAACGGCAGCGTTACCTCGTTGAATGCCACCATATCGAATTGCGTGAGCAGACTATGCCCGAGCATTTCGGCGGTTATGCCGGTGCGGTCCGAGATGAAGAAAGCCGAACGCTTTTGTGGCATCGCGATGTCCAGGGATGGGATAACCGGTAAAATAGCGTCTTTTGGTGCTTCGCACAACGAACAGGTGGTCGATGAGTACTGAGTATGTAGTCGGTTTCGAAACGTTGCGAATGCACGATGTCAGTAGAGTCGGCGGCAAGAACGCATCCCTCGGCGAAATGATAGGTCAGCTCGCTGCTTCGGGCGTGCGCGTTCCCGGCGGCTTTGCAACAACCGCTCAGGCGTATCGTGATTTTCTCGGGCATGATGGCCTCGACAAGCGCATCGAGCAGGCGGTAGCGGGCCTGGATGTAGAAAATGTGAACGCCCTCGCTGCTGCCGGCGCCCAAATCCGTCAATGGATCGTCGACCAGCGTTTGCCTGCAAGACTGAATGATGAGATCGCCCGTGCATACCAGACTCTGCAGCAGGGCTCGAACGGCGATCTGTCGGTTGCAGTGCGTTCATCCGCGACCGCGGAAGATTTGCCTGACGCCTCGTTCGCAGGGCAGCAGGAGACGTTCCTCAACATTCACGGGCTCGACAATGTACTCAATGCGGTGAAGCACGTATTCGCATCGCTGTACAACGATCGGGCAATTGCCTACCGGGTGCACAAGGGATTCGTGCATGCGGAAGTCGCGCTGTCCGCCGGCATTCAGCGCATGGTCCGCAGCGATAAGGGCGCGAGCGGTGTCATGTTCACGCTCGACACCGAATCGGGATTCGATCAGGTCGTCTTCATTACATCGGCGTACGGGCTCGGAGAAACCGTCGTGCAGGGACAGGTGAATCCTGACGAGTTCTACGTCTATAAGCCGGCGTTGCGCCAGGGAAAGAAAGCGATTATCCGGCGCAATATGGGATCCAAGGCGCTGCGCATGATCTTTACGGACTCGCGAGCCGCCGGAAAATCGGTCCAGACGCTCGATGTGCCGGAAAGCGAGCGGCGCAAATTTTCGATCACTGACAGTGAGATTGAAGAGCTCGCACGATACGCGCTCACCATCGAGCAACATTATCAACGCCCGATGGACATTGAATGGGGACGCGACGGCGTCGACGGAAAACTCTATATCTTGCAGGCCAGGCCAGAAACCGTGAAGGCCAGCGAAAAGGTCGATACGCTGCGGCGCTACCGGCTCAAGCAGCGCTCGGACGTCCTTACGTCGGGCCGCGCCATCGGGCAGCGCATCGGCTCAGGACCCGTGCGCCTTATCAAGACCGCCGCAGAGATGGATCGCGTGCAGGCGGGCGATGTTCTGGTCACCGATATGACGGATCCGGACTGGGAGCCCGTCATGAAGCGCGCGTCCGCCATTGTCACCAATCGCGGCGGGCGTACCTGTCATGCCGCGATTATCGCGCGCGAGCTCGGCATTCCTGCCGTTGTCGGCTGCGGCGATGCGACGCAAGTATTGCGAGATACGAAGCCGGTGACCGTCTCCTGCGCCGAGGGCGATACGGGGTTCATTTATCGCGGACTTCTGGAGACCGAAATCATCGATCTTTCGCTGGACGCGATGCCGAAAGCACCCGTCAAGATCACGATGAATGTTGGCAATCCGGAGCTGGCTTTTGAATTTCAGCGCCTCCCGAATGAAGGCGTAGGCTTGGCGCGACTCGAGTTCATCATCGCCCGCATGATCGGCGTGCACCCTAAAGCGGTGTTGGCTTACCCCGATCTGCCGGGAAATCTCAAATTGGCGGTCGAGCAGCATGCCGCCGGATATGCGAGTCCCGTCGCCTTTTATGTTGAGAAGCTGACCGAAGGTGTCGCAACGCTGGGTGCCGCATTCTGGCCGAAACCGGTGATTGTGCGTCTTTCAGACTTCAAATCGAATGAGTATTCAAGTCTCACCGGCGGCAGCAAGTACGAGCCGCAGGAAGAGAATCCCATGCTCGGCTTTCGCGGCGCATCGCGGTATATCTCATCGACGTTTCGGGATTGTTTCGAGCTCGAATGCCGCGCCATGAAGAAAGTGCGGGATGAAATGGGTTTGACCAATGTGGAGATCATGGTCCCATTCGTGCGGACTGTGTCGGAAGCGAAAGAGGTCATCGACCTATTGGGCAAGAACGGGCTTAAGCGCGGTGAAAACGGTCTGCGCATCATCATGATGTGCGAGATACCGTCCAATGCGATCCTCGCCGATCAATTCCTTGAGCACTTCGACGGTTTTTCAATCGGCTCGAACGACATGACTCAGATGACGCTTGCACTCGATCGTGATTCGGGCATCATCGCCGACGCATTCGATGAGCGTGATCCGGCGGTCAAACACATGCTGCACCTCGCGATCAGCGCGTGTCGCAAGGCCAAAAAGTACGTAGGCATCTGCGGTCAAGGCCCGTCTGACCATCCCGATCTTGCAAAGTGGCTGATGGAAGAGGGGATCGAGAGCCTCTCTTTGAATCCGGACACGGTGGTTGAAACGTGGCTGTATCTTGCACGCGAAGCGAAGAATGGAGCTGCGCACTGATACAAACCGGACACGCAATTTTCATTGAGCTTGTGAGTGCAATTGCGCTAGAATAGTAAAACGGACGGTAGTACATGAAATGACCAAATTTATCTTTGTCACGGGTGGTGTAGTTTCCTCCTTGGGCAAAGGTATCGCTGCCGCCTCCCTCGCCGCCATACTCGAAACGCGCGGCCTCAAGATCACGATGCTCAAGCTGGATCCGTACATCAACGTCGATCCGGGCACCATGAGCCCCTTCCAGCACGGCGAAGTTTTCGTCACCGACGACGGTGCTGAAACCGATCTCGATCTTGGCCATTACGAGCGCTTCGTAAGTGCGAAGATGGGCAAGCGCAATAACTTCACGACCGGCCAGATTTACGAGAGTGTCATCAAGAAAGAGCGGCGCGGCGATTATCTTGGCGGCACCGTGCAGGTGATTCCTCATATCACCGACGAAATCAAGCTATTCATACGGCGCGGCGCCGCGGATGCGGAAGTTGCCATCGTCGAGATTGGCGGCACCGTCGGCGACATCGAATCTCTGCCGTTCCTCGAGGCAATACGCCAGATGGGCATCGAAATCGGCCGCGACAATGTGTGCTACATCCATCTGACGCTCGTGCCGTTCATCGCATCCGCAGGCGAAATCAAGACGAAGCCCACGCAGCACTCAGTCAAAGAATTGCGCGAGATTGGTATTCAGCCGGACGTGCTGCTATGCAGGGCTGACCGTACACTACCCGACGATGAGCGGCGGAAAATCGCTTTATTCACCAACGTCCAGGTCGAAGCGGTTATCTCAGCGGTCGATACCGACAGCATTTATAAGATACCGTCAATGCTGCATGTGCAGGATCTGGACGATATCGTCTGCCGGAAGCTTGACCTGACACGTCCGGCGGCCGACCTGGCTGTCTGGGACAAACTCGTTTATGCGCTTGAGCATCCGAGCAATACCGCCAACATCGCGCTTGTCGGCAAGTACGTCGATTTGACGGAATCATATAAATCGCTTTCAGAAGCGCTGATACACGCGGGCATACATACCGGCGCAAAGATAAAAATCCATTACATCGATTCGGAGTCGATCGATAAAAGTGGCACCGGCAGCCTGGTCAACATGGACGCCATCCTGGTTCCCGGGGGCTTTGGAAAACGCGGCGTAGAAGGCAAGATCAGGGCAATACGCTACGCGCGCGAAAACAAGTTGCCGTATCTCGGCATCTGTCTCGGCATGCAGCTCGCGGTCATTGAGTTTGCCCGGAATGTAGTCGGTCTCGACGGCGCGCATAGTACGGAGTTCGATCCGGCGACAATGCATCCGGTCATCGCGTTGATCACCGAATGGCAGGATCGCGACGGGAAAATCGAGCACCGGGACTCAGCATCGGACCTTGGCGGCACGATGCGTCTGGGCGGTCAGGAGTGCATGCTCAAAGCGGACACCGTCGTACGCGACGTATACAACGCCGATACCATCGTGGAGCGTCATCGGCATCGCTATGAAGTTAACAATCATTATCTGCCGCGTATTGAAGCGGCGGGACTCCGAGTATCGGGCGTATCGGCAAAAGGTCAGAGCCTGTGCGAGATGATCGAACTCCCTTCGCATGGACGGCACGCCCATCCATGGTTCGTCGGTTGCCAGTTCCACCCGGAATTCACTTCAACACCGCGCACCGGTCACCCGTTATTCAATGCGTTTGTGCGTGCTGCATTGCAGGCGGCAAGAACGAAAAACGTCGCGCCTTCCGAAGCAGCGCCCAAGCTGCAGAATATCGCGTGACGGACTTTGAAGCTTTGCGCACTTGAAGCTCGCCTCACTCGTCCGCTATCGCTGGTAGCAAGAGCGTCCGACGCGAAGCGCGGGCGAGCAGCAGTGGCGGCGCGGCGCTCCAGGTTGCCGGGCACGATATGAAGCTATGCGGATTCGATGTTGGCCTCACACGGCCGATGTTTCTCATAGCTGGTCCGTGCGCCATTGAATCACGCCAGCTCGCGTTTGATACCGCCGGTGAGCTTAAGGAGATATGCGCGGCGCTCGATGTGCCGTTCATATACAAGTCGTCGTTCGACAAGGCAAACCGCAGCTCCGATAAATCGTTTCGCGGAGTGGGAATGGACGAAGGGCTGCGCATACTCGGCGATGTGAAGGCGCAGATCGGCGTTTCCGTGCTCACCGATGTGCATGATATAGACCAGGTGGCGCCGGTCGCGGCCGTGGTGGATGTGCTGCAGACGCCCGCGTTTCTGTGTCGGCAGACCGATTTCATTCATGCGGTCGCAAGCGCAGGCAGACCCGTCAATATCAAGAAG
>Ga0157378_10003995_pt1 | contig 13026 bp, 7 predicted proteins | sample M65metaG_FD_115309 | JGI IMG/M metagenome (GOLD analysis project Ga0157378, IMG submission 115309) | Miscanthus rhizosphere microbial communities from Kellogg Biological Station, Michigan, USA - M6-5 metaG | ecosystem: Host-associated > Plants > Roots > Rhizosphere > Soil | place: USA: Michigan...
AACAGGGCGCCCCACCTCCGGGAGGAGATGGGGCGCTCGAGCTGCTGCGCGACGCCGGGGCTCATCGCCCCGGCGCGCGGTGGGAGTTTATCGCCTGAGGAGCACGACCCGGGTGACGTTGGCCGTGTCGGCAACCCGCGAACGCACGAAGTAGACGCCCTGCGGCATCTGCGCTCCGTGCTCGTCGTGGCTGTCCCAGCGAACGGTGTACTGGCCGTTGCCCTGGAAGCCCGAGGCAAGCGTCCGAACGAGGCGACCGGCCATGTCGTACACGCCGATGCTCACGCTCTGGCCGCCACCCGAGATCCGGTAGCTGTAGCTCATGCTGCCCGAGAACGGGTTCGGGATCGCGCGGTTCAGCAACGCCACGTCGACGTTCGCGCCGGTCCTCGCCGCTTCGGGATCACTGCCCTGCTGCGCCGAAACCCCGCCGCCAAGAATCGACGCCGGCGTCTCGTGGATTTGCAGGTTGCCGCAGTCGATGTCGCCCGTGACCGTGAACACGACGTCGCCCTGGCCCTGCACCAGGCCCTTGCGCACCGTGATCGAGTACACGTCGCTCACGTTCTTGTTACAGGCGCCTTCCTTGTGGTCGATGATGTACGCGGTGAAGTTGGCATCCTCGGTGCGCGACCCGGCGCCCAGGCTGTACGTTCCCGTGCCCTCGAAGTCGGCGCGCGTGTTGTTCGCCTGCGGGCTGCACGGCCCCGGCGGAACCGGGCTGCAATCGGTGATGTGCGCGTCATGGCTGTGGAAGTTGAACGTGATCTCGCGGCCGTCACGCACCACGTGCTCCCACTCGTTGCCAGTCGGACCGCCGCCATCGTGCGCCGGGCTGACGTTGCCGCCGAACGTGTGGTCCTTGTGGCTCTGACGCGGGCCTTTCTCGTTCAGACAGCCGCCGCCCGTGATGCGGCAGAGGCCCTCGACCGGGCACTTGCAGGCGATCGTCACCTTGTCCGTGCACGTCACGGTGCCCGTGCAGTTGCTGTTGCTCGCCGTGGAGGACAGGCTGTAGTCGACGCCACGGTCGCCATTCGTGCAGGCCGGCATCGTGACGACCGTGTCGCGGCTATAGCTACCACCGTCCGGCACGTCGGTGAAGTCGTAGAGCGTGCCTGCGATCGTCATGGTGAGGTGCTCGGTCCCGCCCGAGGTGTTCGTGACCGTGCCGCGCAGGGTGATCTTGTCTCCCTCGCACGCCGACGTCGGATTGGCCGTCAAGTCGCACGTCAACTTCGCCGGCGGGATGCAGGCAACGTCGCAGCTATCCCTGGCGTATGCATCGAGCCCGCCCGCGCAGTCATTGTTCGATGCGCTGGCGCTGCCCTTGAATTCCACACTGCCGGACGCTGGGCAGGTCGAAGGCATTGTCGCGGCCTCGGACCCGGTCCTAACGTCCCCGGCGGCGACCGTGCCCAGATTGTGGCTGTGACCATCGATGTCGATCGTGATCGTCTCGGGGCTTAGCGAGGTGTTCTTCACCGACCAGTCGAGGCTGACAGACCCACCGGCGCACTGGTGATCGGGATTGCAGACGACGTCCAGCGTCACGCGCGGCGCATCGACGCAAACGAGGTCGAAGTCCGACGTCTGCGGGCCGATTGCAACCGCGGCGCCACCGTTCACGCAGGCACTCTGGAACGAGGCGGTGACAGACGAATGGTTGGTCACGGTGCCAAAGCACGTCGTGCCAACCCGCTTGGCCGAGAACGTGATGGTGCAGCTCGCGTCCGCATCGAGTGAACCGATATTCCAGCTCAGGTTCTGACCGTTGATCGTCGGCTCGCCGGGGCTGCAGGTGCCGCCGGCAGACCCGGCGACGTACTGGATCCCCGCAGGCAGATCGTCCGTCGCCGTCACGGAGCTGACCGCCGCGGTGCTGGTGTTGTGGATCGACAGCGTCACCACCGTGCTGGCGTCCGGGCACAGCGTCACCGGCGAGGCCGTCTTGGCGATATCGATCCCGAACGACGGGGAGGCACAGATGAGAGGCCCGAAGCCGTCTTCGCTCAGGCCGTCATTCGTGCTGCCGACGAAACCGCTGTACTGGAACACGACCGGCAATCCGGGCTTGCCCGTGTTGGGATCCGAGATCCCCGGGATCTTGATCTTGATATCCGAACCCGTGATCGTTGCCTCGACGTTGTTGACAGAGGCAATGGGATCCCCGTTGCCGTCGACTACCTTTATGGTCGGATTTGCGATCGAACCGCTCGCGCTCACCTGGATGTCCGGATTGCCGTCGCAGTTCGTGTCGATGAACCACAAGTAGCTGTCGGAGAGGCCGATGCCGGGCGTGTCGATGATGGTCGGCGTAGTGGAGCAGTTGGCGCCGCCGGCATTGTCGGCGTTGCCATTGCCGTCGGTGTCGCCGATGACACCCGCGACGCGGTAACCGAGGTAGAGCGTCTGGGTCGCGCTATCGTAGGCCAGAGCGGCCTTGGCCAGGTCGAAGCCGTTCACGAAGTAAGTGCCGGTTCCGCCGCCAGCACATACTGTCTGCGTTGGGCATGGGATGATATCTGCCCGTGTCTTGCAGACATCGCCGGTGACTACGTCCTGCTGTGTAACAAGACCGCAGCCCTTGACGCAGCCGGCGTAATTGATCAGGTCATCGATGGTCCCCGTCGCCATGGACGGCGCGGTACACGGTGTACCTGCGAAGCTCGCCGCGGTCCACCCACAAACGCTGACAAGCACTGCCAGCGCGAGTGCCGCGAGTCTCGAATGATTTCGAACGAACATGATCGTTGGCTCCTCCTCTGATGCATGGTCCGATGGCGTGAATCGGTACGGCGTGGTGCACGTGAGGACAGCGATGGGCCTCCGAGGTCCCCCTTTCCGAGTGAGCGTGGCCCTGAACAGCAATGCGCTGATCGAATCAAGAACCACGGCGGTCGGCCGAAGGGTCCGACGCCGTTGTGGACAAGCTGCGCCAGATCGACCGCGGGAGCGGTCGCGCGCGATGCGAATTGATCTGAGACTAGTGCCTGCCCGGTGTCAGAACAAGGACTCTGGGCTTATTTTGTGAGCAAAGCTTCGTACGAGCAGCAGCCGTGTTAGCTGGTACTAAACCCGATTGTGCGCCAACTGAAACGTCGGTCGATGTTAGACTTCCACCGGCCATGCATTTGCTACTCGACAGCGCTGTACGGACGAGCACGCCTCGTTTCCTTCCCATTCGCAGGCCGTTCACGTCTGGCCTCGCGCTATCGTTGCTGTGGGCCTGCCTGCTGCACGGCACCGCAGCGGACGCGCAGGCGCTCCGCCCGCAGTTCTACGGCACCAATGGCACCGTCACGGCAATGGTGCAATCGGGCAACACGCTGTTCATCGGCGGTGACTTCACCGAGGTCGGGTCGCCGTCCGGCGGCGCTGCCTCGATCGACACGACGACCGCCCTGCCGTCCAGCTTTCCGCGGGTGCTAGGCACCGTCTATGCCATCGCGCCCGATGGGGCGGGCGGCTTCTACGTCGGCGGCAATTTCACGAGCGTCGGAGGCGTCGCCCGCTCGAACATCGCCCGCGTGATGAGCGACAACAGCGTGTCGTCGTGGAATCCCGGCGCCGATGGCCCCGTGTACGCGCTCGCGGTGCGCGGCTCGCGCATATACGCCGCCGGAGGCTTCGCGACGATCGGCGGCCAGGCGCGCGCCCGGCTCGCGTCGCTCAGCGCGTCATCGAATGCGGCGACGCTGTGGAACCCGGGTGCCGACTACGACGTCAACGTCATCGCACTCCGCGGGAGCGCGCTGCTGGTCGGCGGGTTCTTCAGCTCCGTGGGGGGTCAGCTCCGCAATTACGTCGCCGCGATCGACACCTCCTCGGGCCTCGCCACCTCGTGGAATCCGAATGCGGACGCGCCCGTATGGTCGCTCGCGGTCAGCGGCAGCACCGTGTACGCGGGCGGAGAGTTCCTGAACATCGGAGGCCAGAGCCGCACGGGCATTGCGGCCCTCGATGCCTCCTCGGGGCTCGCGTCGGCGTGGAATGCCAACGTCGATGGCGTCGTCTATTCGATCGCGGTCAGCGGAACAAATGTCTTCATTGGCGGGTTGTTCAGCACGGCCGGCACGATGGGCCGCGGCAACCTCGCGGCGCTGAACACCTCGACCGCGATCGCGACCGCCTGGGATCCCGAGGCGAGCTTCACGGTGTGGTCGGTCGTCCCCAATGGGTCGACGATCTACGTCGCGGGCGAGTTCACGAGCATCGGCGGCGAGCCGCGCAAGCGCCTGGCCGCCATCGACGCCAGCGTCGGATCGACGAAGGGCTGGGACCCGGGCGCGAATGCCGCCGTCTACACGGCGGTGCTCAGCGGCTCGCGCGTGATCGTCGGCGGCGACCTCACGCTGCTTCGCACTACGGCCCGCAAGCACATCGCCGCCGTGAGCGTGACGTCGGGCGCCGTGACCGCATGGGACCCGGGCGCCGACGGCGACGTGTACGCGGTCGCAATGAACGGAACGTCGATCGTGGTCGGCGGCGACTTCACCCACATCGGCGGACAGGCGCGGAACCATCTCGGCACGGTGAACGGATACGGAGGGGAGGCGACCGCGTGGAATCCGAACGTCGACAGCCTCGTCACCTCGCTCGTCGTGAGCGGATCGACCGTGTACGCGGGCGGTAAGTTCACGCACGTGGGCGCCGTGACTCGCAATCGTCTCGCCGCGATCGATGCGTCGACCGGCACACCCTCGGCATGGGATCCGAATGCGAACGGCCCGGTCGCGGTGCTGGCGCTCAACGGCACGACGATGTACGCGGGTGGCGATTTCAGTGCAATGGGAGCGTCGACGCGGAACCGCATCGCCGCGCTGAGCACGTCGACCGGAGCCGCATCGTCGTGGAACCCGAATGCGGGCGCCACCGTTTCCGCGCTCGCGGTAAGTGGCACGACCGTGTACGCGGGCGGCAGCTTCGCGACGATCGGTGGCGCCACGCGCAACGGCATCGCCGCGCTCGATGGCAGCACGGGACTCGCCACGAGCTGGAATCCGAACGCCAGCGGCGCGGTGCTGGCGCTCGCGATCGTCGACACGATCGTGTATGCCGGCGGCGACTTCATGACGATCGGCGGGCAGTCGCGCAGCCGGCTCGCCGCGCTCGGCAAGGTAGCGGGGGTCGCCGGCGCCTGGAATCCCAACGCGGCGAGCTCCGTCGTGAAGCTCGTCGCCGGCGGCGGCTCGATCTTCGCGGGCGGCAATTTCGTGACGATGAGCGGCTCCCTCCAGCCGTTCCTCGCGGCCTTCGGGACGCCGGCCACGACCAACGTGCCGGAAGCAGCGGCAATGGGCGGCGAGCTCGCGTTGCTGCGGCAGAACGAGCCCAACCCGTTCCGCGACCGGACGCGCATCCATTTCGTCGTCCCCGAAGCCGCGAACGTCACAGTCGAGCTGTTCGACGTCGCGGGTCGCGAGGTGGCGACTCTCTTGCGGAGCGTGCGCGAGACTCCGGGCGAGCACGCCGTCGACTTCGATCGGCGCATGCTCCCGAGCGGCGTCTATCTCTATCGGTTGCGCATCGGTCCCCACGTCGAGACCCGGCGGATGACCGTGCTCCGCTGACGGTCCGCGTTTGCGCGCGGCGGCCGCCTCGCCTGGAATTGATTGCGCGCATGCGTTATAAGTCTCCGCCCTTCAAGTGCCTCGGGGCGGCATAGCCAAGTGGTAAGGCGAGGGTCTGCAAAACCCTTATTCCCCGGTTCGAATCCGGGTGCCGCCTCCAATTCCCTTGCGCCCCCTGTGGCCCAGCATCGGAGCCGAATCCTGAGGCGCTCCGCCGCCTGTCCGGAGAATCCCGGGTCACGGCAGACCTTCCGTGTGGACACGCACTTGGTTTCGTGCCGGTGGCCAAGTGAACTTCCGGTCGCGGATTGTAGGTCCGTGCGTTCAACCGGCCGTCCGCCATTGGGCGAACGCTGCTATTCGCCACCATTGCATCACCTGCTGCGTGGCACGATAGATGCGCTTGGTCTTCGTGGGCTGGTCAATGCCGACAGGGCGTCGGCAAGACGCCCGCCACCAGACAAGAGACAGCAGCTAAGGCAAGGCGTACGACTCTTCGAAGCACGTCCGGCAAGAAGCTCTATACCGTCCGGGACGCGGATCGCGCGCACGGGCGGGATGTGACGCAGGAGCAAGGCCGAGAAGACCGCCTAGTAGCTGCCCAGCAGGAGCCCAACGGTGAAGAACAATTCCAGAAGATCACTAGGATACGGCGCGTTGTTCGTGATGCTGCTGTTGATCGGCAGCGCGGCCTCCGCAAGCGCGACATCGACACTCCCGCTCGGGAGTAGCTCGGAAATCCCGGCGGCACAAGGCACGGCCCGTCTGCACACCACGAAGAACGGAAACGTCGAGATCAAGCTCAGCATCAAGCATCTTGCACCCCCCGGGCGCATCATCCCCGGAGCCAACGTGTTCGTCGTCTGGGCTCGCGGGCTGGCCCCAGGGGCCGAAGCGCAGAATCTGGGCGCGCTGATCGTCGACAAGAATTTGAACGGGAAGACCACGGCCGAGACCGCCATGACGTCGTTCGACCTCTTCATCACATGCGAGCAGTCGCAGACGGTCACCGTTCCGGCGACTCCCGAGTTGCTGCCACTCCAGTACTTGCGCAAGTAATGTCCCGGCAGTAGCCCCAGCCGGGTCTTGCTCTGACCGACGAGTCGTGCGGATCGAGCGGATAGATGACTGAGCTCTCGCAGGCGGGTTCCGTCATTGAGCCCGGCTCGTCGCGAACAGTTGGGAGGCCGCGAACTCGAGTTGTAGATCGAGGTACAACTTGTAGGAACGTCCGGTCGACCGACGCGAGACCCCCTACGTCATACCGTCGGGCCCGCGGCACTCATGGACAACTCATTGTCCGCACTGATCCCAGGCATACCGGGCGCGTCGAGCCATCTGGCACCCTTCATGCGCTCGCGTAATGACGGCGAGCTATCAGTGAGAGAGCTCGCTCTACCACTCCAAAGGAGAAGGGTCATGAGCGAGAGCCATCCAATTGTTACGTCCGTAAAGAATGGAGTCGTCTCTGCCGTCAAGGGCACAGGTGACGTCGCAAAGGCGGTGGTCGACACCGTCGCTGGGACCTTCGAGACTGTCCTCAAGGACACGGGCAAGGTGGGTGTGGCAGGAACCGAGGCCATCACGCACATCGCCGGCGGCGTGATCCATGGAGCGACGGAGGTAGGTGGCGATGTTGGCGGCGCGGCCAAGGGCACGGTCATCGGAGTTCTGCGAGGCACCAAGGCGGTCGGCACCGAGGCTGTGAGCACCATCAGTCATACGGCGGGCTCGGTGGTTCGGAGCACGGCCGAAGTCGGTGGCGATCTGGGTAAGGCCGCCACGGGTGCGGTCGAAGGCGCCATCCATTCGGCCAAGGACGTGGGCCTGAGCGCGGAGGATGCGGCTTCTGCCGCAGGCAAGGGCGCGATCGAGGCGGCAGGCAAGATCGGCTCGAGCGCAGGGGAAACGGTCCGTAACGCACTGACCGGCACGATTTCCGGCGTGAAAGTCGTGGCCAAGGAGCCATTCAAGAGTACAACCTAGGCGTGCGAGCACGCGCGCGGTCGCTCCAGCATCCTCGTGGGCAATTGCGGCGCGTGCTGAGGTGGTTCTTCCAATTGCCCCCCCTGCATGCAGGGCAAATGAGGAGCTATCCTGCGGCGGCTCGGCGGTGACCCAACCGTGCGGGCGAACCGGACGGTAGGACCGCGAGATTCTCCAATTGCCCGCTGCACGCCGGTTCGAATCCGGGTGCCGCCTCCAATCGACGCCGATGGGCGCCGCACTACCTTCGCATCGATTCAGTGGTGCGCTAGCTTCCGCCAATGACCCTCGCCTCAGGTACCCGTCTCGGCTCCTACGAAATCGTCGCGTCGCTCGGCACCGGCGGCATGGGCGAGGTGTACCGTGCGCGCGATGCGCGGCTCGGGCGTGACGTGGCGCTCAAGGTGCTGCCGGGGGCATTCGCTGGCGACGCGGAGCGGCTCGCGCGGTTCGAGCGCGAGGCCCGCACCGTCGCGGCGCTCAACCACCCGAACATCGTGACGCTGTTCTCGGTCGACGCTGATGGTCCGACGCGCTTCCTCACGATGGAGCTGGTGGAAGGCGACGGACTCGACCGGCTCGTCACGCGGGGTGGGCTGCCGGTGGCGCGCGTGCTCGAGCTCGCGATTCCGCTCGCCGAGGCGCTCGTTGCGGCGCACACGAAGGGCGTCATCCATCGCGACTTGAAGCCGGCGAACGTGATGGTGACGAGCGAGGGCCGCGTCAAGGTGCTGGACTTCGGGCTCGCCAAGCCCGCGGCTCTGCCGGCGATGTCCGATTCGACGCAGGCGCTGACCGTCGAGGCGCCGCTCTCCGGTGCAGGTGTCGTCCTCGGCACCGTGCCGTACATGGCGCCCGAGCAGGTACGCGGCGAGGCCACGGACGCGCGCACCGACGTGTTCGCGCTCGGCGCCATCCTCTACGAGCTCGCGGTGGGCCGGCGGCCGTTCGCCGGCGCCACGTTCGCGGACGTCAGCTCCGCGATCCTCCGCGACGCGCCGCCGTCGCTGAACAGCCTGCGTCACGATCTGCCGCGGGAGCTGGACGCGATCGTTCGGCACTGTCTCGAGAAGGCACCGCGCGATCGGTTCCAGAGCGCTGCCGAGCTGCTCGCGGCGCTGCGTGCGCTCGAGCGCAGCGTCGCGCCCTCGGGTGCCGGCGCCGCGGCCGCGGGGGAGAAGCCCTCGATCGCCGTGCTGCCGTTCAGCAACATGAGCGCCGATCCCGAGAACGAGTACTTCTCGGACGGGCTGTCCGAGGAGCTGCTCAACGTGCTCGCGAAGAACCCCGCGCTCAAGGTGACGGGCCGCACATCATCGTTCGCGTTCAAGGGCAAGAACGAAGATCTGCGCGACATCGGCCAGAAGCTCGGCGTCGGTGCGCTGCTCGAAGGCAGCGTGCGCAAGGCCGGCAATCGCGTGCGGATCACGGCGCAGCTCGTGAAGGCGTCCGATGGGTTCCATCTCTGGTCCGAGACGTACGATCGCGTGCTGGACGACATCTTCGCGGTGCAGGACGACATCGCGCGCGCCGTCTCGTCGGCGCTCCACGTGACGCTGCTCGGCAAGCCGGCGGCGGCCGGCAAGGCGAACGCAGAAGTCTACGAGCTGATCCTGCGGGCGAAGCACTTCGCGCGTCAGCTCACGGGGCCGTCGCTCACGAGGGCCGCGAGCCTGTTCGACGAAGCCATCGCCCGGTGTCCGGACGATGCGCGCGGGTGGGCGGGGCGGGCGCGCGTCCTCGTCAGCCAGGCATTCTATGGCCACGCCGAAGTGCAGAGCGCGCGAGTGCAGGCCATCGAGGCGGCGGAACGTGCGATCGCACTCGATGACACACTCGTGGACGGACACCTCGCGCGCGGCGTGACCCTCTGCTCACTGGAATACCGGTGGAAGGAGGGAATGGAATCATTGCAGCGCGCCCTCGAACTCGCGCCCGCGGAACCGGAGCCGCTGTCGACGAACGGCGTCTACCTCGCGGCGTTCGGACGGATCGAAGAAGGCCGCGCGCTGATGCGTCGCGCACTCGAGATCGATCCGCTCGATCCGAATGCGTTCCTCAACAATTCGCGCATCGAGGGCTGGAACGGCAATCTCGAAGGCGGGTGCGACTCGTTGCGGCGGGCGCTCGAGCTCAGCCCCGGAATGGCGCTCCTGCACTCGGCACTCGGTCTGTACTACCTGCGGCAGGGTCGCGGCGCGGATGCCCTCGTGGAGATCGAGCAGGAGTCCTCGGCGGGCTATCGCGACTACGCGCTCGTGATCGCCCACTGGCTGCTGGGGGATCGCGCGGCGTCGGACGCCGCGCGGGAACGGGTGCTGAAATACGGCGACGAGTGGGCGTTCCAGTTCGCAGCGATGAGCTCGGTGCGCGGGGAGATCGACGACGCGTTCCGCTGGCTCGATCGCGGGTACGAGCTGCACGATTCGGGCGTGGCGCTGTCGCGCGTGGTGCCATGGTTCGAAAATCTCAAGGGCGATCCGCGCTGGCCGGCGTTCCTCAAGAAAGTTGGGCTCGACGGGTGAGCCTGCTCGCCCACCGATGAGCTTCGCCCCGCGCACCCGGCCCGGCCCCCAGCAATACGACGAAGCGGACGCGTGTGCGTCCGCTTCTCGTATCGCGCACAGCGTCAGGGCGTCACGAAACGCGGATTGTTGCCGCGGTCGAACTTGTCCGAGCCCGCGACTTTCACGATCTTGTTGTAGACGCCGAGCAGGAGCAGCGTGGGCACCCACTGCCCGAAGAACAGGCTGCGCTCGCGCTTGTTGAATGCCTGGAGCGCGAACGAGACGCCGAGCGCGCCGACGGCGCCCCACAAGAACAGGTCGGAGGGGAGCTTTGCGGTCTGCTTCTCGATCGCCTTGGCGACCGGGCCTTCTTGCTGGTTGGGCTGAACGACGGACTGGACCATGACGTGACTCCTGACTCGTCGTCGGCATAGCCGACGACGAAACGAAAGCGTGCAACCGGACGGCCGTGAAGTGTGAGTGGCGGATGGCAGCAGACGCCATGCCAGTTCCATGGGATTCGCTCACGATGCATCACGTGTGTGACCACGGACGCGAACGCGATCGGACGGCAGCACTTCGTGCGCGGTGCTGGCAACAGGTGCGGCGCTCGATGTCGCCGCTCGCAAGAAATTCGTGCTCGACGTGTAAGTCCGGTGGTGGACTCAGTGCACGACGATCAGTCCCTCGTACATGCCCATGCCGCACGTGAACGGGATCTCGCCCGTACGATCGGGCGTGAAGCGCAGCACCACGGTCTCGCCGACCGGGAGGTCGCGCCGAATGCCCAGCGCCGGAATGACGACCGTGCCGCCGCAGTTGCCGGCATCGGGTCGCGAAAAGGCCAGCACCGCCGGCTCGCCGCGACGGAGGTCGATGCGCGCGGGCGCGTAACCGGACGAGCCGACCGCGACCCGGATCGCCTGAAGTGGCGGGCTCGTCGGCACGGGTTTCGCCGACGCCGCGCGTGACGCCGGCGAAGCGGCGACGTGGAGGACGAACGGCGCGGTCAGCTCGCGATCGTGCCGGCGGAACTGCACCCACACCTTGTACAGCCCGGCATGGGGCAGGCTGGTCGCCGCGCGGATCTCGGGCGGGCTCGGCCCGACCAACACCTTCGCGAGCTGAGCCGGGTCGTGGACGTGGACGGTTGCGGGGTCGCGCGACGGATCGTAAACCTCGCCGGTCTCGAGCGGGTGCGCGTGCACGAAGTCGGCGAGGTCCTGGCTGACCAGGATCACGTGTGCGAGCGCGCCGAGGAACAATTGCAGATCCGTGACGGGCGCGCCCGTCGCCACGTCCGCGAACGCGATCTTCAACAGCAGGTCGTCACGCGCGCGCGGTGGGCGATCGGTCGAGAGGGTCACGCGCACGCCTTCGACGACCGCCGTGCTCGCGGAATCGGGGACGAGCGGTGCGTTCGCCCGCGGGGCGCCCGCGACATCGACGTCGAAGTGTTCGACGGTCGGGCCCGCGCCCGGCGGGGCGAAATCGGCGAACAGCCGGTAGCGCCCGCCATACTCGAACGTGTGTGTCACCCGATAGACGTCGTCGACGCCCGGCTCCGGATGAACGTGCGCGAATTCGGCGAGGTCGCTCGACACGACGATCAGGTGCAGTGGCCGCTCGTGCACGAACTGCAGGAATCGCACCGTGGCGCCGTTCGCGTCGACGACGCGAAAGCCCAGCTGGGCGGGCTCGCCCGCGCGCGGTGGGTCCGGCGTCACGGTGAATACGGCATGCGCGGAGTGCGGCGGAGCGGCGGACGGCGACGTTGCGGCCGCCGCGTATGGCGCCAGCGCGGCGCACGCGACCAGGAGAGCAGCCATCACGCCACGCACCACGGTCAGTGGACGACGAGCATGCTCCGCCGCTCGGCCTGATCGCCCGTGCGGAGCCGGTAGAAGTAGATGCCCGCATCGAGCCGCGACGGATCCACCGTGACGAACTGCTCGCCGGCGGCGCGATCCTCGTCGAGCGCGGTCAGCACCTCGCGGCCGGCGACGTCGTAGAGCGCGATCGTCACATGGCCGGGCGCCGCAAGCGTGAACCCGATACGCGTCCGCGCGCGGGCCGGATTCGGCTGGTTCTGCGCGAGCGCGATCCGCGCCGGCGGCGCGCTGGACACGACGCCGAGCACCGCGTCGTACTCCGTCACCGATTCACCGATCGTGACGTGACCGTGCGAGGTGATGTTGTCGGTGGCGACGACGCCGTAGTACTTGGGCCCGACCGCGTACGGGTATTCGGAGGCGCCCGTCGAATCGACCGTGACGTAGTAGGCGTAGATGCCGCCCGGGTACTCGGGCGTCGCAGCGAAACGGCCGTTGTACTCGTCGAGTTCACCCGATCCGGCCACGTACTCGTAGTCCTCGATGTAATAGCCGAGCGGGTAAGTCGACGATACGCTGGGGCCGTACTGTGACGGCGTCAGCGCGGTGCCGTCGGGTAACGAAGTGCGCTGGATGATGCCGCGCTTGTGGTAGCTCGTGCGCATCCGAGTGATGCCGCCCGAGCCGTCGGTGCCGTTCGCGTACGCGTAGGGCCCGTACACCGGGAAGCCATCGAACGCGAAGCCGAGCAGCGGCGAATGCTGTGCCTGTCCGGCGACGTAGAGGCACTTGGCGTTCTGATGGTGGTGATACGTGCCGTCGGGTGCCGGATGGCCAAGACAGGCGTCGAACGACGATGCCTCGACGTAGATGGCGTTCTGGTGCCAGACGTTCTGGTTGTTGTACGAGCGCGCATCCAGTGCGTTGAAGATGGCGACGCCGTTCGTCCACGAGCCGATCGGGCCGAGCGGCGTCGAGGTCTTGGTGCCGGTCTGCTCGATGGGCGATTGCGGGAAGCGCAGCGTGAACGCCTTGTTGGTCGGCGTGTTCGGGTTCCCCGGCCACGGCCCGATGCTGAAGTCGGGGATGCTCGAGCACGCGACGTACACGTTCGGGCTCGAATAGTAG
>Ga0157378_10003998_pt1 | contig 13024 bp, 11 predicted proteins | sample M65metaG_FD_115309 | JGI IMG/M metagenome (GOLD analysis project Ga0157378, IMG submission 115309) | Miscanthus rhizosphere microbial communities from Kellogg Biological Station, Michigan, USA - M6-5 metaG | ecosystem: Host-associated > Plants > Roots > Rhizosphere > Soil | place: USA: Michigan...
AATTGCAGGTTGGGGCAAGCCGCTCGCCGACAGGCGCGGCCGAGGCGTGTGCGTGCATAATACGTTCGGTAGTTTCATGTCGCAGGTCGCCGAGGTCACAGTGTTGAAGTCCGGCGAGGTGCGCGTTGACCGCGTCGTTTGCGTCGTCGATACCGGCGTCGCCGTCAATCCCGATATCATCGTGGCGCAGATGCAGAGCGGAATCATTTTCGGCATCACCGCGGCGCTATGGGGCGAGATCACACTCAAAAACGGCCGGGTCGAGCAGAGCAACTTCACTGACTATAAAATGCTGCGTATTAATGAGGCGCCGATTATCGAGGTCGAGGTGGTCAAGAGCGGTGCAGACCCCGGTGGCATCGGCGAACCCGGCACGACATCACTGGCGCCCGCCGTGCTGAACGCGGTCTTTGCCGCAACCGGCGTGCGGTTGCGCAAGCTGCCGATCAACGCGGCGCTGCTAAGGGCATAGGGAGACGCAAATGAGCGCGCTGCCAGTTTCTCTCGGTGTCGGCGCGATGATTGTGGTGCTGGGCGTTGGTCTATCGAGCGCTCGCCCAGAAGCAGCCAGCACACTAACGCCCGCGACTGAGTTTTCAACCATTGGCGACGATAAGGCGCGCGCCGTCGCTCTCTTCAATGAGGCGGGCAAGGTGATACTGAATCCTCGTTGCGTGAACTGCCACCCTGCGGGTGATCGACCTAGCCAAGGCGACGACGGCCACCCCCACCAGCCGCTCGTGGTGCGCGGAATGGGCGGGTTTGGCGCGATCGGTATGCATTGCACCACGTGCCACGGACCCGAGAATTTTGATCCGGGCCGCGTACCCGGACATCCGCTTTGGCACCTAGCGCCCATTGAGATGGCCTGGGCTGGCAAGTCGCTCGGTGAGATCTGCGAGCAAATTAAAGACCCTAAGAGAAACGGCGGCAAAAGTCTGGATGAAATCGTTCACCACATGGGCGAGGATTCGCTCGTTGGCTGGGGGTGGCATCCGGGAGTAGGCCGCGCGCCCGTTCCCGGCACGCAGCAGGAATTTGGTGCCCTTATCAAGGCTTGGGTAGAAGCCGGCGCTGCCTGCCCATCAAACTGATCGACAAATCGGTCTAAGTCAGCACCAACATATCCACTGTGCACCTGCTTGCTTGCTCGTACTCGCCCAGCTCGCATGTCCGCTTATGGCACTTAGCGGACGTATCGCAAGCGTCTCGCATAAGTCCGCTAATGACCCAAAGCAGACTCTAACCGCCGTACGAGACCCATACGTTTGGCTCCTCGTAGGTGCCGCTCTGGCTATCGAGGTCGATTGTGACAGGAGCCAGTGCCCCTTCAAGCGTGTAAGCGCCCGACTTTTCGAAGCGTGCCTTCGACCAGTTTTCCCAGAACGCGATGGGTTCATGCACGACCATGGAGCGTTCGCACGGCCCAATTAGCTTGCCACCGACGGAACAATGGCTACGGAGCCAGGGATCATAAGGTCGGCCGCCGTCGTCGGTCCAAGCCATGTAGTCGGCGATCGGGACCCAGGGATGCATGGCCTTTGCCGATGGACGCACGGGCACCACAACTCCGTCCAACCCTTTCGCCTCTGCAAGTTGGAGAAGGGAGCGGATCAGCACGCGTGCGTAGCCCCTGGAGCGATGCACGGCTGGGACTGAAACCGCCAGCCCGCCGAGCATATTTGGTTTCATGTGTTTGTTGCGCGCAGCGGTCTCGACTACCCAATCCCATCCTTCGGCCGGCAGGTCCTCAGGTCCCGAGCAGACGAAGGGGGCGCTGCTCGCCACCGCTACCGGATAGTCGGATTCCTCGTCCACGAGGCAGAGTTGGAACTCGGGATACGCATCGAGTAGCTCGGTGTAGTACTCGTAATGCGATCGTGTATAGCTGAGATAGCCCAAATGGCTCCACGCAGCCTGCTCGATCGCGAGCGCGGCTTTCTTCAAATGCGGTGCGTCGGCGCGCGAGCGCACGATTAGATTTGCCCGCGTGCTAGGACCTTTGGATATTGGCGAGTGCAAGGAATAACCATTCTGGGCAGGAGAAAGGGGAGAGATCTGCCCAGTCTTTAACCTTAACGAGGAGTTAGCTGCGCTCGCAACTGGCAGGCGTTGTTATCGTTAACGCGTGACACGCACGCCCAAAAAACCTCCGAAATCCTTTCGTTTAGGCAATTGCCATATTTTGGCATGAGAGCGGCGTTTATCCTGTCTTGCCTGCAAAACATTGGGGACTTGGTCATGTACCTCGAGCGTCTTAAGAGCGTCCGATCTACGGAACGGGGACTGCATCTCACTTTCAGTTCCAGCGACACAGAGGAGTCCATCGAGTTGAGCCCCGAGGCTATCGAGCAGACTTTCAAGACACTTCACCGTGTAACGCGGGATGCGGGTGAAGGACCGTTGACGTTCACGGTTCTGGGCCACCAAGCAGTGCGAACGCACGAGGCTTACGGGCTGCTGCTGCGCACCCGAGAGTTTGGAGACGTCGTATTCTCTTTGCCTCCTGCGATTCTAAAGAGGCTCATAGGTGATTTGATGCGACTGGCATCCTCGCCACCTACGTCGCAAACGTTTCCGGGGACGCGACCCCCCACGCACGCGGCGACATGAGCTACGTCCCCATCTGATCGGCTTTACCGAGCGCGGACATCCGCCGCAGGCCCACTTCGGTCTACGCACCCGCTTAACCGATCAATAACCTGCAAACAAAGCGTCACGAACGGCGCTCGACGCTTCGATTAATGTGTGCAGGTCCTGAGTCAGGTCCGCCACGCCGATGTATCGGGTGCTCGAGTGCATTAGATACGAGCACGACTACCGGCTCGTCTTGCTTGCGGTGGCGATTTGCGCCCTGACAAGCTGGATGGCTTGGTACCTGTATGCTTTGTCGTCGAAATCTAGCGGACTGAGCCGGTGGGCGTGGATTCTGCAAACGGCAGTGGCGACAGGATCGGGCATCTGGGCCACACACTTCATCGCGATGCTAGCTTTTAAATCGGCTCTTCCCACCACCTACGAGCCCTTGCTGACGCTGACATCGCTACTAATCGCCATTTGTGTAAGCGGAGCGGGGTTCTGCATTGCCGAAGGCAATAGGCCCACATGGATCTACGTCCTGGCCGGCACGGTGGTTGGCGTAGGCATCGCCACGATGCATTACGCTGGCATGCAAGCCATGAGCGTCTCCGGGCATATCCGCTGGAACGAAGTCTTGGTCATCGCCTCTATCGCGGCAGGAATCATTCTGACTGCGGCTGCGATGTGGTGCTTCAAGGTTCGGAATTCAAAATTGCTCGCCGCAAGCCTATTCACGGCAGCGGTCTGCACATTGCATTTCACGGCCATGGCAGCCGCGACGGTGGAATATGATCCCACAATCATCGTGAGCTCCGTGCAGATCGACAACAGCCTTTTGGCGATGGCCATCGCCGGCGTCACGTTGCTGGTTCTTCTCTCCGGTCTGACCGCAGCTCTCATAAATCAGGACACCGCGAGTGTCTTAAGACGCCTTGCAGAGCACGACCATCTCACCGGGTTGCCTAACCGAGGCTTCATCAGGAGAATGATCGACGGTTCGATCGCTGCCGGCAGCAAGTCAGGCTTCGCTTTGTTTTTCGTTGATTTAGACCGTTTCAAGAATATCAACGACCAACATGGGCACATTGTCGGCGACCAAGTTTTGAGACAAGCCGCAGAGAGACTACGGAACGCCGTTTGTAAGACAGCAATGGTCGCTCGAGCTGGAGGCGACGAATTCATTATCCTGCAGGCTGGCTCTGAGCCATCCTCGGCAAAGCGCCTTGCCGAAGGAATTTTGTCCGCGTTTGCGCAACCGTTTGAAACTTCCGGTGCTCACGCGGAAATGCTCGGTGTCAGTGTCGGCGTTGCCTTTTATCCGCGTGATGGCCGCGACGGAGAGTCACTTCTTAGGGCCGCCGACGCCGCGCTGTACCGAGTAAAGCGGGCCGGTGGTGGCGCGATCATAGCCGCCTAGCCCTAACGCGGTTTCCCCAACGCGTGTCGGGTTACCGTTCGCGAGTGAACGGACATGTCGGCTATTGGCACTAAGTGGACATTGCAATGAACATTGCCCACGTCCGCTTCTGACCCAATGCGGATGTTCGACGCAGCGGTTATTGATGCAGGGCGGCGTTCCGTCCCAAGGCTGCCGGCTTCGCCGTAAAGTTGGATTAAGAGATCCTATCCAGTTCGCGTTCGACGTTCTGCGCTGCCACCAAGAGGGATTCAGCGGACGGGCGGACGTCCTCTTTATTCTCATGCAGCGCCACTAAGAAGCGGCGGCTTTTGTCCTCGAGATCCTCGAAGCCAAGCAGAGCAGCCACGCCGGCGAGGTTGTGCGCATGAACGGCGCGTTCGGGAGCATTCCCTTCTATCGCAGCCAAGCACGCAAAGAGTTCACCTTTGAAACGTTGTATTGCCGCGTGGCACTTCGCCTCGCCGATCAACTCCTTGAGACCGGTGAGTTTGGTTCGATCGAGGACGGGTCTGAGGGATTGGGTGGCGGTCTGGAGGGTCATCGAGGTTTCTCTGGTCGGTATAGCCGTGGGGTTTCGCCGGCGTGCTCTCTGCTTAGCATTTCACTGCATAAGGCCGGCTTAAGTTGGGGCCGATAATTTGATTAATGGGGCCCGCATTTTGCCGGGGGTTTAAGCCAACCCCGGCTCGGGCGAAGGGTTCGCCGACGCAACTACCGGAGCTAGTCTTGTTAAGCATATTCACCGTGGCTTCTCGGCTCTAGTGTCTTGATTCACCTTAAGTTTATGTTCACCGGCTAGGGTCTCAGGGCGCCAAGCACAAGAAGCCCAAGGCGCTCAAGGACCAGGATGAGTGCCGCCGGAGCGCCTAATCTCGAACTCGTATCACACGCCGTTGCCGGACGAAGGGTCTTGGTCGCGGAAGACAGTCCTACTACGCATGAGATCTTGAAGCTGCTGCTCACGCAGCGCGGACATCACGTCGACATTGCCACCGATGGCGAGCAGGCCCTCGAGGCTTTGCGCCTCAATCGTTACGATGTCGCGCTACTAGATTTCCATCTTCCCAAGATGAACGGCCTGAGGGTCGCCAGTACCGTTAGAAGTGAGCTACATGGACGCGATCTGCCGAAATTGGTCGCCATTACCGCCGACCTTCCAGGCCTTCTCGCCCACACTGAGGACTGTGAGAATTTCGACCTGGTAGTTGCCAAGCCGCTCGATATTTATCGCCTCGGGCAGCTCGTTGAGGAGCAAGCCGAGCTTCGCGATGAGCAACAAACCGAGTCTCTCGAACCGGGCAGCAGCCAACTTGCGCCTTCGCCCGTTCGGGCTGCCGTGCCTTCCACCGTGCGGCAGCCTTTCGCCGTCGAGGGTCTAGGCTATGATTTTCTGCTGTGGCCTGAAGATATCGACGTCAGGCGTCTCTCGGCGCGGGCTATGCAGGCGACCCTCGGTGACCCGCGATTTGATGCCATCCTGGTCACCCAGCCGCTCTCGGTTGAGGCCTTGACCAGTCTGTGGGAGCGAAAGGCTCTCTACGTTCTTCCAGTTGTCGACCTAACCGGCACGCTTGGCCGGATGGCGGACTTCGACGGGACCGACTTGGGTGCGACCGAGACGGAGCAACTGGGACGCCTAGTCCGTGACTTTCAGGACCGCCGCGCGCGTTTGCATCGCGACCTTCTTTTCAGCGAAAAGCTCGGCGAGAAACTGCTCGCTCGTATGTTTGTGGCCAATCGCCCACTGACGGCGGCCTTCGATCCGCGTTATCGCCATCTCGCCGCGTATGACGTCCCTTTGGGCAGGCGTTTAGTGACGCGCGAGGCCGAAGCTCTGTGCGAGCATGGCTTGGTCAAGCGCGAATTCTTCGAGCGCTTCCACATTTGTCCAAGCTGCGATTCCTATCGACTCCACGTCCGCGAGGAATGCTCGCAATGCCGCTCTTCTAACCTGTCAGAGGAGCAGTACCTGCACCACTTCCGCTGCGCCTTCCAAGGCCCTGAAGGCGATTTCCGGCGCGGCGACGAGCTCATCTGCCCCAAGTGCCACCACGAGCTGACCCATTTCGGCTTCGACTATGACCGTCCTGGGACCATGATTATGTGCGGGAGCTGCGGCCATGCCGCCTCTGAGCCCAGCGTGGGTTTCGTTTGCCTTGACTGCGGCGTTCATACCGATTCCGATCTGGCAACCACACGCGACGTGTTCTCTTACCACCTGACCGATCAGGGCATCAGTTTCGCCGAGAAGGGGGGCGCCGTCCTCGGCTATGCCAGGGACGTTCTGCGATTCGCAGACTTGCCTCTCGAACTCGTGGTCGCCCTGAATGCGGCAGCGAAGCTCTACAACGAGGACAAGACCCCGTTTGCCCTGGTTAACATTCTCTACCGCAATGAGAGCGAGGTCGCAGCCGAGTATGGCGCTCGGCGATTTGCACAGGCGCGTGACCTGTTCATCGAAAATCTCCGCAATGCACTTCCCAAGCCGAGCACAGTAGTCAAGGGTCAGTCGCACGACTTCGCGCTGCTCGAGGCCATCGGCCCCGACCAAGCCCAAGTCGACTTCGACCATCTCAAGGAGCGCGCCGGCCGCACGCTCAGCGTCGACCTCGGTGTCATGCTCCAGGCCTTCGGCCCGGAGGACTTTTCCTGATGTGGCAGACCACCTCAGACGGAGTCACTTATCTGCTGTCGCAGAGCGGCGAAAGTCTGCTGCGTCTGTTCTGGTTCGTCGCCATCTTCGAGATCCCGCGCTACACGTTGGGTTTTGTATCGGTTGCCGCTCTTAGCTTCCGTCCGAATGCGGAACGTCGGCACGTCGCCGGCGCCGACCGCGTGACTGTCTTGATTGCCGGGCACAATGAGGAAGACTCGATCGAGCGGTGCGTTCAATCGCTGCTCGAGCAAAGCCGTCCGCCTGACGAGATCATTGTGGTCAGCGATGGTTCCACCGATCGGATGCCGGAGAAGCTGCGTCAATTGCAAGAGCGCGCGCTGATCAAGGAGGGACATTGCACGCAGGTGCGTTCGGGAAAGTCAGCGGCGGTGAACTTGGCCCTGCGCCGCGCCACCGGCGACGTCGTAATCAATGTCGACTGCGACTGCACTTTCGATCGGCATGCGCTAAAAAAGATCATCGAGCCCTTCGTCGATCCGCGCGTGGGCGCAGTAGCTGGCAACATCATCGTGGGGAACGCAGACCGCAGCTTGATGACCCGCTTCCAGGCGATCGAGTATCTGATCAGCATTTCCCAGGGAAAACAGGCGGCCGATCTTATTGATCAGATGACATGTGTTTCGGGCGCCTTCGGGGCGTTCCGGCGCGCCGCCCTCAACAGGGTTGGCGGCCTCGACGCCGGTGGGGGAGAGGATCTCGACGTTACGCTGAGGCTGCGCAGCGCAGGATGGAGAACACTCTTCGCGCCAGAGGCGATCTGCTACACGAATGCTCCTGAGACATTGGCCGTCCTAGTCCGGCAACGCTTTCGCTGGGAGCGCGACGCGGTGCGGCTTCGTTACCGTAAGCACAGCGGCCTGATGAACCCATTTAGTTCAAGTTTCAGCGTGCCTGAGCTTCTGCACGAAGTCGAGTTTGCTATCTTCAATGTAGGCGCAGCAATCATTTTTCCGATCTACATCATGTGGCTGTTCGCCACCTATGGCGACTTGGCGTTGATGGTCCTGATCGGCGCGCAAGCCGGCATGCTGGTGCTCGACAGTGCCACCTTCGTGCTGGCAGCCTTGGTATCGCCGAAGGTGAAGGCGCTGCCGCTCGCCCCTTATGTCGTCGGTTACAGCCTGTTCAACGGCTTCGTGATGCGCTTCGTTCGGCTTGCCGCCTATCTGCAAGAGTGGGTCGTTGAGGCCTCCTACCGCGACACTTACGTGCCCAGCAAAGTGCATCGGGTGCGGAGGTAATCATGCAGCCCCTCAAGAAGCGTCTGCGTCCCGACAATATTCCCAGCGAGCAGCGCGTCATGCATGGCCGGACTGGGCGCACGATCTATCTCCTGCTGCTGTCCGTTTTCGGCCTCACGGTGATCAACTACATGTTCGGCGACTACGTCCTGCTGGAAGCCGACGGTCTAGTCCTGCGCGATCAACATGTCGTAGCGACCACCTATGTGGCGCGCGTGGATGGCGTTGACGTTACCGAGGGTCAAGCGGTCGAGGCGGGGAACCCTTTAGTCAAGCTCCAGTCAACCGAAATCCTCGAGCGTCTTGCCGATCTGTCGACCAAGCGCGCTGACCTCGTCGCCCAGGAAACCGACTTCAAGGTCAAGGCCGCAAGCGTTGCACAGTTGCTGCCGTTAGCAGAGCGCCGGGTCGCCGAAGCGGTCAACACGATTAAGCAATTCGACACGCTGGCCGCGGCGAAGCTCGTTACCGCAGCGCGTTATCAGGAAGCGCTGCGGGTGAACTACGAGGCCAGCCACGACCGGGTAAATCTCATCACCCAGCGTCAGGTGTTGGAGAAAGAACTGTCCTCCCTCGACGATGCCCTTGCTGATGCCGACGACGCGATTGCCAAGCTGAAGGGATTGTACGCCGACGGCATAGTACGCTCGCCCGTTAGCGGATCTATCGGCGCCAGCGTTCCCTTCGTCGGCAACGTTTATCGCCCTGGCGAGCCCATTCTGTCCATCTATTCCGGCGACCCCTATGTGCTCGTTTATCTGCCGCGTCGGTACCTATTCCCGATTTATGTGGGTATGGAATTGCGCCTCACCGACGGACGAGACGTTGCGGACGGAATCATTACCGAAATTCTGCCAGTGACCGACACGCTGCCTAAGGAATTTCAGAATACCTTCAAACCGTCTGATCGCAACCAGCTTGCCAAGATCAAACTCACGACGCCGTCAGCGTTCCCGCTGAACCAGAAAGTGAGCGTCTCGCGCTACGCGACCATGCTCTGGGAACTCCTAAGGGCCCGCAACTTCCTTGGCTTTGGCCGATCGTAAACCGAACGAAGACAATCACAGCATGGCTGCCAAATCCAGGACCCCTCGACTCGCCTTTTCCTGTCGTGAGTAGAAACACTTCGAAGAGGGCGCGGCGCGAAGCTGAGGAAATGCGCGAAACGAGAACGGCCGGAGGAGCGAAGAGGCGATCGGATCGAAGTCCTGCTTCCGACATCGATCAGGTGGCTACCGCGGCACCAGCGCTCGACGTCGTGGCCAGGTTCGCCGCCTTGGCCATGGTCGGACTCGGATTTGTTGTCCTGCTCGGCTGGCTGTTCGGCATCGAGCTGCTGACGAGAGTGTTACCCGGACTGGCGACGATGAAGCCGATTACCGCCGCGACCTTGATTCTGAGCGGTATCCTTTTATTCCTCAGTCGTCCGAGCATTCGGAGTGCAAGCAACCGCCGACTTAGAGGCGCCTTGTCGCTCCTCATTATGGCGATTGCCGTGCTCACACTGACGGGATTTGCGTTTCTCGGGAACTTTGATATCGCCCGCGTGTCAATCCCGAGTGGCTGGGGGGAAACCACCAAACCGATGTCAGTCGTGACCGCGGTGGAATTTGCTTTGTTTGGCGCGGCGATGTTTGTCCCTTACCGCAGCCATGCGTTCGACTTAGCGTTCGTTGCGCTTACCTCTCTCGGAATACTGATATCCCTCCTGGTCTTTGCTGGGTATTTGTACAATCTACCGATCCTTTATGCGCCCCTCGCGGCAAGCTCGATCGCGATTCACACGGCCGTGGCATTCTTCGTGCTTTTTGTAGGCGCAGCAATGACGCGCCCAGACATTGGTTGGGTGACGTTACTAGCTCCAGACTCGGTGACCGGCGCGTTCGCGCCGTGGCTCATGCCCAGTCTCGTTGTACTGCCCATCGCGCTCGGCTGGGTGCTCAATCACGCAATTATTGGCTCCATTATCACGAGCGAGTTGGGCGTCGATCTATTTGCCCTGTTGAGCGTCCTTTTCCTTACTGTGGTGGCATGGCGAACCGGCGTAATTGCCAATCGACTGGGCCGGAACTTGGAGCGGCGCAATAGGCTGGAAAGCCACTTGCGGCGGGCCCGCGCAGCCGCCGAGGAGGCGGCAGCAGCCAAATCAGATTTCCTGGCCAACATGACGCATGAATTAAGAACACCACTGAACAGCATCATTGGGTTTTCCGGCCTCCTGACCAAAAGCCAGGGGTTGCGCAAAACCGACAGGCGTTACGTCGAGATTATCGAGGGTTCAAGCCAATCCCTGCTTGCTCTAGTCAACGACATCCTTGATTTCTCGAGCCTCGAAAACAGCGGTCTAGTTCTTCACCCTACGCCGTTCTCGTTCAAGACGCTCGTTGAGCGCGTCACGACGAAGCTCTCGTTGCTTGCCCAGGACAAGGGACTGGCGCTCAAAATCGTTTGTTCGCCTATGGTAGCGAAAGCACATTGCGGTGACGAAATGCGAATCCGACAGGTGCTCGTCAATGTTATCAGCAATGCCATTAAGTTCACGTCAAAGGGGAGCGTGACCGTTTTTCTGTCGGCCGAAGAGCATTCCGATTCAATGCAGCATCTACGTGTCGAGGTGCGCGACACCGGCAGCGGCATAGCGCCAGAGAAGATGAAGTCCTTGTTTCTGCGCTTTACGCAGGCGGATGCCTCGATCCACAGCCGCTTTGGCGGCACAGGACTAGGCCTCGCAATCTCCAAGCGGCTTATCGAAGCGATGAACGGCAACATCGGTGTGGAAAGCGTCGAAGGCGCTGGAACCACCGTCTGGTTCACGCTGACTTTGCCCCGGATTGACGCCTCCGCTCTGGTTGAAAAGTCGAGTGGCACGGGCGTTGATAAGAAAACCCCCAACCAGCGAATTCTCGTTGTCGACGATGTCGATCTCAACCGGGAATTGGTACTCGCCTTACTAGCTCCGCATGAACACTTGGTCGACCAGGCGTCGGACGGTGCGTCAGCGGTGACCGCGGTCCAATCGGCGCACTACGATCTCGTGCTAATGGACGTGCAAATGCCCGGCATGGATGGATTGGCCGCAACCCGGGCCATTCGGGCGATGAGTGGCTGCGAGGATCTTCCCATCGTCGCTATGACAGCGCAGGCTCTGACTTCGCAAATCGCCGCGTGCCGCGAGGCGGGGATGAATGATTACCTGGCCAAACCCATTACGCCCGCCGCGCTGTTTGCCGTGCTGGAAAAGTGGACCAACCAATCTGAGCAATCGGGTGAGACTGCCGAGCCCGACGACGGACTGGCAAAGCTGCGCGATGAATTCATGACGCAATGCGCAGCCGACCTTTCAGAGGTCAAGCGCCTGCTTGGCTCTGGCTCGCCAAGCGCCAGAGACGAATTGAAAAAGCTGGCCCACCGCGTCGCCGGCACTTCGGGCATGCTGGGTCTTGCCAATATGTCGATTTGCGCACGCGAACTTGATGAGGCACTCTGCCGAACGAACGTTCCGGACGTAGCTGAGTATGCCCAGTTTCTCGTGAATCTGGAGCGGTTGGTTCGAGCAGCTTAAGCTATGGAAGCGCCCCTAGACGCAATAACCTCCTGTCACTCTGGCAGTTCGTTGCGCCGCGTTACAACGCTGTATTAGAACGCCGAAAAAGAGCCATTTTAACGTCAGGTGCTTCTTTTATCGGCACTAGCTCCCGTGAAATATAGGGACGAAAGCTCAAGTTCCGATGTCCGTGTAAACTGAAATTTAGCGTCAAAGCAGTACCAGAAGGCATGAGCCACGGTTCCCGCGCCAGAGAGCGTCGAAAAACGCTTCCCCCAAGCGATGCATTGCTGGCGCGTGTTTGCGCAGTGATCGATCTGTTGATCGATTCGGGTCTGAGTGAGGAAGTTGCCACGCAAACCATGCTGCAAAGAATGCGGGAGGCTGGCGTTCCGCTGGACACCGAAATTTGCCTGAGGAGCATCGAGGATTGGCGAGCGGCATTTAGGAATGGGGCTGCAAACGAGGATGCTCGAAGGGAGTATCAAAACATCCTGGCGGCGATTGAATCACTTCCCCCGGATGAGCGTTTGGAGCGCGTCTTAGGGAACGAATTGTGGGACAGACGCCGCCTAGATCTTCATGGCAGTTCAGCGCGCAAGTGCTTGGTATACTGAAAGCGACGCCTCGTAGAAGGTGAACGTAGGAGTAACGGTACTACCGTTGCCTCGCTTGGTACTGCCTAGGCCTCTCGCCATGTCCGTTTGTGGCACTAAGCGGACATGCCGAGCGATGGGTCCCCACGTCGGCTTTCACTCAAAGCGGACATCTGCGTGTGTGCTCGCTAACGGCCTGCTCGATAGCGCACGGAAGCCGCGGCCCTTCGTATTTGCTTTAGAAAGTGTCTCTTTGGGGTTTACCCTGGATTTGGCGCCACTTGGCCGTAGCCGCTTGATGATATTTGTCTCGCTTTCTAGACGCGATGCGCGCACGGTCGGAGTCGCTGGGAAAGCATCGCGACAGCACCGGTGACTGACAGCATCACGACTCCCCGTGCATTAGCAGAGGGAGTTATGTCGCTAAGCGACCCGCTAATGGCGCTGGGATTGGTTTTCTCATGGCCGCCAACCGCCTCCTCTATCGTTGAGGCAATATAGATGGAAGCCCAGGCTCCGTTCCTATACGACTGGCCAGCCAGCGTTGAAATGCATGCATCAGGCGAATTTCGCGTCACTCCATTTTACATAGAGGGGTGCAAGAGTGATGCGAAATTATTAGACGTCGCTATCACTGCGGCGCGGCGGTGCATTGAGGCTTTCGTCATCGGGGGCGACAATTGCCCTGTGCTCTCAAAGTCGCCTTTCTTAGTTGACCCGTTTTCCGCTCGCGTAATCCACATTCGACTGGACGTCATGTCGCGCGCAAAGAACTAACCGTTGTCGGGTTTCCGAATGCGAAACTCTGCGGCCCCACGCGAACCAATGAGCCTTCAGCGCTAACGCGCCGCCACGCGGGAGTGAGTTCCCCTTGCCATGCGGGCAACTGATCCGCCAGCGGCTTGCCGTGGCGACACTCTCAGCTATGGGAATGAAGACTGACGGCGGCAACAGTCCGCGCCGCGG
>Ga0157378_10004002_pt1 | contig 13020 bp, 12 predicted proteins | sample M65metaG_FD_115309 | JGI IMG/M metagenome (GOLD analysis project Ga0157378, IMG submission 115309) | Miscanthus rhizosphere microbial communities from Kellogg Biological Station, Michigan, USA - M6-5 metaG | ecosystem: Host-associated > Plants > Roots > Rhizosphere > Soil | place: USA: Michigan...
CCGTCGTCCAGAACGATCACCATGGACGTGCGGGACTGCATCTGCTTGATCCAGTAGAAATTCTCCGCGTGGGTAATTTCGGGCGGCGTGGGTTTCTTCGAAGGCGCGGGGCCATTGTTGTGAGGCTGGTGGTTGTTGGGACGCACCGGTATCGGTTCCTTGGCGTCGGCAAAACCTGGACGAAACATACGACGATTCACCATTTTAAAGGACTCCTCAATGCCCAAGGGAGTGGAGTTTGAGCAGCAATGCTCATAAGACGCGAATTATGAGAAAGCGGTTACACGCCTATCGGATGAAAAATTCCCAGTGAAAGGTTGCCGCATTTTTTACAGTGACTTACCGACATTGGCCCAATTCCTAGGCGGAGATGCCGGCGGCAAAAGCTTCGAGACCGAGTTGCTTATTCAGATTACGGCGGGCCCCGGTGGCCAACTGATCCAGTCCCTGCAGCGCCCGGTGGATAGCTGCAACGTTAAAGCGGCGGGCAACGACCTCCAAATCCTTGCGCAGGGCCGGGTTGCGGAGCTGCGGTGTACGGATTCCGGAAGAAAGCTCCAAAAGATCAGAAAGCAGGCTATAGAAAACGGAAAGCTGGTCTTCGAAGGAAACGTCTTTATCCTTGGAAACCGCCGCGGTCTGTGAAAAAATTTGCCCAAATTCCTCCCCTCGCGATGCCCGATCCAGAATTTTCAACGCCTCGCGCCGGCGTTGCGACTCCTTTTCGACATCCATTTCGAGGGCATAGCCGGGGCTACCTTCGGCGAGCTGAGCGGCGGTGCGGATGGCGGCGGGGGTTATGTCGGATTTCTCCCTAAGTATGGCTTCAACTTCCGGCGTGGCCAGGGGCGCGAAGTTGAATTGCAGGCAGCGCGAAACGATCGTCGGGAGTAGAGCGTAGGGAGAGGGGGCGGTAAGGACGAGTGTAGCGGAACCAGGCGGTTCTTCCAGAAGCTTCAGGAAGACATTCGCCACATCCCAGCGCATGGTTTCGGCACCATCAATGATGAACACCCGGCGGCGACCCATGGGTCGGAAGTAGGCGGCGCGCTGCACGGCGCGGAGCTGGCCAATGCGCAGCATGGGCCGGGCGACGGGAGTTTTGAGGCGGACGGGATCGGGAACGAGGGCCCAGACGTCGGGATGCGATTGCAGGATGAGAGGGATGCGTTCGACCGTGGCGGCGTCGGCGCTTTCACCGCGTTCGATGAGGCCCTGCTCGATCAAGCGCTCAGGTTCGGCGAGCAGAGCAATCCGCTGGCACGGATAGCATTCGCCGCAGGCGTCGTCGGCCATGCGCTCGCAATTCGCGGCTTGGGCGAACAGACGAGCGAGCGTGAACTTGCCAACGCCGTGCGGGCCGGTGAAGAGAAGAGCGTGCGGGACGCGGCCGGAGCGCAGTCCGCCGCGCAGGGCGGTGACGATTTGCGGGTTGCCGCGGAACTCCGAGAAAGCCATGGCTAACGCTTCTCCTGAAGCGACGGCAAAACGTGCTGGACAGCGGCAAGTACTTCGCGAGCGATGTCGTCTGGCGCGCGCATGGCTTGTGCTCGAGCATCTACACACTCGATGGTCTTCCAATTCGGCGAGCGCGCGAGATCGTCGTAGATGTCGGAAGCGGTCTGCAAGTGGCGAGCGCTCGCCTCGAGAATGTCGTGCGCGGAATCGGTGTAGGAGCGAGCGGATTTCTTGGCCACCAGAGATTGGGCGTGGTGTGGAGTTACGCGAAGGTAGAGGACGAGATCCTCTTTGGGCAGGCCGTAGATGCCGTATTCGAGCTGCTCGATCCACAGGCGAAATTGGGCGCGCTTTTCGGGGGCGCTGCGTGCTGTTTGATGGGCGAGGTTGGACGCGATGTAGCGGTCGGCGAGGACGACATCGCCGCGCTCTAGAGCCGCGACGATGGGGCCTTTGTTCTCGAAGCGGTCGCCGGCGTAAAGCAGGGCGGCAAAGTGCGGATCGACGGTGTCTATGGAGCCGAAATCGCCGTTGAGGAACTGGCCGGCCATTTTGCCAAACCAGGACTGGTATTGCGGGAATCCGGTGGAGAGGACGCGGTGGCCGCGAGCCTCGAGAGCTTGGGCCAAAAGGCGGACTTGAGTTTGTTTGCCGCTGCCGTCGATGCCTTCGATGGCGATGAGCTTTCCGCGAGTGGTCATGAACGAGATAGCGAAGGTTAGTGTAACTGAGGAGCGGGAAGGTAGGAAGTTTTGCGCCGAGCTCCGATTTGGAGCTGCAAAACCGGGTGACCCCTGCGCCGTTTCTTTCAAGGAGTGGTAATTCTATAGGAGGTCAAAGTCCCTTGTTTTCATATACTTTGTAAGTCGAGATTCTATAAGGGACTTAGAGCCTGGCCCGAGCCTGTGCGACCTATGTAATATAAGTTATAGTACACATCGAATACATAGGTTGTCAAGGAAGCGAGCGGGCGCGTGGTAGGATTTTTTGATGGGAGCGGAAGCGATTCAGAAGAATGTGCGGGAGCTGCGGGAGCGGATTGCGGCTGCGGCGGCCAAGGCCGGGCGGCGGGCGGAAGAGATCACGCTGATCGGAGTGTCGAAGACGCATTCGGCCGAGGCGATTCGGGAAGCGTTTGCCGCGGGCCTGCGGCACTTCGGTGAGAACCGAGTGCAGGAGTGGGAAGGGAAGCGCGCCGGAGTGGAAGACCTGCCGGGGCATTGGCATTTGATCGGGCATTTGCAGAGCAACAAGGCGGCGCGAGCGGCAAAGATGTTCCATTCGGTCGATTCGGTGGATGATTTTGCGTTAGCGCAAAGGCTGGATCGGGCGCGGGCGGAAGTTCCAGGCCAAGGGACACTGCGCGTGCTGATCGAGGTTCGTGTTGCGGCGGAGGAGACGAAGAGCGGCGTTGAGAAGGAACAGTTGCCGGAGCTGGCGGAAAGGATTTGCGGGCTCGCTCAACTGGAGCTGGCGGGGGTGATGTGCATTCCGCCGTTTCTGGAAGACATCGAGAAAGTTCGGCCGTATTTTGCGCAACTACGCGGATTGAAAGAGCGCCTGGAGACGAATCTCGTCCGAAAGCTGCCGGTGCTTTCCATGGGAATGTCGCAAGATTTTGAAGTGGCGATTGCGGAAGGCGCAACGGAAGTGCGCGTAGGGACAGCGCTGTTTGGTGCGCGTGAGACGCGATGAGCCTGCTCGATCTGCGGCCGAATTTCGAACGAGGGACCGTGGTTTTTGCAGTGCGCGTGCAGCCGCGAGCCAGCAAGAATGAAGTCAGCGGGGCGATGGAAGGCGCGCTGAAGATCCGCTTGCAGGCTCCCGCCGTGGAAGATCGCGCGAACCAAGCCTTGTGCGAGTTTTTGGCGGAGCTTTTGAAGAGGCCGAAAGCGGCTGTTAGAATCCTGTCGGGCGAACGGAGCCGCTCGAAAAGAGTCGAAGTGTTGGGAGTAACGGCGGCTGAGGTGGAAGCGCTCTTGCGGAATGAAGCGTAGGACGCAGCGTCCGCGACAGAAGGGAACGCAATCGAATGAGCTTCCGGCTAGAAGAGATGCAAAGGGATTTGCGGGCGGCTAGGCTGGACGGTTGGCTGTTCTACGATTTTCGCGGACGCGATCCGATCGCCCACCGCGTCCTGCAGCTGCCGAACCAGATGCGGACGCGGCGCTGGTTTTACTTTGTACCGGCGCGGGGAACCCCGAAGAAACTGGTACACAAGATCGAGACGCAATCGCTAGCTGCAGTGCCGGGCGAGACGCTCTACTATTCCGGGCAAGATGAGCTGCGCAAGAACCTGAAGAAGGTCTTGGGCCGCGCCAAGACGGTGGCCATGCAGTATTCGCCGAAGAATGCGATTCCGTATGTGGCGATGGTAGATGCTGGCACGGTGGAGCTGGTGAAAAGCTGCGGGGTGAAGGTAGCGACGTCAGCGGACCTGGTGCAGAAGTACGAAGCATGCTGGACGCCGCAGCAATTGCAGTCGCACCTGGAAGCGGGCAAGGCGATCGACCGGATCGTGGCGGAGGCATTCGCTGCCGCGGCGAAGGGAGTGCGCGAGAGGCAGCCGCTGACGGAATTTGAACTGCAGCAATGGATTTTGCGCGAATTTGAGAAAGCCGGATTGATGACCGAAGAAGGGCCGGACGTGGCGGTGAACGCCCATGCAAGCGATCCACACTATGCGCCTTCGGCGGAGCGGCCTACGCCGATCAAAGAAGGAGACTTGTTGCTGCTTGACGTGTGGGGAAAGACGAAAGCCGAAGGCAGCGTTTATTACGATATTTCTTGGGTCGGTTATCTGGGCGCGAAGGTGCCGGAGAAGTACGCGAAGGTATTCGCCGTGCTTACTGCGGCGCGCGACAAAGCGGTGGAGCTGATCCGGGCCGCCGTGGTGGCGGGGAAACCGCTGCAGGGATGGCAAGTCGATAAGGCGGCGCGCAGCGGAATCGAAAAGGCGGGCTACGGAAAATATTTCATTCACCGTACCGGCCACAACATTGGGACGGCGGTGCACGGCAACGGCGTAAACATGGACGGACTGGAGACTCATGACAGCCGGCACTTGATTGCGGGCACGTGCAATTCCGTGGAACCAGGAATCTATTTGCCGGAGTTTGGCATGCGCAGTGAAGTAAACGTGTACGTGGGCGACGACGAAGCTCGCGTCACCGGAGCGGTGCAGAAGGAAATTCTACCGTTGTTGGCGTAAGGCAGGGTTTCGATTGGTCGGGAGACGGGCAAGTGTTTGAGGAAAATACCGGGAGTCCTGCGGCGGGCGCGGGGAGCGAGCAGCGACGTGAGCAGAGCGGCGCGAGCACTGCAGAATCGAGCGCAGGAACGTCCGGCGTTCAATCGAACGAAGCGGTTGCTCGGGAGCCCGAAAATCACGGAGGCGAAGTGCCCTCGGCGGCGCGAGCGGTTGCTGTAGCGTTGGCGGGCTGGCTGCTGCCCGGGCTGGGCCACGCTTTGCTGAAAATGTGGGGGCGCGCGCTGGCGATTTTCCTGACGGTAGGATTTTTGGTCTATCTGGGCGCGGGGATGCGCGGAAATGTTTTTGAGCCGGGCGGGGAAGACGCGTTCGCGCGGCTCGGATATATGGCGGATGCTGGGACAGGCTCGTTTTATTTTGTGGCGCGAGCGATGGAAGTTTCGGGTTCCGACGTTTCTCATGCGGTCGGCGACTACGGCACGCGTTTTCTGGCGACAGCGGGTGTGCTGAATTTGCTGGCGGCGCTGCACGCATATGAAGCAGCGCGAGGACGAAAAGCCTGATGGTGCCGCTGCATTTTTCGCATTTTCAATCACTGCTGCTGTTTGCACTGATCATTTCGCTGGCGTTTGGAACGCTTGGGCGGCGGAAGCCGATTGAGAGAGTGAAGTACGCTGCATGGTCCTTTGCGATGTTTGTGTTAGTGGGGATTGCGCTTGGCTGGCTAATGTATCCGTTTTCGAAGTGAGGAGCGGCACGGGCGGGGACTTGGCCGGACTTCTACCGGGCGCTCACTCGACAGGAGACGATGTCTGGCGTCAGATACTGCGCAGTACTAGCCAGACATGTCATGCCTGCGGACTCCACAGCAAGTTCCCCTAAGTCTCGATTAACGGGGAATCGCTAACGAGGCCGGCCGTCTCACCTATGTCTCCGGGTCGGACCAAGGAAAGTGGAGCCGAGGGCGGGACTTGAACCCGCACCGTGTTTATCGCTACTTATCCAGCAATCTACGATGGCCCAAGCTCTCATCGTAGGGTTCCCGGGGAAGATTGCGCCCGATTTACAGGGGAACCTGGGTTCTCGGAAATGGACGATTTACCGCTTATAGTTGTACGACGTGTAGCATGGTCACGACATACCGACCAAGGAAGGGCGGCCGGTTCGCTTTCCAACTAAGCCACTAAGCGTACCCGCGGCATCGGAGGTAGGCCATGGAAACCGACCGTAGTCGCCTATTTTGGAACATAGGGAAACCAAATTCTGTGTCCCACACCGGGATCTTAGTGTGCCTAGTGGCCACGCTCTCGTATCTCGCCCCAAAATTGGCAGGGGCACTGTTATTACAACCCGGAATGGTCTGGCCTCTTTGGCCCGGTTGCGCTCTGCTGGTATCCGTGTTGTTGCTGGTACCGCAGAGAATCTGGCCAATGGTTATCCCCGCAGCCTTTGCAGCGTTTGTTTTCTACGACCTGCAGGCAGGCGTGCCGATTGGTTCGATTGCTTGGTTTATTCCCGCCGATACGGTCCAAGTCCTCACCGCCGCCTTCTGTCTTAGGTATTTCTTCGACGGTGTACCGCGGCTAAATAGTGTGAAGGCCCTGAGCAAGTATTTGTTCTTTGCGGTGTTGCTCGCACCATTCGCTGCAGCATTTCTTAGCGCGTTTGGCATCCACGGCGACTATTGGACCAGTTGGAGGATTTCCTTTCTTTCCGAGGTGCTGGCTTTCGTTACCCTTACACCGGCCATTTTGGGTTGGGTTAGCAACGGAACCGCGTGGGTGCGAAAACCACGTGCCTACCTCTTGGAATTTGCCGCGCTGATCGCCGGGTTGGTTCTTCTGAGCTATATCACCTTCACCGCCTCTGAGAGCGGGAGTTCGCCGGCAATGCTTTATTCTCTCGTGCCATTTCTGCTGTGGGCAGCCTTGCGTTTCGGACCAGTGGGCGTCAGCACTGCGGCGATTGTAGTTGCCTTTCTATCGATTTGGGGCGCAGTCCATGGCCGCGGTCCGTTCACCAACGGGGAGCAACTCAACAGTGTGTTGTCGCTACAGCTATTCTTGGTTTTCACTGCGACACCTTTCATGGTTCTGGCAGCCCTTGTAGAGGAGCGCAAGCATGCGGACGACGACCTGCGAGAAGGCGAAGAACGCTTACGTTTGGCGATGGAAGCCGGCAAATTAGGGGGATGGGAATGGGACGTCAAAAGCGAGCGAAATCCCTGGTTCGGCGGGGCGCACCTACTGTTCGGAATAACCTCCACCGTTCGTTCTGGATTTGTACAGGATTTTTGGGATCGGGTACATCCGGAGCACCACGGCCAGCTGCGGAAGGCCATTGAGATTGCAAAGCAGAGCCACGAGGAGTTTGATGAGGAGTTCCGTGTCGTATGGCCAGACGGGACGCTGCACTGGCTGCGATCGCGGGGCAGGTTTTTCTACGCGCCCGACGGGGAGCCCGAGCGCATGCTTGGTATTTCGCGAGATATTACGGAGCGCAAGCAAGTAGAGCAGGTATTGCGGCAGAGCGAGGCTGAGCTCATGGAAGCCCAGCGTCTAGCTAACGTTGGCAGCTGGCGATGGGATCCAAGAACGGACACAGTCACCTGGTCAGAAGAACTCTATCGCATCGTAGGTCTCGATCCCGGTCTGCCGGCTGTCAGCTACAAGGAACACTCAAAACTCTACACCGCTGAAAGCTGGGACCGTTTGCGACGCGCCGTGGAAGAAGCGTTCCGCACTGGAACGCCCTACGAACTCGACCTTGAGATGATTCGCTTTGACGGCGCAAGAAGATGGCTCATCGCCAAGGGCGAGGTGCGACGCGATAGCATCGGCCACATCGTCCAGCTTCGTGGCACGGTTCATGACATTACCGAGCGGAAGAGAACCGAGGAGGCGCTGCGAGAGAGTGAAGCGCGAGAGCGCGCAAAGGTGAAGGAGCTAGAGACCTTGCTCGATGCAGCGCCCATTACGATCCTCATTGCTACCGACCCCGAGTGTAAGTCCATAACGGCTAATCGCACTGGGTGCCAACTGTATCATGTCCCGATCGGCACGAACGTCTCGAGAAGTGTTTCCACAGTTGGACCCCCGCCTCCGTTTCGGATCATGCGCGATGGGATAGAAATCCCTGCGGACGAGTTACCGTTAAAACGGGCGGCTGCCACAGGAATTCCAGTGATTGGAACGTTTACTACGTTGGTATTAGGGGATGGCACCGAGCACCACATGATTGGTAATACGGCTCCTCTGTTTGACGAGGATGGCAAACCACGCGGCGCAGTCGGCGCTTTCGTGGATATCACCGAGCTCAAGCTTGCGGAAGAGGCCCTCTCGAAATTAAGCCGCAGGTTGATTGAGGCGCAAGAGCAGGAGCGCGCCCGCGTTGCCCGAGAGTTACACGACGACTTGAGTCAACGGATGGCGCTGCTCCAAATCGGCCTCGAGCAATTCGAACAGGACACAGTCGGGTTTTCGTCCAAGGCTCGTCAACAACTGCATGACATTGCGGAATTATGCAGGGAAGTTTCGTCCGGCATCCACGACTTGTCCCATCAGCTTCACCCCTTCAAGCTTGACACCCTGGGCCTGGTGGCCTCTTTAAAGGGCTTCTGCAGAGAATTCTCTAATCAGCATAATCTGCAGGTCCAGTTTGTCCATAATGACATTCCGGGACAGATTCCGAAGGAAGTGACTCTGTGCCTCTTTCGGATCGTGCAGGAGGCTTTGCGGAACGTCGTGAAGCACAGCGGCGCCGCGGAGGCCAAGGTTGAGCTGTCTGGTCATGGCGATCGAATCGATCTTTGCATCTCTGACTCCGGCGCAGGATTCAGCCTTGAGTCTGCGAAGGGAACAGGCGGTCTTGGTTTAATCAGTATGCGCGAGCGGCTGCGGCTGGTCGGGGGGCACCTTTTGGTTGAATCGCAACCAGCACGTGGCACGATGATCCACGCTCGCGTTCCTCTCAGCTCGGGAAGCGTTTCCACGCGTGCGGCCGGGTAAGAGCACCGAAATCGTGGCCCGTCACTGGGGACAAACGGCTGAGTGTTCCGCACAGATTCTCTCGTAGATGTGGCTTTCCTGTCGGCGCTTCCAGGATCTACCCACTTTGCGCAACAAAAGCGAAACCGCGCGTTTCCGGAAAAGCGCAAATCCTACCTAAATCCTGCATTTCCTTTGTCTTGAAGGGGAAAATCTGGAGCAGAGAGCGGGACTTGAACCCGCAACCTGCCGATTACGAATTAGGTCCAAATTCTCCATCCTGTTTGTTTTCTGCGGCTTGAGTTCGTTCTTTCCCCTGCTCTTTCGGGCACATTCGATAACGGAACCTGCAACGCATCTTGCAACGAGATTTCTGCGGTCTGGCTGCTTCGGGTTACTCGTGCGAGACTCTCTCCGCCGGCAAGTCGAAATCGGTAATCTTGCAAACGTCGAAGTCGGTAATGGTTAGCGAAAGCCGTACGCGCTCAGGCAGCGGTTCACGAGCGGGAATCAGGAGATTTTTGGCACAAGATACGCGGGCTAGTCCCGCATATTTGTTCGCGTGAAGAATGTAGTCAAAACCTTGCAATCCGACCACGTCGAAAGTTCCGTCAACCGAAAGAGACGTAGGCAGTAGGGCCGCTACCTGGATAAGTGAACCAGAGAGATGGACAATCGTCATGAACTGGGTCTCGGATTGCCGAAATTTCAAAATTCCCAGCCACGGTGCCTTTGAGGCGAACAAATTTGTTATCGAAATCCGCCGGCTGGTTGGCAACTTCGCAGACGCTTGTCGCGATAACTTTGTTTTGCCCGACTGCGAAAGGCGTAAATATCTTCAAACCTACAGACAAGAGCATCAGTAACGACAAGCGACCGTAGCGCATCACAAATCCATTCTAATCGCACCGGCACTCTAAGCGAGCGCGCCTTAATCCAGACCGCCAGCTTAGGTCACTTGCGGCTGCGCAGGCCGACGCAACCACTTGCTTAGTCCTGGAAAGAAGAGCAGCACGATGCGCCGAAGCACGACCCAGCCGCCCTTTAACAGAGCCAGGACGGTGACGGTCCAAATAGCTATCACAGGAAGATTCAGAAAAAGTTCCACCATGGAGTCGCCGTAGTCGGCCACTCCCGAAAGCGCCTCTCGCAATGACAGTTTGGCCTTGTAGAGCGGCCTCCAGCCGAGGCCGAATACCCGTGCGTCAGTCAGCGCGGTGATGTTTGTCGTCAGCAGAGACATTTCGACCTGGTTGCGCTGGAACCGCAAATCGGCTTCGAGTTCTTCAATGCGGCCCCGTACCTCTGCGAGTTTGGAGCTGATTTCCAAAACGTCTTTGGCCGCCGTGGCGCGTTTCAGAATCGCCAAATACTGCGCTTCCTCGGCCCGACAGTTACGCAAAGTAGCCGTCTGGTTCACATATTCGCGGGTCACATCGCGAGCCTCAATGGTGTCTTGCTCGACCGAAATGGCCAATTCCCGCACCTGAGCACGCGCTTCGTCAAAGCGTTCGGCAGGAACGCGAATGGTGACCTGGGCAGAACGCATCTGCTCGTCGCTACCGGTCACTTGTGAATTCACGACGAAGCCAGAAAAGCGTCTTGCGAGGTTGCGCAACTGCTCGGCCGCTTGCAAAGGGTCGGTGGCAATGATTTCGAGCGTGCCGGAGCGGATGACTTGCCGGTCTATGTCGCCCGAATCCGTGTCGTGCGCCGATGATATCTCACCTTTTCTCGCAGCACGCAGAGCGCTTCCTGGCACGCCGCCGAGCGTGCCACCGAGCCGGGCCATGTCAAGGTGTGCCTTCTGCTTAGAGCGAAAGCGCGGCAGAAAGCTCTGCAATAACGGCGGCATAGGGCTCCCTGCGATTGCCGACAGCCCGGTCGCATGCTGACTGGCAATACCGCGAAGCCCGCTGCGCCAATTCAAGAACATAAACAGCAGGAAAAGACTAGTGGAAGTGAGAAATCCCGCAGCCACCCAATGCCGATTCGCATTCCAGGTCGTTCGGAACGATTGCACCATCGGGACCTCCGTTCTGAATTAGACCGATACTCGGCCAGGTTTGTTCCCGCAAGACAAGACTAAAAACGAGGCCCTGAACGTCTAAATTAGCGGGGTGCCCTACACAAGCTGTCGGTAAGACTTATCGGGACTTAGCCAAGGGTGAAATATTTTCGTAAACTCTCTTCATGACGTTCACTAAACGACTTCGCGAGGGAATACGGCGCGGAAAAATTACTTGCAGTGTGCGAATCTGGACGCGTCCCCACGTCAGAATGGGCGCGCGGTATCGTATGGAGGAAGGCGAGATTCAGGTCGATTCGATTCAACCAATAGGGTTTCCAGATATTACTCCTGAACTGGCGCGCGAGTCTGGTTTCCTCGGAGTTCTGGACCTGCTCAAGGTCGCGAAACACGGCCGAGGTGAGAATATTTATTTAATCCGGTTCCACTACGTGCGACCGCGCGCCAAGCGAATGGGTCAGCGTAAGTCTGGTTAAACCCTCGAATGGATTTTTGCGTGGTTCATTCTTGGTTGAAAGTAGTGCCGGTACGAACATGGGCGGTAACCCGCCTTCTCAGGAGTTGAGAGTCTCCCTTGTTGTCAAAATCTAGGCAGACTCGCTCGAGATGACGATCTTCATCAGATAGTCAGAGCCAGCGCTTCAGCATTGCTCACTTCTGAGCTTTCTCTCGCACCATACTGATGTGCAACCGCAGATTGTAGAGCTGCGGTCTGAGGGACGATGGCACCCACAAGTGGCTGACGCGGCCTTCCAGTCGGTCTAATCGCTCGATAAAATCCTTGCCGGCTTTGTCGGAGCTGGCAGAGGCTAACTCCTCTTCGAGGAGCCTTAGTTCAGAGTAGAGCCTGTACACCCGGCGGCTCGCAACCCACAAAAATATCCTTGGTGAGATTCGCAGTAAGGGGTACAGCAGCCCCGCCACAGGAATAAACAACGCCACAACTTGCTGGACCAGCACCGCCAGCCAGAAAGGCAGATGGCGCTGCAGGAACGGCGATCCTGTCTTGTAGAACTGACGCGCATCAGTGCTTAGCGGCAGCTCGATTGATTCGGGAGCTGGAAACTGACCCGCTGTGCGGAATAACCCCGGGTCAGAGTGGATCTGTGATGCCGCTTTAAGCAGCAGGTACTGAATGGATGGATGAAGATCGTCGCGCACGACTAGGCTGGCCTTAGACGCGAGCAGCAGCACATCGGTTGGGGGCCGGTTTTCAGCCATGTTCGCTACGCCTGCGGGCAACACCAACTTGTTCAAGTAGGGGTACAAGGCCACGAAAGCGTCGGCCCTGCGAATATTTGTCAGGTTTATTTCTTTGGCTGTCAGAAGCCGCTGCACAACAGGGGTTTCCCAAGCGTCCACGAGAATTGCGGCGTCAATATCTCCATTGAGTAGCTTCGCAGCAGACTCCTGCGGGGTCTGCGGTAGCAACGTTGCGGATTTCTGGTCGATTATGCCAACCCGCGCTAGAAACTCGAGCGACAGCGCACGGCTAGCGCTGCCCTCCGGGCCAATTGAAATGCGCAGGTTGCGAAGTTGCTCGTGCTTTGTGAGAAGTTCGCCGCGAGAGAAAACCCAAAGTGGTTCATAGAACAACGTTCCGAGTGAGACCAGACGGAGCGACTCTTGCTGATTGCTGATACCGCCCGGAATAATGGAGATGCTAACGCCCGACTTTGGATCCCGCAGGCGAGCCATACTTTCAACGGCTCCTGCCGTCGGCACCAGCCTGAGATCGATCCCGTCGCGTGCAAGAAGCTCACGGTAGCGCTTCCCTAGTTCGGCACTGAAGCTGCCCTCCGGGTCTATGGCCATCGCCACCGAACGTGGCGGCGTCGGGCGCAGCAATGAAAACGTCAGCCAAATCCCAATTGCCAAGAGTGCTGCTGTAATGATCGCTACGATCACGAGAAGGCGCCGGTTCACGTGTTCACGCGTTAGAATATTCATCGCGCTGCTTTATCTAGGCTTTGGTAATGTTCACGATTTGGCTCCACTGGCGAAGACACCTCAGGAGCATTCTATGCGACCTCCGAAAGAGCTGGAAGGCCGGACCGCCCAGCATCAAGAAGAAAACCGAGCAGTTCCTCAGGCATGCCAGCTATGACCCCTGTCACGCTACTGCAGGACTAAGCCTGTGGGGAACTCTGTCTGGGCAAGTGCCTGGTAGAACGCGCAAATCGGAAATCAAGTTCCCTTGCGAACTTTACCGGTTACCCGACGCAATTTAAAAGGGCGCCCCTTTTGGAGTAGGGTTTGGGTGCTTGCCTCAATCCCTACAGAAAGGAACGCCCTCAATGGATAGCAAAAAGTATATCGGCATGGATGTGCACAAG
>Ga0157378_10004004_pt1 | contig 13017 bp, 17 predicted proteins | sample M65metaG_FD_115309 | JGI IMG/M metagenome (GOLD analysis project Ga0157378, IMG submission 115309) | Miscanthus rhizosphere microbial communities from Kellogg Biological Station, Michigan, USA - M6-5 metaG | ecosystem: Host-associated > Plants > Roots > Rhizosphere > Soil | place: USA: Michigan...
CGTACTGGCCGGAGTCGGTGAGGAAGCCGAACGGCGTGCGGTGCGGGAAGTCGTCGTCGCGGACGAAGTTCATGCGCCGGAACTGAGCCTGATCCATGCCGAGGTCGTTGGCGGCCTCTTGCACCATGCGTTCCTGGAAGTACATCGCCTCGGTGACGCGGAACGAACACCGGTAGGCGACACCGCCGGGAGCCTTGTTGGTGTACATGCCGCGTGCGGTGAGGTGTGCGGCCGGGATGTCGTAGCAGGCGAACGCCGAGTGCATCAGGCCGATCTTGAACTTGCTCGGCTGGGCGTCGGAGAAGAACGCGCCGTGGTCGGCGTCGGTGTGCATGCGCACGCCGAGGATCTTGCCGTCCTTGCGCAGCGCCATCTCACCCTGCAGATAGACGTCGCGGGCGAAGCCGGTCGAGATGAGGTTGCCGGTGCGATCCTCGATCCATTTCACCGGGCTCTCGAGGAGGATCGAGGCGAGGATCGACATCACGTAGCCGGGGTAGACGGGGACTTTGTTGCCGAAGCCCCCACCGAGATCCGGCGAGATGACCCGGATCATGTGCTCGGGCAGCTCGGCCACGAGCGCGACCGCGGCACGAATGATGTGCGGGGCCTGCGTCGTCATGTAGACGGTGAGCTTCGACGTCGAGCGATTGAAATCGGCGATCGATCCGCAGCACTCCAGCGGCGACGGGTGTGAACGCGGGTAGTGCAGTTCGAGCTTCGACACCACGTCGGCCTGGGCGAACGCCCTGTCGGTGCCCTCCTTGTCGCCGACCTCCCAGTGGTACACGACATTGTCGTGCTGGTTCTCCTTGTCGTCGCGGATCAACGGCGCGCCGTCGGCGAGCGCCTGCTGCGGGTTGACGATCGCCGGCAGCGGCTCGTAGTCGACGACGATCATCTCGCACGCGTCCTTGGCGATGTACGGATCGTCGGCGATGACGCAAGCGACTTCCTGCCCCTGGAAGCGGACCTTGTCGGTGGCCAGCACGGCCTGCGTGTCGTACGACAGCGTGGGCATCCACGCCAGGTTGCGGGCGGCCATCATCTCGCCCGTCAGCACGAGCCGCACACCCGGCATGTTCCACGCCTTGCTGGTGTCGATCGAACGGATCCGGGCGTGGGCGATCGGGCTGCGGAGGATCTCCATGTGCAACATGCCGGGCAGCACGATGTCGTCGATGTAGTTGCCCTTGCCGCGGATGAATCGGTTGTCCTCGACGCGCTTGCGGCTGGCCCCCATGCCGCCGATCTTGATCTCGTCCAGTGCCTCAGGCATCTCGACCCCTCACTCCTTGGTCATCTTGTCGGCGGCCCACAGCACGGCCTTCACGATGTTCTGATAGCCGGTGCAACGGCACAGGTTGCCCGACAACGCCCAGCGCACCTCGTCCTCGGTCGGATTCGGGTTCTGCTCCAACAGCGCCTTGGCGGTGAGCATCATCCCCGGCGTGCAGAAGCCGCACTGCAGACCGTGCGCGTCCTTGAACCCCTCCTGGATGGGGTGCAGTTCACTGGAGGTGGCCAGGCCCTCGACCGTCAACACGTCGTGCCCGTCGGCCTGCACGGCGAGCATCGTGCAGCTCTTGACGGGCTGCCCGTCGAACAGCACCGTGCACGCGCCGCAGTTGGTCGTGTCGCAGCCGGTGTGCGTGCCGGTGAGCTTGAAACCGGACCGCAGCAGGTGGGCGAGCAGCAACCGCGGTTCGATCTCCGCCACTCGTTGCTGGCCGTTGAGGGTGAGGGTGACCCGCCGCAACGGAACGGTGTCGGGCGCCGCTGGGCTGATCTCTTCGAAGTAACTCGTCATGTCACGCCGCCCTGTCTGCCGACTCGACCGCACGGTCGAGCAGTCGCACCACGAAGGTGTGGATGATGTGCCGCTTGAATTCAGCGCTGCCGCGATGATCCGTTCGCGGCCGTGCCGCCTGGGCCGCCAAATCGGCTGCCTGTTGGATCTTCGAGGGCGTCAACGGGCCACCGACGAGTGCTTGTGCGGCATCGGTCGCGTCGATCGTCGAGCTGCCCACGCCGGTGAGGCCGATACCGGCGCGCGTCACCGATCCACCCGACGTTTCGAGGGCCAGGGCGACACCAGCGGTGGCGAAATCGCCGACCCGACGTTCGAGCTTCAGGTACCCACCCGAGGCCGTGCCCTTCGGTGCCGGTATCACGGCTTCGATCGCGATCTCGTCGATCGCCAGTGTGTTCTGGAACGGGCCCGACACGAACTGCGCGACGGGGATGTTGCGCTGCCCCCTCGAGCCTCTGGCGACGACGTAGCCGCCGAGCGCGGTGACGACCGATGCCCAGTCGCCCTGCGGATCGGCGTGGCACAACGAGCCGACGAGGGTGCCGCGGTTGCGGACGATGGGATCGGCGATCAGCGGAGCCGCCGCGGCCATCGTCGGCTGCTTGGCGGCGAGCAGCGTCGACCGCTCGAGGTCGGCGTGGCGACACAGTGCGCCGACGCGGATCGTGCCGTCGGGATCGACATCGTGGTACCCGAGGCCGGCGATGTTGTTGATGTCGACCAGCATCTCGGGCGAGGCGAAGCGCAGCTTGAGCATGGGGACGAGGCTCTGTCCCCCTGCCAACACCTTGGCCTCACCGCCTCCTTCGTTGAGGAGGCCGATCGCCTCGTCGAGCGAACGTGGGGCTTCGTAGCGGAACCGTGACGGATAGATACGACTCTCCCTTCTGTACTGGCGTGTGCCGCGCCGCGGCTACTGGCCCGTGTCGGGCACCGCGACCGGAAGCGACTCGGCTTCGGGATCCGGTCGCCGCTGTTGGTGCGGCGGCCACGGGCCCTGCACCGGCTGACCGGCCACCTTGAGGTAGTCGATCAGTTGCGGCCACGCCCACACCGTCGGGCTCTTGCCGGTCTTCGGGGCGTGCTCGATCACTTTGTACAGTCGCGGGTTCCCCGGACTGTCACCCGTCGACTCGACTGCCATGACGACACACCCCCACGGTGAATCATGCTGATCGGCTCGATCGCCGACACTGCGGGCGCAATGTAGCACGGCCTTGCAGGAACGACGTCGTCGGGAATCGCGCAGAACGGACGGTCAACTTGCTGCTACCACGCTGCGTGGTCGCATCGTCAATGTTGTCTTAATACCAAAACCTCCTGGTGGCACAGGGCGTGTCCTCTCCAACATCAACTCAGTCCGCCTCGGGCACGGCGAACAACTCGGAGGGAAGCGAATGAAGCGACGTTTGATTGGGGTAACCGCCGCGGTCTTGGGCACGGTGCTCCTCAGCGGTGTCGGACTTGAGAAGGTCGCGGCTGCCGATCCTGTACCCACCACGGTGATGCTGCCGTTGTTCGGCGCTCCGTTGCAGTTCACCATCACGAGCGGCCCCGGTGGGGCACTCGCCGACGTCTCGGTCGACCCGGCCACCGGTGTCACGGCAACTCAGCTGCGACCCCACAAGGTCGTCTTCGAGGTCGCCAACACCACAGACCCGACCGCTCCCGGCAAGGTCAGCGTCCGTTCGAAGCATGGCGGCCAGAGCGTGTCGACCCGCGCCGGATCGCTGGCAGATGTCTCCGGCGCCGGTTCGTGGAGCGGTGACGTCTTCGGCACCGGTACCGCCACCACCGTCAACTTCACCATTGGCGACGATGGCAGCGGTGGCCCCGACATCACCGGTGTCACCAGTGACGACGCCACAGCCGATATCGGCACCACGCAACATTCGACCGAGACGAACGACGAGGGGGGTACCGAGGCCTCCGCAAGGGCCAAGGTGACCTTCACCAACGCCGCCGGCGACACGTCTCGCTCGTTGACCATCAGCGCCAAGGTCGAGACCGAGGCCGACGGAACCACTCACGCCAAGGTCTCGGTGTCGCTCGGTCGCCTGAAGGGCCTCGCTGTCGACGCGGCTGCCGCCGCCGGCCCGCACACCTGGAGTGGCGTGCTGTGCGACAACACCGCAGCGACGATCACCTACGACGTCGCAACCGACGGATCGGTCTCCAATGTCGTCGCCACGCCGGCTGCCGACAGGGTCCGGGCCGAGGGTGGCAAGATCGAGGTGCGGTTCTCCGACAAGGAGCGGGTGCGCATTAGAGTCCGAGAGGACAATGGTCAGATCACGATCAACGTGGACGAGCGCATCCGTTGCGACTCGCCGGATCCGACGACCAATGCCTCGACCACCTCGACCGTCGCTGATGACGAGAACGAGAATGAGAATGAAGCTCCCGAAGCTGGTGGCCACCACGGTGGTCACAACGATGACGACCAAACCTCAACGTCCGCACCGGTGGCGGGTGGCTGAGCACGGCAAGGCAGCCCGGTTCCTCTTCGGAGGGGCCGGGCTGCTGCTCGTTTTAAGCGCCTGTTCGGACAGCAACTCACCAAGTGTGGGTGGTGCGAGCTCCAACACGCTCGCACCGCTAGTGGCACCGACCACTTCGGTGGCCTCGGCCGGTCCGACAACGGTGGCGACCACGGTCGCGGCCGCGGCCACACCGGCCGCCGTCGACGGTGCTGCCTTGTTGCAGCAGGCGATCGCCGCGACCGGAAACGGCTACCACTTCAATCAGACCAACACGGTCGATGGTGTCGTCGCCTTGACGATCGACGGTGACCGGTTGCCGACCGGCGCCCGCCTCGCCGTCAGCAACGCCTCCGGTCTGGTCTTCTACGTCATCACACCCGACGGCATGTGGCTGATGCCCGAGAACGGAGAGTGGGAGCAGGACGATTCCGATCCGCCGACGATCGATCCGATCGCCGCGTTGGGATCGCCGACGTCTGTCGCCGTGACATCCAACGACGGCAACACGGTGCAGCTGGCTGTCACCGTTCCTGCGGCGTCACTCGGCGTCGCCGACTCGGGCGACGCGCCGCTGCAGGTGTCGGTCGTCGGCGGAGGCCTCACCGGCATCAACTACGCCACGACAACAGCCGACGGCAAGCCCGCCTCGGCGAACGTGGTCATCGGCCCACCCGTCGACGCCAGCCCGGTGGTCCCGCCGATCTAACTGTCGAAGCCGAGGCCCATTCGATCGAGCGTTCGTAGCCACGGGTTTCGCCTGCCCGTGCGATCTTCGCGGTCGAGTGACCATTTGGTGGCGTGGATCCCGATGAAGCGGAACGGCTCGGGTGGGAACGGCAGCGGCCGTTCCTTGACGAAGTCGGTCTGGGTTGCCCGTGATCGCTTGCCGTCGAGGAGGTCGAGCATCACCTCGCCGCCGAAACGGCTCGAGGCGACGCCGAGGCCGGTGTAGCCGAGTGCGTACGCCACGCGGCCTTGCATCGCCTGGCCCCAGAACACGCAGAATCGGCTGCATGTGTCGATGGCCCCGCCCCACGCGTGAGTGAACTTCAGCCCCTCGAGTTGCGGGAACGTGCCGAAGAAGTGCTTGCTCAACTTCGCCCAGGTCTCCGGCCGGCTCTCCAGTTCGGCGTTGACCTTGCCGCGCCAGTAGTAGATGGCGTCGTAGCCACCCCACAGGATGCGGTTGTCCTCGGTGAGTCGGTAGTAGTGGAACTGGTTGGGGATGTCGCTGATTCCCTGGCGGTTCGCCCACCCGACTTCGGCGAGCTGGGCGTTCGACAGGGGCTCGGTCACCATGCAGTAGTCGTAGACGGGCGCGACATAGTGGCCGATGCGCTTCAACAGCGGCTTGAAGGCGTTCGTGCCCAACGCGACCTTGCCGGCCCGCACTCGTCCAAGCGGCGTCGTGATCATCACGCCGACTCCGTCACGGTCGAGTGAGGTGGCCTTGGTGTCTTCGTAGATGCGCACGCCGAGCGACATCGCCGCGCTCTTCAACCCCCAGACCAACCGTGCCGGGTCGACGATGGCGGCACGGTCCTTGCGCCACAGCCCGCCGGTGTACGTCGCCGAGTTGACCTGGGCGCGCACGGCCGGTCCGTCGAGCCACTCGACCTTCTGACCCAGTGCGCGCAGCTGCTGATAGTCGTCGCGGAGCTCGTCGAGGTAGCTCGGCGGGTGCTCGGTGGTGGCCACGTCGATCACGCCGGGCCGCTCGTAGTCGCAGTCGATCTTGTAGCGCTCGATGGCCGCCTCGATCTCGTTGAGGTTCTGCAACCCGAGCTCCTCGAGCAACGGCAACTCCTGCGGGAACCGCTCCTGTCCGTTGGCGCCGCCGTGCGTGAGGCTGGACTCCATGAAGCCGCCGTTGCGTCCGCTTGCTGCCGAACCGATCTCGTGGGCATCGATCAGCACGATGTCGCGAGACGGGTCCCGTTCCTTGGCGATGATCGCGGTCCACAATCCCGTGTAACCGCCACCGACGACACACAAGTCGCAGGTTTCCGTGCGCACCAGAGTGGGGTTGCTGTCCGGCTCGTCGGCGTCGTCGTACCAGTAGGGATAGGGGTCGGCGTCGGCGATTGCGTCGAGGTGGACTTCTTCGATCTGATCATCGTCGTCACGGTTGTTGACGGCCATCTGTTCCACCACCTGTCGTGCAGCGACGATAGTGCCGGAGGGCTACGGTCGCGGACATGATCATCCACGTCGTTGCCTTCCGGTGGAAGCCGGGAATCCCCCAGGAACACGTCGCAACCGTTCAATCGCAACTGCTGGAGTTCGTCTCCGACCTGCCCGAGGTGAAGTCGTACCGGTGCGGCCCCGACCTCGGTGTCAGCGACATGCAGAACTTCGATTTCGCCATCGTCGCCGAGTTCGACACGGTGGACGATTGGCGTGTCTACGACAAGCATCCGCGCCACGAGGAGATCCGCGCCGGCGTCGTGCGGCCGTGGATCGAGACACGCGCCTCGGTGCAGTACGAGGTCTAGTTCTCGACGGGCTCGTTGTCGTCGACGGGTGACGTGACGGGCCCGATCAGTGCGATGTCGTAGCCGGCGAATCGCTCGTCGAAGCCGGCAACTTTGCGGAGCTTGTACCGCCGAATGAGGACCAGCGTGATCGCCAGGTCCAGATCGATTCCCGAGGCGCGCACCATCTTCTTGGCCGCGTTGCGGTGCTGTCGAGCCACATGCAGTTTGTCGACCGCCGCGAACAACTGGGGCGCATCCACGCTCGCCAGGTGATCGGCGCGAGCGACCAACAGACAACGCTGGGCGACGAAGTCGTCGATGAGTCTGCGATACGACTCCTTGGCCTCGTCGTGGTTCGGATCGTCGACGTCGGCGAGCGCGACGAGGAAGGTCCTGTCCAACAGATATGACGGGGGATCCATCACAGCGTGGCCAGCACCCCGATGCTGCGTTCGGCGCGCACGCGCCGCCTACGGGCTTCCTGCCAGTTCCAGAACCAGAAGGAACCGCCGACGATCGCCCACCCGATCAGGCCGTCGATCACCCAGTGCTCGGCCAGATACACGAGCGAGGTCAGCATCATCACCGGGAACAGCAGCACCACTGCCTTCAGCCATTTCGGCTTGATCCACGGCAGGAAGAAGGCCGGCACGATCAAGGCGAACGAGGCGTGCAGTGACGGCATCGCGGCGACGGCGTTGCCCCAGTCGAGGGCGTTCTTCCAACTGTTCGCGGCGGCACGGAGCCCGACGGCGATGAAACCGCGGCCGGCGCTGCGGGTGAGTGGCGGTAGGAGGTGGTAGTTCTTCGCCGCCATCCACGGTGGGATCGTGGGCACGAGGATGAACATCAGGCAGGCGACGCCGAGGACTGTGGCGAACCGTTTCATGAACCGCGCCCATTGACGGTGCGACACCACCCACAGGATCCCCATCACGATCGGCACGAAGATGAAGTGGGTGAAGTAGGTCAGCGAGGCGACCTTGTCCCACCAGTGCACCGTCGACTTCCAGAAATGCTCCTGCAGCACCACGTTGGGGTCGTGGCCGAGGAACAGCGCCCGGTCGATGTTGCGGGGCGCCTGCACCTGCAAGGGGAACCTGATGCCGAAGATCTTGCCGTCGGCCGCACCCCTGGTGGTCTCGTACAGGAACCACATCACGCAGTACAGCATCAGGTCGATGGCCAGGATGCCCCACTGGCGCAACGGCCTGCCGATGAACGCGCAGACCAGGAAGACTGCGATCGCCCTGGCGACGCTGAGGCGATCCCACAGGATCCCGTTCTGCTTCGTCCACACCACCGCGTAGATGCAGAAGATCGTGGTCGTGGTGCGCCGCACCCAGGCGAGGTAGTCGACCGGGACGACCGTGCCGAGTGGGAGCCGACGGGTGATCGTCGGTTGTTCGGCCACGACGGACATGGCCCATCAGGCTAGCGATAGGAGCCGCCGAACGTAGATCGGCACGCGCGATACTCGGCCGATGCTGCGACTGGGAACCGTGATATTCGGGGCAGAGGATGTCGATCGAGCAGTCGCCTTCTGGGCAGCGGTGTTCGGCTATGAGGTGATCACGTTCCCTGATTCCGAGAACGACTTCACGATCCTCGTTCCGCCCGACCGCGTCGGCACGCGGATCGCTGTTCAACGGTCGGTCACTCCGGTGCAGGAACAGCCGCGCATCCACGTCGACCTGGTAGTCGACACCGCCGCCGAGCAGTCGTCGGAGATCGATCGACTCGTCGGCCTCGGTGCCACCCGCGTCGGGTGGGACTACCCGGACGATCCCGATTTCGTCGTGCTGGCCGACACCGAGGGCAACCGCTTCTGCATCGTCGACGCAAGTCACGGTTGAACAAAATCAAAGCTGGGTATGGCCGTCGCCGGTGACGCCCATCCTTGTGCGGACGATGTTGCTCGCATACAGCACTGCGCGGCGTGAAGGGCCGACACCGATCGACCGGTTCCTCCGCCTGTTCCCCGACGCCGGAGTGACGGAACGCGAGCTGTTGATCAGTTTGAACTGCGGTCTCGTCGAGGCCGAGATGGCGGGCGCCGACATGGACTCGGTGTTCGACGAGCTCGAAGTGAGCATCGGTGTCGAGCTGGTGCGCGAGATCCACCGCGGTGTCGCCGACCCCGGCAACGGAGCCTGAGACCTCCGATTAGCCTCGGCTCATGATGTTCGGATCCCACGTGGTCGTCTACACCAGCGATGCCGATGCAGACCGAGCGTTCTTCCGCGACGTGCTCGGATTTCCTTCGGTCGATGCCGGCCACGGCTGGCTCATCTTCGCTCTCCCGCCCGCCGAGATTGCCATGCATCCCGCGGAAGCGAGCGGTGCGTTCGAGTTCTACCTCACGTGCGACGACCTCGAGGCCGAGATGCGGGACCTCCGGGCCAAGGGCGTTGTGTGTTCGGAGGTCGAAGAGGCGCGATGGGGTTCCATCACCAAGATCACATTGCCCGGCGGCGGCGAGATCGGTCTGTACCAACCGAAGCACCCGCTCGCCCTCGTTCGGACGTCGTAGCGGGCGTCGTTCAGCAGGCTTCGAGGGCCCGGCGCACCAACACCTTGGCGAGGTGGACGCGGTACTCCGGGCTGGCGTTGAGGTCGCTCTGCGGCTCGGCGTCGTCCGCTGCCAACTGTGAGGCATCGGCGATCGATGCACCCTGGGCGAGCGCGTTGGACACGCTCGTGGCCAGGACCGGTGTCGAACCCATGTTGACCAGACCGATGCCGCTGTCGCCGTTGCGCCGCCATGCGGCAACACCCACGATCGCCCAGTCCTGCGCGCGGCGGTTGAACTTCTGGAAGTTCCAGCCGGCGCCTTGCATCTTCGGGACGCGGATCTCCGTGAGCATCTCGTCGGCGGCCAGCGCCGTCTCCAGGAAACCCTGGAAGAAGTCGCCGGCGGCGATCTCCCGGGTGCCGTTGGGGCCCTGCGCCACGTACGTCGCGCCCAGCGCCAGCGTGGTGGCGGGAAGGTCGGACGCCGGGTCGCTGTGGGCGATGGACCCGCCGATCGTGCCACGGTGACGAACCTGCGGATCGCCGACGTGGCTGGCCGCGTGGGCGAGCAACGGCACATGCTCGGCCAGCACCGAACTGGTCTCTATGTCCATGTGTCGGGTGAGGGCGCCGATGGCGATGTGGTCGCCGGCGTCGCGGATGTACGACAGGTCGCTGATGCGGCCGATGTCGACGAGCACGCTCGGTTGAGCGAGGCGCAACTTCATCAACGGCAGCAGGCTGTGGCCGCCGGCGAGGAACTTGGCGTCGTCGCCGTGTTGCCCGATGAGGCTGACGGCCTCCTCGGCCGAACCGGCGCGAACGTAGTCGAAGGCGGCGGGGATCATTGGCTTGCTCCTGTGTTCGATGGGCGGGCGTCTTCGGTGATGGTCATGGCTGTCCTTCGGCTTCGGTGTCAGCTACCAGCAGCACAGGCGAGCACGGCCTGAACGATGTTGTGATAGCCCGTGCACCGGCACAGGTTGCCCTCGAGCCCGAGGCGCACTTCGCGCTCGGTGGGGTTGGGGTTCTCTTTGAGGAAGCTCGTCGCCGCCATCACCATGCCAGGAGTGCAGTAGCCGCACTGCAGGCCGTGGTTCTCCATGAACGCCTTCTGCATGGGGTGCATCTCGCCGTTCTGAGCGAGACCCTCGATGGTCAAGATGTCGGTGCCGTCGGCCTGCACGGCGAGCATGGTGCAGCTCTTCACTGCCTCGCCGTTGACGTGCAGGCTGCAGGCGCCGCACGACGACGTGTCGCAGCCGACGTTGGTACCGGTGAGGCCGAGGGCTTCACGTACGTAGTGCACGAGCAACGTGCGAGGTTCGACTTCGCTCTCGTGGGTCGTACCGTTGACGGTGACGGTGATCTTCACGTGTGATCCCCCCTCGGAATCGGCGCCGCCGTGGCGCGCGGCCCCATCATGCCTCATCCCACGTGGTCGGTTCCACATGCGGCGGAAGGTTTCAGCCGAGCGGACGGTGATGGTGCGGCATCCGCCGCGGCAACGTCAACGCATAGACGATCGCGAAGACGACGGCGGAGAGAAGTCCGATCGTCGCGCCGGGCGGCGCGTCGAGTGCTCGACCCAACGCGACACCGACGAAACCCTCCGACACACCGAGCGCGACACCGACCATCGTCATCTGTCGAAGATTGGAACTGACCAACCTGGCGGTGGCTGCAGGCGTCACCAACAGGCTGACGGCCATGATCGAGCCGACCGTGCGAAGGCTGATGACCACGACGACCGCGAGCAGCACGACGAGGATCGCCTGCACCAGTTCGACGTGCACGCCGACCTGTTCGGCCTGCACGTGATCGAACGATGCCAGGCGCAGGTCGCCGAAGAGCAGCAGCACGATTGCAACTGCCAGTCCGCCCAACACCAGGTTGAAGACGATCTGGCTCCACGTCAACTGCAGGACGTCACCGAACAGGATGTGTTCGAGCTCTTCGGTGGTGTCGATGCGCGAGATGATGATGATGCCGACGGCGAAGAGCGCGCTGCCCACGACGGCGATGATGGCTTCGTGCCCCAGCCGCTGGCTGGCGGAGAACAGGATCAACAGGACGGCGATCACCACGCCGGCGCCGAGCGCGCCGAGCAGCAGGTTGGCACCGGCCGCGTAGGCGATGCCGACGCCGGCGAGCGTGCCGTGCGACATCGTGTCGCCGAGGTTGGCCATGCGCCGTAGCACGATCCACGTGCCGACGACGGGGGCCACGACACCGATGATCGCCGCGCCGACGAGTGCCTTCAGGTACTCACCTTCGAACAGCCCGGTGGCGATCACGCGTGTGCCGCCGATCCGAACGTGCGGTCGAGGATGTCGGGTGCGAGCACTTCATCCGGCGAACCGTCGCCGAGCAGCCGTCGGTTGACGGCCATGCACCGAGTGAATCTCCGACGGGCGAGTGCGAGATCATGGGTCGCCAGCAGAAGAGTGGTTCCCCGATCGGTCAACCGTTCGAAGACCTCGAACAGCTCGGCGGTCGAGGGTTGGTCGACTCCGCTCAAGGACTCGTCGAGCATCAACACTGACGCCTCCTGGGCCAACGCCCGGGCGATGTAGGCGCGCTGCAACTGCCCACCCGAAAGCTGTGTCAGTGATCGCTCTTCCATCCCGGTGAGATCGACGAGCGCGAGCATGCGCATCGCCTCGTCGACGTCGTGTGCCGATGGTCGTGCATACCAACGATGGAAGCGCCGGCGACCGGCGAGCACCAGTTCGCCGACGGTGATGGGGAACGTGATGTCGGCGCCACTGCGTTGTGGGATGTAGGCGATGTCCATGCGATCGGTGCGGCTGTGGCAGTGGACGCCGTTCACCTCGACCTCGCCGGTGTGGTTCACCAGGCCGCAGATGGCCTTGAACAACGTGCTCTTACCGGCACCGTTCGGCCCGATGACGCCGACGAGTTCGCCATGGCCGACGGCGAACGAGACATCTTCGAGAACCACCGTCTCCCCGTAGGCGACGCCCAGGTCGATGACCTCGAGGACCACAGGTTCGTTTGCCACTGGCCTCACCGTATCAAGAATGAGATCGATTCTCAATATCGAAACGACTGTCGATCGGTTAATGTGGGGTCCGTGAAGCGCGCTCAGGTCGACGGTGTCACGTCGCGGGCCTCGACGACGTTGAAGAAGGCCGGGCAGAGGTTGACCCGCCACCGAGTCGCCGTGATGTCGGCGTTACGAACGTCCGACCGCCCGCTTACTGCGGAGGAAGTCGCCAAGATCTCCGGCGTCCCGCTGTCGACGGCCTATCGCAACCTCGCCGAGTTGTGCGACGCCGGCGTCGCCGTGCGCGTCGGTGGCGCCGACCGCACCGACCGCTTCGAGATCGCCGAGTCGCTGACCAGTCACCACCACCATCACCTGGTGTGCACGGAGTGCGGCGTTGTGAACGACTTCGACCCCAGCCCCCAGCTCGAACGGCTGATCACCAAGGAACTGCAGTCGCTGCTCGCCTCCGAGGGCTTCGCCGAATCGCACCATCTGTTCGACGTCCACGGCGTCTGCGGCAACTGCCGCACGGAGTAGGTCCGAACGAACTTTGTCGCTCCCACGGGCCTGACCGCCGTGAGAGCGACAAAGTTCGGATTGATAGCCTGATCGACAGGCGTTCGTAGCTCAATGGATAGAGCATCTGACTTCGGATCAGACGGTTGGGGGTTCGAGTCCCTCCGGACGCACTCGAATCAGCCGTTGATGAACACGTAG
>Ga0157378_10004006_pt1 | contig 13017 bp, 11 predicted proteins | sample M65metaG_FD_115309 | JGI IMG/M metagenome (GOLD analysis project Ga0157378, IMG submission 115309) | Miscanthus rhizosphere microbial communities from Kellogg Biological Station, Michigan, USA - M6-5 metaG | ecosystem: Host-associated > Plants > Roots > Rhizosphere > Soil | place: USA: Michigan...
ACTCGATCACCGTCGCGCCTGCGCAAACACTCTCCGACGTCGAGTATCAAAAGCTGCGCGACATGTCGATCAAGATCATCCGCAAAGTGGGAGTGGAAACCGGAGGGTCCAACATTCAGTTTGCGGTCAATCCGGAGAATGGCGACATTCGCATCATCGAGATGAACCCCAGGGTGTCGCGTTCTTCCGCCCTGGCCTCAAAGGCTACCGGATTTCCCATTGCGAAGATCGCGGCGAAGCTCGCCGTGGGCTACACGCTCGACGAGATTCCCAACGACATCACGAAGAAGACGCCGGCCTCCTTCGAGCCGACGATTGACTACGTGGTGGCCAAAATTCCCAAGTGGGACTTTGAAAAGTTCAAAGAGGCCGAAGATGTGCTGGGCACGCAGATGAAATCGGTCGGGGAAGTGATGGCCATCGGGCGCACTTTCAAGGAAGCGCTCTTCAAAGGTCTGCGTTCTTTGGAGGCGGTGAAGCCGCTCAGGCTCGAGGATGTTTCCGAACACGAGTTGCAGCGCAAACTGGCGCGACCTAACTCTCAGCGATTCTCCTATGTCACCTATGCGCTCCAGCACGACGTGCCAATTGCGGAAATCTATCGCTTGTCACGCATTGATCCCTGGTTTCTCGAACAGCTGCACGACGTGATGGAGATCCAGCGCGAAGTGGAAGGAAAGCAACTGGAAGAGATCTCTCCGGAACTTTTGCGCTCGTTCAAAGAAGTAGGACTTTCTGACCGGCGCCTGTCGTACATGACCGAACGCACAGAGGACGAGGTGCGTGACTTTCGCAAGCTGGCGGGAGTCGTTCCGGTTTACAAGCGCGTGGATACCTGCGGGGCCGAATTTGAGTCTTTCACGCCTTATCTTTATTCGACCTACGAGCAGGAGGACGAGTCCCAGCCTACAGACGGGCGCAAGATCATGATTCTCGGCTCCGGGCCGAATCGCATCGGGCAGGGAATTGAGTTCGACTATTGTTGCTGTCATGCATCGTTCGCCCTGCACGAAGCGGGTTTCGAAACGGTCATGGTCAACTGCAATCCGGAAACGGTCTCGACCGACTATGACACGTCGGATCGCTTGTACTTCGAGCCGCTCACTTTTGAAGATGTGATGAATATTGTCGACGTCGAAAAGCCGTCGGGCGTGATTGTCCAGTTCGGCGGGCAAACGCCGCTGAACCTGGCGATGCGTTTGCACCAGGCAGGCGTACCGATCATCGGCACCTCGCCTGATTCGATCGACCTGGCAGAAGATCGCAAGCGCTTCGGCGCCTTGCTGAACGAACTGGGTATTCCGCAACCCGAGAACGGCATGGCGGCAACTGGCGCCGAGGCGATCGAGGTCGCCGGGCGTATTGGCTATCCGGTGCTGGTGCGGCCCAGCTATGTGCTTGGTGGCCGAGCGATGGCCATTGTCTACGACGAAGAGAGTCTGGCCGCATATGTTCGCAACGCGGTCGGTTTCACCCCCGACCGGCCGGTGCTCATCGACAAGTTTCTCGAGCAGGCGGCGGAGTTTGACGTCGACGCGCTTGCGGATGATTCGACTTGTGTAATTGCCGGCATCCAGGAGCACATCGAAGAGGCCGGCATTCACTCAGGCGATTCGTCGTGCGTCTTACCGCCCCTCCGGATCGACCCGGAACACATCGAGACGATGCGCCACTACACGCGCAAACTGGCCGAGGCCCTGTCCGTGCGTGGGTTGATGAATATTCAGTTTGCAATCAAGGACCATCGCGTTTATGTCCTCGAAGTTAATCCGCGAGCATCGCGCACGGTGCCGTTTGTTTCTAAAGCTACGGGCGTTCCCATTGCCCGGATCGCCGCGCTGGTGATGGCCGGACACAGTCTTAAAGATTTCAACCTGCCGGCGGAGTTGACGGTCAACCGCTTTTTCATCAAATCGCCGGTCTTTCCTTTTGCCAAGTTCCCCGGTGTCGATCCGATTCTCAGTCCCGAAATGCATTCGACCGGCGAAGTGATGGGCATCGGAGAGACGTTTGGTGAAGCCTATGCCAAAGCGATGATGGGCGCCGGGTTGGTGTTGCCGCGCAGCGGAAACGCCTTCATCAGTGTCAACGAGATCGACAAAGGCCAGGCGGTACTGCTTGCCCGAAGACTACTGCGTTTGGGTTTTGGCCTCATCGCGACGCTGGGAACGGCGGCACGTTTGCGCGAAGTCGGTATCGAAGTAAAGAACGTATTCAAGGTCAATGAAGGCCGGCCAAACATCGTGGACCATATCAAGGGCGGCGGGATCGCCCTGATCATCAACACGCCGCTGGGCCGTACCTCGCATTTCGACGAACAGGCCATTCGCCGCGCCGCGCTGCAGTACAACGTTCCGTGTGTGACGACGATGACGGGCGCGCAGGCGATCGTCGAAGCGCTGGGAGCGAACGCGGCGATGGGCGCGATCAGCGTTCACTCCCTCCAGGAACTTCATACCGCCACCCCAGTCAGTTAGTCATCACTGGAAATCAGAGGACGTGCCTAACCGCAGTCAGCACCACGCTGTTGCCGGTGTAGGTAATGCTGAACTGCGTTCCATCGGCGGTGATGCTTGAGCCTTGCGCGAATTGGCCTGTCACTACACCACCTGTGTCCTGGATGATCGTGAACTGCGAGCCAATCGAAGGCAGGAAGGTTACCGACAAAGAGAGATTGGCAAGGTTCAGGGAAACGTCGCCATTTACCACCCGCAAACGGTCGTACTGCGTGCCAACAGTGAAACCGTTCAAGTCGATGTTGAGCGTCGTGTTGGTAGACATCAGGACGTCACCGTTTGCGGTAAGTATGCCCGCAGTGTTACTACCGGTCCCCGGATCGATGCTGGCGGGGGTGGTGCTCAGTGCGAAGAGTGACCCAACGGCGCCATTGCCGCAGAGGCTGCCTTTGTTGAGGTTTACTGGACCGGACGATCCCGGTGAGAGAACGCACAGCTGACCGGCATCGACCTGAGTGACAACCACGCTCGAGGCATTGCCCTTGATCACCGCGTTACCAAAGTCCTGCGTGTTGACATTGATGAACCCGCCACCAGTGATGCTGCCATTGAATACAAATGAACCTGTGCCGCTTACTGCCAGGTGGTGGCCGTCGAGATTGAGTACGCCATTGAGATTCAGGGGGCGACCGCTGTTGGTAAATAGCTGATCGCCGTCCAGAATTATGTTCGGATTGAATTGCGAATTGGCGCCGCTGGTGGCGGTGACGTTGCCGATGATTCCGAACGTGAGAAAGATCTGGTTACCGTTGATTGTGTAGCCGCTTCCCAGAATCGAGATTGATTTGAATCGGGTGTTTACCGGAAAGTTGTTGGTGTTGCTCTTGCGCGCGGCGCTTTGGGGAAAAACCAAAGTATCGTCAGGTCCGGCGCCGCCGAAGCCGGCCCAGTTGCCGTTCGAGGTCCAGTCACCGTCATTGAAGTCTCCGCCGGACCAGGTGTTTGTCGAACCAAGCGGGGCCGGGCTGAAGAGAAGGTGCGGCTGTGGCGCCAGGGCCTTCGCGCTGCTTTTCGTTGATCCGGACATTCCGAGTGAATGATCCGATGACCCTTTGGCGTAGGCCAGAATCCTTCCCGGTACGGGTAGGGCCGCCGTGACGAACGAGAAGAGCGCCAGCCCCAGAAACAGGCCGCGAAATTTGTACGAGTAATAGTTGGTTTTCATGGTTCCTCCGTTGTTTGATAGGGCGTTCTCGGTTTCCGGCGTAATTACCGGCTTGTTTCGGTCGCCTGATGGCGATCGCTGTTGCTTCTGACGAGCTTTATTGAGCGTGATCAACCAGGACCAGGCCGGCACTCCCACAGCCAGAGTGGCGAAGCCTCGCCACTCCTTTAGTTGGGACGCGGGCATCTCGAGTAACGTGATCCGGGAACATAGTTGCCTCGGCCTTTTCATGCTATATAGTCCTCTGCTGGGCTGAAGTTTGATCGGTTTCGCCCGCTTTCCCTGTCCCCGCTTGTATACCCGCAGCGGGCAGTGAATGTAATTAGGTGGCTGTGAAATTGTCTTGAAAGACTTCTGAAAGAGTTGCGCGCAGGGGAGGCAGTCCTGCTTTCAGTCAGGTTGAAATTGGCTTGGTTGAGGGTGACGATGGATAACCGGGAACGATATGAGAACTTTACCAGCATGGAGATCGCGAAGCTCGAGGCCAGGAAGAAGTTCGCTCTGATGCTGCTCCTGGGGGTGCCGACCCTCCTGCTCTTGGCCCATGCAGGCTTAGCCTTGCTGAGTGGGCGGCGGCTCTATTTACTGATCTCTTTGCTGATTACTACTGCGGCCGCATCTCTTGCGCTGCGCGCATCACTCAAGACGCTGACTGCGCTGAACGCAGACCTCCGTGAGGGGAAGAAGAAGATTCTCGTTAGTCGTATCGAAAGCCAACGTCAGGACATCCGGCAGGGCGGCGATAGTGATAATCCGCGAATGGTCTATACCTATTTGCTTAAGATCAAAGGCCGCGAACTGAAAGTCACTGAGGAGCAATACTACCAGTGCAAACCTGGACAACTGGTGGAGATTGAGATTGCGCCTAACTCCGAAAATGTTTTCTCGGTCTGTGTCCTGGAGGCCGCCGCCGCCGCGGCCGAGGGCCGGCCGGTAACAGCGTAAGGCAGATCAGTCAGGGAGGTTCGGCAGTGAACAGTGATGACACCATCGAGCGTATTTTCGCTGAATGCCCCACGATCGCGGTGGTTGGTCTTTCGTCGAATCCGATGCGGCCCTCGCATGGCGTCGCGTCTTACATGCAGCGGCGTGGTTACCGCATCATTCCCGTAAATCCGAACGAAACCGAAGTGCTCGGCGAGAGGGCCTATCCAGCGCTTGCTGACGTGCCGGAGCAGATCGACCTGGTTGATATCTTTCGCCGTTCGGAGGAGGCCGGTAAGGCGGTCGATGAAGCAATCGCGGTGGGCGCCAAAGCCGTCTGGCTGCAGGATGGAGTCATCGATCACGCAGCGGCCCAGCGCGCCCTCGCTGCCGGGCTTCTGGTGGTGATGGATCGTTGCTGGTTGCGGGACCACGTGCGGCGATAGTCTACAACGAACTTCAGTTTGTCGTTTTAGTCGCTTTGCACACAATCAGAGATCCAGCAGGCTGCCGAACCTAATCGATCCATGTGAAGAATCGAGGAAGTCAACATCAAATGGCGACGCCAATTCGCGCAATAGTGATCACAGTCAGTGACGCCTGCTCACGCGGCGAGCGCAAAGATGCGTCCGGCGAGACGCTGGTGCAACTGCTCGAAGAAATCGACGCCCAGATCGTCTCCACCCGGATTGTCTCCGACGATCTTGCGCCGCTGATCGAAACCTTGCGGGCCTGCGCCGATCTTTCCGACGTGAACCTGGTGATCACTTCCGGCGGCACTGGTTTCTCGCCGCGCGACAACACCCCCGAAGCAACGCTCGCCGTAATCGAACGCGCGGCGCCGGGCCTTAGCGAAGCGATGCGCATGGAGACGCTCAAGCAAACCCCGATGGCCATGATCTCGCGCGGTGTTTGCGGTATCCGCTCCGGCACGTTAATCATCAACCTGCCGGGCTCTCCCAAAGGCGTCCGCGAGAGCTTCGCTGTGATTAAGCCGGTCCTGAACCACGCGATCGCCTTACTCATCGGCAACCAGGAAGGCTCGACACATTGATCTGGGGAAGCTACCGAGATCAAGCGCGTGGCTGGTTCTCACGATCTGCGCGGGCCCGGCGGCGCAGCTCTTCGTTGACAATGATCTCACCCGCCGCTTAATATTTTCGCGCTCGCAATAATTTCAAGAGAACAGTTCAAGAGTCTGGAAGCTAAGCTCAAGACTCATTTCGATTCCGATGCTGCTCGAAGCAACAGCCACAACTGCACATACTGTCGGCGGACCGGTTGCTGCGTACTGGCCGGTGATGATCTTTTTCGTGGTCGCGATTGTCTTTCCCGTGCTGCCGATCATCATGGGCCGTTTCCTCCGTCCCATCAATTACGAAAAAGACAAGATGCGGCCATACGAGTGCGGCATCGATCCCGTCACTGAGGCGCATGATCGCTTCACGGTGCGTTACTACATCGTGGCGATGCTCTTCCTGATCTTCGACGTCGAGACCATTTTTCTTTTGCCCTGGGCAATTATCTTCATGGGCGACGATTTTTCGTTTACCAAGTTTGCGCTGCTGGAAATGTTCGTCTTTATCGGCATTCTGGTCGTTGGTTACTATTACGCGTAGCGGAAGGGCGCGCTGGAATGGGCCTAAGAGCCGTAAATAGTAAATCGTGAATCGTAAATGGTTGTTTATCGTAGAGGGGAATGACCATTAGCGAGCGCTCTTACTATTTACCATTTACCATTTACGATTTACTACTCACCAGCTCTTACTATTTACCATTTACGATTTACTATTCACGATTAACGATTCACCAACTTATGGCTGAACACGAAGAAGGATTTGTCCTAACCACCGTCGATACGATCATGAACTCGCTCAGGCGCACTGCCGGAGCGAAAGCCCTTGATCTGGCGGCGCCGGTGGTTAACTGGGCACGGAAGTCCGCGTTATGGCCGATGACTTTCGGACTGGCCTGTTGCGCAATCGAAATGATCGCCACCGGTGCCGGCCGTTTTGACATCGATCGTTTCGGCGCCGGCGTTTTCCGGCCGAGCCCGAGACAAAGCGATCTAATCATCATCGCCGGCACCGTAACGCTGAAGATGGGTCCGGTAGTCAGGCGCGTTTACGACCAGATGCCGGAGCCCAAGTGGGCGATTGCCATGGGCGCCTGCGCCTCGACCGGCGGACCGTTTGATTCTTACTCAACGCTGCAGGGTGTCGATCGCTGCATTCCGGTCGATGTCTATATTCCCGGTTGCCCGCCTCGGCCGGAGGCTTTGCTTTACGGATTGATGCGGTTGCAGGACATCATTATGCGCGAGGCGCCTTCGGCCTACATCTTTGAATCCGACGGCAGCGTCCATCGCAACCGGCCACTGGAGGGAGATGTCGACCCGGCTGCGGATGAAGTAGCAGACGTTGTCGCCGCCAGTGCGTGATTGAGAAAGCAACTACTACCTGAAGAGACTCAAGATGGGTGAGGACGCCAAAACCGCTTCGTTATTTGGAGCGGTTTTGCTGTCTTTACGTGAATTGAGCAACTCGTAGATAATGGTCCATGCCAATCAACGACATACTGTGCGCGTCGGTTTCCGACGTGCAAATGGGAGGAATCCGAGATGAGATCACAATCAATCAAGAAGCTGATACTGGGCTTGCTGGTCATGGCACTGTTGGGGTCTGTGCCGGTGTTTGCTGCTGCCGGGCAGGGAGCTACAGTGACCTCGAAAAACAGCAATACCAGAAGGACCACCACCAGACGTCACCGGCGGCGGCGGCCGGTTGCGAAAGCAACAACCACAACAACAGCCGCACCGACTACTGTCAGTGTGCCGGTCGGGTCGGATCTGAAGATCCGTCTGAACGATACCCTGTCGAGCAAAACAGCGCGCGTTGGCGATCAGTTCAGCGCCACCGTAGTCGATCCGGTAAAGTATTCCGAGGCCAAGGTCACAGGTCACGTAGCCTCAATCTTCAAGTCGGGCAAGGTCAATGGCAAGACGACCATGAACCTGGCCTTCAATTCGATCAGCACCACCGATGGACTTAGCGGAAAGTTGCACGCCTATGTATCGCGAGTCTACGGTCAAGACTCAGGCAAAGCGGACAACGAAGGCGGGATTGAATCCGGCAGCCGCACCAAGCAGGCTGTTAAGCGGGGCGGGATCGGCGCGGCGGCCGGCGCGATCATTGGCGGCATCGCCGGGGGAGGTAAAGGAGCGGCAATCGGACTGATCATTGGAGGCGCCGGGGGCGCCGGTTCACTCGCAGTCCAGGGCAGCAAAGAGCTGAAACTTGAAAGCGGCACTGAACTGCTGATCCATGTGACGCGCTAGGATCGACAGTTCGGCAGTTAAGGCAGCCGCGGATTTACGCGGATGACGCGGATCTGAGTCCAATTGAATTCTGATTCGCCGGTTATCCTTGTGAAGCCGCGGCTGATCTGTTTTTGCGAAGAATGGTGGGAATAAATCTCGCGCCTGCTCCGTCTAACCAGTGTTCGACCAGACGGAGGACCGAAATGGGGCAACGCGCCGCAATGGAGCTGCCGATCATAGACCAGCAGGTTATTGAGAAATGCCGGCGGGGCGACCGCGAGTCGTTCCGGCTGCTCTTTGAGGCATATAAGGACAAAGTATTTTCCCTGGCCGTCTACTCCTTTCGCGGCGATCAATCTGTGGCTCGCGACATCACTCAGCAGGTCTTTCTGAAATTGATGACCAACATCGGCCAGTTTCGTGGTGATGCCGAGTTCACCACCTGGCTTTATCGAATGGTGATCAATGTCTGCACCGATGAACATCGCAGACGAAAACGCTTTTTCCCGATAGGAGAATCGGTCGCTATGAGCAGAGTAGGAGATCGCCGGCCGCAGGAAAAGCAATACGCTCGAATCGAAATTGCCGAGTCTGTCAAGGAAGCGATCAGCGAGTTGAAGCCGAAGTTTCGCCTGCCGATCCTGCTCAAGTACGTCGAGGGTCTGTCCTACGAAGAGATCGCGAAGGTAATGGAATGCTCGATGGGGACGGTGGCCTCGCGCCTGAATCGTGGCCACAAGGCCCTGGCCAAACGCCTGGTCCATCTGCGCGGTCAGGTATTGGGAGAGTAGAAATGTTTGCCAAGCATGTCAGCAAAGATCTGTCAGCCTATTGCCACGGCGAGTTGCCGCCAGCGGCGTCCCGGCGCCTGGCTGAACATCTCATCGCTTGCCCGCGTTGCCGTCTCGAGTTTGAGGAGATCAAGCTGGGAGTGAAATTCGCAGAGCAATTGCCGGCTTTGTCCGCCCCTGATTCACTTTGGGCTGATCTGGAGATGCTCCTGGACGCGGCGCCTGCACCTCAGGAGGCGGCACCTGACCCCCGCCGGTTCAGGATTCCCTACCGCATGGTGGCTGTGGCTGCAGTCATACTCCTGACAGTTGGCCTTGGCGTCTTTTGGTTCTTCACGATCGAGGAGCGATCGTCCTGGCTAGTGGCACGCACCGGCGGCACACCACGTATCGGATCTCGGAGTATCAATGAGAAGGGTAGATTGGGAGTGGGCCAGTGGCTGGTCACCGATGCCGACTCTAGTGCCAAGATTGATGTTGGCTCAATCGGCCAGGTGGAGATCGATCCGAACACGCGCGTACGGCTGGTTGAGACGAAAGCGACTGAACATAGACTGGAACTGGCCCGCGGCCGCTTGAGTGCGCATATCTGGGCGCCGCCAAAGCTCTTCTTTGTCGATACACCGTCCGCGGTGGCGACGGACTATGGTTGTGCATACACGCTTGAAGTGGGCGACAATGGCGACAGTTTATTGCGCGTGACTTCGGGTTGGGTTTCGCTGCAGCTAAAGGATCGCGAATCGATGGTGCCGGCCGGGGCGGCCTGTGCTACGCGCCCCGGCATTGGACCAGGCACGCCCTACTTCGAAGATGCCTCCGAGATATTTAAGACAGCATTGACGAAGTTCGACTTCGAACCTGCGGCGAGCTGGTTGGGCAATCTAACGCCGCTGGAAACCATTGTGGGTAACGCTCGCGTGCGCGATACTTACACGCTCTGGAATCTCCTGCCGAGGGTTGAAGGCAGCAATCGGGCGCTTGTATATGAACGTATGGCGGCGCTGGTGCCGCCGCCTGTAGGAGTGACTCGCGAAGGAGTATTGATGCTGAATCAGCAAATGCTTGATTCATGGAAGGACAAACTGGAATTGAGCTGGGGCGAAGATCCTTCGTCCATTAAGAAGGCGCTGAAGAGAGTCTGGACGACGGGGCTCGGCAAAATAAATGGACTGCAAGGGAAGCGATGACGCGCGCGTGCCTGCTCAGCGTTTCTTCCGCGACCTGCACTTCCTCCGCGTCCCCGGCTAAATGACTGGAGCGCAAGCGTCCCCGCTTGCATGCCGTGAGCCCGAAAACTGAAACACCGCCCGCGCGCCGGTTGCCAGCGGGGACGCTTGCGCTCCAGTCCGCCTGAACGAAACGAGAAACCTGATATGCGAAAAATACTTAAGTGGTTAGCCATTGTCCTGGTGATTATGTTTGTCGGCGCACAGTTAAAACGGCCGGCAAAGACCAATCCGCCGATTGACCCGTCGCAGACGATTGAGGCGCACACGCAGATGACACCGCAGGTGGCGGCGATTCTCGATCGCTCGTGCAACGATTGCCACTCCAACAAGACCAGGTGGCCCTGGTACAGCAATGTCGCACCCTCATCGTGGCTGGTGATCGGTCACGTCGATGACGCGCGCCGGGCGATGAACCTCTCTGAATGGGGCAAGCGCGATAAGGATCGCCAGTCAAAGAAGCTGCAACAGATGTGTGACGAGGTCACCGACGGTGGCATGCCGCTCAGTTCTTACACGCCGCTGCACCCGGGCTCGAAACTCACGGCGGCCGATGTCAAGACGCTTTGCGATTGGGCCGGTAGCGAGCGGCAGCGGCTGGCTGCGAAGTAAGGTTCGCCCTCAACCACAAAGCCGTTTAGAAGGGGCACTTGTGCCCTTGGTGCGGGGCAGACAAGTCCGCTAGCTAAAAGGCTCCGGTAATACTCTAGGTTTCGCCGAGTCACTCAGCCTCATCCGGTGGTGCCAACGGATCGCCTTCGATCTAAGCCGCCAGCGCTTCCTGCTTCATCTTTTCTGACTGGTAGTGCATGGTGAGGGCTTGGATGAATTCGTCGAGGTTGCCGGCCATTACCTGGTCCAACTGGTGAATCGTCAGGCCGATGCGATGGTCCGTGACGCGGTTCTCTTTGAAGTTGTAGGTGCGAATCTTTTCTGAGCGATCGCCGGACCCAACCATCGAACGCCGCTCGCTGGCGACCGCATCGTGCTGCTTCTGCTCCTCCAACTCCTGCAGCCGCGCGCGCAACACGCGCATCGCTTTTTCGCGATTCTTGATCTGCGACTTTTCATCCTGCATGGAAACGACGACGTTGGTGGGCAGGTGCGTGATGCGTACCGCGGAGTAAGTGGTGTTCACCGACTGGCCCCCCGGACCGGAAGCGCAAAAGGTGTCGATGCGTAACTCTTTCGGATCGATCTTCACATCAACTTCTTCCGCTTCGGGCAGCACCGCCACCGTAATCGCCGAGGTATGAATGCGGCCACTGGCCTCGGTTTGTGGCACGCGCTGCACGCGATGGACGCCTGATTCGTGCTTCAGCTTCGAATAGACCTTGTCGCCTTCGATCAGCGCGGTTGCTTCCTTGATGCCGCCGATTCCCGATTCCGAGGCGTCGAGAATCTCAAAGCGCCAGCCTTGCTTTTCGGCGTAGCGCCCATACATACGCAGGACTTCGTTGGCAAACAGACTGGCTTCATCACCGCCGGTGCCGGCGCGAATCTCCACGATCACGTTCTTTTCATCCTTCGGGTCCGCGGGAATCAAGAGCAGTCTTAGTTCGGCTTCGGCGCTCTTGACCTTCTCTTCGAGTTCGCCGGCTTCTGCTCGCGCCAGCTCGCGCATTTCGTCATCGTCGGTGGTTTCCAGCAGTTCACGCGCGCCGCTCAACTCTTCTTTCAAAGACTTCCATTGACGATACTTCTCGACCATCTCACCGAGGGTGCGCAATTGTTTGGCGGCCTTGGCGTATGCCCCTGGGTTGGCGATCAATTCAGGAGCGGAGAGTTCATTGGTGAGCTCTTCGTAGCGCGCTTCGATGTGTGCAAGTTTCTCTAGCATTGTCTTTCGGTCCGATCTTTCATTCACCAGCGCTTGAGCCCAAACCCGGATGCCTGTGATTAAGGGTCATTAGACCCGGTCGCTATCGCTCGCGGTACTGATCCTCTGCCTATGACAGCAACTCTACCGCCGCCTCGTGTTGCTGAGGCTCGAGCTTCAGCGATTCTTTCAAGGCCTCCAGCGCTACTTCAAGCTGTTGGTCATCGGGCTCCTGCGTCGTCACGTTCTGCAGCCACACGCCGGGCTTCGTGATCAGCTTAAAGAAGGCGCCCGTTTCCCTTTTTGCCGACAGGCGAATGATCTCGTACGAAATTCCGGCCACCACCGGCATCAGGGCCAGGCGCACCAGAAAGTTGTAAATCAACGAGTCGAATCTGACGATCGAAAACAACAGAATCGAGACCAGCATGACGACCATCAGAAAGCTGGTGCCGCAACGCGGATGCTGCCGGGGTTGGGGCCGGGCGTTCGCCACGGTCAGGTCTAATCCGGCTTCCCAGGTGAACACGGTTTTGTGCTCGGCCCCGTGGTATTGAAAGACGCGCCTGATGTCTTTGATCAGAGAAAAGCTGCAGATCATGATCAGGAAGAAGCTCATGCGAATGAGCCCGTCAACCATATTGAAAGCAATGGAAGGCCGCACCGGATGAAGATAAGTGCGGACCGTGCGCCATGACTTGCCTGCCCACCCCTCGCTCGCTGGCGCGGTCTTTGTGCCGTTCGCGGCCGGCCGCGCCTGCTCTTCATTTGCCGCCGCCTGAATGCTGGGAGACGTGGCCCAACCGGCGCCGATAAAGATGGCATTCGTCAACAACAGGGGAGCGGCCACGAAAAGCATTACATTAAAGAAGAGAGCGAAAACGATCGAGCCGGCCGCGGCCGTGGTGCCGCCTTTCTTCATCTCGTCTTTGGCGCGCGACTGCGTTGGTACGGGGAATAGTCCCGGCATCGCTCCCGTTATTCCCGCAAAGTCGCCTTCGCCTTCGATCACCGCGGGCCGCAAAGCCACGACGGTTTCGGGCTCGGTTTGGCTCTGAGCTTCACCGAAGGCCACGTTGGCAGAGTAGTTCAGGGCCTTGATGCCCAGTCCCATTGACTGTAAGAGCACAGCTCCGCCGCGCACGATCGGCAATTTAAGAAACGGGTGCTTGTCGCTCCACTTCGGCAATCGCGCCGCGGTGTTAACGATCGTGCCGTCAGCTTTGCGTACGGCTATGGCGTAGGCGTTCGGGGTGC
>Ga0157378_10004010_pt1 | contig 13010 bp, 17 predicted proteins | sample M65metaG_FD_115309 | JGI IMG/M metagenome (GOLD analysis project Ga0157378, IMG submission 115309) | Miscanthus rhizosphere microbial communities from Kellogg Biological Station, Michigan, USA - M6-5 metaG | ecosystem: Host-associated > Plants > Roots > Rhizosphere > Soil | place: USA: Michigan...
ACAACGTCAGCTTAACGTCGCGCCCGTGGCTATGTCATGGTCGCGGCGGAGGAGCCCTCTTTGAGCTCTCACCGCCTAACAGTACGGTGCAGCCGACCCGGCGCCGCTCTCCGCGGTTCGTTGTTAGCAATTCCGCTCGCCGTCACGTTCAACGTGGAAAAAATGTTCAACGGAGAATTCGATATGGTTTTCGTCGAATTCGAGTGACGCGTCGCAGACACGGCGGCGTGCACTAAAATAGCGCCATCCATCTCCACTTCTCCCGATTCTCGGAGGAGCGACCATGCCGACGCGTACCGCCCGCTTCGTTCTCGGTGTTGCACTGCTGTTTTTCGCTCCGGCTGACCAGGCCGCCGACTCACTCTCTTCCGCCGCGCTGGCGCGCAAAGTCCTCGCGGCGAAAGGCGGCGAACGCGTCGCCACCCAGATGCTCGACGAGATCATCGCGGCAACGAATGACGTTCCGGCGGATGTCTGGGACGCGGTGCGGAAGCAGATGCGTCCGGCGGACCTGGTCGAGCGCCTCGTTCCCGTTTACCAGCGCAACCTGTCCGACGCAGATCTCGAAGCCTTACTCCAGTTCTACACGTCACCGGCCGGCAAGCGGTACGCCGAAAAGCAGCCGGTGATCGTCCGCGAAATCGTCACAGTCGAAAAGGAGTGGGCACAAAAGATCGTCCAGCAGGCGCTCGCAGATATCTCAAACAAAAGCAAGGACGCCCCTTCCGTTTCGCCTGAGCCAAAGCAGAACGCACCATCATCAAAGGCGCGCAAGTTTCTGGAAGCCAGCGGCTCTGGACGCGAGGCAGCGCAGCTCGTCGATGTCATCGTAGATGGACTCCGAAAAGCGACGCCCGATGTACGGCCCGACTTCTGGACCGCGTTTCGCGCGCGAATCCATCCTCAGGAGCTCGTCAATCTCCTCGCCCCCGTTTATCAACGGAACTTCGCCGACGAGGACCTCGACGCACTGACGCGTTTCTTTACGTCGCCGGCAGGCGTTCGCTTCGTTCAAGCGCAGCCAGTGATCGTCAAGGAGAGCATGGAGGTCAGCCGCGACTGGGCCGACAAATTGGTCGAACCTGCTCTTGTGTATCTCCTCGAGCAACAGAAGCAGCGCGACGAGCACTCCGCCGAGCCGGGTGGTTCCATCCGGGTCGCTGCCGAACACGGCGATGCAAAATCACAGACGTCCCTCGGCGACGCTTATCGGTTCGGTAAACATGGAGTCGCAAAGAGCGCGGCGGAGGCTGCGAAGTGGTACCGAAAGGCCGCTGAACAGAATTACGTCGCAGCGGAACTTGACCTGGCGAGTGTCTACGTCACCGGCGGCGACGGGCTGTCGCACGATTCGGCGGAAGCAGCGAAGTGGTATCGAAAGGCTGCGGAGCAGGGGAACCGCACCGCGCAGCGCGAGCTCGCGTTTGTATATCGCGTCGGCGAAGGCGTCCCGCGCGACCTGGCCGAGGCGGCCAAATGGAATCGAAAGGCAGCCGAGCACGGTGACATCGAAGCACAGGAGAGCCTCGGCGACGCCTACTTCAAAGGAGAAGGTGTCACCGCGGATTACGCCGAAGCGATGAACTGGTATCGCAACGCTGCCGAAGGCGGCTCGGCCGATGCTCAATACAAGCTCGGACTCATCCTGCTCGGTGATGGGAAGGACCCGGTTGAGGGCAGACGCTGGATCGAGAAAGCGAGTGCCCAGAAACACGCTCAGGCAACAGAGAAGCTCGCGGCGATGAATGCCGCGCCAGAACCACCAACGCCATACGAGGAACCACTACTCCGTTCCGTCTCCGGCACGGGCCGCTACACCGGCGAACCGATCGACCTCCGCCTGCGTGACGCCGGACTCCGCGGCGTGTTTTCCATGCTGGCGCAAGCCACGGGTCTCAACGTCGTGATGGACAGCCGGGCGCGGGCGCGAGTGACCGGTGACTTCAGCGGCCCGTGGGATGAAGTGCTCGACACGATCGTCAAGAGGTACGGCCTCACCTACAAGATTCAGGAACTGACTATCGTCGTCGGGCCGAAAGACTCGCCGCTGATGGATCCCGACCTGTTGAAAGGTGCCTCGAACGACGAACCGGTCTCGCTCACAGTGGTGGATGCGTCGCTGCGCGATATCGTCGAGACTTTCGCGGCAATGGGCCTGAAATTCGAAAACCGCAAAGCGCCGAGGCAGGGATCCGTCACCGTGTATGTCGTGGAAGTGCCGTCGCAGAAAGTGCTTCGGATGGTTCTCGCCGCGACGGGATACACGTCGACCGAGCACGACGGCGTCATTACGATCCAGCCGCTCCCCGCTCTCGATCGATTCGCCGCTTCAGCCACTCCGGCCACTCGACCGTGCTGGACGCCGGGATGCGAAGACATCGCGGATGCAAAGCTTCGAGGCACGCTCACGCCACAGAAGAGAGGCTCGAAGAGCATCGCGCTCTTCGAGTTCACCACCGATCGGTACACGATCTCGAAGGCCGGTACGAACCTCGGCAAGAATGCGCGCGTCGTCGATACTGCCGCCAGGAAAGTGACCGTCACGGATCTGAGGACCGATGCGCATGCGCCAATGACGTTCGTGATCGAGCAGATTCGGTCGAAGTAACCTTCGTCATCCTGAGCGCTTGTTACTATTACATTCACCGTTCCTTGCGTGGGCCGAAGCGGCTGAGCTGGGGACGTTAGACGACCGAATGAAGCCCACGCCGTCAACATGAGTTCCATCTGGCCATTGTTGGTTCTATTCGCTCAGTTGATCGAGAACGGACCCGTACTGTCGTACGAAACTGTACCTGGCGAGGTCCTTCCCTTCATCGATCATGAGAACCGCGCGATCTTCATCAAGAGAGTCGACCTCAACGGTGATCATCGCGACGACTACTTGCTGATTTTCCAGCAGGCCGCCGGTGAGAAGGACGAAATCCAAGGCAGTGACCGACCTCTTGTAATTCTTACCCGCGAAAAGAATGGGCAGCTGGCTGTCGCGGCACGTTCCGACAAGCTTGTCCTGTGTGAATCATGTGGAGGAGTCCGAGGCGACCCATTTGTTGACATCGACGTTGCGCCAAATAGCTTCACGGTCCGCCTCGCTGGCGGAAGCTCCTGGCTGTGGCGTGAACAATTCTCCTTTCGTTACGAACGCGGCTCACATCAGTGGTTCCTCTCCGAGGTCATCACACACCTGGCCCATGTGGGTGGAGACCCCAAAGAACACTCCGAGATCTATCGGCCCTCGGATTTCGGAAGAATTGAACTTTCCCACTTCAATCACGACGCGTGGCAGCAACTGTTCGCACGTAACACGATACCCTAACTCGGCGCTGCACCGCCTCCGACCCGCTCGCCGCAGCATTCCAAGCGCTATACTTCTCGGCGACGGGTCGGAGCCGGTGAGCGGCAAAAACGTTAAGCGTCCCTGGGTAACTACCTATGGAACACCGGCAATGACATTCGAACCACTCTCTCCGGAGGCTCGCCGCAGCACACTTCGGCAATTGCGATCACTAGTCATTGAACTGCTCACTACCCCCTTCGGCGATCAAATACACGCGGACTTTTCATCACACCGCCTCCCCTCCAAAGTGCGACGGCGAATTCAACACGCCACCCAGCCATGGCTCGACACCGTCCAAATGCAATTTGCCGCTGACCAATGTGACGACCCCATGGAGGCAGCGAGTGTCTTGTTGAAGAGCGTTCAGTCCTCCTACGACTTAAAAGGAGTCTCCTCGGATGCACGCTTCTATGTGCTCGCCGAAATTGTCGAATTCCTGGTGCGTTGTCGCACAGCGCAGCCTCAGGCATACGCCCTCGGCGCCGAGTTTCGCAGGATTCATGAGTCCGAAATCGCCGACCTGCTCGCAACTTCGCCCGAGGAGTACGCCTCCAAAAAGGCGGCAGGTCGCGCAGCGCTACTGGAGATCGCGAGACGCCGGGGCACCGAGAGGTTCCTGGACGCCTAACTAGCCGTTGCTCCGGCGGAAGTAGCGATAGAATCGCTCGGTGCGTCGTCGCGGTCTAATCGGAGTTGTCGTCGTGCTGGTCGCCGTCGCCACGCTGTTCGCCTTCCGCGGCCCCGTTCTCGTCAGCATTTCACCCGACCCGACGATGCTCCGCCCGCGCAATATTTGCGTTATGGATCCCTTTCGCGATCGTTCACCTGAAGGCGTAGCGGACAGTTTTCTTGAACAACTCAAAGCAGGTAAGGTCGCTGTTCTGGCGCCAACCGTTACTCGACCGTCTCAGAAACGACACACCATAGAAGCGGAAACAAAATGGCCAATTACGGCGTGGCGGATCGGCCGGCGCGAAGACTCCGATGCCGAGGTCGAGATCATGTATTGGGTCAAGCGCGGAAACGGGTACTCTCGAGACGGGTTAGAGGAAGAAGCCTACGTCACAGTTGACCGACGAAACGGCCGAGTAACTCGGTATGAGGCAATTTATTGATTAGGTTCGACGCCGCGGCCCAACTCACCGCTGCACCCACCGCTGTGCCGTTCACGGCGCGGCTTCTCAGCGCAGTGAACGTATGAACGTACCCCTGCGGAACACGCTCCGGGTTGTCGCGATACTGGCAGCAGCTGCCGGCGTTCTTGTTATCCGCGTTCCGCGTGCGTTCGGCTTTCGGCTGAGCAGCAGCGCTGGCTTCTTCATCTTCATCGGTGGCACCGTTCTGATGCTGTATGCCCTCATGGCTAGCGCCGTGCTGGGTTCCTGCCCTCACTGTGGGACGCCACTTCCACCGGACACAAACCCCTGCCCTCACTGCGGCAAGAGCCTCAACAACTGACATGCTAGTCCCCTGCGTTCGTCAAACGTAGCGTGCACCACCGGCTAACTCGCCGCTGCATCGGACACCCTGCCGTTCGCCGCCGTGGTCGGGTGTATCATCTTTGCCTGTCGCTCCGGCCATGTGATGCACGGCGCCGGTGAGAGGCAGGGACGTTAGGTGCTCGTATGAAGTGGAACTTCTTCAAGAGGGCTGACGCGAGAACGGAGCCCCCCGCGCTCGTGATCGACGCCGACGGCAACACTTTTGTCACGGAGCAACCCTCGTGGCAGGAGGTAGCGGAGGCACTCGACGCCATCCAGCCCCAGGCGAGCCCCCTCCTCGTTCGGGCCAATGGCCATCAAATACGCGCCGATGGAGGCCGAGTCAGGTTCACGATCATCTTTCGAGAATCGGCATCTGCCGACGACCTATTGGTGATTGGCAGAAAGCCTGGCAGCAAGCAACGCGGTCGCGTTGAGCTCGACGCCGACAAGGTCGTCACGACAAAGCTCGAATGGTGGTCGCAGGAAGATGGGCTCGAAGTGTTCAGGACCTTCTATGATCACGGGAACCTCGAGGATCGGTTCACTCTCCGCGACCCCAGGATTCCTTTCAGCCACGACGAGATCGCCGCTCTGGTCCGCGGCACCTAACTCGGCGCTGCACCGGACTCCGACCCGATGGTGACGATGAAGCGTATCTCGACTCCTCCCTGGGCGTCACCGTTCTCACGCTCGGTCGATGAGAACTTTCCGGCACTCGACAAACTTCTCGCCCGGCACGAGCAGATCATCGGGGTCGTTGATGTTGCCGTTCAACGCTACATCGATGTCATTTCGGCGACGGGCCGGTCGGGTTTCCCTCAACTCGATCGGCTCACCGGTGAGTTCTACATCAGAGAAGAGTCGTTCTGGATATGTGACGAGCCCTGGTTTCAGCGCGTTGGCAGAAGCCGCGGGTACCGATTCAGTGTTTTCGCCTGCTGCCTCGAGCATTCGGTGCGGCACGATCAAGCCGGAGCGGACTACCTTGGGCTTGAGGTTCATTTCCTCTGGCACCCCGAAGGCGGGCTCTTTGTCCATGAGGGAGACGTGGATTCAAGCAGCATATAGCGCTGGATTGATCAGCCGCACTTGGCGGCGTCTAACTCACGGCTGCAGCGGACTTCGGCCCGCTCGCCTGCTACACTATCCTGCGTGTCTCCTCGCGGCGGGTCGAAGCCGCTGAGCCGAGGAACGGTAAACGACATGAAAAACCTCGCTAGCCAACTGCTTGTTCTTGCGGTCGCGATAATGTTCGCGACTCCGGCCCGATCCCACGATCTCTCCGGAAAGTGGGATCTGAAGATTGAGGACAAAGGTCACCATGTCGTGACTTTGCTGGTCGTCGAATTCACAAGCCGACGTGCACGCTCCTGCATGAGCGGCGACTGGATGGGCGTGACTGTCCTGTCCGCCACGACAAAAGACAAAGACTTTTTTCCGGTGGATGCTCCACTCTCGTTCGAAGTCGCCAGGAACCAATTGACCATTGGTCGGAACGAGATCTGCGATGCATACCTCAGGCTAAGCGGCCCACTCTCGCAAGATTCAGTGAGGGGTGACTACTACAGCTTTGGCCTCGGCGGAAGTACTCCGCTCGGGTTCTTCACGCTCACTCGCCAAAGTCGAGGAAAGTGACATTCGGAGACAGTGGCTTGAATGACGCCTGGCTCACCACTGCAGCCGACGCCGTGCCGTTCGCTGCCGTGTTCACGGTATTATCAGGGCTTACGCTCCTGCCTCATGAAGCACGGCGTGGCTGAGTGGTAGGGCGTCAGTCAGGCGGCATACAGTATGGGATATCGGTGGCTTGCCAGAATGAGCTGTGCTCTCGTCTTGTCCCTCCTGCCGTGCATCGTGTATCCCGAATTTGTGATCCCACTCGACGTGTGGAACTCCGCAGGCGAACGCTATTCGCCTGCAAATCTACCTTTCATGCTCCGCGTCGAGTTCGCCGCATTCAGCGCATTGGTACTACCCCCAACGTCAATCGCCGGCCTTGTGGGGTATGAGACAGACTATGAGAAGGCAGCACTGTGGTCTTTGCGTAAGATTGGGAACCCCGATCACTTCGGATTCGAGCCAGTGTCACGGTCTGCGTTGCGGTTTCTCCTGGTTGCCGCACCGTTCTGGGCAGGGGTCGTCACTCTGTTCGACAGAATCAGGGTCCGTTTTCAGAAACGCCGGGCCCCAGCCGCCTAACTCGTCGCTACACCGAACGTTGGGCAGCAATCGCTGGGTCGCTGAGTGCTACAGTATCGCGTGCGGCCCAACGCCGGTGAGCCTGGTCCAATAGGCGCCCACATACGTTCCATGCCCGTACACTTGAAGCTGTATCTCGCGATGCTGGTCGTAGTGACCTTTGGTATGAACGGATGTTTTCGAGGAGAGGGCCCGAGCGAACGCCGCTCGCCTACTGGTCCCGAGGTATCAGTAAGTGGCGTAACGAAGAGCATGTCAGAAGCGGAAATCGAGCGGCGTTTTGGCCAGTCACAAATGGGCCACTATGTCAAAGAGGGCAAGTACCTCACGATCTTTAAATTTGCCGACGGTACCCGCTCGCTCCAGGGCGGAACGCTCGAATTCGACGGACGACAAATCGCGAGCGCCGATTCGTCCATCGATCTGGCATCGCTGGAACGCAGACTCGGGTATACCGCGCGAAAGATCGGACAAGAGAAGAACGTAACCTGGTATCGATTCGACAAACACAAGTTCGACGTAGGAATTGACAATCATGGCTCGGGGAAAGGTAAGGTCAGAGTGTTCGCCCTGACCGGCCAATGAGGCGCCCCGGGTCAGCAATCCTCATCGGGGCGCCGGCTGAGCGCCAATACCGTTGGCCGGACGGAAACACGACGTGAGTCTTCTTTTCCTGCTTTTCTTGTCGCACGCCGCAGGCCTTCGTTGCCGTGCGGTCTCGTTGCCGTCGATCACGCTGGTAGATGATCCCGATGAGTCCTGCGCAACTCTTACGGTTTCGGTTGAGTACCCGAAATGTGCCGGCACGACGCCCTGGATCAAGGACTTGAACCACTTGATGGCTCAACGTGCACGCACCCTCGCTGAATACAACGACGCCGTTGAAGATTCCAAAGAGGCCGATCGAAAACCACAAAAGGGCTGCGTTGAAAGCTCACGTGAAGTCTCCGGCGACTGTGACCTTCCTGTCGTCGTCGGTTCGGTAATCTCCGTAGACTGCCGACGAACGTGGGCCGATCACCGTCAGAGCGGTGCCTCCCCCGAGCCAGTGAACGTGCTTGTCGTAGGCAACGCAATCCGCCCAGTTACTTTGGATGATGTAATTGAGGAGAGCGAACGTAGTCGCTTTTGGAGTCTCGTGCGACAAGACCTGAACGAGCAACAGGTTGATTACGAGAGTCCGGAGGGCTCGGCCACTCTTGAAGACCGGCACCCTGCGTTCTATTTCAAAGAAACGCATTTAGTAATCGATTTTGCATTCGCATTCGGTCACCCGTACGTCACCGTCGAACTACCGTACGCCGCTCTCAGCAGAGTTCTGAAGCCCGAGTACCTGCCAAGAGCGGCGCCGTCCAACTCACGGCCGGAGCAGCCTTCGACCCGCTCGGTAGTAAACTCATCTTGCACGGTTGGCGCGTCGGGTCGAAGCCGCTGAGCCGAAGATAGGCCGACCGATTCATAGCCATGAGCGAGAAGGACATCCAACGCTGCTTTGACAAACATGCATCCTGGATTCCGGGGCTGCGAGGGGTCCGCAGCGGCGACGATCTGCTCTCGCGAGCAGCTCGCGCTCTGGAATGGGCTATTCGCGAGACGGATGCTCTGCCACGAGACTCATGGGTCTGGAACGGCTACGCAGAGAAGCGCGTCAATGAATATCGTGTCAACGATTTTCTTTCGCAGTACGCGTTCGCGAATGGCAAGAACGACCAGTACTGGTGGAGCAAGCTGGCTTTGGCGCTGAGTAACGGAGTGTTCATACCAGAACACTGGATTCAGCTCCATCGAAGTTCAGACGTCCGCCCGGAGTGGATCATCTACCATGCCTTATGGGGGGCGACGAGTTACCTGCCGCAGGACGTGCCGCTTCGCGCGGTCCTTCTCTCGACTCGCCTGTGGTTGGCTGCAACGCCAACGATGGAACGAATCGCGGCTCACGAGGACGGTTACATCGATGAGTTTGCCAGCGAGTTCTTCACTCGGGAATGGGCGGCGAAACTCTTGAGATGCTTGCTCGCGTGCGCGACAGCCTAACTTGGCGCTGCACCCGACTCCGACCCGCTAGCCACAGCCAGTCCAGGCGCTATACTTCTCCGCGTGCGGGTGGGAGCCGGTTCGCGCCCAGATCCGTTAGCCCCTACGCCGCGCTCTGAAGGCAATGGGTACGTTATTTCGCTATGTCGCTGACGACGCCGCGCGGCCGATCGAAAGGCCTGTAATGTGCAACATCTGCAAGCGCGACGATGTGCCTGTCTACCCGTATCAGGGCTACTGGCAAAAGCCTGAAGGCCCTGACGAAAACGTCTATCAACTGTGCGGTGCGTGTATCGAGCAAGCTTCGGTGAGATGGATCGAAGAGGATGGGTTTGGTGCGATCTTCGGAGCAACCCTCAGGCGCGTACAGATCGAGCGCTCGGATATTACGTGGGAAGAGGGGCAAGAGTTCGTCGATCGTGGCGGGTACAAGATCAGAAGGTACAGGCTCGTTCCGGAATGGACCGGTCGGTCCGCTGAGCTGATCCAGAAGCTCCGGCGCACGCCCCAGTCTCCGCTGACTCTTCAGGGCGCAGATTGGGTCGTCTGCTGTGGTGATCTCTGTGAATTCATCGGCTCTCCGAAGTCTTTCGATGAACTCATCCACGTTCAGGCGACGGCTAAATACTGGAATCACGGCCTTGGAAGCGCCGGAAGGAACTTTGCGAGTGACGGCCCTCCCGAGGAACTCGAAGAGGTATCAGTCTTTCGATGCGGTACTTGTAACACGCTGTTCTGGGTTGACCAGTACACTTAGCTTAAGAACGAATCGTGTCGCTTGCAGTTCAACGCCGGTGAGCTTAGGGTTCGGAAACGCATGCATTGCCTGAAGATCGCGATCACGCGATTCGTCGATGACCATGAGCCCGGCTTTGTCGAATGTACTTTCGTCGATGCCGCAGGAAAGAGTCATGTCGTCATCGAAAAAGTACCCATCGTTTCGGATGAAGACCTGACCAGTCAATCCACCTACCCTCGGGCCGGTGTAATTCGCTGTACCGTCGTGGCCAGGCTTAAGGGAGAGCGCGGCGAACCTCTCGTCAGGATCGACACCGGGGCGCCAGATGGCGTCGAGTCGCAGGAAGGCGAAACGGTGTTCGAAGTATCAGAAGCGTTGATCGAGTGAGTATCCGACGCCCAACCCGGCCGCTGCACCCGATGGAGTGCCGTTCGCTGCCACGCTCGGCGTATCATCTACTTGTTGTGTCGCTCCTGCCGTGTAAAGCACGGCGCCGTTGAGCGACAATGCCGTTGGGCGCCACGTTGTGAGAACATCCATCAAAGTCAGTCTGGTCGCTGCCGGATACGTCGTCGCTGCACTGATTGCGGAGATGGCGGTGTCAGCTCATGTCGCTCGGACGGTCGCCGACAGTCGTGGGTCGGACGGCATGTATGCTTTCGGCGATCTTCTTCTTTTCGTTCTGGTTTTCGGCGCGGCGGCGCTGGCTCCCACTGGCCTGGCCGTGTACTTCCTTCTTACCCGCAAGTCGCGCGGCCCTCAGCGCGGTGTCGTATCGCCCAACTAACGCTTGCAGCGGACAACCCGAGGTATGCTTATTGCGACCATGAGAGCCGACGAGATCGTTCACTCGGATCCGGAAATCATGAGCGGTGAACCGGTCTTCGTAGGAACACGCGTGCCTGTACGGAATCTGCTCGACTACCTCGAGGGTGGCGATACTCTGGAGGAGTTTCTCGACGACTTTCCTTCGGTCACGCGTGAACAAGCCATCGCGTTTCTCGAGGAAGCGGGCCGCGCACTTCTGGCGAGAATCGCTTGAGACGCATCCTCTTCGACGAGAACGTGCCGCGTCGGTGCGCCGCGATTTCACTGGCCGCGCAAATCATCGAAGCCATCCAGTCAGCTCAGCCCGGGATCGTCACAACCGTATCAGCAATCTAACCTTCCGCTGCAGCCGCAGCAACTTCGTTCGTGGCCGGGCTGTCGATCAGGTTTCACCTCTGTTAGGGAGCCTCAAGGTCGCAGTAGCACCTGACGCTGCCTTTTTCTTGTGCACGTGGCGACAGGCGCCTCGCCTGCCGGCTCGGTGGACAGGCGAGGCGCCTGTCCCTCCACGGTTCAACGCCTCTATGGATCTCATCTTGCATCGCACTCGTTAAAGCCCGCCTTAGCCCCGAGAAAGCCTTCATGTCCGAGCCATCGATTACAGCGAGGCATCGCCGCCTCAATGATCTAAACGTGCCTGCCCCAAATTCTGACCGCGTCAACCGTCAGTTGAACGAGCTCGCCTCGGAATTGCTGCAACGGCGCGACTCGATTCTCCATTCGTGGCGCGTCCTCAGCGAGGCTGCTCTGGGGCGCAACATTGGCTCCTCTCTCTCCGGCGCACAGTTCAACGATCACATCCCCGCCGTTCTGGACTGTCTGGCGCACACACTCCAGGCGCTCCCCGACGAGCACGATCGTGTGTCCGAGGAGGCTGGAGCTCAGATCGTGTGCGAACATGGTTTGCAGCGCTGGCAGCAGGGTTATCAGTTGCTCGAGGTCATCCGCGAATGGGGATACCTCCAGATCTGCGTCGCTGATGAGTTGGAACGTTACGCTGCGGCGCAGCCTTCGCTGGAGCCCCAAGTGATGCCGGCAGTCCGTCGTGAATGGATTCGATTGTGTGCTGACGGTGTCGCCGAAAGCGCGGCGCAGTACTGGCGCCTCCATCAGGCCGAATCGGCCGGGCATGTGAACGACCTCGAGCAGGCGCTCTCTGCCCTTCATAAGATCGAGAGCGCCCGCGCTGAAGCGTGGCGCACGGCAGCACATGACTTACGCGGCAGTGTCACGGCGGTGAAAGGAGCAACGAACCTGCTCGTCAGAGATGGTTCGGCCCTGCCCGACCCTGTGCGCGCTGAAGTCGGCGACATCCTCAGCAAGAGCGTTTCCCAGCTCCATGAGATGCTCAACGATCTACTGAGTCTTGCACGTCTCGAAGCCGGACATGAACAACGCGAGCTGTCTACCTTTGATGCCGCTACTGTGCTGCGCGACTTCTGCACCTCTGCACAAACCTTCACCAGTGACCGTGGACTGTTTCTGAAAATCGACGGCCCCGAATCACTGCGCGTCGAAGGCGACAAGACGAAGGTCCTTCGTATTCTCCAGAACCTGTTCCTCAATGCCGTCAAGTACACCCCGCGCGGCGGTGTTTCGGTCACATGGGGATCGGACAAAGGTCGTGACACGGATCGATGGACATTTTCAGTCCAGGACACCGGACCCGGAATCGACAAGAACAACGCCGCGCCGTTTGCACACGAACTTCATAACGCCACGGAGGCCGCAAATGACGCCAATGAGAGCATCGATCGGCGGCAGAGCATTGGTCCGGCCACGACACTTGCCTCTGCAACCGAGGTCGATGCACTGACCCAGCAACCGGGCGAGGGAGTCGGCCTGACGATCGTCAAACGACTCTGTGAACTGCTCGACGCCGGCCTGGAGCTGGCAACAGAGCCGGGGCAGGGCTCGACCTTTCGCGTGATCCTGCCGCGCAGTTACGGTAATCGCACTGTGTAACGCTGCGACCTCCTCGCCAGGCACGGCGTATCATCAATTGGGTGCGCGGTTACGCGGACTCGCGGACACGCAGTCCCGCCCGGCCTTCTCCGCTAATCGAGCAGTCAGTCACATCGATGACCGAAGACGACGACATTCAGGAAGCTCATCGGCGCTCGATTCGCCACCGCGACGAGGTATTGGCCAGCGAGAAGTGCGGGTGTTTCTACTGTCTCGAGAACTTCCCGCCATCGTCGATTTCGACGTGGGCGGACAGCGAGGCAACGGCCCTTTGCCCATTCTGCGGTATCGACGCCGTGATCGGGTCGGCTTCGGGATTCCCGGTGACGCGGGAGTTTCTCGAACGGATGCGAAAGTATTGGTTCTGATGTTGCGCCAACTCGCCGCTAGTCCGATGGCATGGCCTAACTCACCGCTGCAGCTG
>Ga0157378_10004011_pt1 | contig 13009 bp, 9 predicted proteins | sample M65metaG_FD_115309 | JGI IMG/M metagenome (GOLD analysis project Ga0157378, IMG submission 115309) | Miscanthus rhizosphere microbial communities from Kellogg Biological Station, Michigan, USA - M6-5 metaG | ecosystem: Host-associated > Plants > Roots > Rhizosphere > Soil | place: USA: Michigan...
AATGGGTTAAACTTGTTACAGGAAAACTATGTGCATTTTATATTCATCTTTGAAAAAATATAAGGCCAGAGAAAACTGCACACCAGATTTTGCAAGCGCCGGATGAGTAAAATGCAATTTGACCCAACAATTACAATGCAAAGTTGCACTGCATTGAAGTAAAGGATTTTGTAAATCCGTTCAATTATTTGACAACTTGGTTTAACAGACAATCCCATTTTAAAATAACAATACTGTGCACCAAAAGTCTTTATGATTTATTGCTGCACAGTATTAAAAGCACTTCTTTATTTCTGAACTTTGTTTAGCTTTCTTTGTTGCCTGATTTGATAAACAGCGCCAACAATAAACAGTACCAGGACTATGAGAAGTGTTTTAGCTATTAATGGATCTGCCGGGCCTTTTGCCCAGGGATGTCCGATAGGAATACGGGTAAAGGTTTCATTAATGGTTGGAAGCCATGAAAAGAAAAAACTTAAAGACAGGTAAAAATTCTCGAAAATACGAGACCTATTATTTCCTGGCCTTTTAGCATGAAGAAAATAAGCCGCCACTACCAGAATTACTATCAATATGGCAAAAGCATGACCTGGATTTAATCCCCCGCGTTTAGAGATGCCCAGAGATGTCAGTGAGGTGATGATTGTAAAGGAAAAATAAATTTTACCAGTCAGGTCACCTAAATTTATTTTGCCATATCGCACATAAGATATGATCGCAGCTATGATGGCAATGATGCCAATAACAGTATGAAAAATTCCCAAATTAGATAGTCCCATTTGTTTTAAGTTTAATTTTTAAAAATGATTTTTTCAAAACGTATTTTCAGTAAGGAAAGGCTATTATTTATAGCTTACGGCAATTCATTATTGAAGCACAAAAGTCTCTTAGAAAAAAGGCGAGCCCTATGTTAATTAGTCCATTTACTTGGTAATTTGGTTCAAAAAACACCCTCTGAAGCTTCAGATTCGGAGATGTAATGAAAGAATCAGTGGGGCTGATTTAGAAAGCTAATAGAGCCCTGGAAAGTGTATAAAGCAGTTACTGGACAGCCGATGCTATTCATGCAGCCGGCGATGTAGCAAACCTGATGGTAAAAGCATGTTTCTCCTGCTTAAAAAAACTGCAAGAGGCGAGCCTTTCGTTCCATCGTCACGATATTAATTTCCGTGAATTATTCCCCATAGAGTAAAATAGTTTTTAATTGAAAGAAATTAAAATATTTAAATGAAACAATTATGATAGCCGACTATAAAAAATTGGATTTATATGGAAAATCATTAATTCAAAAAATTGTATTAACGCCACCGTTTAAATTTGAGTTTCCTGTTGCTTACCAGGCCTTTTTTTTATATATGCTGTAAGGTGAGATTCAATACCAGATTGATGACGAGAAAATTGCCATTCCGGCCAACTATTCACTATTTCTGAATTGTATCAACTCAGGAAAACAAATACACAACACAAAATCCAAAAGCAACTGTGAGATTGTAGTTGTTACTTTTTATTCAGAAATATTAAAGAAAATCTACGAACGGGAATTGCCTTTATTGCTTCAGAAACCAAAGAACATAGTTTCGAATAAATCAAGCGAAAAAATAAATAATGACTTTTTAATTCAAAAGTACATTGAAGGGTTATTGTTTTATTTTGAAAACATATCCTTAGTCAATGAAGATATTCTAATCCTGAAATATAAGGAAATTATACTTTTACTTTCCCAAACACAAAATGCCGAAACAATACAGGTAATATTATCGCAACTTTTTTCGCCATCGAAATATACATTTAAACAAATAATAGAGGCACATTTGTTTTCTCAATTAAGCATTGAAGAGCTGGCACACCAGAATAATTTAAGTGTATCTTCATTCAAACGGGAGTTTGCAAAATTATACAACGATACTCCTGCCAATTATATCAAAACCAAAAAGCTGGAAAAAGCCGCTGAACTGCTGTTGGTTTCCGATAAACGCATCAGCGACATTGCCTTTGAATGTGGATTTAATGATTTGGCCAATTTTACAAAAAGTTTTCACGATAAATACAGCGTGACGCCTACAAGTTACCGTATGACCAGAAATGACAAATAATTAAGCGCAGCAATAATAATTTCTGACAATTTATGAGTAAGGTTGCGTATCTAAAAAATTACACCTAATCTCCATACTTCTGCCTTCTTCTCATGACGCACTTATGCAATACCGTCCGCCTCCCCGTCCCCACCCTTCATTTCCTTCTCCCCCACTCCGCACAACAAAGACCTTCTATTTGACCAGGAAGAAGACAGTCAACAGGCCAGGGCTGTAGCGTGTTCAGGTAAAAGGATAGACCGCCCCAGCAGACCTGCTTTCAACAGTAACCGGCCATCAGGGTTTCTTTCCAATTTTCAGCACCTGGCTTTCGAGCTGTATGGCGGTCGTCCTGCCTTTGATGAGCTGGGGAACAATAATGACTTCTTTGATGGCTTTTTTGAATTTGGCGGGACTGGTGCCGGCCATCTTCATGGCGCCTTGCCTGGTAAGGAGCTGATCCTGTTGCATGGCTTCTTTAATGATCTCCCGGATCTTATCACAGAAATGTTCCGGCGTGATATTAAGCGACAGGATGCTGCCGGGTGGTAATTCGCTTAACTGGTTTTTGTTGTAGCCGTACATGGGTTTTTGGTCATAGGTCGATGGCATTTTTATCCTGGGGTTAGTCAAACTTTTGTTTCTTTCCCGTTATGAATTTAAGTGCATCGTTGGCATAATTGAAATCATCGCAGCATTTCCGGGCCATCTGTGGCAATCCCTTTTCAAGGTGTCGGCGGAATAGATAGTTGTGCTTCGTCATTTTGATGCCCGGCGGTATGGTAAAAGGCTTGCCGCCTTTTTTCTTTGCAGGACTGTTGGCCTTTTTCAGCATGGCCCGTTCAAAGGATCGTTTGTCGTCCAGCATTTCCTGGTGACGCGACAAATCGATATTGCGTTTCTGAAGTTGTTCGTTGAAAGCAATCAGGACTTTTTTTGAATACTAGTGATGGTGACCGTGGCGGTACCAGTTGGAAAAGGCAAACTCCCTTCTTAAAAAACTACCCGCGTTGCAGGGTACGGTTTTGATGAACTTCCGGATATCTTCGTCAGCCGTCCATCAAAGCGGATGATTACTCATAGGCTCTCAACTCAAAGGTGAGTTTTAAAATGCAATCCCAACACTGAGGCTTGTTCTGATGCCATACAATGGCCCTGATATTTTGCCATGCACTCCCTGGTCTGTAACGCTGGCCGAAAGATATTTTGAATTAGTAAGTGTATACAGATCTTCTATTTTTGATTTGAGTCTTGCTTGTTCGTCAGAAGAAAGCGCAGATAAATCTTTGTTACTTACAACAGTCCCAGATATTCTGCCGTAATGGCCTCCTAAAAAGCAGTAATCTACAATGACTCTTCTTTTAATAAGAAATTGCCATCCAACTGCAAATCCGCCGGCAAATCCTTTTACATTTCCTATCAATGGCACATCATACACCACGCCGGCATTATTGATAAATTTATATTCCGTGTTGTCAATATCCATTTCAAGGTAACGGCCATATATGCCGACGTATGCGCCCCGGCCAGGTTTCCTTTTACTAAAATAAAGCCGGAGATCAGCAGTTAATGCATTATTCGCCGTCTGAAAATTGAGGTATTTGAAATCAATCGCATTCCTTTTATCTAAGTATTTGCCAAGAACATTATTCGTAATGTCTGTGTAAGGCTGATATCGGTAACTCGCCTGGAAAGAGATTTTGCGGGAGAGCATACGTTCATAAGTAAACGAATAGTTTTTAAGTAAAAGGGAATATAAATTAATTTTAAAACGGTTGTTTCTTTTAAAAGTCTCTGGCATATTTTTTTTGGCCTTTTTGGTACGTGTCACCGAAAGAGTGTCGGGCAACTTTTTTATATCTTGTTGCTGGCCGTAGCATATACAACTTGTTATCAGCAAAATGTTTAACAGCAAAATATTTTTCAAGGTGGTTGTCATTTTCTCGTAAAGTAAAGTGTTGAGTACTGGAGATACTCATCAGCCTGAATAATAAACAACAGCGTAAGTTTTTCTTTTGATAATTCCGTAATGGCGGCTTTAATAGGGTCGTGCTCAAATAATGAACAGCCGAACAATTTTATTTCGGTCCCGTTGCTGAGAACTATAAAGCTGCCGGTGCAATCGTCTGAGGGATCGTTATCACCGATAGTAAATGTCTCGTCTGCAGAAACATGAACTATCACATTGGATCCATTAACAACGCTCGCTAATACAGGGATTTTACGGTAGGGCGTTGCGAGATCTGTTGAATTACCTGTCAACCGCCAGTTACCGAGCAATAATGGATCAATATTTTTTTTAGGTATTAAGTGGAGCACCCGGTAATTGGCCCAAACTAAGTTTCCATTTCTGTCGTGCATCGTAATCATCTTCCGGAAAGGAATTGCATGAGGTCCGCGGTCTGGCGGCCAAAAAGTATTACATCCAGGTGATGCATTTGTGCCGTTAGACTGGTATATCCAAATGCCGCTGCCGTCTTGTGCATTTAATGCAATGCCAATATGAAAGACCTCTCCATCATCATGCGCAAAATAGATTACATCTCCAGCGGAAATCTGATCAAAATTGTATGGTTCAATCTCGTACCGGTAAGCAAAATTTGAAAGAACCGGCGATGTTTTCATTGCCTGATTAAGTATCTCTTCGGTTGCCAAGGTATTGGCGGCATATTTCTCCGGAAAGGTCAATCCCGCATTATTAAACATAATGGTCGCCATTGCCGAGCAGTCGACACCATATAACAATGTATTGCAATTTCCGGCACGTTTACGTTTTGATAAGCTGGTGTCGCTGTTCCAAACATATGCGTAACCAATTTGGGATGGTTGCTGAAATTTTACCGGCTTGTCTTTTATTATTTGGGTAACCTCGCCTTCATCTTTGGCGGTAAAAGGCTTGACCGGGTTGTAAGACATTCTATAAGCAGACGATAATAAATCGGAAACAAAAGCATAGTAGGCGTCATCGGCGCCACCCGCTATACCTGTTGCAGAGTCTACCCTGGCGCCCCATTTGGGTAACGCGGCGGGGTTTGTGCGCTTTAAAAACGCTTCAATTGTTTCACCGTTTGGCAACAGTATTTCGGACGCAGCAAAAGATCTAGAAGGGAGCGAAGCAATTAATGAATCTTCCTCAACGCTTAATCCTTCCGGGTTTGCATGTTCCTGTTTAAAAGAATAGGTTGGATCAGATTTTCGGCAGGATGAAACGAAAATTAGCAGTAGGAAAATAAATATTACTTGCTTCATATTTTTAAAGCTTGAGCGTGTATTAATAAAAGAAACGAAAGTTAGGATGTAAAGTTTGTTCTCTTTTTGGGCGAATTGAATGTATAAAAAAAATAGTTGGATGTATTATCACAGTAAATAAAATATATGCTGTGATATATGTCATCTATGATCGTTTGCAGGCGGAAGGCGTATAAGATGCAAATATTTTTCCGGTGCCGACCGGCATGAGATATGTCAGACTTTATTTTTGAAAAAGCAACCTGAAAAATGCGGCACACAATTTTTGGGCGCCGCATTCTTTTTAACTGCCTTGGTTGCTAATTAGCATTGCCAGAAGTTTTTGCGCCGCCACTTGATTTGCGCGCTGACTCAGGGGTTGGCCTGGGTGGTAAAGATTTTACGTTCGTACCTGAAACACTGCGGGCAGGCGGCGAAGTCTGCTGTCCGGTAGACTTCCTGGCACTTTCAGTCTGAACGGTGACATTGCCGGCGGGTTTGGATTTTGAGTCAACTTTTTTTTGCGCATTGACCCGGTCGGTGGACAATAAAGCGATCGTACAGGCGATAATAAAAATGGGCGTTTTTTTCATAACAGATGAATTGATGATTAAGAAATGAAAGGATTGTTGCCAGTGTGAAGAGGAAGCGTGTACCTAAAAGTATTACGTCCAGCAGGTGATAGCAATACCAACTAGTTTGTATTTTTTTATCCTTATTGGCTGGACAATTTTACATTTTGGGGCTATTATGGCGGAAGGGAAAACACGCTATTTAGAAGGGCCAATAAACGGTTGCTGCTGACTACTGGTAGCTTACTGTAACAGGAATCCCAGGTAAAAGCGGGAATGGACTACAGGCGTAATAAAGTCGGCAACTATAGTTTGCCCATTAAAGCCATAACTGAATAACTGCGGCGTGATAATATTGACACCCGTAAGTTGCCGGGGTACCGGCGTGGTAGCGGGATCTCCTACAGTATTATATTGGAGGATTTTAATGCTGTTCAGGTTTATTTGCTGCCCGGTCTTTTTTGTGACCATGTCCGCTGCATCGGCCAGTTCGGTAGCGGTAAAGAAGAGACGAAGCCCTATCCCACCAGCAGTTTTTTTTGCGGTTGCAAGACTAAAACTGCGGGGCAACAAAATAAATTCTTTGTCAGCACCCCGCTCCCTTACAGACAATTCAAGGCTGCTTTTTACCAGGCAGCTCTGGTAACAAAAATCACCCAGTTGTTCCGCACTCTTTATTTCTATTCCGGCAAAACAATTATTATTGGTGCATTCCTGGTACAATTCCCATTTGCCTTTACATTCCAGTGGAGCGCAAACCGTTTCATCATAAATACCAGTATCTGCCCGAACAGAAAAATAATGTTCATACAGATACCAGTCATTCATATTGAAAGCACCAAAACCGGTTCCCATAAATATTTTTCCATCCACGTTTGCACTGATAGCCCTTGTGCTGCCGGACTTAAATGCCGGATAGTCGGCTGCTCCAGACCAGGTATTGGTTAGCCTGTTATACATAAAAAAATCCCTGTAGCGTGCCTGTCCTCCATCGGTTCCTCCATTACCCGCTATAAAAAGAGCAGAATCAATAAAACAACCACTAAGAAAATAACGGCCTTTGCCAGGGAGGTCAGGTTTTCTTTCCCACCTGTCTTCTGCAACAATGTATTCAAAACAAAACCGCTGGTCTGCACCATTATTGCCTGCCACTACAAAACCATTTTTTCCTCCACTGATACCGACCGCAGCATGCAAAGGACCACCGCTGAAATCCGCTACCCGTTTCCAGGTGTCCCCTACCGGATCGTATTGGTAAAAATCTTTTTCATTCTGTCCTGAAAAGCCCGTACCTGCATATACTTTATTGCCAACAACAAATGAGACTGCATCAATCCTGCCAGTACCGGGAAAATCATTTTTTGTTGCCCAGGTATTGGAATCCGCATTATACTGGTAAACCTTTTTATCAAATTTGCCGGAAGAGGTTCCCAATTCTGAACCCAGGGCAACATATCCTTTACCAAGAACAGCAAAGGCAATACTGGAAAAACAATTAGCAGGCACTTCAGCAAGACAGGTCCATGCGCCTGTCAGTGTATTATAGCCCCAGAAATCCCTGATTATTTTATCACTGAGTTCACCCGATCCCATATAAACAACCTGGCCGATTGAAAAAGCAAAGGCTCCGGCCCTTCTCCCGAAAGGGACCACGCCTTTTGCACTCCATTTATTCTTAACAGGCGGCTCAGGAAGTACCGGTAAAGACGCGCCCGAAAACACGGGCAAATGTTTGGATCGCGGGGTAGCCGGAATATCATCGCCCGGCTTGTTCTCCATTTTAAGGGCAGCCGGTCCGCTTTTGTCTTCCGGGCCAAGTAAGCTATCAGTTTCAAACTGCTGCAGCAGAAATTTGAAATTATTTGAACGCAACCTGGTCACTAGTAATTGCGCAACTGTTGTTGCATCTGCCTTACGGCGGAACCCCAGCAAACCGGGTAATCCAGGCACAACAGGCTGGTGGATGAATACAGTGCCGCTGATCATGATATCAAATCCATATCGTTGATTGCCTGCAGCAAATACTTGATAAGAAACCGTATCGTGGCCTGCCGTCAAATCAATATCTTTAATTTGATTATTTTTTATAGCCAGGTTGCAGGATATTGAACCGGACAGCAGGAGCACAAACAGGACAGCGCGGATAATCTTGATCATTATTCCAGGAAAGTTAAGGGAAATGTAACTGTGTTTTGTGCTGCTTACAATACAAAGAAGTTGGTATTTGTATTCCTGCTGCCCGCCATTAAATTTACTAACTAATATCCTTTTCATGCGGATAGCGGGCGCCATACTATTTATATTTATTTCTCTTCAGGCCAGTTCGGCTGGTACTGATTTGACCGTGCAGATCGACGACCTGAACAGCTGCAATATCAGTGGCCGGTTGAGCAGCTACGTATGCGGCCAGCAGTCACCCGATGTGTCACTTGCCTTTTTATATTATTGTGCCGGTAAATTCTTGCCCGTCCCTGCAACTAATAATGAATACATCAATGATGGGCTGGTCAATGCTGAAAAGTGGTATGCCCTGCCATTGCAAAATAGTACAAATATTAACAAAACGGTTGTCCTTGAATTTATCGCGTCCGGGATGAACAAGATTTCTTGTTATGCTATCAATGATATGCAACAAATTAACACTGTTAATGCGTCTGAAAAGACGGTAAGCCCATCTTCCCGGACGCTATTTAGCCGCCCCATTATTTTTAATATACTCGTTGGCGCTGATGAAAGGAACCTGATACTGATACATACTATTAACAAAGGCCAGTTGCTGTACATTCCGGTTACCCTGTACGCTATAGGGCCCTTCGGTAAATATGAAACAAATAAAAATAATTTCTTTGGGATATTTGAGGGAATATTCTTGTTTATCATCCTTTTTAATTTTCTGCTGTATATATCAACATTTGATCGCATCTACCTCTTTTACCTGCTGTATGCCTTCTTTATAGGATTGTTTGCGCTCTGCGATGCGGGGGCAGCTCCATTAAATTTTAAGCCGGTCAGCCTTTTTTCCGGGCAGACCTATCTTTTTACCGGATTCGCAGCCTGGCTTTTTTTAATGCTTCTCTTTTTGGATCTCTCAAAAAGCAATTTTATTTTTTATAGGTTGCTGCGAATCCTTGCAGGGATAGACCTGGCGCTGGCGATGATTCCATTCGTACTAAAATTAGCCGGGGTGGATGAAACCACACTCATACAAACCATTTACCAGTCTGCATTAAATATTCTCTTTGCGGCCAACTTGTTATTCATCATCATTACCAATATTTCAAGACTGTCCTACAAAAATAAGCTGGCTATATTTTATGGCATAGCTAATATCCCGGTTATCCTGGGCACTTTACTTTATTATACCAATTATTATCATTTTACAAATGTTCAATTTGGATGGTTAAACCCGATAGCCCTTGGACTTAGTATTGAAACTTTTGCTTTATCATTTGGGTTTGCGTACCGGTACAATTTGATAGGCACTGAAAAAAGGCAATTGTTGTTACACATCAATAAACAACAGAAAGAAATTTCACAACAGATGATCGATGCACAGGAAGCAGAACAAAAGCGCATTGCATGCGATCTTCATGACGAACTGGGTGGTAACCTCGCCGCCATCAAAATGAAATTACAAAGCTTTGAGTTGCCCAGGCAGCAATCTGGTTTGTTACAGGAACTAATCGATAAAGCCTCCGCCAATGCAAGAAATATTGCACATAATTTAATGCCTCCCGAGTTTGAACATGTCAGGTTGAACACCTTGTTAATTAATTATTACCAGCAATTGTCCAACGACAACACCTGCAAGTTCACCTTTTATAGTTCGGGCAATGATCATCATTTTAATAAACAGGAAGAACTTATGATTTACCGCATCCTGCTGGAATTGTCCAATAATATACTGAAACATGCTTCTGCAACGGAAGCGACTGTACAGTTGATTTACTATGAAAATAAACTTGAAATAGTTGTGGAAGACAATGGCAGAGGATTCTCTGCTGACAAGGTAAAAGGTATTGGCCTGCGGAATATTAGTTCAAGGATCAAGTACCTGGCAGGCGAAATAAATATTGACTCCGGTAAATCAGGAACGACCATTATGATACAAATCCCCTACCTGTAAAATGGACAAAGCAATCAGAATAGTCATTGCCGATGACCATCTGTTGTTTATAGATGGCCTGGTATCGTTATTGAAAACAGAAACAACTATCAGTATTGCTGATATCGCCAACGACGGAAAAGAATTACTGGCGATTACAGAAAAAGCGCAACCTGATATGGTACTGTTGGATATTAATATGCCTGGTATGAACGGCCTGGAAGTGTTGCGCTACCTGAGGCAGTCCTGGCCCCTCATCCGGGTTATCATGTTGTCCACTTATAATGAAGAACACCTCATCGAAAAAGCCAGGCAAAATGGCGCCAATGGGTATCTCCTGAAAAATTGTAACAAGACCGAATTGCTGGAAGCCATTAGGATGGTACACAACGGACAATCCTGTTTTCCTTACCAGAATCCCGACAACAGGCCCTTTAATGACCACGATATTTTTTTAAGACAATTCAACCTATCTAAAAGAGAAAATGAAATTATAGCACTTATTAAGCAAGGTAATACCAACCAGGAGATGGCTGTTAAACTGCACCTCAGCATTTATACCATTGAGACACACCGGAAGAATATTATGCAAAAGCTGCAGCTGAAATCGCCTGCGGCACTCATGAAATTCATCATTGAAAACATGCTTTAGTGGAAGGCGAGCTTATGCATTTGAGGGCATTGTTCAGGCCTTCCCTACTAACCGCCGTAAGGTTTTACGAACGGCTGCCGGTGTTCATAAAAAATACAAACTAGTTGGTATTGGTTGCACCTGGCTCAAAAACTATTTTTAATTAAATACGCCCGGTAATCTTTTCAACGGACGCGCTAATGCGCCGGTGAAAGTAAGGTTAACATGCCATGCGGTTTGCATTACTAAAAAAGATACCCCTGAAAAATCAATTCGTTGCCACCTCACCATCAATAAACAACCATCGCCTGAATGGCTATTAAAAACAAATCCTATATCAACAGAAAGTAAATCTTCCATCAATATTTTCTTGACCCCTCAAACCAGTAGCGTGAATAATTCAGTTTATACCAATGGCATCTGCAACTTCGTTGTTCTTTTTCTGCTTTTCAGTTTTTTAATTTCGTATCATAAAACCCATGAAACAGTCAGTATCCAGCCGGCGTCCGATACGGCACAAACGCTTTCTTACAAAATAAGCAAGTACGGATTTGCTGAAATATTTTCTTCCTGGTAAAAACCCTAATATGCATATTACATTCCCAAAATCATTTTGTCGTGTCTTATTACTGTTTGCGTGGTGTACGCCACTGTATGTAAGTGCACAAAAGTTAGCTGATGTAAAATGGAGTGAATGGGTGCCTATCAGCGATCATAATGAGAACAAAGTACTGTTCTCATTTGCTTACGCCAAATTTGGCGCGCCCAATGAAGTAGATCAGAAACGCCTTGGCTTAAAATGGTATTTCAGGATCAAGAATGATTACAAGGAGGATATTTCAGGCCGTTTTTGTTATGAATACCAGGCTGTTGACGGCTCCGAGCATATTAGCAGCTACCCGCTTCATTGTATGCCAGGGAAAAGTATTGTGTCGAACGAGTTGTTGTTTGTAACCAACGTGGAGAAACTATTGAACATCTATTTTGTCACTTTCAGTCCCTGTGCATCCGGTGGCCAGCTACTCTCATTTACGCCACGGGATACGATTGTCTTCCGCCTGAAAGAAGCGATGATCGCACAGCAGGTAGCGCGTGTACAACATACCGGCGCCGCTACTGCAAACGCTTCCGTAAATGCTGTTGCGCGTACTGCAGATTTTTCTGATGGCAAAGTGATTTACCACGGTGAAAATGAAAAGATCATTAGGCAACTGCTTTCCCAAGTAAAAGGATGGCGTACCAATTCGGGATTAACGGTCCAGGATGGCATTCCCCCACAAGTGCCGGTTGACAATCCCTGTCAGCGTGACCAGTATGTATACAGTGCGGTGTTGTTTGCATGGGCTGCTGAAAGTTATTACCGGATTGGTGAAAACCAAAAATCAGCAGCTGCTGCGGACAAAGTAGGAGAACTCATTCAAACTGTCCAGTCACTCTGCGGAGGTGGCCCAGCGTATATAAGTGGTTCCTGTACTACTATGAGACTATATCCTTGTGGAGAAGCAGGTGATAGGAATGCTCCTATTGCTGCAGGAACTTCAACCGGTGCTAGTCAGCATCTTACCGGTCAGCGCCAACAAGCCGTTACTGCGAACTACAATAATAGCGCGAACAAGGAAAAGGACCTCCTCTATAATTTGCTGCCGGTCGCCGCAGCCATGGGTTCCGACCCTAAGACAAACACGATGACGGATGCATTATCGGGTTTTATGAACAAGTTCGATCAATATGTTGCAGACAATGACGAACTGGATACCGGGGTTAAATTATTCCTGCGGCTGAGCAATTTGAACACCATGAATCAACTGCGCGAGCTAAGTGGTGACAATGCGAAATACAAGAATTTTGTACAGCAGATAGCGCCCGGCTATGTAAGCACTCCAACAGGTGGCATTAATGATCTAGCTGCGGTTCTCAATAGACCGATGAGCCAGATGTCTACTACTGAAATCCAGCAACAAATCGAATCCTTGTGGAATACAATCGGTTCGCTGATAGAATCTGGTCTTGATGAGAATGGGCTGACCGCCCGCCGCGAATCAAAGTTGGCAGATAGATATGATGATATACGTCGGCAGGATAAACAACTGAAAGCTACCTATGGGTACGACACGGAAGATTTCAAATACGCCATACGAAATTTCGATGATGCATTGCTCGATAAAATCCTGGATAAAAATTTCCCCTTCGACCTGCCGATCGTTTACACCGAACGAACAGAATGTAGCGAACAGGCAACGAATTTTGTCTATGAAAGATTAAATTTGAAATATGCACCAAAGCCCATTCATTATGCGGCAAAGTACGGCAATGCTTACGCTGTAAAAAAGTTGATGACCAAAGGCGCTGATCCTAATGAACGGGCTGGTTTTCACAGTATGTATGGCCTTGCCCAGTCAGG
>Ga0157378_10004013_pt1 | contig 13003 bp, 11 predicted proteins | sample M65metaG_FD_115309 | JGI IMG/M metagenome (GOLD analysis project Ga0157378, IMG submission 115309) | Miscanthus rhizosphere microbial communities from Kellogg Biological Station, Michigan, USA - M6-5 metaG | ecosystem: Host-associated > Plants > Roots > Rhizosphere > Soil | place: USA: Michigan...
AATTTAGCGGAGTGGTCTAGATCCCGAGCGGCGTGACACCATACGCCCGCGCCAAGTCATTGATCCCTGTTCTTAGAACGCCCCAAAGCTTGGCTGCTTGTGCTCCATAGTTTCCCCTTGTAACTGCTTGATTGATTCTGCGCCCGTCGTCGACCACCCGCTGGACCTCACTCTTTGTCTCCATCCACTTGTCTGTGGCGTCGAACTTGCGTCGGAGCCGGTTTGTGGAGCGGTTCAGGTCGCCTAGGGCATCGTCCAACTCGTCCTTTTTTGTGGTAGCCGTGGCCTTCTGTGATTCGGTCGCCTGTCCACGTGTTCCGCGCCGCGTCTGCGCCTGTGGTGTCGCGGCTGCAGTGTGGGCGCTCTCTCCGCGGCGTTCCAGGTAGTTCCGAAACTCATCTGCGCCGTTTTCAACCTTTACGATCAGGTTGGCAACCTGCGCCTTCGGCATTACTTGAGAGGAAACCGTGCTCACAGTGAGTCCAGCCAGCACGATAGCGGGCAACACGGATCTGTTGAAAAAGATACTCAATAACATGGACTTGTCTCCTTTGGGGACCAGATCCTTCAGCGGGAAGACGTTCAATTTTCCAGATTCCCCTCGAAGGTCATAATTATTGTCTTTTCGTCCCAACGAATGATGATTCACTCCGCCATCTGACTCAAAATGTTGATGCTGGCCCCCCCCCGGTATTCGTGGGCGGGTGAGCGCTTGAACTCGTGGCGGCAGGGAGCCGTCGAGAGCCACTAAAACTGGCCTCTGTGAAAACCGACTCCTGGGTTCGTCTTAGGCTCGCAGCAGCCCATGCTCCAACCTCTCGATTCTGTTGCGAATCTTCATTCTGGAGTCCCTCGTCCTGCAGGATTCGAGTTCCGCGGACCAATCCGATAAGGCGGGGCACAGCCCCTCCAGATCGGGATTACCCGCGAGGATCTCCGCCTCGATAGCCGCGATCTCCCGCCGGCAACGATCCATTCAAGCCGGCGCCCCTGCGCGCTCAAGCGCTACTTCTGCGAAGGCCCGCCCGTCGCCGTCGAGCACAGCGTGTTTGCCGAATCGATCTTCATCAAGCGTGCATGCCGCCGAGGATCCAAAGATCTCCAAGTACCGAGATAGGCGTTTACCAAAGTTCGGGGATCTCGTCTTCATCGGTGAGCCCCTCGGCAGCATCTTGCGCAGCTAACAGCCGGGCAAGCTCAATATCCTCAAAGCCGATCAGGCCGAGATTGAAATCCTCCGGCTGTAAACGCTGCGAGTTCTGCGGCGAGTAGGGTCTCGTCCCAGCCTGCGTTCAGCGCGAGCTGTTTGTCCGCGAGCAAGCCTCACGGGTTGATGCCGCCATGTGAAGGCCCTCGAAGGAAGCTTGAAGGAAAGAAGGAAGACCAGTTCGCGGACAGAAAAACCGAATGAAGCCGGTTCACGTCACCTCTCATTTTGCTCCTATACCAAATATCCACGCCTATTTGTGCCCCCCCCCCGGGATTGCCGGTTGGTATAGCATCGTCCCTATGAGGACTTTACTTATTTGCAGTCTAGTCGCTGCTTCTGTGGCCACCGCCGCGGAAGTGCGCCTCTCGAATGACTTCAGTGGCGGTGGCTATACCAGCGTTTACACTCTGGCAACCGGTATCGCCTACACGGACGCCGTACTTACCGAATGCTCTATCGCCCGCGGCCGGCAAAATGAGCCTTCCGTCGCGATGAACCCGCGAAATCCGCTGGTTCTGGTGGGCAGTTCCAACGATTACTGCGGCACCTACGCCGGTTCGCCCGCCGGAACATTCGTTCCCGCCGGACCCATCTGGCTCGGCTATTACCGCTCAGAAAACGGCGGGACATCGTTCGTAAGCTCCCTGGTTCCCGGTTATCCCGGCGACACCTCACCCTACGCGCAATTAGCCGCGATTCGGACCGCGTCCTCCGGCGACCCCGTCGTCACCTGGGACAATCACGGACGGCTTTTTATGGGCTCGGAAAGCAGCGAGGATCCTTCCGGCTCAAAGAAAGGCTGGGGCGACGAGTGGGTTGCCAGCTTCGACAATCCAGCCGGAGAATCAGGCGATACCATCAACGACGGCAAACGCTTTCGCGGCTCGGTGATGGTGGCCAAAGGATCTTCGGCTCCCGGCACAGGAGGGAAGTTTAACGATAAGACTTCTATCCAGGCCGACCGCACCGGCGGTGCATGCGACGGCTATGTCTATTTCGCGTGGTCGCGATTCACGGGTGTGGGCACATCGAATATCTATTTCACGCGCTCTACTGACCACGGCCAGACCTTCTCCTCACCCGCGCTTTTGACTTCTAACGTGGGCAACGTGCAGGATCCGGAGATCACCGTCACTGGTAACGGACATGTCTACGTGAGCTTCGATCAGGGCGCCACCAACTCCGGCCAGCCCACCGGCGTCGGCCTGGCGAAGTCGGTGAATTGCGGCAAAACCTTCGCGAAACCCGTACTCGTGACCAGCTACATAGACGCCGGAGCCGTGGACGTCGCTACGCCGGTCCCTGTGCCCGCGCCTTCCGCGCCGGACGATCCTCTCAGTCCCGAGGACGTTTCAGCCGCGGGATCGTCCGCGCGTGATTGCGGCGATTTCGATTCCGCCTGCCAATCCGGCTTTACTTTCTTCCGCCGCGACAGCAGTACGCGTTCAGCCGCGGACCAGAAGGACACGCTGCATGAGTTCGTCTATCTCACCTTTGACGCGGCGAAACCCGGCACCCAAGTGGACACCGGCACCACCTATGGCTCCATCAGCTCCGGCAAGGGCGCGCAGTCCGCGGTGTATTTTATCCGCTACGATGGCGCGGCGGGAACCGCCACCGCGCCGCAGTTGATCGACAATCAAAACAAGGGCCACCAGTTTTTCTCAGCCATATCCTCGGATGGCGGCGTCCTGCACGCACTGTGGTGGGATAGCCGCAACGATACGTCCTATTCGCCGGCCCGCCCCATCGGTAACGATGCGTCCGGGAACGTGATTGCCGCGCTGGATGTCTACGCGACCACGTCGTCCGACCGCGGTTCTACATGGACCACCCCGGTCCGCATTACCGCCGCCAGCACCAACCCGAACTTTGAACAGTTCTCCAATCGCGAGGTGCCCTTCGCGGGCGATTATCTATGGGTGACGTCGGTTGGAAGCAGCGCCTTCGGCGCCTGGACCGATTGGCGCAATACCGTGAGTGGGACCGATCCACGCGAATCGACTGGGTCAGTGGAAGGTGCCGATGTAAAACAATGCCGGACCTTCATTAGCGGCGCTTGGACCGGTGACCAGTGTCCCCACGAGGGCGGCATCGACCAGGATATCTACGGGAGTGTGACGCCTTAGTTAAAAAGGCTGATCGCGGGGTCCGGCGCATGCGTCCAAAGCTTGCGCCGGACACTGTTAGCAGGTTAGTGCAGCAGGTGACGTGTTTCACTTGTCTTTGTTCAAGGGCGAAACTTTCCTACGCAGTTGCTCTCGATATTTCCTGGGCCCGTACCATGGCTAACGCTTTTTTTCGCAACTCAGAAACGCGGGACAGCTCGGCATTCGCATTCTCCATTTGAGAATAATCATCGTGCTACTCCAGAAGCCGCCGAAGTGTGATGCGGCAGGCGTCATACTGGAGAAATGCACCGGACTCATCACGCCATAGCATAATAACCGAAGAGGACGACTTACGCAGCGATGATCGTCGATATCCACCCGCACGTCATAAGTACGGACAACGTTCGGTATCCAAACTCTCCTTTGGGCGGTCACAAATCCGACTGGTCTCGAGAGAGGCCGGTTGGCGTTGATCAGATGGTTGTGGCGATGGATGAGGCGGGAATCGCAAAAGCGGCCCTGGTACAAGCCTCAACCTGCTATGGCCACGACAATTCTTACGTCGCCGATGCCGTCGCCGCTTATCCGGAACGCTTTACCGGCGTTTTTTCGGTGGACGTGCTTGCGCCCGATGCGCCAGAGAAAATTCGTTACTGGGTTGGGCGGAAATTGACGGGCCTCCGACTATTTACCGCCGGGAGCACGATGCCGAATCAGGCGGACTGGGTTGACGATCCGCGATCCTTCCCTGCGTGGGAATGCGCCAGCGAAATTGGGATACCCGTGTGCATGCAAATGACGGTGAATGCAATTCCCCAACTTATCGGAATGCTCGAGCGCTTCCCGAAGGCATCCGTTATCCTCGACCACCTTGCAAAGCCGACCTTGTCGGACGGCCCTCCTTACGCTGCGGCGACGGATGTTTTTCGCCTGGCCCGGTATAAGAACCTGTATTTGAAGGTGACTCCGCGAACCGTAGAGGAAGCACGCAAGGGCATGGCTACGCCCGCAAGTTTTTTCCCACTCCTCGTCTCCGAATTCGGTGCGTCGCGGATGGCTTGGGGCTCAAACTTCCCGGCTTCGGAGGGAACGTTGTCTGAACTTTTGAAGACATCGCAGGAGGGGTTGTCGGTCCTGTCCGCAGAGGACCGCGAATGGATTTTTTCCAAAACGGCGCTGACGCTGTACCCCGCATTGGCCAGCCATGCTGCAGGCAAAACAGGAACGCGAAGCCAATGATCGAAGCTCCGAACGCATTGACTTTGCAGACGCTCCTGGCGACGAACCCCAATACCGCCGCGCTGAAAAGCGGCCAACTAGCTTCTCCACTCGTCAACTTTGCTTTCGCCGACGTAAAAACCGCAAACAAGGCTTTCAAAGCGCTAGTGCGGGAGCAGAAGTTTGACCTAGGCGAATTGGCCATCGTCACCTTTCTTCAGGCAAAAGCGTTTGGCAAACCCTATGTACTTATGCCGGCTGTCGCGGTGGCCCGGGGCCAGCATCACACGATTTTCTACAATCCGGATCGGGGCCATCTGACGCCTTCCGACCTCCCCGGCCTTCGCGTAGGCGTCCGCGCGTACACCCAGACTACCGGCGCGTGGGTGCGAGGCTTCCTCGAAGAAGAACATGGCGTGGATTTCAAGCGCGTCCAATGGGTCACCTTTGAAGACCCGCACGTGGCCGAATTCGTGGACCCGCCTTGGGTACAGCGGGCGCCTGCCAGCAAAGAGTTGCTGCAGATGTTGCGCGATGGGGAAATCGACGCTGCGATCTTCGGGAGCGAGAATCCGGAGGACGGAGTAAAGCCCTTGATCCCGGACGCAGACGCAGCCGCAAAACGTTGGGCGGCGAGCCACGGCGGAGTCCCAATCAACCACATGATGGTCGTCAAGGAGTCGCTCACCCATTCCCGCCCCGATGTGGTCCGCGAAGTCCAACGCCTGCTCCAGGAAAGCCGGAAGGCGAACCCTGCCGGGAGAACGGACGGCGCATTGCGTTATGGTGTTGAGGCTGTCCGTAAGTCCCTCGAGACGATCATCCATTATTCTGAGAGGCAAGGGTTAATCCCCCGGCGCTTTGCAGTAGATGAACTCTTCAACGACGTGACGCGTTCGCTCGAATAGATCGGGACAATGGAACTCCGCACATGATCGCTCACGACGCAGCAACCACGACTCCGCCTCGACCTCGCCGCGCAAGGCGCTGGTACGCGGATCTCTCCGTCCACATTCTGGTGGCAATGGTATTGGGTGTTCTCACGGGCTACATTTGGCCGCAAAGCGCCGATTCCATGAAGCCGCTCGGCGATTTGTTCATCAAGCTGGTGCGGATGCTAGTGGCGCCAATTATCTTCTGTACCGTCGTGCATGGAATCGCTAGCGTGGGAGAGGCGAAGAAAGTGGGCCGCATCGCTATCAAGGCGCTGCTCTATTTCGAAATCGTCACGACGCTGGCGCTCGTGATCGGCTTGGTTCTGGTCAATGTTTGGGCGCCGGGTACCGGCATGCACATTGATCGCTCGACCCTTTCGGATGCGGGCCTAAAGGCGCCAGCTAAAACCCTCGGATTTGGTCAATTCCTGCTGACGCTGGTGCCGGCAAGCGCCGTGGGAGCCTTTGCCGAGGGCGAAGTGATCCCGGTGTTATTTTTCTCCTTGCTGTTCGCCTTTGGATTGCTTGCCATGGGTTCGAAGGGAAAGCAGCTCATTGACAGCATCCAATCGATTGCACAGGTTCTTTTCAAGATGATCAGTTTCGCGATGTACCTCGCGCCTATTGGAGCCTTTGGAGCCATAGCGTTTACCGTCGGCAAGTTCGGTCCGTCGTCGCTTCTTTCTCTTGGCAAGCTGGTTGGGGAATTCTATGTCTGCTGCGCGCTATTCGTCGCGCTCGTATTGACCCCGATCGCATGGAGTGTCGGCGTCAATATCTTTCGGCTGATCCGCTATTTGGGGGCTGAGCTGATGATCGTGGTGGGCACTAGTTCGGGCGAGTCCGTGTTTCCCCGCTTGAACGCTAGATTGACGGCGCTCGGCGTCGAGGAATCCATCGTCGCCCTCGTGCTACCAGCGGGATACTCATTTAATCACGATGGGACGTGTCTATATTGGGCCACAGTCTCGGTGTTTTTGGCCCAAGCTGTCGATATCCATTTGTCACTTGGCCAGCAATTGGCATTGCTTGCGACCATGCTGTTCACATCGAAGGGCGGTGCGGGAGTTGCCGGTTCGGCGATTGTCGTGCTCGCAACCACGTTGTCGGCGACAGGGACAATTCCGGTTGCTAGCGTTGGCCTGATCTTGGGTGTGCACCGACTGTTGTCGTCCGCCTTCGTGCCCGTTAACGTTTTGGGTAACGCACTTGCGACGATCGTAATCGGCCGCATGGAAAGGGCTATCGATTTGCCGATGTTCGAGTCCGCCCTTAGTGGCCAAACGGAAGCCGTTCCCTAGCCCACACTCCCGCACGAACAGGCCTGCTGACGGCCGTCTACGAATTGCTAGTATCGCTACCGTTAATAGGAGTTAACGAGACAAACCGCCGTCGGTCTTTGGTCTCCCGGCCCAGTCTCACCAGCCAATCGAAACCGCAAGACCTCCACCAGATCGACGTGTTTTTTCGGTCTGGCCATTTTAATAACCCTCACGCCTGTAACTCGGCGAGCAGCGCCCGAGATACCTGGACCAAATCGCGCACTTCACGCCGCCTGCGCTCGGCCGCCGCCGAGTAGTTGCGGTGCCGCAGATTGGCGTTCCGGATACGCGCCGTCCCTTCCTCCGTCTTTGGTCCGGTGCTCAGGCCACCATGGGGCCTGCACGATCCATTTGCATTGCGGGGCAATGGCAAGCGTCCCGCGCCTGGTCTTCACGCTGCATCGCGGAGCCTTTGCAAAGTCTCCGGGTGGATGGCCCCCTGGATGACGTGCTATAGTTTTTGTTTCGGCATCGGAGGATGTTTTCTTATGGAACCGTCCAACGATCACGAACGGGCTATCAAAGTAGCCGTAGATACCATCGCTGCAGAGGGCAGGCTTTCCTTAAAATCGATCCCGGAGATTGCTGCCTCTCTGCATTTCATGATGTCCAGGTCGGATGCCCAGTTCCTGGCGCAGTACATGCGCTGGCGGATGGATAAGCCAAGGACATTCAGCGTGATGGATTCGAGAACGGCCTCAATACTCGCAAATCCCCCTTACCATAGCCACGTTGTGTATCCATACACTGACGACCAGTATCTGGTAGATGCTGTCGGTTTCTTTACGGTGAGCGGGCTAGACAGGGACGGTGCTGTCATTCTCATCGCCACGGAGGCTCACCGCTCTGCGATCAAGAGATACCTGAGAAGCGATGGCCACGTCGAGGTTCTTGAGGCAAGCGGTCAGCTTGTGTTTCGCGATGCCGCCGAACTGATGAGCACGTTTATGGTGAACGGCTATCCCGATCCCAAGATCTTCAAGGCCGGAATAAGAACGCTCATCGAGCAGGCTAGTCGCGATCAACTTACGGGACGTAACCGAAAGGTGCGTCTTTTTGGTGAAATAGCCAGCCTGTTGTGGCCAATCAACAGTCCGGCAGCGGAACGATTAGAAGAGTTGGGAAACGAGGTCATTGAGGAGTATTCGATGCCGATCTTTTGCGCGTACTCATTGAACGGCCCAGGTCGGAGCCAGTTGCCTGAGTCACTCATAAAGGTACATTCGCACTCAATCGCCCTGTAACCTTAGCGTTGCCCCCAAACTGTCCTCTCTCGAATACGCAGAAGATGGGATAACGCGTGCCACCCTCACAATCGGGTGGATCCATCCGCCAGCACCCGTGCGGCAGGAGTAGCTACCGCTAATGATGCTATGAAAGCGCTGCAGCGGGGTTTTTCGTAGACTGCGAGCAAAACCCCAAGCACAAGGAGGTGCTGCAGCAATATGGAAGAGTTTATCGGATGTGACGCTCATAAGAAATTTTCCGTGTTCGTTGCGGTGAACGAAAAAGGACAGGCCGGCGAGGCGCTGCGCGCGGCACACGATCGCCAGCTTTGTCGCGAGTTTCTTGCGCGACTTCCCGCACATTCGGCGATCGCGGTGGAAGCCAGCGGTAGCTACAGTTGGCTGGTAGATGAGATGGAGTGGTCTGGCCACCGTCCGACACTATGCAATCCGCTAGAGGCCAAGCGGCGCAGGGGGCTCTCCGGACAAAAATTTGTCGGCCAGAAACGTGAGCAGATGCCGCATCGACTCCGAGCGCGGAACGATTCGTTTTGCAGAATCCGTTCCAGTTGCAGACGCACTACCTCACTTGTGGTACTTTTGGTGACGTCGGGGTTGATATCGGTGGGCGTCAATTCACAGGTGTTCTAACATGCCTACCGCGCAGGACTCCTGGTCTTGCCGTTCCGGATGTCACGAGGCGTCCGGGAAGTTGATTGCGAACTGGACGGCCAATATCCGGATGAAAGGAAATAATCAATCACATTGGCTCCCAATTACCCCTAAGGCGGCGGGACTTGCGCGTTGATACGAAGCCGGCGCTGGAGGCGATACTATTGGGAAGTTTTCCTGCTCGTTTGTTTCCTGCTTGCAGTATCTTCTCCTTCACTCTTGATCTTAGCCTCGTCAAGGAGAAAACATGCGCCGATGCAAAAGTTCACAAAGCCGAATGCTGCAACGGGCCGCCGGCCGGACTTAGGCGGCACAATGAAATCATTCGACATGATCCGATCCTGCACACCACCTTTCTCGGCACCCAGGAGTTAACCAGCGGGCAGAGACAGTTCGAGGGAAAGGTTTTGGCTCCCCAAGCCGTACACAGATCCGAACACGCGAAAGCACCGGTGTTTCTAGTAGCGGGTGAGCGCAGCATAGCAGTCTAATCTTTTGAGGCGCCTGATAAACAGCCGTCTTTCCAGCGACCACTTGTTCAGCAAAGCACGATCGGCGGACACAAGCGCGTTTCTCGGTATCAATGCGGCCCAAATGTTAAGATTTCGAAGCGACCCGTGTGTATTTGCTTTTCGGAGACGTCTTGAGACTCGCCGTTTTCGATTCGGCAGGGTACAGAACCTCTTGCAACCGCCCCAGTACGTCTTCGGAGGTTGCAATTTCAAAGAACGCTTGAGCCAGAGGAGATGCTGGCTCCCTTCGCGGTACTGCAATCCCGATGGAAGGGGGCGCCCCGGATTTCGGTAACGGAATCGCCTCTAGTTCGTTGTCTGCGGCGACCATGATTCTTGCTGGCCGGGGCAGAACAGAAGCCCAGTTTCCGGACCGAACATGATCCATCAACAACCAAATGGCGTTGGTAATAACGTGAGGTGTCTTATTGAGCGCATTGTTGAGGATTTCAGATTCCTCCGCTCCGAATAGCGGGCTATCGGGGGCGAATAAACACAGCGGCAACTGCTTCACGGCATCCCAGGAGACCGACTTCTGTCCGGAGAAGCGAGTTCCTCGCCGAATCAGAAGTTCGTATTCCTCTGTGTACAAAATATGACTGTGACTGTACTGGTGCGACGTCGAGTCCATGTAAGTGACCACGACATCCATTGAGGATGATTTCTCAATAGCCTGGGCGATATCAAACGCGTTGTGTATGGTTATCCTCAGATTCGTATTGGGGAAGCGCTTCTGGAACGGAAATGTGAACATTTTGATGAGCGGGACTGTAGACCCTAACACCCCTATGTGGAGCGTACCCGAGAAAGTGTCCGGACGCTCCCGGAGTCTTTCGTGCAGACGGTCACAATCCGCTGCCAGGTTTCGCGCCCATTCGAGAACGATTTCGCCCTGCTGTGTGAAGCCCTGAAACCGCCGGCCGTGCTTGACGATCTCAACGCCAAGCTCGGTCTCAAGCTGCTGAATGGCGGCGGAAAGGGCCGGTTGCGAAACCCGACAGATCGCTGCTGCCCGAGCAAAATGACGTTCCTTGGCGAGCGCGATCAGGTATTCAAACTTCCTCGAGATCATAGGTCCCGTCTCGTAACACGCTCTAGTGTACCTGAGCGGTCCAACGAAAGTGCCTACTTTCCGAGGCGCAGCGGCGAGTGGCTGTTGAGTTCCCCCATTTCTTCTTCTGAGGAGAAACGACCTCTGAAATCGCCGGGGTTCTCAAAAATACGTTCTTCCCTTCAGAACCATCTTCTGATCGAGAGTCTTATCCTCGACAACCAACCCGTAGGAAGGGAACATCATCTCATCCCAAGTCATGTCGCCGTAATAGACTGTCTTGTTCGGGTTGGGATTGTACTTGTTGTTGGGCGAGTTGTCGAAGTGCGCGACGACGTGCATCTTGGTCCCTTTCGGCACTTTGATTGCCGTGTCGTACCAGATTTGCCAATTGAAATCGTACTTTGGAACGTCCAGAATCATTTCCTTGCGTCCGTCCGGGTAGGTTAATTCAAAGCTCATCTGTTTTCCGCGCACATGCATGTGAGGCATTAATCCGACTAAGTCTACGTCCCTGGCAAACTCGACATCTACCGAAGGGCTTTCCCAATTAGGATCGTTGGCCGGGATGGCGAAACGATCATGATCCTGCGGCGCGGATGCCGACATGGCAAGGTAGCGATACTTTGGCGGCTCCTTTGCTACGGTAAACCCAATGGCGATGTTGGCTCCCTTCACGGCTGTGCCATTCGGGGTGAAGTGATAATTGATAGCGATATCGGTTCCGGCCCGGATGAGTTTAGCGGCGTTGTACGGACGGAAATCCGCGGCGGCTCTGCCGGGCTCGTAACATTCTTCGATCCCGTTCGTTCCCGCGAGCACACCTCCGACGGTATTCACTGGCGGGGGGCCTTGGGGTGCACCGCCGGTTGTTCCTCCCACTCCTTTCCTCTGATCGATTTCATCGCCGTTGGCGTCGCGCTGTTTGTCCTGCCAGATCGGCTGGTTGTAATCCATGCCGGGCTTGTGCGGCCCTAAGGCCAAACAACTGTGATGGGTCACGGTGGGATTGCTGGGGCGAAGCTCGACCGATGTTATCCACGTGTCTTCTTTGAAAGGGCTCGGAATGACGACCCAGGTCCACTCGACCAAACCGGCCGCGGGAACGTCCAAGCGCGGGCCTTGCACGATCACGTCAGGTTTGATTTGCCAGCCGTCTGGCGGCCAATCGATGGGGGCGAGAGCGTCCTTCGGATCACCGAGCGCGGCGCCGGTATCGGCCCATTTCGCGATGATGTCAACGTCACCCTGCTTTAGCGAGCGGTCATTGGTGAAGTGACCAATCTTGGGATCCGCGCCCCAAGGCGGCATCTTTTTCAACGCAACGGCGGCTTTCATCGCCTTGGCCCAAGGCCGCGTGCTTTCGTAGGTGAGGAAGGACATCGGCGCGATCTGGCCAGGCCGATGGCAGCCTTGGCAGTTTCTTTGCAAGATCGGCAGGACGTCCTTGTTAAACGTTACCGCCGGCGTGGCACCAGCCGAGGAAGTATCCGCCGCCAGCGCGAGTGTTCCCAAGGTTAGACCTACGATCAAAACCTTCGTGCGCATCCTGTGTCCTCCACAATGATTGACGTCAAACGTCACCCACAGTGTCTTGGGTATCTCCAAGACGAGTCAAATAGTAATTGCTTAACGAGTAGATAGTTAACCGTTATCAAGCGAGCGCGTTTGGGGCGTCAAGAGGTTCCGCCTGGATTGTAAAGAAATGTTGATTAGAGCAAAATTTATTTGACTTTCGAGACACAGGACGTACACTCGCCATGACGGGCTTGGGTGGCCCTTGGGATTTCGGCGGGTCGTGCGCCCGTTGCTGATATGACAGAGGGGGGTGGGCTCTATGAAAACTTGCGTTAGTTTTCTTGTTCTATGCGCGATGAGCGCTGTGATCGCCTGGGGACAGGCTACGGCTCAGATCCACGGAGTCGTGCAAGACATGAGTGGAGCGGCAGTGGCGGGAGCAACCGTCAAAGCGACACAGACGGAGACGGGCCTTACCCGCACAGCCACGAGCGAGGCGGACGGCGGCTACGTTTTAACCAACCTGCCGATTGGACCTTACAACGTCGAATTTACGAAAGATGGATTTACGACGGTGGTCCAGTCCGGCATCGTTCTGCAAGTCAATAGCGATCCGGCCGTTACCGTGGCGCTCAGGGTTGGAGCCGTAACGGAACGGGTCAATGTGGAGGCGAATGCTACCCAGGTTGAAACCCGCAGCGTTGGCGTCGGAACCGTCATCGAGAACCAGCGCATTTTGGATTTGCCGCTCAACGGCCGGCAGCCGACCGATTTGATCACGCTTTCAGGACTTGCCGTGCAGACGGGAACATCCCCGGCCTACAACATGAACACCGGCGTGAACATTTCGGTGGCCGGATCGACCAGTTATAGCGTGCAATACAACCTGGACGGGGCGTCCCATTTAGACACCTACGACGGAACGAACATGCCGCTGCCGTTCCCCGAAGCGCTGCAGGAATTTAGGCTGGTGACGAGCACACAAGACGCATCAGGAGGCGGCCACTCCGGTGCCGCCGTGAATGCGGTCACCAAATCGGGAACCAATGCGTTTCACGGAGACGTTTTTGAGTTCTTCCGCAACAGCAACCTGAATGGACGCGATTTCTTCGCGCTGACCAGCGACCAACTGAAGCGAAATCAGTTTGGGGGAGTACTGGGCGGCCCGCTTAAGAAAGACAGGATTTTCATCTTTCTCGGATTGCAGGGGACAATTACACGGCAGACG
>Ga0157378_10004017_pt1 | contig 12989 bp, 9 predicted proteins | sample M65metaG_FD_115309 | JGI IMG/M metagenome (GOLD analysis project Ga0157378, IMG submission 115309) | Miscanthus rhizosphere microbial communities from Kellogg Biological Station, Michigan, USA - M6-5 metaG | ecosystem: Host-associated > Plants > Roots > Rhizosphere > Soil | place: USA: Michigan...
CAATCGTGCATCAGCGCTCTACTATTATCTGAAATACCCTGTTAGCCACTCCAGACCGCAGCCGCAATAAATATATGCCATTAGCCGTATGCCCACCCAGCGAAACCTGCTCATCAATATTTCCGTTTTGAGTTAAGACAAGGTGCTCATAAACCGTCTTGCCCAGCATGTCCACGATCTCGATCCTGACTTCCTTATCATTCTTATCGCCCATGAAACCCTTTACGGTAAACAATCCTTTGCCTGGGTTCGGGAAGATATTCAGGTCACTCATAGCCGTGACTACATTATTTGTACCGACCGTGTGGAGGTGAATGGTCACCGAGTTCGTGCCAACTACTTCGCCGCACGGGCCCCAGCTCCTGATGGTGCAGGCGACAACATCGTTTTCATAGAGCGTAATGCCAGCGGTGATAAAGGTGCCGGTAGTCGCCCAGGATATTACAGTGTTGTTCACCGTCCATGTATAGTCAAGCACCGGCATCCCGTTTGTAACTATGGCAACAAATGTATCCACACCCCCTATCGGAATTTCCTCCTTGGCATAGATCGCTACGTCGGGGATAACAATTGTATCCACATACACCCTGGTCGTACCAGCCATAATATCCGAACAGCCGGTTGAAAAATTCCTGGCAGAAACGGAATAAGTGCCGGTATCACTCAGCAGGCCGAAGCCAAGAGAAGTACCCGTACCCGGTACCGGAGCGCCCACCGGCACTTCGCCATTGTATAGCTGGTAATGAGCTGTGGTTTGCGAGCCGTTAATTGCAATAGCAGCGCCCGCAGTCCCCGGACAATAACCGCCACCGCCACTCACAGCATATACATTCGGCAATAGCATTACCGTGATCACTTTCATGGCTGCGCCCAATGCACCGCAGGCGCTGGGCTGGTAATACCAGATAGTATCCATACCTGCATCGAGCCCGGTTACCAGCCCGGCCAGGGTAACAGTGGTATGCATGCCACTGGTATTCCATACCCCTCCAGCCATTGTATCGCTTAAGACAATAGAAGAGCCCGCACACAGTGCCGATGGTCCTTCAACCGGCCCCGCGAACGGTGTTGGGTTGACAGTGATAATCTTAGTTGCGGTAGCCGACCCGCACGTATTTGTCACCACATAACTGATGGCAACCTCGCCTGCAGCCACACCATTCACCACACCGCCCAATACTGTTGCAAGGCCGCTTCCTGCCATCCAGGTACCACCCGCGGCACTGTCGGTCAATGTGATGTCAGCGGTTACACATACGCTCGATGCGCCTGTAATAACCCCGGCAACAGGCAAGGGATTAATAGTCACAATTCCGGCAGCTACCGTAGCCCCGCACATATTGGTTACCGTATAGTTGATGGTATCCCGTCCTGCTGCAACACCTGTAACGACTCCTGCCGACACGGTTGCAAGGCTATTGCTGCAACTCCATATTCCCCCGATAGTGCCATCGGTCAATGTGATGGATGATCCTTCACAAATTGCAGAGACACCAGCCAGTTCATCTACGGCAGGCAGGGTATTAACCGTTATAGTTTTCGTGGCAGCAACAGATCCGCAGCTATTGGCCATTGTATAGCTTATGGTTGCCGTGCCTGCGCTCATACCCGTAATTACGCCCGATGTGCCTGCCGCTGCTATTGCAGGATCAGCGCTGCTCCAGCTTCCTCCCGAGGTTGCGTCAGCCAATGCTGCGGTGCTTCCTGCGCATACCTGGGAGTCCCCTGTAATGTCCACAGGTACAACCGGAAGCTGATTTACACTCACCGTCACGGTAGCGCTGTTAGTGCATCCTGAACCTGCTATGTAAAAATGCACCTCCATGCTTTGCGATGCTGCATTACAAGTGGGACCGTTAATACCACCCCAGTTGATGTTATTGATGTTTGGCCTGATACTGTAGCCATCTGTACAGATGCAACTACCGATATTTGACAGCTCGACCTGGAGTACACTTTCGCATGGCCCAACAGGCTGATAACACCCTGTGGATACCGTCCAGCCTTGTCCATCTGAGATCCCTGTATAGTCTATACCGGTCCGCAGTGCATTTGCCACGGCAGTTGCAATTGCAGGATCGGTGCAGGTAATACCTACAGGGTCTGCGCTGCCCCTGATTGTGAAGCCTGTATAGGTGTAGGTGCTTAGCAGTGTTGCCCTGAAGTTCGTCCAGGCATTGCACTGTACCACCGGCACCTCTCCATGAATAAATTCCTGGTTGTAGATGAGCGCCAGTGCGCTGCTACCCGTCACGGTATAGGTAGTAGTCACCGTAGGGCTTGCATAGGGCGCATCACAGGTCGTGCAGGAAAGGCCTGCCGATGGCGACCAGGAATAGCTGGTAGCGCCTGTTGCTGTTAAGGCAGCGCCCGATCCGGTACATATCGAGACATCGGAACCAGCGCTTATAGCCGGCAAAGGATTAACGGTTACCTCCAGCGTCGCCCTGCAATCGCTGCTAACGGCATAGGTAATGGTTGCCGTACCTGCCGATACACCTGTTACCATTCCCGATGAACCAATAGCCGCCACACCTGAACTGCTGCTCCACGCACCTCCGGGTACGTCGTCGGCCAGTGTTGCAGACGATCCGATACATACATTGGCGGGGCCGGTAATGGGCGATAGGGGAGTTGTCACCAGTCTTTGCACCGTCACCTTGTAAGCATTGGCGTAATCTTCATAAGCCACATAGGGTATGCCGCTGGCATCAATAGCTAAAGCAGTATAATTCGATGGGCCGGCCGAGAATCCTGCACTGCCAATAGTCAACCAGTTACTGCCATCAAATTTCTTTACCGTGGCCCTATTGGAAAGCGGATAATCCATATACGCCACATGAGGCGCCCCACTTGCATCGATCGCAATGGATGTCCAGTTGCTTTGACCGGCAGAAAAACCTGGCGTGCCCACTGATACCCAGCTACTGCCATCGTATTTCATCACCGTTGTTTTTTGAGCATTGCCATAGTCTGAATAGGCTACGTACGGTGTGCCTGTCCCATCAATTTTCAGGGAAGTAAAATCAGCTTCTCCGGCAGAAAAACCAGCGCTGCCTACTGTTGTCCAGGTGGTTCCATCGAATTTCATTGTTGTTGCCTTAGAGCCATTGTCCAGGTCGGAATAGGCTACATAGGGGGTGCTGCCGTACAGCGCCAGAGACGTGTACCTGGTTGCACCTGCTGAAAAACCGGGAATACCCACGGTGGTCCAACTGGTCCCATCATACTTTACTACGGTAGCTTTTAGTCCGCGGGCGTAATCTACAAAGGCCACAAAAGGAGTTCCGCTGCCGTCTATGGCTATCGAGATATTATCGGCTGCTTCAGTAGAGAGGGCGGCTCCTACAGGTTCCCATGCGGTACCATTGAATTTTTGCACATAGGCTCTGTTTGAAGCGGAGCCATCTGAATAAGCTACGTATGGTGTACCTACTGCGTCGATGGCGATAGAAGAATAGTAAACAGGCCCGGCGGAGAATCCAGCAGTACCAACATTTACCCAGTCGGTACCGTTGAATTTCAGTACTGATAGCCGGCTGCCATTTTCGAAATCAGAGAAGGCAGCATAGGGAACGTTGCTGCCGTTGACGGCTATACTTGTATAGGCAACCTCGCCTGCCGAAAAACCTGCCGTTCCGGCTACGCGCCAGTTCAGACATGCCGGTGACGTCGCAGGGTGGCTGTATATTTTCAGATAAGGCCTGTTGGCGGTATCGTCCGACGAATGCACATCGAAGCTGATCGCTGCATTGTTGCAGGTGATCGTAGTACTGTAGATGGCCATACCATAGTTTTGAACGGTTCCGGATTTCCATAAGTTATAGGCACTGGTGATATTATATGCCCGCTCACCAAAATCATTAGGGAACGAGATATTGACAGGTCCATAAAAAGCAGTATCGTGCGCCGGCTGATTGTCATAGTTGATGGTCATTTCATTCCACGGCGCCAGAACCCGCGCAAAGTAAAAATCAGCATTGCAGCCCGAATAACAGTAGCTTGTTTCCGGGTAGTGCTTGAACACGACAAATACCGAATCGACAACAGCGGGAAGAGACGTCAGATCAAACTGGATATAGCCAACGAAATGTGTGGCATTGCAGTCGCTGATAGGCAGCGCCACCAATTGGGGATCGTCGCCGTAGTTTGTTGTCGTTGCTCCCTGGTAAACGAAAGCATCCTTACCGCCTGCGATACCGCCCTGGTCAGTACCATCGTTCAATCCGGGGCCCGGCCGGAAAATTATCGGAGATTGCGCCAGCACCTGGCACATCCCCAGTACCAGGAAGGCTATCAGAACAACTGTTCTCTTTTTCATTTTTCACGATTTGAAAGCAAAGGTATCCGGACCTCTTCCGGGCCCGAATGATTGCTATCAAAGAACAGTTGATATGCATCAGAGGGCACAATGACCACGGGAAGCGCAGATCCTGGCCTACCGGAGGATCTTTTAGTATGAATCAGCCGCCGTCAGGCACTTCGGGAGTGAACAAGCCGGGCCGAAAAGCCATTTCGATAAAACTTCATAAATTTGAGGAATGAGAATTGCCCTTCAATATGTAAATGATGCAAATGGCCATACGCAGGCTATCCAATTGCCAGTGGCTGAATGGGAAAAAATACTCACCAGGCTAAAAAAATATGAACAGGCATTGCAATTGAAGTCTGACTTAAAGGAAGCGTTTGACCAGGTCAAAACGCTACGGGCCACAAAAGGGAAAAAACAAACCCTCAACGAATTCCTCAATGAACTTTAGTGTAATTCCTTCTGATAAATTTAAGAAGGAGGCAAAACGGCTGATAAAGAAATTCCCTTCTCTCAAACAAGAACTGGCTGAATTAAGCGCTACATTGACCACCCGTCCCGATTCCGGTACACCATTAGGTAATGACACCTATAAGATTCGGATAGCAATAAAGAGCAAGAATAAAGGCAAGAGTGGTGGCGCACGCATAATAACTTACTTAGTCACAGCAGATCAGGAAATTTATCTGCTGACCATTTACGACAAATCTGAATTCGATATTGTTGACGACAAAATGTTACAAAATATTATTTCAAGCCTGAGATAAAATCGCTGGTTTAAATCATTTTCCCTCCGCCGTTGGCGTTCCTGCCCACGACCTCTCTCGCAGAGCAGGTAACACCGGTGATACCTACAAGCTCTAATCCGTTTTTCCCGGACCAGAACTCACAAATCCACCCTATTCTCATTCCCGCTTTCTATCTTCGCCCTATCATACACATTACTGCTTTGCATAAGTTGCTGCTTCTGCTGCTGTTCCTGACGCCTGCCGCCGCCAGGTGCCAGCCGCCATGGCTTAAAGGCAAACCCTATGCTGAGAAGTGCTATTTTTCCGATTCCCTCTTCCGTATTTACCTCACCACGCATCGCACTACTTTACCAGACAGTTTTGACCGGCTGTCCAGGCAATACCTCGCTGCCGGAGACAAAGAACTGGGCTACCTCACCACCTACCAGCGCCTGCGCATTCTCATAGAGGCCTACGAAATCTCCGACCCAGGACTGCAGAACAGCCTTACAGACTTTCTCGATAAGACTTCCGCCGCCAACCTACACTATCTGCAGGCCAGCGCCGCGCAGCTCCTGGGAAAATACCTGTGGTACCGGAAAGGCAACCACAACCTGGGCATCGAATACCTGCTCTCGGCCTACAATCTTTATTCCGGCTTTTCCGCGGACGAGTTCCCGCTGAAAAGAGAATATCTTATAGATCTCGGCAACGTATTCAGGTACCTGGACAGGGAGAAAGCGATCCATTACCTCAGCGAAGCCGCGGCAACAAAACCTGCGAAATATGGCAACCTGGCGGGTGGGCTCTATACTACGCTGGGACTTTGCTACCGCGAACTGAAGAAGTATGATAGCTCCGACTGGTGCTTCGGCATCGTTTATAATCTCCATGACAACAACTGGACGCCCATCGCAGCGGGCAACATTGGGGTGAACTATTATTATGAGCATCGCTACGACGAAGCCATACCGTTGCTGCAGGAAGAAGTTAATGCCGCATTTCCCTATGGCAACAACATAAAGAGCGCAGCAAATTCACTCTTTATCCTTTCCAGCATCTGGTTTGAGCGCGGAGATGTGGACAAGGCAGAGGCCGGGGCAAAGGCAGCGCTTGCCAAAGCGGAGAGCAAGCCTTTCTGGCCCGACTACCTGCTCGCCGACCGGCTTTACACAATACTCCACAATATTTATTCGAAGAAAGGAGCATTTCAACTCGCCAGCTTCTATGCCGACTCTGCCATGATGGCGCGCGATACATTACAGGCTGTCAGCAATAAGTCTAACCTCATGAAGGCCCAGGAACGGCTGGACTATATGCAGCACAAGCTGGAAAAAGATCGGCTTGAAACAGAGCGCAGGCTGCAACTGCTCATTCGCAACAGCCTTATTGCCATCATATTGATGCTGATGGTCATTGGCGTCATGCTCATCGGCCGGCAACGCCTGCTGCGCAAGAAGCTTTTGGCAGAGAAGAAAAACGCTGAATTGGAACTCGAAGCCGCATCGCATGAGCTGGAAACCTTTCGCCTGGGAGCCCGCGAAAAAAACCAGATGCTCGATAAATTTGCAGGCGAGCTGGAGAAAATGAAACAAAAGGACCCCGAGGCCGACAACACCGCACTTTTAACACAGCTTGAACAATCCATCATTCTTACAGACCAGCAGTGGGAAGACTTCCGGATGCTGTTTGAAAAAGTGCACAAGGGGTTCTTTGTCAACCTGAAAAAGAAGATACCCGACCTCACCCAGGCCGAGATCAGGTTCCTGGCGCTCACCAAGCTCAGGCTCACATCAAAAGAAATGTCGGCCATGCTGGGTATTTCGGCCAATACTATCCGCACCTACCGTTACCGCCTCCGCAAAAAATTCGACCTCGATAAGGACGAAATGGTTGACGAACTGCTCGAAGACCTGTAGCACAAAGTCAAAAATTAAAAATAAAAAGTAAAAAATGCGCGGGGAGTACCCGTGCACTTTTCCTTTCCCTCCTAGGCTTCTTCAAATATATGATCAGTCATGTTTCGTAATTGATTAATAATCAATATTGAAACGTTTTTGTCTATGCCGCTTCAACACTATTGTGTACGTCTCTGCCACTAAACTGCGACGCCGGAAATTTGGATTGCCCCTGGTGGCCAGGGTAGTTTTGCTGCATGAAACAGCAACTCAATTTTACCGCTAAAAGCTACCGGATACATGATATCCTGATAGTATTTGTTGTGGTGGCCTGCCTTGCCGCAGTCGCCTGGGTATGGCACTGGGACCACCAGAGGCAGGCCGAACTGGACCGGAAATTAATGGGTATAACTACTAACAATAACTAAAAAACCAATCATATGCGCAACACAACTCACAATTACATCCTCACCGGCAGCACCGGCATCCTCGGCTCTCATATATTGTATGAGCTCATGCAGTCCATCCACAACAACAACTACCGGGGCAGGATAGTGCTCCTTATCCGCTCTAAAAAAGATGTCACCAGCCGCGACAGGTTCCTGGAACTATTGAGCGCCGAAGCAGCCCCGGACTATCTGAACGCCATAGACATGGCCCGTATGAACCGGCTCATTACCATCATAGACTCAGACCTGCGTTTCCTCGACTGTTCCTCCCTTGAGGCAGAACTGGGTGCGGGAAAGTATCATCTCATCCATTGTGCCGCCTCTGTAAACCTGGGAACAAGCGCCAGCGCCCTCGCCGATATAAGAAACAACAACTACCTGGGAACGCTTAACCTGGTAAACAGCCTGCAGAACTATCTTTCAAAAGTCAGCTACGTGAGCACAGCCTTTTCGCTATGCAGCAAAGACGGGACAATTGTGGAGCAAAATACCGACCGCACCGATACCGACTTCAGGAACCACTATGAGCGATATAAAGTGCAGACCGAGAAAGAGGTAGAAGAGATTTGCAAAGCTCATAAACTCCCCTACCAGGTTTTTCGCCCCAGTATTATCTGCGGCCGCCTCGTTGATTACCCCTACCATGTCATACCCCGCTTCCTGGTGTTCTATCTTTTTGGCGCATTCTTCTACAAGGCCAAGGCCGCATATGGCGAACAGCCCGTCCGAATAGCTATGAACACCACATCAGGGCTCAATATCATACCCGTGGACTATACTGCCAAGGCCATCGTTCGCGCCCTGCCCACCGATATTAAGGCGCTTAACATAGTAAGCCGCAAGAGCGTACCGAATATCTTCACTGCTCACGAAATGATGCGTGTGGTCGGATGGACAAATTATGAGATCATGGACAAGTGCCCCTCCATCCAAAATCCACTCGAGAAACTCTACTACCGCACCGTGGGCGCACAGCTAAGCCACTACATGAACACTCCCGAAAGCCCGGATGCACACTTCAACGTGGATATTCTAAGAGAGCTCATGAAAGACATCAACGAGCCAAATGTGGACGCTCATTTCGGTGAATTGTGCACTTACGCCATGGAAAGGGGGTTTAATAACCTGGTGGCTTAGGCTGTCAAAATGGGTTTGGCCCTGGCAGAACAACCTATTCTTCATCATAAAATACAGGCTGTATTCCTGAAGCCCATATATTTGCAATAGCCGTTGGCTGGAATGGTTTTTTGTAAATAGGAGCTTATGAAAAAGATACTTGTTACGGGTGGCTGCGGATATATTGGTGGCCATACCATTGTGGACCTGATACAGAATGGGTTTGATGTGATCTCGGTGGATGACCTGTCGAGGGGATCGCTGAAAATGCTGCAGGGGATAGAAAAAATTACCGGCCGCGCGGTGAAGAACTACAAGGTGGACCTCTGCAACCTGGATGATACCGAGGCCATCTTCCTGGAGAATCCCGACCTGGAGGGTGTGATCCATTTTGCCGCTTTCAAGACGGTGCCGGAATCGGTAAAGGAGCCACTGATGTATTTCCGCAATAACCTCAATTCGCTCATCAACATACTGCAGTGCGCCGAAGATTTTGACGTGGATAATTTTGTGTTCTCGTCTTCCTGCTCTGTTTATGGCAACCCCACTTCGCTGCCGGTATCTGAAGATGCGCCGCAGGCCGAGCCGGAATCTCCTTACGCCCGCACCAAGCAGATGGGTGAAGGTATCTGCAAAGACTTTACTTTCTTTCACAAAGACTTCAATACCATACTGCTGCGCTACTTCAATCCAGTGGGGGCGCACCCATCTGCGCACATCGGCGAGTTTGGCGACTTCTCTGAAAACCTGGTACCGGTGATCACAAAGACCGCTATAGGCAAGCGGCCGCAGATGAGCGTTTTCGGCAGCGACTACCCCACCCGCGATGGCTCGTGTGTGCGCGACTACATACATGTGAGCGATATAGCCCATGCCCATACACTGGCGCTGCAGTACATAATAGACGACCGCAACAAATCGAACTGCGAGACCTTCAACCTGGGTACCGGTGAGGGTGTGACGGTGCTGGAGTTGATTGCTGCTTTTGAGCGCGTATCCGGCCAGAAGCTGAACTACAAAACAGACGCCCGCAGGCCCGGTGATGTGGTGTCGGTATATGCCAATAACAATAAGGCCCGCTCTATACTGGGCTGGAACCCGCAGTACGACCTTGATGCCATGATGGATACCGCATGGCGCTGGGAGCAGGCACTGGCCGCGCAGAAACCCGCAGCTGTGGCCGGCTGACGTTAATGTGCTAATGCAAAATGTGCTAATGTGCAAATAATCGGAAATGCGCTGCTGAAAGTCCATCCGGAAAAAGTTACAGACATTGTTTTTTAGTGCGGAAAACCGCTGCAGGCAAGGCTTTGAAGCCTGCTGCAGCGGTTTTTTTGTTGATATCTTTCCGAAAATGGTTTTGGAGGCGGAAATACCTTTAGGTCGAAATTCTATGGTATGCGCGGAAAAAGAAATTTTGACCAACTGATAAAGGGAGACAACCTCGGCAATACCGACCGGCGCGGCCGCAACGAGAAGCTGATAAAAATGCGTAATGAATGCCTGCTGGCCCGTTACTTCTATTACGGCTTTTACAAAAACATGTGCTACGAGGAGATATTGAAAGAGCTTGTAGTAGAGTTTTTTCTCTCCCGGCCGCGAATAATAGACATTTTAATGGCGAATGATGAAGCGCTGCAGGCTATCAGGAAACGTGGCGGCGTGATCTACTATTTTCAGCACAAATGGCCGCATCTGAAGTGGTAACGCATTTTAATGCGATAATGCAATCTTCAATTAAGGAACTATCCGATGTTCTAATAAGGCAAGTTGAACGCTGTGGATGTTAGTCCATAGCCGGGAGATAGCGAAATGAGCATAGCATGAATGACATAAATGAAAGAGAAGCAAAGCTATGATGCATAGAATTTCTTTCATCAGATCGTGAACTTTAAGGCTGGTTTATTGAAATTTTATCCAGGCCATACGGGCCATTTCTTCTTTTCCCTCCTGCTCTATCACGACTACGGCATAGGTGCTTGTCTCGGGGTTGTAGCTACCTGATTCAATGTATGCGTAGGTAGATTTGTTTTTCTTTTCCGGATCGCCAAACAAATAGTCTTTATATGCTTTTCCCGGGTCGAGCCGGTAGTAAACCACATTTGTTTTAGCTGGATCCGTCACAGTTTTCCGCTTGGTTTCCGTTTCATCTTTGTCCATATTGTCGGAGAGATCATTGAATAGGACGTAACTAGCCTTTGGAGCAGGAATAAAATCAAACGACAAGAACTGATTATCATTGTGCTTGGTCAAGGTGGTTGGATACTGAAATATACCCTTGGCGCGTTGGTCCAGGTAAAGCATCGGCAGTTCTCCTGCCGCATCCTGCCGCTTGCTGATAGCAAATCCCTCGGTTTCCGCACCATTTTCGTTCATGTAAGTAACGCCCATTGGCCCCAGTATCGTGGACTTTTTAGTAATACCCGCATGTGGCTTACCATCATTGGGGCTCCCCATGGAGTGTCTTGAGGTCTCATTTATATTCACCTCGCTTACTACAATTGTCCTGTTATCTCCGGTTAAAAGCATGTTTTCAGGGAGGCCTTTGAACTGGTAGCCCTGTTCTATATTTTTGTCTGCATACTGATTTATTTTTTCACCCCCAAGCTGTATTGATGATACAAGTGAGAGCGTTTCCGGGTCAATATAGCTCATTAGCGTATTGTAAATTTCAACCCTCCGGTCGGAAAAGATTTTATGTTTTGTATCAGTATGCGTAAGCGATAGCATTTGCATCTTGTTAGAATGATGATTGTACAGCATCTTGGCCTTTGTGTCATCGAAGTCGTCTGAAAATTTGAGCAGCTTGGTTACAAATTTGGGATTGTGTGCATTCAGAACCGAAATCGCGACAGACGAGGCATCATCCGACTGGCCCTTAACATAGCAGTAGGTGGCGAGGTAAGCACGTTTTGAGCCGTCAACAGCGCAGGCGAGAAACACGTAGTTGTCGAACTTATCGCCGGGATAATCGTAGAACGCCGAAGTTATTATTTTGTGGGTGCTGTCGTAGTGAACAAGTCTTATCCGCTCATCGGCATCGCCCCTAAGCGTATTAAAAAAGACAACGGCATAGTTCGACGACTCAGGGTCTTTTTCCACTATAATATCGGGCATATCTTTTGCACCGAAAGCAAGAGAGTATGCATCGAGCATTGATATTTTGGGCAGCCTACCCAATTCATCTTCTCTCACCATAGCTCCTGTCTGGCCATTAACACGCATGCGGTAGAGAACCGGAGTGCGGCCATCGCCCTGGACGAAAAAAAGTATGGCCTCACCGTTGATCTCAAAAAGCTGCCTTACGGTGGTTTGTTTCATTTTCCCGGCATCCCATAGTTTGCTTACCAGGGTTCTCTTTCCAGCTATCCTGCGCTGCGGATTGTAAACAGTTACTTCGATACCATCCTTTGAAGTGGAGTGAAAGAGCAATGTGTTTCCGTTTTTCATCTGCAGCGTTTTGAGCCATCCATAGTCCGGATCATCGAATTTGGCGCTTTGCTCCACCACGGGATTTTGAGCTTGAACAACCAATGGGCAGGTCGCCATAGCCATAACAAAAATTATACTTTTAGTGAGGCTGTTATCCATTTCTTTTTGGGGGGTTCTTATCTGTTTGAATCAATTCGTTCTTGTCTGGCAAACTATCAGCCATATAAGCAGTAATGACAATAGTAGTAAAAATGTGGTCGAAATGCAAATAGTTATAGGCAAATTATTATATGGCCATATTGCCAATTTCACATTCAAGATCAAGAGCGGTGGGCGCCATAATTTGCTGGTCTTTGGTGCTGTAATCTTCGAAGGCGAGCGAGTAACGAAGCTCGCGGACGCGGTAGTGGTCGGTGCGCTTTTCGGTGGCGGCGCTGATGCGGCTCAGGTGGCCGTAGTCGTCGCCGGGGCTCCAGCCCTGCAAGGCGCGATGCAGATCCCACTCCAGATCGTAAAAGGCGATGGCCTGCTTTACATATTGCGTGGGTGTGCCCTGTCCGCTGTTGCTAAAGGGAGGGAAACCGATACGGAAGGTAATAGTACCGTTGGCCGTTTGCACATCGGTGGCCATGTTGCCGAAAGTAAATGCTTCAAAGTCGATGAGCAGGCAGGGCCAGGCTACAGGGGGCCGGCTGCCGGTGCGCAATTGACCGAGGTCCTGGTCTATGTGACGGATGCCGGTTACGGTATCCTGTACATGCTGCTGCAATGCCAGGAAAATATTGGCGAAGGGAGAGTTCATTGGTGAGTCGTTAAAAAGGTAAAGGGTTAAAAAGTTACTAGGGCAATGCGAAAACGCGGGAGCGGAATGAGCATGTGTTTTGTTTACGGGATGCCACAATGCTGCAGGTACCAATTTGTTGCCTGCGTGCCACTGCTCACCAAAATACAATCACTTTAACTTGCGGTTTACAGCTTATAATAAATGCCAGCTGATATAGGGAAAGTAAGGTTATTTTTGTCGAGGCCGCCGGGAGGGAAGCTGCTGAAGGATGCC
>Ga0157378_10004020_pt1 | contig 12985 bp, 7 predicted proteins | sample M65metaG_FD_115309 | JGI IMG/M metagenome (GOLD analysis project Ga0157378, IMG submission 115309) | Miscanthus rhizosphere microbial communities from Kellogg Biological Station, Michigan, USA - M6-5 metaG | ecosystem: Host-associated > Plants > Roots > Rhizosphere > Soil | place: USA: Michigan...
ATTCGCGTCCATTCGCGTTTCTTCATTCGCGTTCATTCGTGTGAAATAGAGAGGCCGTCCTTTTGAGACGGCCCCTTAATTAAACGTTCTATATTCTGCTTTAATCTACATCCCAGAATAGGCGGGTATTAAATACATCGATAGTACCCTGCGCATTAACGTTAGCCTGGTTCGATCCCAACTCAGAGAGTGGATAGAACAGGCGAACAGGTGGCTTTTGTCCAACTGGCGCACCGGCTGATGCAGGAATATTGGGATAATTGGTTCTCCTATATTCTGCCCAGGCTTCAGCGCCATTGAAGTTGGCCAATGATAGCCATTTTTGGAACCAGATCGCCTTCAATTTATCAGGTGAAGCAGCCCAATCTGATTCTGCAATACCGCTAGCTAATACAACATTAGCCTGGGTAACGGGATTGGCAACTCCATCTAAACGGAATGATTCACGCACCCCAGTTTCATAATATTGCTGTGCAGTATTAGGCAGTCCAAGTGTAGCCCCATAACGCTGCACCGCTTCGGCCAACAAGAATTGCGATTCTGCTGCAGTCATAAGATATAGTGGTCTGTTATGCGTTCCTTTTACTATTACAGATGGCCCGAGATAAGAAGTAGAAGGAGCGGTGTATCCGCTTGGCGCGCCATACGGAGTTCCAACATAGTTGGAAACTACTTCAGCTTGTGTACTCACTCCAGGGTTGTTTGCATTCTCTCCGCCTTTTGCATATGCAAGTCTCTTTAGGCGGAAAGTATCATTTGCCGCAATCAACACGTCAAACAAATATTTTGTTGGACGAGGATAACGTGCTAATGATTTAATAGCACCAGCAGCATTATATCCCCAACGCTCATAGAAAGGATTCATTTTTCCATCAGATGCAACAAAACCTGGATTCACGGCCATGTCCTGTCCAGCGTCAAGAAACCCTGTTCCTTCCTGAACCGCTTTCTTAATTTCGGTAGTGATATAAGCATCTCTTCCGGTTATGCGACTCTGGCGGATAAGAATGCGAAGCTTCAATGAATTCGCAAACTTGATCCACTTAGTACTGCTTCCACCTTTCAATGTACCAGCAGTGGTGATATCAGATCCTACTAATGCACCACTGAAAGGATTTGCTTTAATATTCGCAATAGCGGTATCCAGCACCTTGATCAGATCTTCATAAATCGCTTTCTGATCATCAAACTTTGGAGCAAGGCTTGACACTCCTTTCAATGCATCTGAATATGGAGCGTTACCATAATGGTCAACAATAATCTGCATCAGGTATGCCTTCATGATCTGTGCAGGACCTTTTAACTCTTTCTGACCTGTAGCTTCAGCATTGTTGATGATGTACTGATAGTCGCCAAGGTTATTATAGATTGGATCCCACCAGTTGAAGTTGTTATTGGTGAACTGGTATGCAAATGTTACTGCGCTATAGATATAAGAGCTCGACTGTGTCCAGTGTCCTGCCCAATAAGAACCTATTTCATTATAGTCAACAGCATTTGTAATGGTTTGGTTCAACGCGGCAGTTAATATAAAATTGGGATTGGAAGAAGTTAGTGTATTGGGGTTCGTGTTCACATCGAGCCAGGTCTTCTTACAACTGACTCCCACAATCCCCATTGCCAATATTATAATTATGAATTTCGTTTTCATCATTTCTTTTTTTCAATTAACCAATTAGAATGTCAGGTTTAGGTTGATACCATATTGACGTACCGGAGGTGTTTGACCAGTGTTGTTAATTCCCAGTCCGTTTCCAGTTGTATAACTGAATTCAGGATCAGTAAACATATTCGCTTTATCAACGATGGTAAACAGATTCCTTCCGTAGATAGCAACATTAGCTGCAGAGATGAACTTTGTCTTTGCAATCAGTTTACCAGGAAGATTATAAGTAAGGTTGATGTCCCTCATCTTAATGAACCAGCCTGGAGTGACAAAGTTTTCAGCAATGAGACGATAATAGTCTACCCAAAGTGAATATTCTGCTTCACGAACTTGCACTTTATCATTCACAACATATTTTCCAGTATTAGTTCCATCATCAATTGCTGAATTCGGGAAGATGTGCGGAGTTCTGTTAGATGTCCAGCCACCAGAACCTGTAAAGGTCATATCACGACCAAGCTGATGGAAAATCACGTTGCCGCCGCGATACTCAAAGTTCGCCGCGAGTGTGAAGTCAGCATACCTGATTCTTGTGCCAGCTCCGGCCATATGAGGTGGAATAGTACGTCCAAAATTCTTCGGTGTAGCTGCAGTTAGCGGATAACCGCTTGCGCTGTTTACAACCACGCGATTTGTAACCGGATCTCTCACGTAAGCAGTAGCCTTCATAGAAGGATAGCTTTGACCTTTGATCACATAAGTTTGAGCATAGCTGTATCCACCATATGCAAACTCGTCAACTCCGTTGAACAATTTTTCAACTTTGTTGTTGTTGTAAGAATAGCGGGCACTGATTTCCCAATTGAACTTTGGCTGCTTGATCACTTGCACTCTCAAATCAGTTTCATAACCCCAGTTCTTGGTTTCACCAACGTTGATCCGCAGATTAGGAAATCCCGTTGTGTTTGGAACCTTCACGGTCAGCACCTGTCCCTTTGAATTTTGTGTGTAAGCAGTCAACTCAAGACTGATCCTGTTTTTCCAGAACTGAAATTCACCACCAACTTCATAAGAATATACGAATTCAGGCTTCAAGTTTGCATCAGGCAATATGTCACCTACGGTGAAACCGACTGTACTTCCATAAGGGAATCCAGCTCCATTGGGAAACTGAAGATCAAGTCCGTAGAGGTCGATATTGTCATTCCCGTTCTTATTAAAGCCAGCGCGTATTTTGGCGTAATTGAAGATGTCACTTTGCAGTTTGGGAAATGCATCTGTCAACACAAACGAAGCATCAACGCCATAGTAAGGATAAGAATACAAACTTGCATCCCTGTAATTCTTGTAAAATCTTGAAGTAGCGTCGTACCTGAAAGAGCCATGCACATAAAGGATGTCCCTCCAACCTGTAGTAAGGTCAGCATAGTAACCGAACTTTCTTTCAGTTGTATTTGATTCACCACCTCCTAATTCACCTTGCCGGTTGGCTACGTTGAAAACACCTTCCTGAACAATGGAGCCAGAACTAACTTCAGTTTGTTTTGTTTTTCTTTGGTATACACTGTACCCAAGAATAAACTTATTGCTGAATTCTTTGAAGTCCTTGCTCATTTGAACCTGGAATTCATTATTGATTACATTTTCATTGGTAATGCGATCTAATACGCCTCCAAGAATGTCCGTTCCTGCGCGGTCAATTCCATCGTAGTCATTTGCCCAATCCCATGGAGCCGGCACATAAGCATCATTTTTTGCCCAATCGGTATAGATGAATTTACCTGTTGTATTCTTTCTTGTCCTGGAATTGCTGATCACACCGATGCGGTTAAAGAGGTTCATCCATGGCAATAGTTGATAATTCAATTCAACGTTACCAGTGATGTTTGCATCCATGTATTTCTGACGATTGTTGTCCGCGTTGAAATACGGGTTGTTGTAATAATCATCGTAGAAACCATTTGGATTTGCAAACTTGTTATGTTGCCAATCTTTGTAAGTAGAAATTGGAATGTGAGAGGCAACGTTGATAGCATCAAAATAAAAATCAGAAGTAGTTCTATCATAGTTTGCCTGCACGTAAGCAATATTGAATCCAGCTTTCAATTTATCTGCTTCTTTGGTTGCAGCTAATCTTACACTGGTTCTGCTGCTCTCATCATGAGGAACTACACCTTCACTCTTATTATTTTCCAAAGAAAGGTAATAAGTGCTGTTATCATCACCACCAGAAAACGATACCTGGTTATTCAAAGTGTGTCCCGTATTCCAAGCTTTTTCTCTTTCACCGGAAAGTGCAGAATAGGGAATGATTTGTTTAGAACCATCTTCCAAAACGCGGCCAATGATTCTCATTTCCCCATTGTATGGATCTCCATATTGTTGGTTCTCGAATGGACGCCAATTTTCTGCCATCCTTTGCTTGTAGTCAGCATGCCATCCTGCTGTTCCATAACCGGCCGTATAGTGTGATCCATTTCCATATTCACTTTGGAAATCGGGTAACCAGCTAAGTTTCTCGAAGTTTACAGCAGTAGAAAAGGCAGCTTTCAATTTACCTTTCTTTCCCTTCTTAGTAGTAACTACGATGGCGCCGTTTACACCCGCGGATCCATAAAGCGTTGCGGCTTGTCCGCCTTTCAACACAGTTACACTTTCAATGTCATTAGGATTCAAAAGTGCCAGCACACTTTGCGAAGCATTAGGAATACCGTCAACAACAACAAGGGCGTCGTTATTACCGGTAAGTGAGCGATAGCCACGAAGAACAACTTTCACTTGCGGGTCAACGCTGTTATCCACGTTGTAGATTGCAAGACCGGAAACTTTTCCGGACAAGCTTTGTGCTAATTGAGGGGAGCGACCAACAGTAATTTCTTCTGTGTTCACTTTACCAACTGAGTATCCTAATTCTCTTGGTCTTTTGCGGATACCTTGTGCAGTTACAATTACCTCGTCAATCACGGTTGCTTTCCTGCCTAATTTGATACTAACATCGTCCTCTGTGCCAACTTTCATTTCTATTGGATCAAAACCCGTGGCCGAAACAACTAACACGTCGCCTGTTTTGGCGCTTAAGCTAAAATTGCCACTGGCATCAGCGGCAACACCTTGTTTCGTACTTTTTACGGTAATTGTTGCGAAGGGAACTGGGGTACCACTGTCGTCGGTGACCTTCCCCGAAATTTTTCGGTTCTGTGCGGTTAGCATAGGGCCAAATAGCAATAGCCCTGCTACCAGCATAAGCAGTTTTCTCATGTGTCTTAGTTTTTTGAAGGTGTAAATATATGGGGATTTCGATAATTCCAAATATTTGTTAAAGTGGCTTAAGCGGTATTTATTCACACCCAAGTGGGAAAATTCAGGGTTAAGTCCAGCGGGCAGCTCAAAAAGAATACAGCAACTGGAAACTGATGGAGGCCTTGGTTTTTAGCGGGACCGCATTTATTAAATTGAAAGCCAATTTAGTTTGTGTGGAAAAAATTTGAGACCAGCTTATCCAGCACTCGGTTGGTCGCAAAAAAAGATACCGCCGGGCCCGCCGTTTAAAATCATAATTAACGTTCAAAAAATAGTTCCATCCCTTACCGGAATAGGCAGGAATAGCATATTCAAATAACACTCCTTTTTCTAAAGAATATATCCTGCAATCATATCCCGCGGTATTGAAAGTTTGAACCCGGCCGGATAGTCGATATGGTTTTCGAGTGGATTTAAATTGAAGATCAATGTAGGAAAGTGCTCCATATTCACTTTGCGAACTTGTATATCTGGATACCTCCAATCGATTGGCAAGTGTTATTGCTTTATTCAATTCCCATTTGAATTGATATCGCCACGAACGTCGCTTGTTGTTGATGACATTTGCAAGACCATTTGTTGATTCACCATTTCCCTCCTTCATTTCCATTTTATATCTCGCAAATATTTCCACTTTCCTCGAAGGTTGCCACGCTAGCTGCAGAAAAAAGTCATTGCCGCCCGAGGGCGCGTCAACTCTGTACTTCAGCCATGGGAATAAGAAGAAATCCACGTACCCTTCAAGAGTACAACTTGGGAATAATGCTACTCGCATCCCGTAATACATCCCTCTTTCATTTGAAGGAGAACTGTTTTCCGTAAATGCACTCGCGTCCATACATACATATGAAGGAGAAATGGAGCGAAAAAGTAAGCTTATGTCAAGCCTTTTGTCAAGAGTTAGCAGAATTCCTGAAAGCCATGCTTTATTGAAATGCCTATCTACTGCAAACTCACCGAAGCCGTGGACGTTCTGATATGTGAATGAGTAATCAATGCTACCATTCAAAATGTACTTTCCGTTTCCAGCAAATCTTTGATAAGGCTCATTGCCTTTGTCTATTGGTAGGGAGAAATTTTGGCGCACTACATTTAAACCGATATGCGATAAAGAGGAGCGAAAAGAAATATTGCAGCCACTGACTAATCGACTCACCGTGTTCTTTTGAGCAAGCTCCGACTCGGTTCGATGATAACCGGTGGTAGAAAACGAAGAGATATGCGCATTACCGAATGAATCGCGATCAATGTGAGCACTCAGTTTTCGACGTGAAATGAAGGAAGTGAATTCCCATTTCCCAGATGCCAGTGTAAATGCTGCACCACGTTGGAAATAGATTTCTCCCACGGAAGAATATGAGTTAATGATTTCTTGCTGCTGTTTGATAAAAAGCACACTGGAGCTTTTCTTATTGGACATGCCCTGCCACTGAACGAGTCCCTGTCCCATTTTGATGGTGAAATCACCAAGTACGAAACGCTTTACAAACCTTATGTGCTGAAGAAAAAGATGAAAGGAATAAAAATCAATTCCTGATCGGGTAAAGAATTTTTCTCCCGCATCCTTTTCGGCAACAAATCCATATTGTACAAGATTCCCATATCGATATTTAAATCGAAACTGCATATACTGGGGGCTGCCCTCATAAACTGCATTGTCGATTTCTTCACTGTTATTGAATTTTTCCGATACACGAACCAACAGGCTATAATTGCCTTTATTGAATGCAGATAACAATTTGGACGCAGGAGAAGATTGATTGCTGAGCGTAACAAATGGAATTATTTTTCTGATCAACGCTGGACTCCATCCAGGAACAGCTTGCAGTTCATTAACATGTATCAGTGGCCCTAACAAAGTGCGATAACGCAATAACTGTTGAATTTGCAATGCCGATAATACTTGCAATTGACTCAGGTCTTCTTCATTAGCGGCGTTAAGATCAACCGGATGTTTTCGAAAATATTGCAACTGCTGCATCCACATGTCATCATCAGTTGTTTCCTCACGTTCCGCCCGACTTTCGATTTGTTCTTCAAGTTCTTGCTCATATACCTGTTGGGAATAAACACTCTTGAAACAAACCACACATACGATGAATAAATATTTTCTCATAGAGAGCCCTATTTCTTTCCAGGTTGATATAACAATAAAAGCCCTGGAGTAAAGCCCAATTCAAGATGATAAGCATTAGTAACTTCTATTCTTAGTGACTTCCATTTCCAACCTGCAGCGAAATAAATTTCTGCTGGCTGTGTAGCAATTCCGAGACTTGCAAAAAATTGCTTCGCGAAGCGATAAAAAATACCTGGAGCAAAATTTGCCGGATAGTCCTCATCTAAATGAACTGAAAAACCGATAAGGACTGACTCCGAAATTTCATATCCGAGAGCGCACACATAAGAAATCGAGAGTGATTGTTGAGCTGCGAATTCTTTTTTGTTTGTAGATAGGTGAACATTTAATCCCGTGTGCAATTTTTCACTCAAATGCCAGGTGCTACTGAACTCGGAACGGATTGTCTTCTCACCCTTATAGCCATTCATTTTGTTTTTTTCATATCCGAATTTTATTCCGAGGTCAATCTTGCCAAGCGATTTTGCAAATGCAAGCGCAGCGCTTTGTTGCTTGAATTCTTCATATCCAAAATCATGTATCTCGAAACCGAATCCACCGAATTTGGTTGGAACGTTTACGCAAATAGAATAGTGATCCAGTTCTGCCAGCATAAATTTTCTTTCTGCATGAAGCCCTAATTCAAATTCTTTTAGTTGCGCCAGGCCGGCTGGATGTGATGAAACTGAAAATGAAGTAGAGAAAGAAGGGCTAAGGGAAGTGAGTAGGAACAGATCATCACTAACAGATGTAACATTCGTCTGTGCCCATCCAATCACGCTCCGAAGCAGTATATATATCGCCGTCGCTCCCCTCCTCACAAATCCTATTGAGCATCCAAATTACACCTGAAACCGACGGCTGAGAATGGTGCTTTTCCCCAAATTCGTGTTTATTTACCTTTGCGCCATGCAAATTTTAGACGGACAGCTGGTGTCGCAGCTCACGAAAGATGATCTTAAACTCAAAGTAGCACAGTTAAAAACAGAAGGCCGAAAAATTCCACACCTCGCCGCAATTCTTGTAGGTGCAAATGGTGCAAGTGAAACCTACGTTGGATCGAAAGTTAGAGCGTGTAATGAAATTGGATACAAGTCAACGCTAATGCGCTTGTCCGATGACATAAGTGAATTCAAATTACTTTCTCTCATTGAAGAATTAAACATTGATCCGGATGTGGACGGTATACTCGTACAGTTACCATTACCCAAGCACATCTCCGATGAAAAAGTAATTAATGCCATCAGTCCATCGAAAGATGTAGATGGCTTTCATCCGCAGAATGTCGGCAAAATGATCCAGGGTTTGCCCACTATGGTACCTGCAACTCCTTATGGCATCTTGCTGCTCCTGGAGCATTATAAAATCCAGACTAATGGCATGCATGCAGTAGTGATTGGCAGAAGTAATATAGTGGGCAGACCAATGAGCGTTCTCCTAAGTGCAAATGGATATCCCGGAAATTGTACCGTTACTATTTGTCATTCTCACACGCGAAATCTGGAAGAGATCTGCAGGTCAGGCGACCTTGTAGTAGCAGCACTTGGTCGTGCAGGTTTTGTAAAAGCCGATATGATCAAAGAGGGAGCGGTAGTGATTGACGTAGGTATCTCCAGAGTGCCCGATGCCAGCAAAAAAAGTGGATATGCTATAAAAGGCGATGTGAACTTCCAGGAAGTGGCGCCCAAATGCAGTTACATCACACCGGTTCCTGGCGGCGTTGGACCCATGACAATTGCAGCATTGATGCGGAACACGCTGAAGGCATGCATGCAAATGAATTAGAATGGATGACAGTGAACAGATGACAGTGGACCGCCGGAAAACTGAATGGTCCGCTGTCATCTGTCATCTGCCAACTGTCATCGATTGTATCTACCTTTGCCGCATGCGAAATGTTGAAACGCCCGTGCAGACTGGATTACCTGTGATGGAATCATTTTACACCATTCAGGGCGAAGGCTTTTACCAAGGAAGGGCTGCATATTTCATACGACTTGGCGGGTGCGATGTTGGTTGTGTATGGTGTGATGTTAAGGATAGTTGGGATGCAAGTAAACATCCGGTCAGATCGATTGACGAAATCATTTCAGAGGCTGAAAGCGTATGCGGATCATCGAAAGAAAAGCTAGCGGTGGTTACAGGAGGTGAACCCTTGATGCACAAACTCGATGAACTCACAGCAAAACTTAAAAAAGCAGGATATCAAACCAATATTGAAACTTCAGGATCATCGCCATTGTCAGGAAGTTGGGATTGGGTCTGTCTTTCTCCAAAAAAATTTAAAGCTCCATTGCCCGAAGTAGTTCCCTTTGCAAATGAACTGAAGGTTGTAATATTTAATAAGAGTGATTTTGACTGGGCTGAAAAATTTGCACAACAGGTAAAGAACAATTGCAAACTTTATCTGCAACCGGAATGGGATCGCGCTGAACAAGTAACTCCGATGATCATTAATTATATCAAGCAAAACCCAAAATGGGAATTGTCGCTCCAGTTGCACAAGTACATAAACGTTCCGTAGTGCCTACGGAATCTTGAGTATGGACCACAGACCACGGACCACCACCTATTGAGACTAGAATCCTCTTGATTTTTTTTGAAGAATGTGAGCGATTCAAAAATTGCAAACATGTATATATCTTAGTCATGAGCTCCTCTGTGGTCTGTAGTCTGTCGTCCGTGGTCTGTCGTCTGTCGTCCGTGGTCCTTTGTGGTCTGTAGTCTGTCATCCATGGTCTTTTGTGGTCTGTGGTCTGTCGTCCGTGGTCTTTTGTGGTCTGTGGTCTGTCGTCCGTGGTCCTTTGTGGTCTGTGGTCCGTCGTCTGTCGTCCTCCCCGAATTTTAACGTTTTAGCTGCAACGTGGGTAATTCAAAGCACATCTTTTGCGTTTAAAGCATCTTTGCCGGAGAATATTCAGGGTGAATAGTAATTTTAAGCGTCCGGCTTCAATTAGTACCGATGCAAATCACGATTCCAAAAATAATTGGTTGCTTATTGCTTTTTGTATCAACTGGGCTGAATGCTCAACCCCCTTCTTATAATCCGGATAAGGTGGGCAAAAAGGCAATGGACTTATATGAAAAGGCAATTGAAGTTGCACGAGAGGAAAATTACCGCCAGGCTATTGCTTTTCTACAGAAAGCGATCACGATTGACAAGCGATTTGAAGATGCATATCTCTCACTCGGCGGCTTATATGGCCAACTGAAGAATTATGATTCGGCCGTCATTTATTATGAATCAGCTAAAGCAATTGATTCTTCTTATTTCCAGGAATACAATCTTCCCTACTCCATCAATCTTGCCGGTAAAGGTGAATTTGAAAAAGCATTAAATGCAGTCAATTCATTTCTCGACATAGACGATTTGAATGAGAAAAGTATTAAAGCAGGTGAATACAGGAAGAAATGTTATTCATTCGCGATTGAGTACGAAGAGACGAATGGAGCTTCTTCTTACAAGTTCGAACCACATAATTTGGGAGACAGCGTCAATTCTCAGGTGTCAGAATATTTTCCAACCATTACTCTTGATGGAAAGACTCTTGTGTTCACGAGGCGCGTGAAGGGTTGGGATGAAGATTTTTTTGAATCGAAGAAGGATGATGATCATTGGGGACCAGCAACAGTGCTAACCGGGAACATCAATACCAATATGAATGAAGGAGCTCAAAACATTTCGCAGGATGGACAATGGTTGATCTTCACGGGATGTAATTTTCCTGATGGTTTCGGCAGTTGCGATCTGTATATTTCTTACCTCACAAAAGAAGGATGGAGCAAGCCTGAGAATTTTGGAAATAGGATCAACACAGAATTTTGGGACGCAGCGCCAAGTCTGTCGCCCGATAAACGTGATCTTTATTTTTCAAGTGCACGTCCCGGTGGCTATGGCGGTAAGGACTTATACGTTTCGCATAGAACCGCTGGTGGCCGTTGGAGTGAACCGGAAAATCTTGGACCAACAATTAATACGGCAGGCGATGAAGTGAACCCGTTCATTCACGCAGACAATCAAACATTGTACTTCACTTCGAATGGCCATCCTGGTTATGGTGGTGATGATCTTTTTCTTTCCAGGAAATGTGAAAAAGGAAAATGGGAAACACCGGAAAATTTGGGATACCCGATCAATACAATCGAAAATGAAGGCAGCATGGTGATTGCTGCCGATGGCAAGACAGCTTATTACGCAAGTGATCGAAGTGACAGCAGAGGTGGATTCGACCTGTACTCATTTGAATTGCGAAAAGATATCAGGCCGTTCAAAACACTTTGGGTAAAAGGAAGAGTGTACGATGCCAAAACCACGAAGGGCTTACCTTCTGCCGTTGAACTGACCGACCTGGAAACGCATCAAACCATCAGTAAAGTGCAAACAGATGAAACCGGAAATTATTTAATCACGCTGCCCGTAGGAAAAGATTATGCGTTTACCGTTAACCGAAGAGGTTACCTGTTTTATTCCGATAACTTCTCATTAAAGGAAGGTTCTGACTCCGCATTCAATATTGATATCGGACTTCAACCAATTGAACCCAACGCTACCATAGTATTGAAAAATATCTTCTTCGATTTGAACGAATATGATTTGAAGGATGAATCGGAAGTTGAACTGGATAAAGTTGTACAACTACTCAAAGAGAATCCTACGCTGAAGATCCAGATCAATGGACATACTGATAATATTGGTAAAGCAAAAGACAACCTGGTGCTTTCAGAGAACCGGGCAAAACAAGTTGTAAAGTATCTCACCGATGCAGGCATCAATGCCCAACGCTTAACATACAAAGGCTTCGGCGCCACTCAACCGATTGCAGACAATGCGACTGAAGTTGGACGGGCAAAGAATAGGAGAACTGAGTTAAAGGTGATAAGTCAATAGAGAGAGCAATAGGCAATTTGGCAATAGGCAATTGCCAATAGGCAACAAGTTTTTTCATCGTCCGCAAATAGATTTTCATCAGCAATTGATGTGTATTTACTCACATCATTGAGTCATCATCAACTTATTTTTGAATTGATGTTTCAATAACATTGAATCCGGTGATGAATGATGAATTGATTTACCAGCTCGCTCTTACTGAAATACCGCAAGTTGGTTTTGTGCAAGCCCGAATTCTGGTTCAACATTTGGGTTCTGCATCAGCGGTTTTCAAGGCGAACCAATCTATACTCGAAAAAATTGAAGGCATCGGTGAGATAAGGGCTAGAAACATCAGGAAGTTTTCCGATTTCGATTCAGCAAAAAAGGAGATTCAATTCATCGAGAAATATAAAGTGAGAGCATTATTCATAACTGAATCCGGCTATCCGCGAAGACTACTAAATTGTTATGACGCCCCCGTGCTGCTCTACTACAAAGGCGAAGCTGATCTGAATGCATCAAAAATGATCGCGATCGTTGGTACGAGAACCAATTCGGAATATGGAAAGAGTTTTACAGAAAAATTCATCAAAGAACTTGCCGCCCATCAGGTGGTTGTGATAAGCGGATTGGCATTTGGTATTGACGCAATTGCACATAAATCGGCATTAAAAAACAAAATGGCAACCATAGGAGTTGTGGGACATGGGCTCGACCAGATGTATCCGATGGAACACACCAATCTTGCAAAGGAAATGGTTAAGCAAGGCGGAGGAATCCTAACTGAATTTAAAAGTGGAGTCAAACCCGACAAGCATAATTTTCCTGGCAGAAACCGGATTGTTGCTGGCATTACTGATGCAACTGTTGTCATTGAAACCGGTATTAAAGGTGGAAGCATGATCACTGCTGATCTAGCAAATGGTTACAATCGAGACGTGTTTGCGGTCCCCGGCCGTACAACTGATCAAAAAAGCGCAGGCTGTAATCAGCTTGTTCACCTTAATAAAGCAGTTCTGTTGACTGATACGCAACAGTTCATTGAAACAATGGGATGGGAAAAGAAAGAGAAAACAAATGCTGCTCAACAACG
>Ga0157378_10004021_pt1 | contig 12984 bp, 9 predicted proteins | sample M65metaG_FD_115309 | JGI IMG/M metagenome (GOLD analysis project Ga0157378, IMG submission 115309) | Miscanthus rhizosphere microbial communities from Kellogg Biological Station, Michigan, USA - M6-5 metaG | ecosystem: Host-associated > Plants > Roots > Rhizosphere > Soil | place: USA: Michigan...
TGGTGATGGACTACGTTCTCCAACCACACGGACTGCATTCCCCAGGTATAGGTCTTCCAGCTAAGCGGCGCCTCAGCCTGCTTAGGATCTTTTGGCGCGGCTCCCAGTTTGGGCTCGAGAAGCAAGCGCGTGAGCTCGACGCGCGCCCGGTACGCGATAGTCGCGGCGACGGAATCGGCAGTCGCGCGGCCATCCCATCCACGCATGGTTTCTGCTGCCTGTCTTACTCGAGGCGAAGCATTTTTGGCGTGATCCACGCTGTACACAAATCGTTCCGCAAAATAACGGTCGGCTTCTGAGAAGATGTCAGTCTGCAGCGCCAGCATGTCCGCCGAAGAAAACTTCTTGCCGGATTCGAGCACGCGATAGATTCGGGCCGAGCGCCACGGCGCTTCCCATCCGGTGCTGATCGAGTAGGGATAGCCGTCCGGGGTGATACGACTGTTGGCGGTGGCGATGATGCCCGACGGTGGATTGTAAACGCTGGGCAATTTGTCGAACGGGATATAGCCCGTCCACTCGTGCGAGTTGTCACTGCCGTTTTCCGGGAGGCTGCCATCGCCCGAGGCCCGAATGGGCACCTTTCCCGTTGCGTGGTAGCCGATGTTGCCGTCGACGTCGGCAAAGACAACGTTCTGTCCAGGCGCGTCAAGGACGGAGAACGCGCTGAGGAACTGGTCCCAACTCTGCGCTGAATTCACCTCAAAAAACGGGGCCGGCGTGCCGGCGTAAAGCGTCCAACGCAGCGCCAGCTTGCGAGTCTCGCCCGGAATCAGTTCGGTGATGATGGGGCCGTGCCGGGTGAGTTCCACATCAACCGTCACGTCCGCTTCGCCCTTTACGTGAATGACTTCGGTACGATGCTCTGGCGTTTTCCATCCTTCGGGCGTCAGGTATTGATCGCTGGGGTTGAAGGTCTCGATGTAAACGTCTTCCACTGTGGGCCCGATATTGGTGAAGCCCCAGGCAATTCGCCGGTTGTGCCCCACGATCACGTAAGGCAGGCCCGGCAAGGTGACACCAGCGACGTCGAAATTGCCATAACGAAGATGGGCTTCGTACCACAGGTTGGGCATCTGATGCCCGAGGTGCATATCGTTGGAGAGAAGCGGCTTGCCTGTGACCGTGTGCGCTCCGGAGACGACCCAATTGTTCGAACCGACGACCATGCGTGCATCTGCATCGGAATCGGATGAGCCCGCACGCCCCTCGAACGCAGGCACTTCGATACGTTGCGTGACTGAACCGCCGGCAGGCCCTCGCTGGGGATCTTCATCGTCGATATTCTGATCGAGCTTTTCGTCCAGGCGGTGGCGCACGGCTGTGGGCGGCCGGTCGCGCCATGAGGTATTGACGTACAGATCTGCTGTCAGTTCCGGACCCAGCTTCGCCTGGATTTTCTCGCGTTCCAGTGCGTCACGATACGGATAGTGATTCAGGTCTTTGACCATCTGCGCCGCGATCAGCGTGGAATCTTCCGGCGTCCAAGGTCGCGGCGTATAACGCAGGATTCGAAACTCGATCGGCAGACGGTCGCGATGCGATTCGATGTAGGCGTTTACCCCGCGAGTGTAGTCGTCGAAGTGAGCGCGGGTTTGAGCGCTGGAAACATCGAGGGACTTCCGGGCAGCGACTCTAAGTCCCAAAATTCTTTGCTCCCGGTCATGCTTGAGAAATTCGCCGCCAAGGATCTCAGAGATTTCCCCCGCCGCGAACCGTCGCATGATGTCCATCTGCCACAGGCGGTCCTGGGCCGTCACATAGCCCTGGGCAAAAAAGAGATCGTCGAATCCCCTGGCTGTAATCGTGGGAACACCGTGCTCGTCTCGTATAACAGTAACGGGAGCGGCCAACCCGGCGACCTGCAAAGTTCCGTCAAGCTGCGGCAGGGAAGCGCGGGCGATGGAATACAGCCAGAGGAGACCTCCCAGAGCGACGATCAAAATGGCGACGAGAACAAATGCAAGAATTTTCCAGATTCTGAAACGGTCGCGAGGGGTGGAAACCGGAGTCGTGGTGGACGCCATGGTGGGCTCCTGATTGTAATGTAGACGCGAGCGTCCTCGCTCGTGTCATCGTCAGCCTAGGAGGCTGGGGGCTGGGTGGCACAATCTCTCGGCAAAGCTTCGCCTCGCCAGTACGAGCCGGGCGTGCCCTCGCGCCTACATGGCGGATCATATTGATAGGGAAGGCCCTGCCAGTCTGATCCGATTCTGTTTGCCTTAGAAGGCTGATTCTGATAACTTTCGCGGGGTTTAGATAGTGCCGGGCGAACTGGGCCCGGGGGCCGAGTTGCACAATCTTGGGAGGGAACGTCAATGGCTTTTTGTAGCGGGTGTGGAACGCAGATCGCGGACGGCACGACCATGTGTCCGGCCTGTAGTAGTCGCACCGCAGCTCCGCCGGCAGCAGCTGCCCAGGGCACGACGGGCGGGATGCAGGACAACGTCGTTGGGATGTTGTGCTACATCACCATCATTCCAGCGATTATTTTCCTGGTCATGGAGCCCTACAACAAGAACCGTTTTGTCCGGTTCCATGCGTTTCAGATGATTTTCTTCAGCGTTGCCATGATCGCCATCTGGATCGGATTGACCATCATCGGTTTCGTCCCTGGATTGATCTTTATCACTTTGCCACTGCACATGATCATCTGGCTGGGTTCGTTCATCGTGTGGATCATTCTGCTGATCAAGGCCAATCAAGGTCTGATGTACAAGCTGCCGGTCATTGGCGACCTGGCCGAAAAACAGGCCAACGCAGTCTAGATTGCAACGGCTCCAGCTGTGTAGGGCGGGCGCCCTCGCCCGCCGCTTTGACTGCAATTTTGATTGTCATCCTGAGAACCAGATCCGATTCAAAACCGGCGGGCGAGGGCGCCCGCCCTACACAGCACCGGGCTATTCCTTCCTTGACATATCTCTTACGGGATGGCATTCCTATTAGCTTTGGTTCGCATCCTCACAAGCAGTTCCTTGAGTACCGGAACATGGAGTACCGGAACATGAGTGCGGGAAGCAGGACCGGTGAAGGGAACGATTGAAAGTTCGGGTTTTCTATCACGACAAATGCTTTGACGGGGCGTCATCGGCCGCCCTGTTCTCGCGTTTCTACCGGGAGCGGATTCGCGGCGACGTCGAATTCGTTTTCTCCGGCTTGCTGCACCGCGCCGGGGCCTTGTTTGATGAAAAGCAGTTCGATGGCGACGAGAACGCCATCGTGGACTTCAAGTATTCCAGCTCTCCCAAGATCACCTGGTGGTTCGACCATCATCTGAGCGCGTTTCTCACTCCCGAGGACGCTGCCCATTTCGAACAGGACCAGAGCAATCGCAAGTTTTACGATCCCGACTTCAAATCCTGCACCAGTTTCATCGCCACCGTCGCCGAGCAGCGTTTTGGTTTTGATCCTAAGCCCGTTGCCGACCTGGTGCACTGGACCGATGTGGTTGATGCAGCGATGTACGAAGACGCCAAAACTGCTGTCGAGATGAAAGCTCCAGCCATGAAGCTGACTCTGGTCATAGAGTCCGCGCAGGACTACACGTTCATTCCCCGATTGATTCCGTTGCTGGCTACCAAGCCGCTGGCAGACATTCTGGAAGAACCGTTTGTCGCTCCTCTCCTGCCGCCGCTACTGGAACGCCATCAGCGCTCCATAGCGGTATTAAAGGAACGGATCGAGTCCATCGACCAGACTCTATTTTTCGATATCACGGACCACGACCTCGAGGGCTACAACAAGTTTGTTCCGTACTATCTGCATCCGGAATCGATTTACAGCGTGGGCCTGAGCAAGAGCAGCTTCCGGGTAAAAGTTTCGGTAGGTTCGAATCCCTGGGCGCCATCCGAGCCGACGGTCAACCTGGCCAAGGTCTGTGAGCGTTACGGCGGTGGCGGTCACGCCCGGGTGGGAGCGATTTCATTCGGCGTGACCGAAGAAGTGGCAGCCCGCAAGGCTGCCCGCGACATTGCCAACGAACTTCGCGCCAGCGTACGTGGCGACGCAAAGTAACGCTGGCGTCCTGTCATGAGCGCTCCACCAATCCCAACGGCCGTCATACTTCGCACGGAACATCTTGGTCGAACCGTCAAAGATAAGACCCTGGTGCAGGACGCAAGCTTCGAATTGCGCAAAGGAGAAGTGCTTGCCATTACAGGGCCGAGCGGATCGGGCAAGACTTCGCTGCTGCGTCTCCTGAATCGTCTTGATGAGCCCACCTCGGGAACGGTGTATGTCGAGGATGTCGACTATCGCAATATCGAGCCGCGGGAACTCCGCCGAAAGCTCGGACTGGTCACACAGCGTCCTTTTCTGTTTCCGGGCACGGTAGCGGACAATCTCCGTTTCGGCCCGGCGCAACGAGGTCAAACCCTGTCGTCTGAAGGCATCGAGCAACTCTTATCCCAGGTTGGCCTCAAAGATTACTCCGGACGCGACGTGGCCAATCTTTCCGGAGGCGAAGCACAGCGGGTTTCTCTGGCCCGCACCTTGGCGAATTCACCGCTGGCTCTCTTGCTCGACGAACCAACCTCGGCGCTGGACGAAGCGGCGAAGCACGAGGTGGAGTCGGCGATACAGAAGGTCGTGCGGGATCAAGGATTGACCTGCGTAATTGTGACTCATGATGTTCAACAGGCCATTCGATTGGCCAGCAGGGCGCTGGTGCTGGATCAGGGACGCATTACGCGTGCCGGTCAGGCAGGGGAGGTCCTAAGTGCTTAACTGGTTCTTCCACTCACAACTACAATTGGGCCTGGCGCAGGCGCTGGTCGCTGCCTTGGCCGCACTCACCCTGGTGTTGCTGGCCCGCGGCCGGGGAATCCATCTGGAAGTCGAGACCTTGATTGCGATGGTGCGCGGTCTGGTGCAAATCATCGCCGTCGGCTCGATTCTTGTTATCCTTCTCCGCGCTCCACGGTGGACGAGCGGGATCGTCCTGGCCGGAATGATCGTGGCGGCGGGAGCAACTTCCGCGCGGCGTGCCAAAGGCATTCCGGACGCTTTTCGCGTCTCCGCCTGGGCCATCGCCTTCGGTGCAGGCTCGGTGATTGCCTTGATGACGTCGCTGGGAGTGATTGACACAGCTATTACAACGCTGATTCCGATTGGCAGTATGCTGATCGCCAACGCCATGAACACGAACGGATTGGCCCTGAACCGCTTTCGCGCCGACGTGCTGGCCCACTCCGGCGAGATAGAAACGGCACTGGCTCTGGGAGCGGAAGCCCGCTCCAGCGTTTCACCCTACGTGCAGGCGTCTTTCGAAGCCAGCCTGATTCCGGCCATCGACTCGCTCCGCTCGCTTGGCATTGTGTGGATTCCTGGGCTCATGGCTGGAATGATGCTCTCCGGCGCCCGCCCGGTATACGCTGCCATCTACCAGTTCGTGGTGTTGGCCATGATCTTCGCAGCCTCGGGGTTGACTTCGCTGGTCAGCACTACGCTGATTCGCGGCAGAGTTTTCTCCCCGGCGGAGCAATTGTTGCTCCAGCCGGGAAGGTAAGCGCTACTTCGTATGGAATTATTGGGGCTATCCGATCCTGACCATCACGCCAGGCTGGCGCGGCTCCGCCGGGCTGCGGGACTGCGTGCGGTTGCATCTCTCGAACTGACCAAGGGCCTGGCGGTGTTGCTCCTCGGCTTCGGAGCGGTTTCTCTGGTCCACAAAGATGCGTGGGATGTGGCCGAAGCCCTGCTGCGCTTTCTGCATGTGAACCCTGATCATCATCACTACGCCCAGGTATTTCTGAATCTCGCCGACAATCTTACCGATGCAAAGCTGTGGGCAATGGCAGGCGGAGCACTAGCATATTCCATCGTACGTTTCGTCGAAGCTTACGGACTTTGGAGGGAACGCGCATGGGCGGAATGGTTCGCCCTGATTTCAGGCACGCTCTATGTGCCTTTTGAAGTCTATGAGTTGATCAGGCGGCAGACCTGGATTCACGTGGCGGTGCTGCTTATCAACCTTGCAGTGGTGTTTTACATGCTCTATCTGAGATTGTCGGCGCCGGCATGCAATAAACAGGAGTCGACCTAGCTTGATGGGGGAAACCCGGCTGCTTTGGCTGTTTGGGTGAGACCCCGCGCTGGTCCCTTGTTTCATGGACGGCGCGGGGTCTTCCTGGGGGGAAGGACTGCATTTTGCCAGCAAAGATCGCGATTAATACAAAGAAAATTCTTCTGTCGGTTTTCCGACGAAGCAATTGAAAAGCTTGAGTCTTTCGCATTCTCAAGGAGTTATTTATCAAAATACTTGTTTCGAATTTCGGACAGGAATCAAAGAGATGAACCACTCTTCGAAGAAATTCCACGGTATTCGGCGTCTCGCGCTCGCTTTGATCTTCGCCGTGTCACTCTTGACCCCGTTGTGGGCCGAGCAAGTTTCGCTGCAGGCCATCGTCACGCCTTCAACCGTGATCATGAAAGACGGCCATCCCGTCACCTTTGCGCTGCGTGGATTCATCGAATTCAAGAGTCTCGGCGAAATGTTTCCTTATATCGAATTGCAGACGAGGCGCTGGCCGAGTCTGGATGACGCCGGTCGAAGGGCCCTCGCGAGTGATCTGTTGCGACGGGGAATTGAAAGCCGCGTGGTATCCATGGTCGATGAGCGCCCCCTCGAAGCCCTGCTCACTCATACTCGCGAAGAATTACAACAGGCGTTGGCAGGCGTAAAAGAACCAGTACCTTCGGGATATGCCGATGCGTTTCTCGCGGTACAAGAGAAGTGGAAGCACTCCCTGAACTGCTGGAGCGCGGCTCCTTCGATTCCAGCGCGCGTGCTTTCCAACTGGTATCCCATTGAAGAAGGCATCCAGCTTTATGGCGCGACCTACGATTCCACCGAGCACTTCTGGCAGGCGGTGAAATATCATCCGGACGTAACCATCTCTCAATTACTGGAATTACTCGATGCGCTGGGCCGCCGGGACTGGTCGCCCTGGCTGGCACGCCTCGATGCCGATCCCAAAATCTATTTGCCCAACGCATACGCCGTAGAGTTCCTGCGCCATAACCTGACCGCGGAAAGACTTGCCTGGTTTCGCAGTGAACTGGCCGGACACGGATTAAGTTCCGCTGAACATGCCCGCACTGCCCAACAACGCGGCGCCGCGTCATTTCGTTTCAGCGCCCCCGAAGAAAAAATATTGTGGGGAGATCTGGCCGACGTGTTTCACATGGTCTATATCTTTTCCCCACCCGATGATCCAATTCGGAAGACTCTCGCAGACCATCACTTCGACGCCATCTACCTGGGCGAACGAAGAATGGGTTTCGTCAGCGAAGAATTCCGCTCGCTCATGCTGGAGATCTGGCATGTGAAATACCTGCAGATGCCGCGTTTCCGCGAGGTAATCAGTTCGATCCCGATGGAAATAAAACTGTCACACTTCCTGAACGACGGCGACTCTCCGGACATTCCAATCCCGATCTACGTCGGATACCTGAATCAGATACGCAACCTGGCGCGACAACCAAAGTAGGCGCGAGGGGGCTCCTCTCGTGCAAGAACTCGCCTTGGGCTTCGGATCACGTGAGCCTCCACGCCGCATTCCGGCTGCAGTAAAATGAAGGTCCTGCATAACACGTCCGAAAATGAGTTCTTAATCCCTACGGAGCGAGAACGGGAGTCGTTTCTGCCGAAACTTCCAAGCAGACTGCGGAGAGCCGTTTCGACGGTCGGAATGCTCTATCTCCTGAGCCACGCCCTCGGATGCGGCGGTTCCTCGTCCGGTACGGGATCGGGCCCGGGCCCCGTTGTCCAGGACCCGCCGCGGCCTCTTGTAGTTTCCAGCAATCCTAACTATTTTCAGGATTCGAGCGGCGCCGTTCTGATCCTGAACGGATCGCAGACCTGGAACAATCTTCAGGATTGGGGCAGCAATGGGACTACCCAAGCCTTCGACTTCAATGCCTACGTCAGTTTCCTGAAGGCGCATGGCCACAACATGACTCTGCTGTGGCGGACGGAGTTGCCGAAGTTCTGCAACTTGCCAACCACGGACGGAACTCCGCCTGACTTCACCGTGAGCCCGCATCCCTGGAAGCGAACCGGACCCGGAACCGCTACCGACGGAGGTCTTAAATTCGACCTGACAAAATTCGATGACGACTTTTTTACCCGTTTGCGCAACCGGGTGCAGGCGCTGAACGGCGCCGGGATCTACGTGGGCGTGTATTTCTTTACCGGAGAATGGCTGAATGCCTTTCGTTGTTCGAGCGACGGCTATCCCTTGACCGGAGCAAATAACATCAACGGAATTGACGACGGCTATTCGGGCGGATCGAGCGGCAATGGATCGATGACCATGACCGCGCCGAATCCGATTTCAGCGATTCAGGACGCCTACGTCGAAAAAGTCATCGACACATTGAATGACATGCCCAATGTTTTGTGGGCAATCTCGGAAGAAGCTCCGTCCAATTCGAACTGGTGGCACGACCATCAGATGACACACATCAGGTCCTACGAAGGCACGAAGCCCTTCCGCCACCCCGTTGGCTTCGCCGTGGAGTCAAATTCCGACGATGAGGTAGTCATCAACAGCGACGCCGATTGGATTGCCCCGTCGATCCGGCTCTCTCCCCCAACAACCTGCGGAACCGGCACTCCACGATGCAAGGTGAACATCAACGACTCCGATCATTCGTATTTCGGCATGTGGAACGATAGTGCCCAGCAAAACCGGAACTATGCCTGGGAAAATTTCGAGCAGGGCAATCAGGTGCTGTTCATGGATCCCTATACGATTCTCTATCCGCGGGCGAACCGGAATCTCTGCCTCTCGCCGACAAATAATATCTGCACCGGCCCGGACCCTCGCTGGGACAATTTCAGGGACAACCTCGGCTACATTCTGAAATATTCAAGGAAGCTGAATCTTGCCCAGGTGACTCCGCGCGGCGAGCTTTCCTCGACGACCTATTGCCTGGCTCAGACTCCATCCCAAGGCGCGGAATACCTGGTGTACGCGCCGGCGGGCGGTACGTTTACAGTGGATCTCTCCGCGATGGCCAGCTCCCGAAACCTGGCCGTGGAATGGTTCAATCCATCGACGGGCACGACTACAACCGGCGATTTCGTAGTGGCGGGTTCGTCATCTTCGTTCGCGCCACCCTTCAGCGGAGACGCCGTGCTCTACCTCGTCGATTCCGCAGGCCACAATCCGGCCCGGGGAAAGCTCCGCCGCAGTGTTACGTTGCCGCGGTTATAAAACGAAGATTAAGGTTCGATCCATTTCCGCGCCGACAATTCAGCAAGTACAATCACCTTTTGGCCCCGTAGCTCAGATGGATAGAGCAGCGGTTTCCTAAACCGAAGGTCGCGTGTTCGACTCACGCCGGGGCCACCAGTTTTATCCGCAGCTTGAAGAGCTGGATAGGAAAAGCGGACGGCCCCAGCACAGAAAGATAAAACGAATGTTTGCTGTCACCCTCGCATTATTACTTTACGGAGCTTCTCCATGGGCCCAGCCCGCTGCGACGCAGTCATCCATTCGGATCGCTCCCGGGACTGTCGTCTCTGCCGAGCTCGTTAAGTCGGTTGACGTCAAGAAAGCCAAGCCAGGGGACAGGGTCGAGGCGAAAACGGTTGTGCCGCTAGTTTCCAACGGACAAGTGGTGGCTCCCAAAGGCGCGAAAATCATCGGCCACATCGCCATGGCGATACCACGAAGAGACTCGACGGGCGCGACTCTCGGGATCGTATTCGACACCCTATCCACCAGAGAGGGCGAAGTGATTATCCAGGTTGCGATTCAGGCAATAGGCCCGGTGGAGCCGGTCGAGAACTATCTGGGGGTGAGGCCCGGCGTTAAAATGGCGGGAAATCCTGAGCCGCCGCCCAGCGGCGTCGCCGGCCAACCGGCGGACAACTCAGGTATGTCGCTGGACGAGAAGAGTCAGGGTATCGTCGGACTGAAAGGGCTCTCATTGAACCGCTCGGGACAGGTCTCGGTGGTCAGTTCCAGAAAAGACAATATTCGTCTCGAAGGCGGAACCCAGCTCATTCTGCGAATCGAGGAGTCGCTTTAAGATTTGCCCGGGATACTCCTACGGACTTTTCCCACGCTTCCTTCTTGCGCACTTCAACCTTGTGCACTTCAACGTCACGCTTTTAAATTTGCACTGTAGGCAAGAACTTCGGCGGCTTCCGTGCCTTGACCGCCTGCTCAAACCCGTAAGCAATCTTCAACAGGGCCGGCTCGCTCCAGGCTCCTCCGAAGAATGAAACTCCGACCGGCAAGCCAGAGATGAATCCTGCCGGCACCGTGATGTCCGGATATCCCGCGACGGCTGCGGCATTCGAACTGCCGCCGCCGGAGTGATCGCCGTTGACCAGATCGGTGATCCAGGCGGGACTTCCAGTCGGCGCCATGATCGCATCCAGCTGAAATTTATCCATGACGGCGTCGATGCCTTCGGCGCGCGAAAGCCTGCGGTTGGCTTCGAGCGCATCCAGGTATTCCTTGCTGGTCAGCGGACCCTTTGCCTCGGCCTTGATGAACGTGTCCTGCAGAAAATATGGCATCTCTTTGTCTTTGTTCTTTTCGTTGAACTCGATGATGTCTTTCAGGGAATGCACCGCCGCGTCCGGACGCGTCGCCAGATAGGCGTTCAAATCGGCTTTCAATTCGTAGAGCAGGACCGTAAACTCGCTGTCGTCGAATTTGCCGTACGAATCAAGATCCGCAGGATCGACCAGCACCGCGCCTTGCCGCTTCATTACTTCCATTACGTCGTCCATCAGACTATCTACGCTGTCGCTGAAACCGAAATACTTGCGGGCGACGCCAATGCGCGCGCCACGCAATCCATTCGGGTCAAGAAAGCGTGTGTAGTCTGGCGCACTTTTTCCTTCACTCGCGGCTGTCGCACTGTCGCGCGGATCGATGCCCGCCAAAGCGCTGAGCAGGATCGCGGCATCGCGGACTGTACGCGCCATCGGGCCGTCGGTATACTGACTATGAGCAATGGGTATAGTTCCTGCGCGGCTGATCAGTCCGAGCGTGGGTTTGAAGCCGACAATAGCGTTCGCGTTCGACGGACACACCACTGAACCGTCAGTCTCGGTTCCCACGGCAACGGCGCAAAGATTGGCCGACGTGGCCGCCCCTGAGCCTGAACTCGATCCGCAGGCGTTGCGATCGAGTGCGTAAGGATTGCGCGTGAGCCCGCCGCGTCCGCTCCATCCGCTGACAGAATGTCCGGAGCGCATGTTGGCCCACTCGCTTAGGTTTGTTTTGCCCAGAATTACGGTGCCGGCCTCGCGCAGTTTCTGCGCCACGAAAGAATCTTTCGCTGGATGCGACCCCACCAGCGCAAGTGATCCCGCCGTCGTCTGCATTCGGTCTGCCGTATCGATATTGTCTTTGATCAGGACAGGAATGCCGTGCAGTGGCCCCTGCGGGCCTTTCGCCTTTCGCTCCTTGTCGAGCGCTGCAGCGATGGCCAGAGCATCTGGATTCAGTTCGATCACACTGTTTAGAGCTGGCCCGCGCCGGTCGATGGCTTCGATCCTCGCCATGTATTTTTGTGTCAACGAGACGGAGGTAAATTTTCCAGACGTGATGGCCGCCTGAAGATCGGCGATGGTGAGTTCGTCAAGCTCGAAAGGGCTGACTCGTGGCAAGGCTGGCACGCCTGCCGCTATCTCGCGGGCGCCTGCCAACGCCGGTAGCAGGGCGACTCCTGCGCTACCGATCACAGTGGTCTTTAAAAATTTTCGGCGTGAGGTAGAGGCAACATTGTCAAACTTGCGCAAGGTTCGATCTCCTGGAATTGTCTGATCGGAAAGCGGAATTATAGGCGATCCCGAAAGCCCCTTTGCGATCTTTGCGGTCAAGAGCTTTTAACCGCAAAGGACGCTAAGGACTCCGCAAAGTGCGCAAAGGGACCTGAAAAGTTACGCCGCTTTCCTTTCTCGCTCATGCCCGTCCAAGACAGCGAACTCGTGTGATGTAGCCTTTGCAGGGCTGATACAATCACACGTTCGTCCCGCATGAAACATCATTCCAGTTTCCCCGCTTGTGCAGTCCTGTCCGGGAAAACCTATCGCCGAGGAGTCCTGATGTCTCTCTATAAAAGATTGCTGTTATTGATCGCGCTCGCCTTCGCCTCCATCGGATCAGCCCAGGAGATGCCGGAAGGCCGGCTGATGCGCTTTCCCGACATTTATAAGGACAAAATTGTCTTCATGTACGGCGGCGATCTGTGGTTGGCTTCGAGTTCCGGCGGCGACGCGCGCCGCATCACATCGGATGCGGGACGTGAACTGCTCCCAAAATTCTCGCCGGACGGCAAATGGATCGCCTTCACCGGACAATACGACGGCAACTTCAACGTCTACGTGATGCCGGCGCAGGGCGGACAGCCGAAGCAGTTGACGTTCTATCAGGGAGCCGCCGCGCCGCTGAGCGATCGCATGGGAATCCACAACGAAGTCCTCACCTGGTTTCCTGATAGCAAGCGCATTCTGTTTCTGTCGCGTGGCGACTCCTCCAACGGATGGACCAAACGCCAGTTCAGCGTAAGCATAGAAGGCGGCTTGCCCGAACCATTGCCGGTGAGCGAAGGCGGACTCACGTCGTTCTCTCCCGACGGGACAAAAATTGCCTACAACCCCATCTTCCGCAACTTCCGTACCTGGAAGCGTTACACGGGCGGACTGGCCCAGGCCATTTCCATCTACGATCTCAAAAACAATTCTGTCGAAGAAGTGCCTCACACCGACTGGACCGACACCTTTCCCATGTGGCACAGCAACACGATCTACTTCACGTCGGATCGGGGCACGGAGCACCACCTGAATCTCTACAGCTTTGACGTGAGCAGCAAGCAGATCGGGCAACTCACCCATTTCACCGACTTCGACATCATGTGGCCCAGCCTGGGGCCGGATTCCATCGTCTTCGAGAACGGCGGCTATCTTTACACCTTCGATCTGGAGTCGAAGCAGCCGAAGAAGCTGGCTATCAA
>Ga0157378_10004022_pt1 | contig 12983 bp, 9 predicted proteins | sample M65metaG_FD_115309 | JGI IMG/M metagenome (GOLD analysis project Ga0157378, IMG submission 115309) | Miscanthus rhizosphere microbial communities from Kellogg Biological Station, Michigan, USA - M6-5 metaG | ecosystem: Host-associated > Plants > Roots > Rhizosphere > Soil | place: USA: Michigan...
CCACCTCAACACGGTGCGTGGGCGGACTTTCTCGAAGTGTGGCGAGAGGCCGATGACATCGAGCTTTTCGAGTCGGCGTGGACGATGGATCACTTCTATCCACTCACTCCACCCCTCGATGGAGCACACCTCGAGAGCTGGGCAGTGCTGGCCGCGATGGCGCAGGCGACGAAGCGTCTGCGACTCGGCTGCATGGTCAACGGCATGCACTATCGGCATCCGGCGGTCACTGCGAATGCGGCGGTCACCGTCGATCACATCTCGGGCGGTCGTTTCAACCTCGGTCTCGGTGCGGGTTGGTTCGAGCCCGAATCGGAGGCCTACGGCATACGGCTGGGCACGTTGAAGGAACGCTTCGACCGATTCGACGAAGGCCTTGCCGTGATCACCTCGCTGTTGACGAACGAGTACACCGACTTCCACGGTGCCTATTACGACGTCACCCACGCCCGCTGCGAGCCGAAGCCCGTGCAGGCGCGCATCCCGATCGTGATCGGCGGCCGCGGTCCGAAGCGGACACTGCCGGCTGCGGCGCGATGGGCCGACATGTGGGACATCGCCAGGCCCGACAGCCCCGCCGAGTGGAAGTCGTTGAGCAGCGTGCTCGACGAACGCTGCGCGGACATCGGTCGTGATCCCGGCGAGATCCGCCGATCTGTGCACCTGATGTGGCCGGAGGAGTCCGACCCGGCGGAAATGGCCGAGACTGCCGCCGAGTTCGGAGCAGCCGGAGTCGATCTCGTGATCTTCTCGATGCGCGCTCCCTACAAGGCTGCCAGGCTCGAGCCGTTGGTCAACGCGTTGCGGGCGACGACAAGTCGTTGATCACCCGTCGACGTCGATGCACACCATGTCGCCGTCGATCCTCGTCGCGTAGGTCTTGAGGTCGACACGGATCGGCGCACCCTTGCCCTCGCCGGTGCGGTAGTCGAAGCGTCCATTGTGCTTCGGGCATTCGATGATGTGATCCATCACCAGGCCCTCGCACAGCATCGCCTCCTCGTGGGTGCACATCCCGTCCGTGGCGTAGTACGAGTCGTCGGGCGACCGATAGATCGCATACTGGTGGCCGGCGTGTTCGAACGGGATGAGGTCCTCGCGCTCGACGTCGTCGACACCGCAGGCCATGATCCAGTTGGGCATCCGGCGAGACTATCCCGACACCTCTACGCCCGAGATTGGGACGCCCGAGATGGGGACTTCGCGATGGATGAAGTACGCGGTATCGCGCCGTTGGCGCAGCATCACCGGTACGAACTCGCGGAACGCTGCAGCGATGCTCGGAGCGGGCACTGGTAGATCGTCCTTGATCTCGGCATGGAGCGCCGGCAAAGCGTGGAACGGAACCATCGGGAACATGTGGTGTTCGACGTGATAGTTCATGTTCAGATAGACGAAGCGGCTGAACGGGTGCATGTAGACGGTACGACTGTTGAGCCGATGATCGGTCACGTCCTCGGCGAGCCCGCTGTGCTGGGTGAGACCGGTCATCAGGTGATGCCACGCGCCGTACATCCGCGGCAGCCCGATCACCATCGCCGGAAGGATGCTGCGCGACACGATGCACCACACGACCACCGCCACGTAGATCAGCAACCACACGCGCGCGGTCCAATACGTCTTCGATCGCTCCGTCTCTGGCACGAACGTGGCCTCTTCGGCGGTGAGTCGTCCCGAGGCATGGATCGCCATGTGTCGAAACGCCAAGGGCACATCGAACATGCCGATGAAGTTGCCGGCGATGTGCCACAACGGCGGAGGACGCTTGGCGACGATCTCCGGATCGCGACCGACGACGATCGTGTCGGTGTGGTGGCGCGCGTGGCTCCATCGCCACACGGTCGGGTCGCGCATGATCATGAAGCAGGCGATCTCGTACACGACCGAGTTCATCCACCGGGTCTTGAACGCGGTGCCGTGCCCGCACTCGTGCCATCGGGCATCCGACGCCGACCCGTACAACACGCCGTACACGGCGAAACACAGCAGCGACCACACCGAGAACCACAGGTACACGCCGAGGCCGCCGAACAGGATCAGCAACGCGAACCACAGCAGCGTCGCCCGAATCGCCGGTCCGTCGCGGCGCTGCATCAGCTCCTTCATCCGCTTGCGCGAGACGTCGGTGCGATACCACTGCGCCTGTGAGAGGCCACGCTCAACGGCGCGCTCGGACTCCTCGCCCGTCAATGAATAGTCACGCTTCACGATTGCTGTCACGTGATGCCTGATCGTAGCGGCAGACGCTGATCCGACAAGATGGGCGCCCTCACCATGAACGTGCGGTCGGCAACTCTTCTCCTCCCCCTCCTCGTCGGAACCTGGGTCGCGGCGTCGTGTGGCGATGAGGCGACGACATCGCCGACCACAACCCCGACGAACCCACCCACAACACCGATCGGCGAGGCCGCGGTGCAGGTCGTGGCCAACGGATGCCGAGAGGCGGAGGTGCACGGTGCAGGGCTGATGGTGGGCGACGGCAAGGTGGCCACGGTGGCCCACGTGGTTGCCGGCGCCTCCAGCGTCGAAGTGCGCGGCCCGCACGGCAGCGGGCCGGCAACCGTCGTCTACTTCGATCCCGTACTCGACGTCGCCGTGTTGAAGGTCGACCCCGAGCTGGCGTCGCCGATCCCCATCGGCTCGGCAGCGGCCGGTGACGACGGCACCGTGATCGTCTATCGCGACGACGCCCCGGTCGAGTTGCCCGCGCACGTCGAGCGATTGGTCAACATCCGCACGGCCGACATCTACGGCGACGGCAAGCACATTCGGCCCGGCTACGAACTGGGCCTCGACATCAAGGCCGGCGATTCCGGAGCGGTCGTGGTCGTCGACGATCGTGCCGTCGCTCTCGTGTGGGCGACCAGTCGCCAGGCCGACGCGCGCGCGTGGGCAATGCGCACGTCGCTGGTGGCAGATCACCTCACCGACGACGCCAAGGTCGACAGCGGCAAGTGTGCCGACAGCGCCTGACTAGTCGCGAGCCGTCAACTCGAGCAGCACCGAGGTCTCCGGCAGCAGCACGGGCACGCTGAACCCGAGCGACGCCAACTGCTGCCCCGACACCTGCAGGCCGTGCTCGGGCCACGCCGGCTGGCGGCGAGCACCCCAATCGCGATTGACCTCCCCCAACGGAATGATCCGGATGTCGTAGAACCGCGCTGGGTCGAGACCGACGATTCGGAGCGGCGCGGTGTGCAACGACGGACCCGACCGCAATCGCGTGCACTCGACGACAGCATGAGCTCGGTCCGGCGCGACGACACCGTGCGCCATCACGTTCGGGTCGGGATGGTCGAGCCGCACCACGACACCGCCGTGCAACAGCGGTCGCAGTCGCTTGTGTGTGGCGATGATGTCGGCGAGTGCGGCGCGGTCCTGATCCGACGCCTTCAACAGGTTCCACTCGATTCCCATCGACCCGAACATCGCCGCCGATGCCCGCAACCCGAGTCCGTGCCGGCGACCCGTCGTGTGCGTCACGGGTGAACCGATGTGGCTGCCCATCAACTCCGGTGGGAACAGCAACGAGAAGCCCTGTTGGATGTGTTGGCGGTCGAGCGCGTCGATCGAGTCGCTCGTCCATGCGCGGTCGGTTCGTTCGAGGATGCCGAAATCGACGCGGCCGCCGCCGGACGAACAGGTCTCCAGTTCGACGTCCGGGTGGGCGGCGCGAACTCGGTCGAACAACTCGTACACGCCGAGCGTCTGACGATGCACGCCCGCCCGACGGCCCGACGTGGCGGCGACGAGCGCGCGGTTCATATCCCACTTGACGTAGGCGATGTCGTGATCTCGAAGTAACGCATCGAGCAACCCGAACACGTGGTCCCGCACCTCGTCGCGACCCAGGTCGAGCACCAGTTGGTTGCGGGCGAGAACTGCCGGATAGCGCTCGTCGACAAGCGTCCAGTCGGGGTGCGTGCGGTACAGGTCGGAGTCCGGGTTGACCATCTCCGGCTCGACCCAGATGCCGAACTGCATCCCGAGACCGCGCACGTGATCGATCAACGGGGTGAGGCCGTCCGGCCACACATCCGGGTCGACCCACCAGTCCCCCAGGCCCGCCGTGTCGCTTCGTCGTCCGTGGAACCAACCGTCGTCGACGACGAAACGTTCGACCCCGCACTCCGCGGCCCGGTCCGCCAGTTCAGCGAAGGTCTGGAAGTCGTGGTCGAAGTACACCGCCTCCCATGTGTTCAACAGCACCGGTCGAGCCGTCGATGGATGGTTCGGCCGATCGCGAAGGTAGGCGTGGAACCGATTGGAGACAGCGTTCAGCCCCTCCGCCGAGTAGGCGACGTACACGACGGGCATGTCGTATCGCTCGCCGGGCGCCAACTCGACCTCGCCTGCTGCCAGCAATTCGCCGAGGTGCAGTACACGGCGAGCATCGGTCACACCGTCGCAGACGATCTCGTAGTTGCCGCTCCAGCCGATGTGCGCTGCCCACACCTCACCCCGGTGCTCGGCGAATCCAGGAGTGCCGGCGAACACCGCACCGACGCGTTCGTGCGAGGTGTGTCCGCGACGATTCTCGATCGTCAGACAGTTCGCGATCCACGGCGTGCGCGTTTGCAGGAACTCGTTCGTCCATCTCCCGCCGACCGTGAGCAGCTCCGCGGCCTGAGCCGGCACCGGCAGGCTCAGCCGCAGAGCCTCCAGCGCGTACGCGCTTGCGCCGTTGTTGACAAGCGAGACCGCAAAGGTCGCGACCCCGCTCGGGTGCAAGGTCACCGCGATCGACATGCCCAGCGATGCCGACGCATCCGTCAGTTCGAACCGCGCCGTGGTCGGTGTCGACTCGGTCGAATCGATGCGGAACTGCGGAGCGAAGTCACCGCCGTCCGCCCGGTGCCCTTCGACACCTGGAGTGCCGAACCAACCGACACTCGCCTCGGCAACGAGCCCGAGCGGTGGATCAACGTCGAGCCCGCCCCGAGGCACCGGCCGCTCCACGGCGCGCAACAGTCGGTCGTCGACGTCGCCCAACGGCGCGCCCCAATGAACGAGTTGAGGCATCCCTCCGTCGCTCGACAACAACAGGCTCGAATGCCCGTCGGTGAGGTGGACGAGCTCCACATTGCTTGCTGCGTCGGTCATCACATCTCCCCTTCGTTCGCCCAACGGCGGCGCGGGCGCAACATGTTCTCAGGCATGAACCCGATGAGGATGGGAATGCCGAGCACAGCAAGCAGCCAGCACACCCACAACGACTGAAATCCCCATGCCGTCGGCCAGTTGGCCAGCGGCCTCCCGATCTCGGCGCGATCCGCCGCGTATCCGAACAGGAAGTACAACGCCGCCGTGAACATCGTCAACAACGCGTCGGCCCACCAACGCATCCAGAAGAACAGCATCGCCGCGCTGATGCCCGCGGCGATCGGAGGGATGAGCGCCCATCTCCAGTCGATCGTTGCGTCGGACGCGGAAGGAGCGAGCGATGCTCTGTTGACGATGCCAAGAGCACCGAACACGGCCGCCGCGATCGCGTAACCGTACGGACGCAACGCCCACACGTTGCGAGCCGCCGGCCGTATCTTCACTTCGACCAATCCGGCGATGCCGGCGGCCAGCACGACGCCGAGGCCCCACACCACCCACGCCTCGGTCCGGCTGCGCAGGCGAACCGCGGCGAGGCCGCAGAGGGTCCAGGCGATGGCGGCCGCGGCACGACGGCCCGCCAGCACGACACCGGCGACGGCCAGCAACGCGGGTCTGGCGAGCGTGATCGCCACCTTTGCAGCGATGCTCATGCGATGTCGCAGGACCTTCGACGCGGTGATCACTCCGCGGATCGCCGTGCTCGTCAGGGTCTTGGTGCCGAGCAGGGAGCTGAGCCGTCGGTCGGTGCGCGCCCAGGCCACGAACTCCTCTGAAGTCGTCGCCTTCTCGAAGGTCGGCTGCGGCGTCAGGTGCCCGTTGAGTATCTGCAGTTGGCGCGTCTGCAGCAGCCACTTCTTGATGTCGTCGGTCGACTGCGCGCTACCCGTGAAGCCGTTGGCGGCGAGGTAGCCGCTGCGTCGCAGCTCGTCTTCTGCCTCCTCGTCGAGCACCACGTCGAGCAGCGCCTTCACGCTGTCGAGTTGGCCCCACGTCCAGTCGTTGGTCCTCCAGTTGCGGCCGAAGAAGGCTCCGAGATGATGCAATTGCAAGCCGGCGATCTTCGGCTGGTCACGGCCACTGTGCTTGGCGAACTCCACGGATGCCGGAGTCTCGACATTGCCCGCCACACGGACGAACTCGATGGGCTGATCGCTGGCAACGGGTTCGGCCGCCAACGGCAACAGCACCCGATCGATGTCCGCGGCGCGCAGCCGGCCGGCCTTCAGCCTGCGCATCACCTCGGCCGCGGTCGAGTCGAGACCATCGGGCGGAACCGGCATCTCGCCGACGATCATCGTCAGCCGGGATTCCATGTAGTCGGCCAGCGATCGACCAGCGGTGACGGTGACAGCTTCGGACAGGTCCCACGAGGCCAGCGCGTTCCAAGTGGCGTCGTCGAGCTCGTCACCGACGTGGACGCTGTCCAACTCGGCGCGCGACATCGTCAGACGCGTGGTCGGCGCCGAGCCGTCACCGTGTCCGAGGAACCGCGCCAGCTGGTAGCTGGTGATCACATCGCACAGCAGCAACAACTCGTAGACGCGGGGCTGGACGACGCTCACGTCGACGATCACTTCCGCCGCCACCGAGCTCACGAGACGTTGCAAGCCGAGCGCGGTTCGCCGCGGCGCCACCGCCAGCAAGACGTCGGCGCGCTGCACCGTGTCGGCGATGTCGGCGGCCAACTCGGCCTTGGACGGATCATCGGGACCGTCGACGAGGGGAACCACGCGTGGCACGTTCGGCGCGTGCCACGCCAGCTCACTCGGTGGATCGATCGCAGCGCGCAGCAGCATCGCGGCGTCGATGCTGACCTCCAGCGCCGACCGCTGTCCGGGCTGACCGTCGTCCAACGGGTGCGGACCCTTGAGCACTCGTTGCAGCAGCGCGTCACCTTCGTCGCGGCGACGCTCGACGGCATCGTTGTGCGATCGGAGCAGTTCGATGTCCTCGCGGATCGACTCCCGGCGCTTGCCGAGGAACAACCGAACGACCTGCAAACCGGTCACCGGATCACCGGGCGCTAGGACGTGTCGACCACCGGGGTCGGGATGCAGGTACAGCAGCACGCGTCGAACACGTCCGTCCGCCGGGCTGTTGGCGATCGCGCGAATCGCCCGCGAAATCGGAACGTTGTCGATCACGCCGCCATCCATCACCTCGACGTGATCGATCGACTCGGTGAACGCACCGACCAGACGGCCACCGAACGTCGAGTGCTCGAAGGCGACCGGCTCGAACAGACCGGGCAGGCTCGAAGTCGCCCGTCCGACCAGCGCGAGCGCGTCGACGTTGTCGATCACCAAGTCGGACGGCTGGAAGCCGTCGAGACCCCGCTCCACCGACCCGCGCCGGGCGATGTGGAAGTACGCGTCGCTGCGAGTCTCGGCGATCGGCGCGCCCGGTACGTCCTTGAACTCGACGCGGTCCGGCAGTACGAGGGTCGCACTGGCGAAGACCGCGAGATGCCGCTGAACGACATCCGGATCGGAAGGCTTGTCCAATGCCTTCCGCAGTGCATCGAGGAAGAAACGACCGCGCAGGATTGCACGCGGATCCTCGTCCGTCGCATGAAGGGGCGGCTTGATCAACTTGTCGATGTCGGCGTTCTGTTGCCACAGCGACAAGAACTCGGAGAACGGCGTCTTCGAGCGAATCGCCTGAGCCATCAACACGGCGTTGAGACCTCCTGCCGACGCCCCGGTCATCACGTCGACGAGCGCCTCGCGATCGAAGCCACAGGACTCGAGCAGGTCCCCCCAGAACCCCTCGCCGCGCCGCATGCAATCGATCTCGCTGACCGCGCCACCGATCCACACCGCGAGGCTCACACCGCCGTTCATCGACAATGCCAGGCGCAACTCCCTCTGGCGGCCGTCGGCCACCTGCGGCATGTCGACCATCTCGGCACCATACCCGGCACTCGCGATCAGCTCTTGCTGTCGGACCACCGCTCGATCACCGACACATCGGCGACGAACCTCACCGACTCGTCGCGCGCCCAGTGACGGGCCGCTTCGGCCAGACACTGCTCCAGCAAGTCGGCGACTTGCTGTCCGTGTCGGGAGGGCACGTGCACCAACAACTCGTCGTGCAAGCACAGGACGATGCGGGCGTCGAACGCGCCGGCACGCGAACGAACCGTCACGGCCCACACCTTGAAGAACTCTGCCGCGGCGCCCTGCACCATTGCGTTGCGGCCGTAGCGGCCCTGCGCCGCGGCCCGGCTGCGGCTCTCCCGATCGCCTGGTTCGCCTCGACCGGTGAAGGCCATGCGCACCAGACGTCCGCCGTCGGTGCGAACGTCGCGACCGACCTGTCCGGATCGGTCGGCCTCGTCGAGGTATCGCATCGCCACCGGATAGGCCTTCTCCAATCCACGCAGCGCGGCAGCGCCGTGGCCAGTTGTCTGGCCGTACATCGCTCCGAGCACGGCAACCTTGGCAGTGGCCCGGTCGACCCCGAGTTGCTCGGCAACCGGCGCGTACATGTCGTCGCGTTGGGTTGCCGCGGCCAAGGCACGATCGCCCGACACCGACGCGAGGATCCGCGGTTCGATCTGGCCGAGATCTGCCCGGACGAACACGTGATCCCGTTCGGCGATGACCGCCGGGCGCAGTTGGGCCGGCATGTTGTGAAGGCCGGCCGAAGCCGTCATCCGCCCTGCGGCACCGTCGCACGCCGTCCACGTGCCGCGCAGACGTCCGTCCCCGCCGAGGTGCTCGTCGAGCCAGGCGTACCCGAAGGTCGTCGCGATCCGCTCCGCTTTTCGCCATTCGAGCAATGCGTCGACGAGTGGATGCGAGTCGCGAACGGACTCGAGGCTTCTGGCGCGCGTGTCGGGCAACTCGACACCGATGCTGCGCAGCAGCGACTTGACCTGGGCCGGGTTTCGCAGATCGCAATTGGGCATCGAGGCGTGACGCAGCACTTCCGTATCTCGCCGCCGACGCATCTCCGCAGCTTCCGCCTCGGTCCGCGGCCGCGGCCCCACGAACGACGACACGATGTCCTCGGCCGCCTCTCGATCCATCGGCAGACCATCGTTGGACAGCTCCGCGCAGAGCAGTTCCGCGGCGGACTCCGCCCGCGCAATCGAGGGCGCCCTGCGTCGATCGACGACACGCGCGAGAGCGTCGATCTGCAATGCCGCGGTCTGCGCTGCGAGCTCGGCCCATCGAACGAGCCGCGCACTGGTCCAGGCGAAGTCACGTTCCAGCCACTCCGGCTTGAGGTACCCGTCGGCGCGGACCGGTTCGTCGGGATCGGGATCATCGACAGCGACGGTGAACAGGTCGACCTCGGCGACGACGGGGAGTTCCGCCGGAAGACCATGGAGCTCCGCCCAGACCCTCGCGGGATCCGTACGCCAACCGCCGACCAACAAACGCTGGACCGCGGCGATATCCCAGCACTTCGAGACGCGCACGCCGTCATGCAGGAGTTGTGTACTCGTGGCGCGGTCCCACACGATCCAACGCGGGCGCAACTCGGCTTCGATCCGACGCGCGAGGTCGCCGACGACGCCCTCGGCGATCGGCCACGAATGGCGGCCGCCATCGAATGCGATGGCCGCTCCGGCACCGGGCACGATGACCAGCGCGAGCAAACCGCCCGGCTCGAAACCCGCCCGCCGCAGATCTACGTCATCGTGGCGATCAACATCGCCACCCTACAGATCGACGCCGAACTGCTTCAAGAAGGTCAACAGGTCGTCAGCGTGTTCTTCCTCGACAGCGAGGATGCTCTCCATCAGACGCCGGCTGGTGATGTCCTTGTCGCCGAGCCAACGGGCGATCTCGCTGTACGACGCGATGGCCACGCGTTCGGCGACGAGGTCTTCTTTGATCATGTCGATGAGATCGGTGCCGGGGACGTACTCGGCGTGGCTGCGCTCGACCAGTGTCGCCGGGTTGAAGTCGGGTTCGCCCTGCAGTTGCACGATTCGGGCGGCGAGTTGGTCGGCATGGCCCTGCTCCTCGGTGGCGTGCTGCAGGAACTCGGCGGCGACCGATGCCGAGTTGATCCCCTCGGCCATGAAGTAGTGCCGCTTGTAGCGCAACACGCACACGAGCTCGGTCGCGAGCGCCTCGTTGAGCACCTTGCAGACACGCTCGGCGTCGGCGCCGTAGTCCGCGGTGAGAGGTCCGCGCTCGATGTGTTGGCGCGCGTTGTCGCGCAGCGTCTGCACATCCGACAGATGTCCGGTGTCCTGGGTTGTGCTCATGCCTCACTTCTTTCGCGTTGGAGTTCGCCCACGCGGGTGAGATTACCCCCGGCGCCGTTTGCTCAAACCCTGGCACGATGGCATGCGTTGGCGAAGAATGTGGGCGTGACAACCCCACGCACACGCCTCTCCGCGGCCGTGCTCGGTGCGCCGGATCCACGTGCCCTTGCCGCGTTCTACGAACAGTTGCTCGGGTGGACGATCACGGTCAGCGAGGGGCCGCGCCCCGGCGAACCGGCCGAAGACGGTTGGGCGATGTTGAAGCCGCCGGAGGGAGGCACCGGCCTGTCGTTCCAGTACGAACCCGACTACGAGCGCCCGGTGTGGCCGACCGAAGCCGACGCACAGCAGATGATGATCCACCTCGACATCGCCGTCGACGATCTCGACGCCGCGGCCGCTCGGGCAGTGGACCTGGGAGCAGCGCCCGCCGACCATCAACCGCAGGCGCATGTTCGGGTGATGCTCGACCCCGCCGGACATCCGTTCTGCCTGTTCGAAGGGCCGTTCTGACGTGACAAGACGTGATAGGAGTTGGTGATGGGAACAGCCGCGGACATGAACCGCTTCGCCGGTGGATGTGCGTACATCGACGGTGACTACTGCCCGACCTCAGAGGCGAAGATCTCGATCTTCGACATGGGCATGACGAGGTCGGATTGCACCTACGACGTCGTCGGCGTGTGGGACGGGCGGTTCTTCCGGCTCGACGACCACCTCGATCGATTCATGCGCAGCGTCAGCCGTTTGCGGCTCGACATCGGGATGACCCGCGACGAGTTGGAATCGGTGCTCCACGGGTGCGTCAGTCGCGCCGGTCTGCAGCGCGCCTACGTGTCGATGACATGCACCCGCGGACGGCCGGCGCCCGGCAACCGCGACCTGCGGACCTGTCGCAACAACCTGTACTGCTTCGCCGTGCCCTACATCTGGGTCAGCCCCGAGGACGTGCAGGCCGTCGGAGCCAGCATGTGGATCAGCGAGGTGCCGCGCATACCACCGGAGAGCGTCGACCCGACGGTCAAGAACTACCACTGGCTGGATCTCGACATGGCCCAGTTCGATGCGTACGACCACGACGCCCAACTGGTGGTGCTGCGCGATCTCAGCGGCGCGATCACCGAGGGTCCCGGCTACAACATCTTCGCCCTCATCGACGGTCGCTGGCTGACGCCTGCGACGGGCACGCTGCTCGGCGTCACCCGGCAGACCGTGCTCGATCTGTGCGCCGAAGCCGGCCCGCCAGGCGAGCAGGGCCGCCTCACGGCCGATGATCTGCTGCGCGCCGACGAGGTGCTGGCCTGCTCGACGGCCGGCGGCGTGATGCCGGTGACGCGGCTCAACGGTCAACCGATCGGTGACGGACGCGTCGGCAAGCACACGACCGATCTGCGCGACCGATACTGGCAACGCCACAGCGATCCCGCCTGGTCGACTCCGGTGCGTTACGCCAACGACTGAGACGTGGCCACCGGGTTTCTGCATCCGGGAGCAATGGGCGCGTCGTTGGCCGCGGCGTGCAGCGGCGAACGGTTGTGGTGCAGCGAGGGCCGGTCCCCCGCAACGCGCGCTCGCGCCGAGGCAGCCGGTCTCGTCGACGTCGCCTCGCTCGATGACCTCGTGCAGCGCGCCGACGTGATCGTGTCGGTCTGTCCACCCGCTTCGGCCGCCGCCGTCGCAAGCTCGGTGGCGGCCTTGGGGTACGACGGCACCTACGTCGATGTGAACGCGGTCGCCCCGGCGACCTCACGGGACATCGGAACGCGATTCGCTCGATACGTCGACGGAGGCGTGGTCGGCCCGCCGGCCAGGACGGCGGGAACCACACGCCTCTACCTGTCCGGTCCCGAGGCTGCGGAGATCGCCGAGCTGTGGGCAGGATCGGTGGTCGACGCGCGAGTGGTCGAAGGCGGTGTCGGCGCGGCGTCCGCCGTGAAGGTCTGCTTCGCCGCATGGACGAAGGGAACCGCGGCGCTCTTGTTGGCGATACGAGCGCTTGCCCGGACGGAAGGTGTCGAGCCCGCCCTGCTCGCCGAGTGGGCGATGTCGCAACCGGACCTCGAGGTGCAATCGCAACGCGCCGCTGCCAACAACGCCGCCAAGGCGTGGCGGTTCGCGGGAGAGCTCGAGGAGATCGCCGACAGCTTCGCCGCATGTGGGTTGCCCGATGGTTTCGGGCGCGCCGCGTCCGACGTGTACGAGCGTCTCGGCCGGTTCCAGAACACGCCCGACGTCACCCTCGACGCAGTCCTCGCCGCACTCACCGATTCTTCGTAAGGTGACCGCAGACCGACAAGTGGGGGGAGACCGGCGTGAGCATGCTCGACGGCAAGGTGGCGATCGTGACGGGTTCGTCGAGTGGGATCGGCGAGGCCACGGCCCACCGCCTTGCCGCGCTCGGCGCCAACGTCGTCGTCAATTCGTCGTCGTCCGTCGAGGCGGGCACTGCCGTCGCCGACGCCCTACCGACCAAGTCGCTGTACGTACAAGCCGACATCAGTGACCAGTCGCAGGGTCACGCGTTGCTGGCGCAGACCATCGATCGTTTCGGCCGTCTCGACATCCTCGTCAACAACGCCGGATGGACGACGCGGGTTCCTCACGGTGATCTCGAGGCGTTGACCGACGAGATCTTCCGCAAGACCTTCGA
>Ga0157378_10004023_pt1 | contig 12980 bp, 11 predicted proteins | sample M65metaG_FD_115309 | JGI IMG/M metagenome (GOLD analysis project Ga0157378, IMG submission 115309) | Miscanthus rhizosphere microbial communities from Kellogg Biological Station, Michigan, USA - M6-5 metaG | ecosystem: Host-associated > Plants > Roots > Rhizosphere > Soil | place: USA: Michigan...
GAGGGGCGCGCGGATGCATTTGTATCCGCCGGTCAGACTCCCGCCACGTGGACCTCCGCCCGTCTCGTCCTCGGCATGCTCGAAGGCGTTGAGCGCCCGGCGCTCGCGCAGATCATGCCGCGCCAGAATGGCGTGACGCTGCTGCTCGATGTCGGCGCGAACGTGCAGGCGAAGGTCGAATATCTGCGCGAGTTCGCGGTCATGGGACATGCGTTCTCCCAGACAGTGCTCGGCATCGAATCGCCCCGCATCGGGATCCTCTCGATCGGCGAAGAAGAGGGGAAGGGCAACGACCTGACGAAGGAGACGTTCCGCGTTCTGAAAGAAACGGGACTCAACTTCATCGGCAACGCCGAAGGGCGCGACATCTTCAACGGTCACGCGGATGTCGTCGTATGCGACGGCTTCACCGGCAACGTCGTCCTAAAGGCATCGGAAGCGCTGGGCGAGATGGTGTGGGCGTCGATGACCGAAGAGCTCACGCGCAATTCGATCCGCAAGACCGCGGGCGCAATCGTGAAGCCGTTCCTCAAAGAGCTGAAGAAGCGGATGGACTGGCGCGAGTACGGTGGCGCTCCGCTCCTCGGCGTGAAGGGCGGATGCATCGTCTGCCACGGCCGTTCGAACGCGAAGGCGATCAAGAACGCGATCCGCGTCGCGCGCGAGTTCGCGATCAATCGAATCGACGAGAAGATTCAGCAGAAGATCGGCGAACTGCACTCGCGCGAAGGCTCGCGTTAACGGCTACGTTTTTTCACCACGACATTCGTCTATCATGCGCGCCGGAGAGTCAACGTGGAGCACAACACTGCATTCGTTTTCCCCGGCCAGGGGAGTCAGTACGCCGGGATGGGCAAGGATGTCGCCGAAAAATATCCCGTTGCCCGCCGCGTCTTCGATGAGATCGACGAAGCCCTCGGCTTTTCGATTTCGAAGCTTTGTTTCGAAGGTCCTGAAGAAGAGCTGAAGCTCACGCAGAACACGCAGCCTGCGATCCTCGCAGTCTCCTCAGCGATTCATGCTGTGATCGAGGACGAGCTCGGGCTCGCGCGCCGCGATCTCGTCGCGGGACATTCACTCGGTGAATACAGCGCGATCGTCAGTGTTGGCGGACTGACGCCCGCCGAAGCGGCGAAGATCGTCCATCTCCGCGGCAAGTTCATGCAGGAAGCGGTGCCCGTCGGCACCGGCGCGATGGCTGCGATCATCGGACCGACAGTCGAAGAAGTTCAGTCTGTATGTGAGGAGGCCGCGCAGGGGGAAGTTGTCTCCGTCGCGAACATCAACTCACCGGGACAGGTCGTGATCGCGGGAACCGCATCGGCGATTCAGCGCGCGATCGAAGTGGCGAAGAGCCGCGGCTTCCGCAAGGCGATTCCTCTCGAAGTCTCAGCACCCTTCCACTGTGCACTGATGCAGCCGGCAGAAGAGAAGTTGAAGCCCGTGCTCGAAGAGGCGAACTTCAAGGATCTCTGGGTGTCGCTCGTTTCGAACGTCGATGCGTCGCCGATCGGGACGCCAACCGCGGTACGCAATGCGCTGATCCGGCAGGTCGTCTCGCCCGTGCGCTGGGTCGAATCGATCCAGCACATGATCACTATGGGCGTGCATCGCTTCGTCGAGGTCGGACCGAAGAACGTGCTGACCGGAATGATCAAGCGTATCGACAAGTCGGTCGAGCTCTTCAACGTGTCCGATGTCGCATCGCTCGAAGCCTTCGCTGCGGCGATGAAAGGGAATCAATGAAAGTCGATCTCTCCGGGAAAACCGCACTCGTCACCGGCGCCTCTCGCGGCATCGGCGAAGCCATCGCCCGCCGCCTCGGCGAAACCGGCGCGAAGGTGCTCTGCGCCGCGCGTACGCTCGACGCCGTGCAGCGCGTCGCTTCCGAGATCGGCAGCAACGCCGTCGCCGTGCAGCTCGACATCACCGCGGCCGATGTCCGCGACCGCATCAAGGCGTTGCTCGAGGAGCACTCGAACATCGACATCCTCGTCAACAACGCGGGTGTGACCGAGGACGATCTGTTCATCCGGATGAAGCCGGAGCAGTGGGATCGCGTGCTCAGCACGAATCTCGATTCGGCATTTCACATCACGCAGGAAATCACGAAGAAGATGATCCGCGCCCGCTGGGGTCGCATCATCAACATTACGTCGGTCGTCGGCCTGAGCGGAAATCCGGGACAGGTCAACTACGCGTCGTCGAAGGCCGGCATCATCGGCTTCACGAAAGCCCTCGCGCTCGAGATCGGATCGCGCAACGTGACGGTGAACGCGATCGCGCCGGGATTCATCCAGACGTCGATGACGGAAGCGATGACGGACGACGCGAAGAAGAAGCTCGAAGAGAAGATCGCAGCGAAGCGTCTCGGGACGCCCGACGATATCGCGTGGGCCGCCGTGTTTCTCGCTTCAGAAGAGGCGGGGTACATCACGGGCACCGTGATGAACGTCAGCGGCGGACTCTACATGTAGGGCGTCGTGCCGTCCGAACAGGACGAACAGCGCGTGCATCGCGCGCAAGGCGATTGACGTGAGCCGCGATTCGAATCGCACGATGTCGTGCTCGTCGCGATAGAAGCCCTCACAGTCGGTCGCGTACGACAGGAATCGGTTGCGGCTGAGAAGCAGCTGCGACTGATGGCACAGGATCGCCGCTCGTTTTCGCGCTCGTTCGCCCTCGGCCAATTCGAGAATCGTTCGCAGACGGTCCGCAGGCGCACTCCCGTGAATCGAGTACGTCACGATGTCGACCCCGCACTCCTCGGCAGCTTTGTGCGCATACCAGGCAAGCGCGCGGTGATCGTAATGAGCATCAAAGGTTGACGATGAAACGATCAGCGTCGGGGCGAAGCTGCGGATCTCCTCGACGAGGATCTCGAGGAGCCGCCGGTCACGCCGGCGAGCGAGTGACATCAGGCTCTGATCGGCGAAGCCGAGGAAGCGAGTCTGAGATTCCGGGATGCCGAGAAGAGAGAGTGCTTCGAGGGACTCGCGTCGCCGCATGGCGCCCCAGCGTCTGCGATCTTCGTCGCCGATCGAAAGCTTGCGAAGCAGAATTCGCTGAGGCCATGGATTGCGGTCGCCATCCGTCACGAAGAGCACGCGTGACTCGGCGGCGCGTTGCAGAAGGCCGCCGCACCCGATCACGTCGTCATCCGGATGTGGGGCGATGACGAGAACGCGGTGCAGTAAAACGTTAGACATCAGAAATCCAGATCGCGGAGATGGAATGGCGAGTAGCCGCGCTCGAAGGCCGGAGCCCAGAGCCATGCCACGCGCTCATCCGTCGCGCGGGTGAAGTGATGCATACCTGGTGCAAGGTCCACGGCGCCATGATACGGAGCACCATCGAGCGTGCCGGCGGCGATGCCATGTTTGTCGATGATCACGTACCGCCCCGCGATGGCGGTCTCGAATGCGCCCGACTCCGGAATGACGTTGCCGGAGACGCGGAGACGCCCTACATCGATGAAGTGCTCGGCGAGGAAGTCCTTCGCGCGTGGTGGCCAGAAGCGGCCGTCGGCCTGCGCCACATGACACCGCGCCTTGATCATGTCGCTCTTGATCGTGTCGGGAATCAGTCCGTGCTTCAGTTCCGCACGGCCGATTGCCTCGAAGATGAAGTAGTACGGACGGCGCCGGTAGATCGTCTCGCCCTTGTAATCCATCAGAGGTTCGCCCGGTCTGGTAAGACCGAGTACCTGATCCATCATCGTCGTGAATTCGCGCGTGTCATTCTTCAACCATTCCGAATAGTGACCGAGGCCGAAGAGGCAGAGCAGAGTCCATGCGGCGAGGGCAGGGGTGCGAAACGGCTGCCCGTCGACCCAGAGCGCAATGATCATCGCGCACAGCGGAAGTACCGCAAGCAGATCGCGCGCGGAGATCAGGATCCACCAGCAGGCGAGTGTCAGCATGAAAAAAAGCGCGAAGGTGAAGATGAAGAATCGCCAGCGCGCAGCGCGATCGAAATCGATCTTCGCCGCGCGTTCACCCAGCGCATAGATCATCAGGATCAGCACCGGAAGATAGATCACACGGACGAACTGCGAATGCGCTCGCGTCTTCGACACGAGCTCGTTGAAGGTGAAGTTGCAATAGATGAGGTCCGGCCACGCGCCGAGCTTCACGAACGCTCCTGCGATCAGCGCAGGCACGATGATGAGACCGAGCAGCGCGGGGATCACGACGCGCAGCGCATCGCGCCACTCACGCGTCTTGTTCGAGAGGATCCACGTCGTCGTGCTGGCGAGCAGCAGCGTGATCACGAGTAGCGTCGTCTTGAGCGATACGCAGGCGGAGGTGCCGAGAATCAGGCCTGTGGCGAACATGCGCGGGGTCGTCAATTCGCCACCGGTGAGAACGAGCAGCGCCGCCATCCAGAGTCCGAGCCATAGATTGTCCGTCCGGTACTCGATCGACTTCAGGAAGAAGGTCGGGAAGAGATGAAGGATCAGCACCGACCAGATCGCGACGCGCGTCGAGGAGAAACGCTTCGCGACGATCCACGTGACTGCCGCGACGAAGATCCAGATGGGGATCATCAGCGCGCGCATGTAGAAGAGGATGTTCGCCCGTTCACCGAACAACGCGAGCCACGGCGCGGTCACGAGATGGAAGAGCGGCGCATGGTTGTCGAAGAGGTCGCGATACTGGACGAGGCCCTGCGTCCACCCCCACGCCACGTGGAGGTGCTGCGGCTCATCGGAGTCGAATCGATAGCGGAAAAAGGCGGCCCCGCGGGCGAGGAGCAGCAGAAGAGCCAGCCCTCCGGCGAGGAAACGCTCAGTCCTGGACATACTTACGAAAAGGCCCGCGGATGGTAGCAAAAAACGCTCGACAACCACGGTTTCGGTGAATAGAATCGCGCGCCTTGCTGTTCGGAAGGGTCCCAGGCCGTTGTAGCTCAGCTGGTAGAGCAGCTGATTCGTAATCAGCAGGTCAGCGGTTCAAGTCCGCTCAACGGCTCCAGTTTGATCGCGATTCAAAGCCCCTGAGAAATCAGGGGCTTTTTTCGTTTCTGGCTGCCGTTCGCGAATCAAGCTGAAGAGCTACTTCTTCAAGGTTCGAATGAATGCGATGAGACTCTCGATCTGCGGCGTCGAGAGCTGTTTGCCAAACGCAGGCATCTTGCCTTTGCCTCCCGCGATGACTTTCGTCAGTTCGATGTCCGTCTGTTTCTGCACGACGTCAGATCGCAGGTCGCGAAGCTTCTGGGATTTACCCATCGGCGTATCGCCTGAGCCGTTGGCAGCGTGGCACATGACGCATTTGGATTTGAAGAGTGCAGCATCAGGATTCCCGGCGCCAAAGGCCGGGACGCCGACGATCAGAACTCCGGCCGAAAGCAGTGCAACGATTGACGTCTTCATTGTCAAATTCTCCTGTCGTTACACGGTGCAAGGGGATGACCACTGACACCAACCGCACAGATATGCGACATTGGCGCGCCCTTCGGGACTCGCGCGGAATAGAAACCATCGCCTCCGGCATGCAAGACGGTCAGTGACCGTCGAAGAACACAGCTACAATCAAGGTGTTTGAGGAGTATTGATATGACTGTTGGCGGACAGGTTCACGCTCACTTCAAAGTTTTCGCGGGCAAGGCACAGCGAAAGAATCCAATCGCTGCTGTTGCGAAGAAGGCAGAGGAGTTCGTCGCGCGCGAAAAGGTTGCGCCGAAAAGCATCGGCGTCGAATACCTCGAAGCCAGCAGAGAAGTCATCCTCACCCTCGGCTTTCGGCGAGACGTCAAGCCTTACGAAATATCCCTTGTCGCCGTTCCTCTCGGAAAGCTCACCGATACGAAGAAAGCCACACTCGATCAGCTGGCAGGAAGCATGGACGTGGCGGCGTCGAAGCTCAAACGCGTGATCTGCCATGAGTTGATCGTGACGGAGACGGGCGACTTCGTCATGGTCGTGATGACGCATCGATAGCGGTCGATTTGGACGGGCGCGTCCCATCCTCGATCCGTCCGAGAAGTCGCAACAGACCGTCGAGAATCGTCAGCGGATGCGGCGGACAGCCGGGGATATATAGATCCACAGGCACGGAGCTCCCGGCTCCATCATTCTGTTCCGGGTGACCGGCATAGATGCCGCCGGAGATCGCGCATGCACCGACTGCGATGACGATCTTCGGTTCGGGAATCGCGTCATACGTCTTCTGCACCGCGAGATGCATGTTCTGCGTCACCGGACCCATGATGATCATCCCATCCGCATGGCGTGGTGCAGCGACGTACTGGATGCCGAATCGTCCGAGGTCCCAGCCGATGGTGCTGAGCACGTTCACGTCGGACGCGCAGCCGTTGCAATCACCCGCGCTCACGACACGGAGCTTGAGCGAGCGGCCGAAGAGGCGTCGTAGTTTTTCGTCGAGCGCATTCGCGAGTGTTCGTTCGTCAGTCGCTGAAACGAGGAGATCGTTGCGCGAGCGAGCGGCCATGCGGTAGTCATCTGTGAATGTGATGGCTCCCTCCGGACATGCAGCCTCGCACTCCGGACAAAAAATGCATCGGCCTAGATCGATCACGACATCGCGCTGCGCAATCGTGATCGCATCCGTCGGACATGCATCCGCACATTCGCGGCATCCGTCGGGGCAGCGTGCCGAATCGACCCGCGGCACACCGCGAAAGTGTGCGGGCATTGCCGGCGGGGCGGCGTCCGGATAGCGCATCGTGCGATGTCCCTGCCGTGCGCGCGCGAGAAGTGCCTTCAGCATCTTTTTCTCCTGGAGGTCCGAGGATCTCGAAAGTAACGCCGACCTGTCATTCTGAGTCGCGAAGACGACGAAGAACCTCCTGCAGATCGGGGGGGCCTTCGGCGTCTTCGCGGCTCCGGTTGACTACAGGTCATGACCGCAGTACGACAGGTTGAAACTCTTATTGCAGAGTGGAAAGTCGGAGATCTGTCCGCCGCGCAACGCGAGCGCGAGTCCGAACCAGTTGTGAAACGACGCGTCGGTGATCTTGTAGCGTGCGAATCGCCTGTCGCCATCCGTGATCGCGACGTGACAGATCTCGCCGCGCCACCCTTCTGTCAGTGAAGCCACGATCGAATCGGCCGCGAGCGGTGCAGCGATCGGCGATCGAGTCTCCGTGGACGGAAGTCTCTGGAGCTGTTCCGCAATGAACTCGGATGAGCGCTGGATCTCGAGACAGCGAACGAACGCACGCGAGTTCACATCTCCAAAGTGCGCCGTCATCACCGGGATGTGCACGAACCGATAAATGCCAAACGGAAAGTCGTGCCGCACATCGATCGCACGCCCACAAGCCCGCGCCGCAACGCCGACCATTCCGATCGCTTCAGCCGCGAGAGGCTCGACGTTTCCAGTGTTCTCGAAACGCTCCGTGACGGTTGGTGTCGTCCAGAGAAGCGCCGTTGCAGCCATCGTGTCTCGGGTTGCGGTGCTGAGTCGCGCTGCGAACGCGCTCACGCGATCAGCCGCAAGGTCGAACAGAACTCCGCCGGGACGGACGAAGCCGCGGCCGAAGCGCGAGCCGCAGAGCTCCGCAGTGAGATTCAGGTAATCGCCACGCAGCCGTCCGCAATACGAAGCCGCGGGCAGGTAGGCTACATCGCCGCTGAGCGCGCCGAGGTCGCCGGTGTGATTCGCGAGGCGCTCGAGCTCGAGGGCAATGCCGCGAAGAGCGTGTGCGCGCGCTGGCGGTTTCGTTCCCGTCAGCGCCTCGATCGCCTGGCAGTAAGCGATCGCGTGGCCGATCGTCGTATCTCCTGCAGCGGTTTCCATGTAATGAACGGTCTTCTTGTCAGGACCTCCGGCGAGAGCACGCTCGATCCCGCGATGCTGATAGCCGAGCGCGATCTCGAGATGGAACACATGTTCTCCGTGGCACTGAAAGCGGAAGTGCCCCGGCTCGATGACGCCTGCATGCACCGGCCCGACTGCGACCTCGTGCACTTCATCACCTTCGACGCGAAAGAAGTTCGTCACGCCCGGAACGGGCTCGCCAAATACACCGAGTCCGGTTCGCGCCGGCTTGTGGAAGCGCACCGGCTTGAGCCACGGATGTCCTGTCGGCTCGATGTCGAACTGCTCGGCGATCTCGCGCTCGAAGTGATGGAGCTGGGGACACTCCGGTACGAGTGAGTCGAAACGATCTTTGGTGAGGAGTGTGCGGACGAAGCCAAGCTCGCCGGCCGCATCGTCCGCGAGGATCGCGACGAGCTCGATCCTGCGATTCACTTCGCGCGCGAAGAACGAGGCCACGCGACACTCGTCTCGAAGGACTGCATCGAGGACTGCGTTTCGGAACGCAGTCGCAGTGAGCTGAGGGACATCAGCGAGTGGAGCTGCCTCCCCGTTTCGTCTGGTGAGAAGTCGGTCGTCCATGATCATGAAGCTCCGAGAAGGCGCGACGCAGCATGCAGGAGCGCAGAGATTGGTTCGGGAATCCAGATGCCCATCATCAGCACGAGAGCAAGGCTCACGATGATAGGAACCGTCTTGAACGGCGACTCGCGAAAGCTGCGCCCCTCGGCATCATCCGGCGGCACACCCTGCACGACGGCGAGAACCGTGCTCCCCATTCCGATGAAGATGATCGCCAGCAGGATCAGGTAGAGCGCTGCAACGATGTACAACCGCCCATCGATCGCGGCGACGAGAATCGCGAGCTCGCTGACGAACGGTCCGAAGGGCGGAGAGCCGGTGATCGCGAAGAAGCCGGCGAGAAAGAGTCCCGCCGAAAGAGGCAGTCGCCGCAGCGCGCCCGTCACGTCTTCGAGTCGTTTGCTCTTGAAGGCGCGATGGATGTTGCCCGCCGCGAGAAAGAGCACTCCTTTCGTCAACGCGTTGTTGACGACATGAAGGAGCGCAGCGAAGACACCGGCGCCTCCGATTCCGATCCCGAGCACGAGGATGCCCATGTGCTCGACACTCGAATACGCGAGCAGTCTCTTGAAGTCGCGCTGTCCAACCATGAACACCGCGGCGGTTGCCATCGAGAGAAGTCCGATCACGACGAGTAACTCGCGAGCGAAGCGCCCCTGCCCCGCTGCATCGACAATGCGAACGACGCGCAACAGCGCAAGAAACGCGCACGTCGTCATCGCGCCCGAGAGGAGTGCGCCGACAACGCCAGGAGCCTCGCCGTACGCATCGGGCTTCCATGTGTGAAGCGGAGCGAGTCCCATCTTCGTTCCGTAGCCAACGAGAAGAAAAACGAACGCGGTTCGCACCCAGGGAGCCGGCAGATGGGCGGCGCGGCGCACGAGATCTGAGAAAAGAAGAACCGGTTCGCCGAGTCCGATCAGCGCTGCATACGCGAGGAAGAGTGTTCCGAGGAGCGCCAGCGCAATGCCGACTGAGCCGATCATCAGATACTTCCACGTGGCTTCGAGCGATCGGCGATTCTGGTTGAAGTAGAGGAGCACCGCCGTGGCCAGCGTCGTCGCTTCCATTCCGACCCAGAGAATCGTCAGGTGCTGCGCGAGCGCGACGAGGCTCGTCATCGCGAGGAAGATCATCAGCGCAGTACAGAAGATGCGATTCGGCCGCTCCGCACGAACACGCAGATAGCCGATGCAATAGGTCGCGCAGATGAGAAACAGCGTCGAGATGACGAGCAGCACGAGCCGGCCGAGTGCATCGAAGCGAAGCCAGACGGTGTCGGAGACATCGATGTCCGGGGCTCGAATGACGGCGACCGTAAGCGCGGTATGAAGAGCGGCCGTGGCCGCGACGATCCACGGCCTCGCGCGATCCGACGGAAGCACGAACGTCAGGAGCGCGCCGAGGAGTGGAACGATGATGAGATAGACGACCATGGACTCACTCCCTCAGGCGCGACAACTGTTCCGTATCGAGCGACGAGAATTCACGTTGGATGTGATTCAGCACGATGCCCATCACGAAAATCCCGACGAGCAGATCGAGCAGCACTCCGACTTCGACCACCATCGCCTGATAGAGCAGCAGGCCGAAAACGTAGATCCCGTTTTCGAGCACGAGATAACCGGTGACCTGCGAGATCGCTTTGCGTCGCGTGGTCAGCACGAGGAATCCCGCGAGAAGCGTGGCGAGAGATGCAGGGACGAACAAGCCGGCGCGATGCTCCGGAGCGAGAGGCAGCTGATCGGAGAACAGCAGCGCGAGCGCTGTGCCGATTGCGCAGAGAAAGAGCGAGGGGACGAAGCCGACGTATGGCTCGACTTCATGTCCGATGTGCACGTCGCGAAGAGCCTTGAGCAACAGGGCGGGAATCACCGCTCCCTTCACGATCGCGGTGACACCGACGAGAGTCATGAGCCGTAGCGTCGCGTGCGATTCGACGAAGAGCGGCAACAGGCTGAGGAGCACTCCCTGCAGAGCAACCGCGCGGATTGCTGCGCGCAGATTCGCAGTCCCGAGGACGAAGAAGTTCGTCAGAAGAAGAACGATGAGAATCGAATCAGAAATTGGCGGCATCGTCGTCACCTCAGAACGAGCACCACGGCGAAACCGGCGACGAGGCTCGCCGTCACGAGAAGTTGCGGAATGCGGACGAGTCGTAGACGCGCCATCGCGCTCTCGACGAGCCCGATGACGACGCTGATGCCGAGGACTGCCGCTAGAGTTGCACCGGCGTCGAGGATCGGCATGCCGGTTCGCGGCAGCCCCACGCTCGCGACAAGCGCGCTGCATACGAAGAGCTTCATCGCGCTGCCGTAGAGAATCAGCCCGAACGGAGGGCCGCTGTGATCGAGAATCATCACCTCGTGAATCATGGTGAGCTCGAGATGCGTGTTCGGATCGTCGAACGGAACGCGCGAGTTTTCAGCGAGCAGCACGATGAGCCAGCTCGCGATGATCAACACGAGCGCCGCGCTTGCGCTTCGCCAGCCGGCGCTCCCAACGGACAGAAGTCTCGAAAGCGAAAGACCGCCCGATACGCGCGCGAGCGCGAGGAATCCGAAGAAGAGCGCCGGTTCGGCGAGCGCAGCAAACGTCAGCTCGCGCGCGGCTCCCATTCCTTCGAACGCGGATCCGGTGTCGAGGGCTGCGGCTGTCGTGCAGAAGCGCGCGAGCGCGAAGAGATAAACGAAGACGATGAAGTCGCCGGCGAACGCAATCGGTGCTCTCGTCCCCGCGAGCGGCAACAACAGCGAGGCGAACAGCGGCACGACGACTCCGGCGGCGGGACCAGCGAGAAAGACCCACGTTGTCGTGCGGCTGAGGACCGTTCGCTTCTGCAGCAATTTGATGATGTCGTAGTAGACCTGCAGAAGCGGTGGTCCCTTGCGCCCGGCGATGAGCGCCTTCGTCCTGGTGATCACACCGGGAAGAAGCGGCGCCGTCAGCAGTACGAGCAGGACTTGCAGCGTCGTTGTGATCATTGGGCGCTCCAGGTGAGAAGCACGATGAGCGTGACTGCGATGTAAAGAAGGTAGAGCTGGATGCGGCCGCTCTGAACGAAGCGCGCCAGTCCAAACAACCATTGCGTGCCGCGAGCCGCGGGCAGCAGCGCGCGATCGAGAACTGTGTCCGGCACATGACTCTCGAATCGGGCCGCGGAAGGAAACAACGTGAATCGCGCTGGAGCGTGAACGACGGCCGGCATCGCCCAGGCGAAAAGTGCAGCCAGTCCCTGCGCGAATGACGACGATGTGTACTGCATGCGTGCGGTTGGCGCCGCGTAGCCACAGTCCCATGTCAGCGTTCGCGTTGCGCGACGTGTAGAGATGAAGAGCGCGAGGGTGGCGGCGATCATCGCGATGGCCACGACGATTGCTGTCGTCTGGATGGGAAACAGCAGTGCGGTTAGCCCGCCTGTTTGCGTGATCGCGGGCGAAGCCACCTCCACCGCGCGCGCAAGCATCGGAGCAATTGCGGTGGGTGCGAGTCCGATCGCCGCACATGCGAGCACGAGAGGAATGGTTGCTGCGCGCATCGTTCGTGGCACTTCGATGGCGGCGGATGCCGTCGCGCTTCGAGGAGCTCCGAGAAACGTCGCACCAAACGCCTTGATGAAGCATGCGAGTGCGAGCGCGCCGGTGAGTGCGAGAGCTGGCGCCACCAGAACGATGAGCAGCAACGGCGAGCGGTGGGCAGCGGGTGCAATGCTCGTCACGCCCGCGATGTAGAGAAGCCACTCACTCACGAAGCCATTCAGCGGCGGGAGTCCGGTGATGGCCACGGCGCCGGTGAGAAATGCCGCGGCCGTCCACGGCATGGTCCGCGCGAGGCCGCCCATCCGGTCGATCTCGCGCGTGTGAACTTCGTGGATCGCTGCGCCAGCGCTGAGAAAAAGCAGCGCCTTGAAGAGACTGTGATTCCAGACATGCAGCAGAGCGCCGGCGAAGCCGAGGAGCGCGAGCGCAGGATGGCCGCACGTATGCGCGATGAGACCGATGCCGAGTCCCGTCACGATGATGCCGATGTTCTCGATGCTGTGGTACGCCAGCAGCCGCTTCAGATCGTGCTGCACGAGCGCGAACGCCACGCCCAGAATGCTGGACGTCAGGCCCGCGACGAGCAGCGTCACCCCAAAGGCCAGCGGAACCGCATCGAACAACGAGAGGACGCGGACCAGCCCGTAAATCCCCATCTTGATGACGACGCCGGACATCAACGCGGAGACGTGGCTCGGTGCCGCCGCATGCGCTCCGGGAAGCCAGATGTGGAAGGGCATGACGCCACTCTTCGTGCCGAACGCGATGAGCGAAAGACAGAAGATGGCAGTGCCGGCCGGCAACGCTGCCGTGCCGGCGGGCAGTGGTGAAAACGCCCAGCTCTTCGTCAGCGAATGCAGAATCACGACGATCGCGAAGAGAGCGAGCGTCGCGACGTGGCTCGCCGCGATGTAGATCCACGCCGCACGGCGCGTATCCGATTGTTCGTGCTCCGTTCCAACGAGAACGAATGCCGAGAGCGTGACCACTTCCCACGCCGCGATGAAGAGGATCGTGTTCGCCGCCGTCATGACCAGCGCAAGCGCTCCCGTCATCAGGCCAAAGAAGATGC
>Ga0157378_10004025_pt1 | contig 12978 bp, 10 predicted proteins | sample M65metaG_FD_115309 | JGI IMG/M metagenome (GOLD analysis project Ga0157378, IMG submission 115309) | Miscanthus rhizosphere microbial communities from Kellogg Biological Station, Michigan, USA - M6-5 metaG | ecosystem: Host-associated > Plants > Roots > Rhizosphere > Soil | place: USA: Michigan...
CTGCGGCTGCCGTTCCGCTTCGGCAGCGCCACGGTGCGCGAGGCGCCGCAGGCGTTCGTCCGCGCGACGATACGCGACGCCGCCGGCCGCGAGACGGCGGGCTGGACCGCCGAGATGATGATTCCGAAGTGGTTCGACAAGCGTGCCGGGCGCACGAACGCCGAGAATATCGACGACCTGCGGCGCGCGCTGTCGCTGGCGCGCGCGGCGTATGCCTCCGGGGCTGCGCCGCGCACGGCGTACGGCCACGCGGCGGCGCACTACCGCGCCCTGGTCGGCGAAGGCGCGCGGGAGGCGCTCAATCCGCTCGTCGTCGCGTACGGCGCGGCGCTCGCCGATCGCGCGATCCTCGACGCGCTGTGCCGCGCGCGACAGGCGAGCTTCGGCGCCGCGGTGCGCGCGAACCTCGTCGGCCTCGACGCGAGCCTCGCGCCGGATCTCGCGGATACCGACCTCGATGCGTTCCTCGCCGCGCGAATGAGCGCGCGCTCGATCGCTGCGCGGCATACGGTCGGCCTCGCGGACCCGCTCACCGCCGCGGACGTCGCCGACGCTCCCCGCGACGATCTTCCCGTCGCGCTCGACGAGGTGCTCGCGCGCTACGGCCACCGGCATTTCAAGCTCAAGCTCGCCGGCGCGCCGGCCGCCGACGCGACCCGCCTCGCGGCGATCGCGCGCGTGCTCTCGCCGCTGCCGGCTTACGTCGTCACGCTCGACGGGAACGAGCAGTTCGAGAACGCGGCCGCCGTCGACGCGCTGTGGCAGCGCCTGCGCGCCGACCGCGCGCTGGCGCGCTTCGTCGCGTCGATCGCCTACGTCGAGCAGCCGCTGCCGCGCGAGGCGACGATGACCGCCGATGTGACGGCGCTCGCCTCCGCCGTGCCGCTCCTGATCGACGAGGCGGACGACGCGTACGACGCCTTCCCGCGCGCCCAGCGGCAGGGCTACACCGGCGTATCGAGCAAGAACTGCAAGGGACCGTACAAGAGCCTCGTCAACGCGGCGCGCTGCGCCACGGCGCCGGCGTCGCGCCGCCTGTTCCTGTCCGGCGAGGACCTGACCACGCAGTGCGGGCTCGCCTTGCAGCAGGACCTCGCCCTCGCCGGCACGCTGGGAGTCGCGCACGTCGAGCGCAACGGCCATCACTACGTCGACGGCTTCGCGGGCCAGGGCGCACCCGCGCACGAGCAGGCCGCGTTCCTGCGCGCGCATCCCGACCTCTACGAGGAGGGCCCGCACGGCGGGCGCGTCGCGATCCGCGACGGCTGCATCGCGCTCGGCTCCCTCGACGTTCCCGGCTTCGCTTCGGCGGCGCTGCCCGAGCTCTCCTCGCTGACGCCGATGGCGCCCGGCACACCCCACACCGCACGGAGGTCCGCGTGACCACAGTACGCGTCGGCATCATCATGAACGGCGTCACCGGCCGCATGGGCACGAACCAGCACCTCGTCCGCTCGATCAACGCGATCCGCGCGCAGGGCGGCGTCGCGCTTGCCGACGGCCGCACGATCATGCCGGACCCGATCCTCGTGGGCCGCAACGCCGCGAAGGTCGAGGCGCTCGCGAAGGCGCACGACGTCGCGCGCTGGACGACCGATCTCGACGCGGCGCTCGCGAATCGCGACGATGCCGTCTACTTCGACTCGGCGTCGACCGGTCTACGTCCCGAGCTGATCCGCAAGGCGATCGCCGCCGGCAAGCACATCTACACGGAGAAGCCGACGGCGCCCAGCGTGGAGGATGCGCTCGACCTGTACCGCCGCGCGCAGGCCGCGGGCGTGCGCCATGGCGTCGTGCAGGACAAGCTTTGGCTGCCCGGCCTCCTCAAGCTGAAGATGCTCGTCGACAGCGGCTTCTTCGGCCAGATCCTGTCGGTGCGCGGCGAGTTCGGCTACTGGGTCTTCGAAGGCGACTGGCAGCCCGCGCAGCGGCCGTCGTGGAACTATCGCAAGGAGGACGACGGGGGCATCATCGTCGACATGCTGTGCCACTGGCGCTACGTGCTCGACAACCTCTTCGGCAGCGTGCTGAGCGTGTTCTGCATGGGCGCGACGCACATCCCGGCGCGCGTCGACGAGGGCGGCCGGCGCTACGACGCCACCGCCGACGACGCCGCGTATGCGACGTTCGAGCTCGACGGCGCCGCGCATGGCAACGGTGCGCCGATCATCGCGCAGGTCAACAGCTCGTGGTGCACGCGCGTGCGCCGCGACGACCTCGCGACCTTCCATGTCGACGGCACGCTGGGCTCGGCGGTCGCGGGGCTCACCGAGTGCGTGATCCAGCCGCGCGCCGCCACGCCCAAGCCGGTGTGGAACCCCGACGTGCCGCAGACGATCGACTTCTTCGATACGTGGCAGAAGGTGCCGTCGAACCGCGTGTACGACAACGCGTTCAAGGTCGAGTGGGAGCTGTTCCTGCGCTACGTCGTCGACGGCGGCCCGTTCAGGTGGAACCTGCTCGAGGGCGCCAAGGGCGTGCAGCTCGCGGAGCTCGGTCATCGGAGCTGGAAGGAGCGGCGCGTCGTCGACGTGCCGGCGCTCGCGTCGTGACGGCGGCGCTGCAACTGCCGGACGCCGACGGCGCGCTCGTGCCGTACACCCCGCGCGGCCCCACGACGTGGCCCTCGCCTTCGCGGCGCCCGGAATGGAACCGCGTGGCGTTCGCCGCCGCGCACGTCGTGGCGGACCCGCGCGCCGCGGTCGATCCGTGGCTCGACGCCGCGATCGACTGGGACGCTACGCTCGCATACCGCCGTCACCTGTGGTCGCTGGGCTTCGGCGTCGCGGAGGCGATGGACACCGCGCAGCGCGGGATGGGGCTCGACTGGCCCGCGGCGCGCGAGCTCGTCCGGCGCACCGTCGCCGACGCGGCGCACGTGCCGGGCGCCGTCGTGTTCTCCGGCGCGGGCACCGATCACCTGCCGCCCGGCGCGGACGTCACGCGCGACCAGGTCGTCGCCGCTTACCTCGCGCAATGCGAAGCGATCGAGGCCTTCGGCGGGCGCATCATCCTGATGGCGAGCCGCGCGCTGGCCGCGTGCGCGCGCTCGGCCGACGACTACGCCTACGTCTACGATCGCGTGCTGGCGCAGGTGCGCGCGCCGGTGATCCTTCACTGGCTGGGCGACCTGTTCGACCCGGCGCTCGCCGGCTACTGGGCCGGCCGCGGCGTGCACGACCCCGACCACGCGCGGGCGATGGACGTCTGCGCGGGCGTGATCGCCGCGCATGCCCGCCACGTCGACGGCATCAAGATCTCGCTGCTCGACGACGCGAAGGAGATCGCGCTGCGCGAGCGGCTGCCGGACGGGGTGCGGATGTACACCGGCGACGACTTCAACTTCGCCGCGCTGATCGGCGGCGACGCGCGCGGCCACTCCGACGCGCTGCTCGGCATCTTCGATGCGATCGCGCCGGCGGCGTCCGCCGCGCTGTCGGCGCTCGCGCAGGGCGACCGCGCGGCGTTCGACCGGATCCTCGCGCCGACGGTCCCGCTTTCCCGCCACCTGTTCGCCGCGCCGACGCGCTTCTACAAGACCGGCGTCGTCTTCCTCGCGTGGCTCAACGGCCACCAGTCGCACTTCACGATGGTGGGCGGCCAGCAGAGCGCCCGGAGCGTCGTGCATCTCGCGCAGGCGTTTCGCCTCGCGGACGCCGCCGGTCTGCTGCGCGACCCCGACCTCGCGGCGGCGCGCATGCGCACGCTGCTCGCGCTGCACGGCGTGGAGGCTTGACGATGGCCGGCCCCGATCCCGCCCTGCTGTCGATCAACGCGGCGACGGTGCGCGCCCAATGGACGCTGCCACGGATCATCGACGGCTGCGCGCGCCACGGCATCCGCGGCATCGCGCCGTGGCGCGACCAGGTCGCCGCCATCGGGCTCGGCGATGCCGCGAAGCGCATCCGCGACGCGGGGCTCACCGTCACGGGGCTGTGCCGCGGCGGCATGTTCCCCGCCGCGGACCGCGCCGGCCGACGCGCCGCGCTCGACGACAACCGCCGCGCCGTCGACGAGGCGTGCGCGCTCGGCGCCCGCTGCCTCGTGCTCGTCGTCGGCGGGCTGCCGAAGGATCGCGCCGGGACCATCGTGTCGCGCGACCTGATCGGCGCGCGCGAGATGGTGCGCGACGGCCTGGGCGAACTCCTGGAGCACGCGCAGGGCGCCGGCATGCCGCTCGCGATCGAGCCGCTGCACCCGATGTACGCGGCGGACCGCGCCTGCGTGAACACGCTCGCGCACGCGAACGCGCTGTGCGACGAGCTGTGCCCGAAAGGCAGCGACGGCCTGGGCGTCGCGGTCGACGTCTATCACGTCTGGTGGGATCCCGAGCTCGCCGCGGGCATCGCGCGCGCCGGCGCCGCCGACCGGCTGTTCGCCTACCACATCTGCGACTGGCTCGTCCCGACGACGGACCTCCTGAACGATCGCGGGATGATGGGCGACGGTGTGGTCGACCTGCCGCGGATTCGCGAGTGGATGGAAGCCGCCGGCTATCGCGGCATGCACGAAGTCGAGATCTTCTCGCAGGAGACGTGGTGGAAGCGCGACCCCGACGTGGTGCTCGCCACGTGCCGGCAGCGCCACGCAGAGCGAAGCTAGGCCGCGCGCCCATCTCCAGGCGGCGAGTAGAATTGCGGGTACGGTTTCGAAGCACTCCGAGGAGTCCACCATGCCCCTGGTATCAATGCGTCAGCTGCTGGATCACGCGGCCGAGAACGACTACGGCCTTCCCGCGTTCAACGTCAACAATCTCGAGCAGGTGCAGGCGATCATGTCCGCGGCCGCCGAGACCGACAGCCCGGTGATCATGCAGGCGTCGGCCGGCGCGCGCAAATACGCCGGCGAGATCTTCCTGCGCCACCTGATCGAGGCCGCCGTGGAGAGCTACCCGAACATCCCGGTCGTCATGCACCAGGACCACGGCCAGTCGCCGAAGGTCTGCGAGTCCGCGATCGGCCTGGGGTTCACGAGCGTGATGATGGACGGCTCGCTCAAGGAAGACGGCAAGTCGATCGCCGACTACGACTACAACCTCGACGTCACCAGGAAGGTCGTGGACATGGCGCACGCCCGCGGCGTGACCGTCGAGGGCGAGCTCGGGTGTCTCGGATCGCTCGAGACGATGAAGGGCGACAAGGAGGACGGGCACGGCGCCGAGGGCACGATGACGCGCGAGATGCTGCTGACCGATCCCGACCAGGCGGCGGACTTCGTCAAGTCGACGCAACTCGACGCGCTCGCCATCGCGATCGGCACCTCGCACGGCGCGTACAAGTTCTCGCGCAAGCCCACCGGCGACATCCTCGCGATCGACCGGATCAAGGCGATCCACGCGCGCATTCCCAACACACATCTCGTGATGCACGGCAGCTCGTCGGTGCCGCAGGACCTGCTGGCGGAGATCCGCGCGTACGGCGGCCAGATGAAGGAGACCTACGGCGTGCCGGTCGAGGAGATCCAGGAGGGCATCCGTCACGGCGTGCGCAAGATCAACATCGACACCGACATCCGCCTCGCGATGACGGCGGCGATCCGCAAGTTCCTGCACGAGAACCCGTCGAAGTTCGACCCGCGCGAGTACCTGAAGCCGGCGATGGCCGCCGCCAAGGCGATCTGCCTGCAGCGCTACCAGCAGTTCGGCTGCGCCGGGCAGGCATCGAAGATCAAACCGGTTCCGCTCGATCGCATCGCTTCCCGGTACAAGTCCGGCGAGCTCCGCCAGATCGTCAACTAGGAAGCGCCTCGTCAAAAAAAAATGCGGCACCCGGCTGCCACCGGAGTGCCGCGCCGTCGCGGTTGGAGCGACGGTAGGAGGAACGCTGCTGGACGGGACGGTGCGAAAAAAAACCCCGGCCTCGTCGACCGGGGTCAGCATACCACAGGCTGTACGGGAATGCCGTAGGGCGTCCCCGTATTCAGGCGGCCGGCGGCCGGTCAGTCGGCGCTCGATCCCCCGTACGTGTGCTTCTCGTCGGCCTGGAAGTTCGCGCCGCGGGTGTCCCGCAGGAACAGCGTCCCGATGACGACCGTCATCAGCGCGACGATGATCGGGTACCACAGGCCGTAGTAGATGTTCCCCTTCGCCGCCACGAGGGCGGTGGCGAGCAGCGGCAGCATCCCCCCGAACCATCCGTTGCCGATGTGATACGGCAGCGACATCGACGTGTACCGGATCTTGGTCGGGAACAGCTCGACCAGGAACGCGGCGATGGGTCCGTACACCATCGTGACGTAGATCACCATGATGAACAGGATCAGCAGCGTCATGCCCCAGTTGATCGCGTTCTTGTCCGCCGCCGCCGGGTACTTGAGATCGCCGAGCGCCTTCTTGAACGCGGCCTCGTCGAAGCCCTTGAGCTCGGTGGGTCCGATCTTGGTGACGACCGCGTCGGGCGAGCCGGCCGGCAGGTCGGTGGACGTGAACGAGAGACCGCCCTTCGTCAGGAAGTCCTTCGCCTTGTCGCACTCGGAGAACTTCGACCACGGCCCCACGAAGATGTGGAAGTTGCAGTCGCGCGCCGCGACGGTGATCACGTTCGCCTTCTGGAAACTCTCCAGCGCCGGGTTCACGTAGTGCGTCAGCCCCTGGAACAGCGGGAAGTACGTGACCGCCGCGATCAGGCAGCCCGCCAGGATGATCTTCAGGCGGCCGATCTTGTCCGAGAGCCAGCCGAAGAAGATGAAGAACGGCGTGCCGAGCAGCAGCGAAATGCCGATGAGCGTGTAAGCCGTCACCCCGTCGACCTTCAGCGTGATCGTCAGGAAGAACAGCGCGTAGAACTGGCCCGTGTACCAGACGACGCCCTGCCCCGCCGTCGCGCCGAGCAGCGCGAGCAGCACGTACTTGTTGTTCGGGTACTTGAGGAAGCTGTCGGACAGCGGCGCCTTCGAGCCCTTGCCCTCGGCCTTCATCCGCTGGAACACCGGCGACTCGTTCAGCTTGAGCCGGATGTAGACGGAGAAGATCAGCAGGACGAGCGACACGAGGAACGGCAGGCGCCAGCCCCACTCGGAGAATTGCGCCGGCGTGAGCCAGCCCGTGAAGCGGCACAGGCCGATGACGATCAGCGCCAGGAACAGGCCCAGCGTCGCCGTCGTCTGGATCCACGCGGTGTCGTAGCCCCGCTTGCCCTCCTCCGCGTGCTCCGCGACGTACGTGGCCGCGCCGCCGTATTCACCGCCCAGCGCCAGGCCCTGCAGCAGCCGCAGCGTCACGAGCAGCACCGGCGCCGCCCAGCCGATCGACGCGTAGGTCGGCAAGAGGCCGACGGCGAACGTCGAGAAGCCCATCACCAGGATCGTGACGAGGAACGTGTACTTGCGGCCGACGAGGTCGCCGATGCGGCCGAAGACGAGCGCGCCGAACGGACGGATCAGGAAGCCCGCCGCGTACGTCGCGAACGCGGACAGCAACGCGGCGGTGTCGTTTCCCTTCGGGAAGAACAGCGCCGCGAAGAACGGCGCGAGCACCGCGTAAAGGTAGAAGTCGTACCACTCGAAGACGGTTCCGAGCGACGACGCGAAGATGACTTTCGTTTCTTCCTTGGAAATGCCCTGCGCGGGTCGAGCCGTGGGGGCGACGGTGGCCATGTGCTGATTCCTCCTGAGTTTGGGCCGGGACGTGGCCGGCGCTGCTATGTCGGGTCCGATGTCCCGTGCGCGAAGGCTAGGCCGGCTGGCTTACATCATCCTGACGACTCGCCTCGCGCGCGACGCGGGCCGGCGGGAATTCGATCTCCACGCGCAGTCCGGCGCCCTCCGGTCCCGATTCAAGCCGGATCGTCGCGTTGTGCGCCGCAGCAATCGTGCGCACGATGGCGAGGCCGAGCCCCGTGCCCGGAACGACGGCGTCGGCGCCGCGGTAGAACGGCTCGAACACGCGCTCGCGTTCCGCCACGGGGATGCCGGGCCCGGTGTCGCTCACGGCGAGCCGGCAGCCGTCGGTGCGGAAATCGCGCTCGATCGACACGGTGACCGCGCCGCCCTCCGGCGAATAGCGCAGCGCGTTGTCGATCAGGTTCGACAGGAGCTCGCGCAGCAGCAGCGCGTCGCCGTGCACGACGCAGCGCACGCCGAACGGTGCGCCTTCGAACCCGAGGTCCTGGCGCCGCGCGAGCGCCTGCGGCAGGTGCTCGGCGATCGTGTCGCGCACGACGGCCAGCACGTCGACGTCGGCGAACGGCCACGTCAGCGGCGTGCCCGCGCGGGCGAGCGTCAGCAGCCGATTGGCGAGCGCCGTCGCGTGCTCCGTTCCCGCGGCGAGCTGCGACAGCGCGGCGTGCACGGCGCCCGGATCCTGCTCGCCCAGCGCACGCTCGGTCTGCGACTTGATGCCCGCGAGCGGCGTGCGGAGCTGGTGCGCGGCGTCGGCGATGAAGCGCCGCTGCGCGGCGAAGCTTGCCGACAGTCGCTCCATGAGGCCGTTGATCGACTGGATCAGCGGCCGCAGGTCCTGCGGCGCGGACTCGGGGTCGGGCGGCGACAGGTCGTTCGATCCGCGGTTGTCGACCTGCGCGCGCAGCACCTGCATCGGCCGCAGGATGAACGTGTAGCCGTAGACGATCAGCAGGATGGCGACGAACAGCACCAGGACCTGAGGCAGCGCGACCGCCTGCGTGCGCAGCGCCTCGGTCAGCGCCATGCGCTTGTTGAGCGTCTCCGCCACCTGGATCGTGATCAGCCGCGCGCCGTCGCGCGGATCGGGAATCTGCAGCGCCGCGACGCGCACGGCCTCCTCGCCGAGCTGCCCGTTCTGCAGCGTGGGCTGCCCGGGCTTCAGCCCGCCCTGCAGCGGCGGCATCTGCGCCTCGCCGGCGATCACCTGCCCGTCGGCCTCGCGCAGCGCGTAGAAGATGCGGTCGCTGCGGTCCGAGCGCAGCACCTGCAGCGCCCCCGGGCGCACGCTCACGCCGCCGTCCGCGTCCGTGCGCAGCTCGTGCCCTAGCACGCGCGTGAAGTCGATCAGCTTCTCGTCGTACGGCGCGTCGATCGCGCTCTCCACGAGGAACTCGCTGATGCTGATCGTCGCCAGCATCAGGCACGTCAGCGCGACGACTAGCCAGACGAGGTACTTGAACAGCGTGAACATGGGTCGCCTCGCGCCCGCCGCTACGGCTTCGCGAGGAAGTAGCCGAGGCCGCGGACCGTCTGCACGTGAATGCCGACGGGGTCGAGCTTGCGGCGCAGCCGGTGCACGTAGACCTCGATCGCGTTGGCGGTCACGTCGTCGTCGAAGCCGCACAGGTGCTCGACGAACTGCTCCTTGCCGATCACGCGGCCGCTGCGCATCAGCAGGAGCTCGAGGATCGCGATCTCGCGCGCGGACAGGTCGAGCACGTCGCCGTCGACGGTCGCCGTGCGCGCGGCCGCGTCGAACGCGAGCGGGCCGTGCACGACGACGTTGCGGTCGCGGCCGTGGCTGCGGCGGATCAGCGCCCGCACCCGCGCTTCGAGCTCGGCGAGCGCGAACGGCTTCACGAGATAGTCGTCCGCCCCCGCGTCGAGCTGCGCGACGCGGTCGTCGAGCGCGTCTGCGGCCGTGATGATCAGCACCGGCGTGACCGACGCGCGATCGCGCATCCTGCGCAGCACTTCGCGGCCGGACTGGCGCGGCAGGCCGAGATCGAGCACGGCGATGTCGAACGTCTGCGCACGCAGCGCGGCGTCCGCGGCGGCGCCGTCGCGCACCCAATCGACCGCGTGTCCGCCGTGCTTGAGGTGCACGAAGATCGCGTCGCCCAGCACGGCGTCGTCTTCGGCGAGCAGAATGCGCAAAGGCCGTCCTCCGGCCGCGATGTTACCTCGCGGCGCCGGGGGTCAGGGCCTGCAGTCGGCCAGGGGCAGCGCCACCGCTTGCAGCACGTCGCCGGTGGCGGCGCTCTGCACGAAGGCAACGACGGTCGCCGCGGCGCCGGGCTCCGCCGGGCGCGCGAACGTGGCGCTGGCGTCGAGTGCACCGGTGCGGCCCGCTACGAGCGCACGCACGACGTGGTCGTGCGCCAGCCGGACGCCGCGATTCTCGCCGGCCTTCACGTCGGACACGTGGCCGCTGTCCGCGTAGGCGATCGTCACGACCGCTTGCCGCGCAAGCGCGGCGTCGGCGACGTGCGCCCGTGCGCTCGCGCGCACGCTGCCGTTCTCGGTCGCGGCCGTGAGCTCGAGGTTCGCGCGCGCGGGCGCCCGCCCGGCAGCGTCGATCGCCGCGCGCGCGTTGTCGCGCCGCCAGGCCGCGAAATCGCGGCCCTGCAGCAGCACCTGCGGGGTGTACGCGAACGCGTCCTTCCGCACGCGCACGCCTTCGTACTGGCGCTCGGTGAACGCGGGCGACGCGAACCGGTCGACCCAGCCCAGCCGATCCCAGTAGTCGACGTGGAACGCGAGCGCGATCGGCGCGCCGGGCGCGCTCGCGGCGGGGAACTGCGCGGCGATCCAGCGATCGGCCGGGGGGCAGCTGTCGCAGCCCTCCGACGTGTACAGCTCGACCAGCGGCGTGGCGAGCGGGCCGCTCGCGGCCGTGCACGCCGGCGCGGCGGCGGCCGGCAACGTCAGCGCGGCGGTCACGACGATCGCGACGGACCAACGCACGGTGTGGATCGGGCGCATGTCGGTGCAGTCGCCGCCGGTCGCGGAATCCTTACGCTCGGCGCCCGCGCCCGCTGCTAGAATGGCCGCGCGGCGACTCCCTTCACGCCGTCGACGGAGTAGCGACATGGGCTTCATGAGCATCGTCTGGATGATCATCGTCGGCTTCATCGTTGGAGTGCTCGCGCGCTTCGTCTATCCGGGTGTCATTCCGATGGGGTTCTGGATGACCGCGCTGCTCGGCGTGGGCGGCTCGCTGGTCGGCGGCGTGATCAGCAGCATCTTCTTTCGCTCCGCGGACGGCAAGTTCCATCCGGCCGGCTGGATCATGTCGATCGCCGGTGCGCTGATCCTGCTCTACGCGTATCTGAACTTCGCGCGGTAGCGGCGCACGCCGCCGGCGCGCCCGGCCGCGGCCTACTCGAAGTCGGCGGCCGGTCCGAGGATCTGCTCGCGCAGCTCCTTGTAGCGCGGCAGCTGCGGCGGATACACGCACAGGTACTTCACCTGCGCCGCCTGCAGGCAGCGCTGCTTGATGATCTCGAGCTTCTGGTCGCGCGGGTTCACGAGCTGGTCCGGCTCGCGCGAGTCGACGATCGCGACGATCGTCATGTCGCGGTCGCAGATGACGAAGCCGACGTGCTGGTTGGCGATCTTGCGGAACGCGCGCAGGCGTTCCATCCCCTGCGGCCCGATCTTCACCTGGAGGACATCGGACAGGCGGATGCGCGCGAAGATCTCGTGGCGCGGAAACGCTGCGCGCAGCAGCAGGAAAACCATCGTCTCGGACTTCGACAGGAAGCGCGGGCGCAGCAGGTAGAGCCCCGGAACCTCCGCCGACGAGAGAAGGCGCGTCGTCTCGCCTTCCGTCCATTGCGCGACGGAGACGGGCGAGTCGCCGCCCATCGCGAGCGCCGCGCCCGTCGCGCGATTGCGGCGCATCAGGCCGAATACGATCACCGCGGCAAGAATGACGACCGCGATGCCGAACAGAACGCCGGAGCTCATCTGCATCGGACAAAGGCGCCGGCACGTGGCGGCGGCGCAACGAGTGCCATCAAGATTGCCTTGTAAATCTGAGGGGTTAGCGCGAAGTCTTCACTAGTTTACTGCAATTGCGGGCCGCGCAGGCAAGCGCGCGCGTGTCGAGCGCTCTGAGCGGAGGCCGGCGGCGGGCAAAAATGATACGGACGTAGCCCGCGACGCGCAAAAAGAAAGAGCCCGGCACGGGGCCGGGCTCCTTCTCGAGCGCTGCGTCAGCGCGCGGCCGGCATGGCCGGCCTCGCGCGGTAGCGGACGTTACATGTCCATGTCGCCCATGCCGCCCATGCCGCCACCACCGCCGCCGCCCATCGGCTTGTCGTCCTTCGGCAGCTCGGCGATCATCGCCTCGGTTGTGAGGAGCAGCGAGGCCACCGACGCGGCGTTCTGCAGCGCGAACCGCGTCACCTTCGTGGGGTCGACCACGCCCATCTCCACCATGTCGCCGTACTGGCCCGTCGCGGCGTTGAAGCCGAAGTTGCTCTTGCCCTCGACGACCTTGTTCAGCACGACCGAGCCTTCCTCGCCGGCGTTGCCGACGATCTGGCGCAGCGGCTCCTCGACCGCGCGGAGCACGATCTTGATGCCGGCGTCCTGGTCGGCATTGGCGCCCTTCAGGTCCTTCAGGTTGGCGCGCGCGCGGATGTAGGCGACGCCGCCCCCCGCCACGATGCCTTCCTCGACGGCGGCACGGGTCGCGTGCAGCGCGTCTTCCACGCGGGCTTTCTTCTCCTTCATCTCGACCTCGGTGGCCGCGCCGACCTTGATCACCGCGACGCCGCCGGCCAGCTTCGCCACGCGCTCCTGCAGCTTTTCCTTGTCGTAGTCGGACGTGGCTTCCTCGACCTGCTTGCGGATGTTCTTCACCCGCGCCTCGATCGACGCCTTTTCACCGGCGCCGTCGATGATCGTCGTGTCTTCCTTGCCCACTTCGATGCGCTTCGCGCGGCCGAGATCCTTGATCGTTGCGTTCTCGAGCTTGAGCCCGAGCTCTTCGGCGATGACCGTGCCGCCGGTCAGGATCGCGATGTCCTCCAGCATGGCCTTGCGACGGTCGCCGAAGCCCGGCGCCTTGACGGCGGTGGTCTTCAGGATGCCGCGGATGTTGTTGACGACCAGCGTCGCGAGCGCCTCGCCGTCGACGTCCTCGGCGATGATCAGGAGCGGCTTGCCCGCCTTCGCGACCTGCTCGAGCACCGGCAGGAGGTCGCGGATGTTGCTGACCTTCTTGTCGTGCAGCAGGACGAACGGATCGTCGAGCACGGCGACCTGCTTGTCCGGATTGTTGATGAAGTACGGCGAGATGTAGCCGCGGTCGAACTGCATGCCCTCGACGAGGTCGAGCTCGTTCTC
>Ga0157378_10004032_pt1 | contig 12971 bp, 10 predicted proteins | sample M65metaG_FD_115309 | JGI IMG/M metagenome (GOLD analysis project Ga0157378, IMG submission 115309) | Miscanthus rhizosphere microbial communities from Kellogg Biological Station, Michigan, USA - M6-5 metaG | ecosystem: Host-associated > Plants > Roots > Rhizosphere > Soil | place: USA: Michigan...
AGCTTCCAACCTGTTGTGCTGCCCTTTCATCCCGCCAATTCCATGACGCTCTCCCGGGTACATCATTAACTCGAAATGCTTTTTACTGTCTTCAAGTTTATTAATAAGCTGAAGACTGTTTTGCATGTGCACGTTATCATCGCTTGTACCGTGAATGATTCTCAGCAGACCTTTATATCTGTCAGTGTATGTTAAAACAGAAGTCATTCTATACCCATCCGGATTGTCCTGCGGCTTGTCCATAAATCTTTCTGTGTAATGCGTATCATACAAACTCCAATCCGTAACCGAAGAATTCGCTATTCCATATGGAAAAACATCAGCGCCGTAAGTGAGCGCCATGCAGGTCATATAACCCCCAAAGCTGCCGCCCGTAATGCATATTTTATTTGAGTCGATAAATGATTGTTGTTTCAACCATTTTGCACAACTCATATAATCTTCGATCTCATATTTCCCGAGCACGCGATAAATATAATTGAGTCCATTCTTTCCAAAATGGCCCGAGCTCCGGTTATCAAAAGCTACCTGTATCAATCCTTCTTGTGCCCACCATTGTGTAACCCCTCCAACGGGTTTCCAACGATCATAGACAGTGCCTGCATTAGGTCCGCCGTATATGCTGATCAATACCGGATATTTTTTGTTTGGATCGAAGTTGGTAGGATAAGTGATCTGCACTGGCAAATCAAATTTGCCATCCGCGGATTTTGCAAACTTCAATTCAGTTTTCGCCAGATTGTAATTGTCAAAAGCCGTTCCTTTAATATCACCCAATTCACGAATTACCTTTCCCTTCATATCTACCAATGCCATTTTATATGGGGTAGAAAGATTTGAATAGGTAGTGATAAAATATTTTTCATTTGGAGAAAGACTGATCTGGTCATGAGAATAATCACCAAAAGTTAACCTCGCCAGATTCTTTCCATCCAAGCCTACTTTGTACAAATCGAAGCGAGCGGAATTTTCTTTTCTCGCACGAAAGAATACGGTTTTCGACTTTTCGTCAATTTTTAAAATAGTTGTGCCCCAGAAATTCCCTGATGTAAGTTGGCTGATAAATTTTCCATTGTCGTCATACAGGTATAAATTTTGCCATCCGTCTTTATCGCTCATGATGATCCATCCTTTACCAGCTGATAAGAATTCTATTCTTTTATCCTCATCCAAATCGATCCATGTTTTTTGCTGCTCGTCATAGACTTCTTTTTTGCTTCCATTAGAGAGGTTTATTTCATATATCTTAAGATTGTTCTGATCACGGTTCATCCATTGTACCAATAATTTTCCGGAAGGCGACCAATAAGGCGTACCGAAATACTGATCATCTTTTTCATTGAAATCAGCCCACGTTACAGCGGGATTATCAACGGATGTCACACCAATTCGAACATAAGGATTGTTATCACCTGGCTTTGGGTAGCGCTGCTTCTCTAAATATCCGTGCTGACCATTTGCTACGTAAATGGGGAATACCGGAACGGGAGAATCGTCAAAGCGCATGAAGACGATGTGCTTGCTGTCCGGCGCCCACCAAAAGGCGCGATAACGCGTCGGCCTTCCTAAAATTTCTTCAAAATATACCCACGAAGAATAACCGTTCATGATGGAGTCGTTACCATCAGTTGTTATCTGAATAGTTTTACCGCTTGATCCTTCGCGTACGAACAAATTGTTTTTAACAGTAAACGCTGCGTATTTTTTATCGGGAGAATAAGTTACATTCTTTGCGTCCTTTGGAAAATCAACTTCGCTTACTGTAGACGATTCATCTGAAAATTTGCTTTCATAAGGGACAGCTTTTCCAGTCTTCACGTCCACGCTCATGAGTTTCATTTTGCCGTCCGATTCATCCTTGCGGTTTTCGAGATAATGTTCATCATCTACCCATTTTCCAACAGAAGGCAGCGATTTTGAAATATCCGTCGGCGCACTCTGAAATAACTGCGCATAACTAAAATCTTTTTTCTGGGCAAATAGGTTGTACGAACTGGTAAACAACAATACTATTGTTACCGCTAGAAGTTTTCTTCGCATTGTTTGGACTAGTTTGAAGTTTGATGTTTCTTATTGATGTTGGAGGTTCCGGTATGTGGTCTGGGTCTTATCCAGATGAATTGCGAAAGATAAGCGACGAGGGCAGAATTCAAAAATTTAAAGTGTTAGTATATTTCAAATTCCTTCTTGTACGCACCATCTCTACCATTCAATGTCAAACCAAAAACGCTATCTGACCTCCTGCATATCCACCAACTTCCGATAAAATCCATTCAGGTTCATTAACTCCGTGTGCGTTCCCCGCTCTACGATTTCGCCCTGTCGTAATACGATGATCTCATCTGCGTGCCGCACTGTACTTAGGCGATGTGCAATGACAATACTGGTGCGGTTTTGCATCAATTTATCGAGTGCGTCCTGTACCAGTCGTTCGGATTCAGTATCTAATGCGGAAGTGGCCTCATCTAAAATAAGGATTGGCGGATTCTTATAAATTGCTCTTGCAATAGCAAGCCGCTGTTTTTGTCCCCCACTCAACCTGGAACCACGGTCTCCCAGGGTAGTATCGAATCCCTGTTCAAGGTTTTGAATAAATTCAGTAGCATTAGCCGTGTCGGCAGCAAGCTTCAGATTCTGCTCATTTATAGGTTGACCCATGGTGATGTTCGCGGTAACGGAATCATTAAAGATGATTGCTTCCTGCGTCACGATTCCAATCTTACTTCGGAGGTCATCGAGGCTTAGGTCTTTTATATTCTTTCCGTCAATGGTAACACAACCTTCCTGTACGTCGTAGAAGCGCGGGATCAAGTCACCAATGGTGGACTTTCCTGACCCACTATGTCCGACCAGCGCAACCATTTTTCCTTTCTCGATTTTTAAATTAATATTCTTCAACACCGGTTCCTGGTTGTAGCTGAATGTAACGTTATTAAAAGACACGTCACTCTGAAAGCTATCAAGATGTTGCGGCGTTGGAATGTTCCTGACGGCAACTGGAAAATCAAGGAGACCATATACTCTATCCACCGAAACAATCCCTTTTTGCAACGCAGTGATAGCCGTTGAAATATTTTTAGCAGGCTGAAGAATCTGCGAATACAAGGCCAGGTAAGTGATAAAAACGGATGACTTCATACTCCCATCCAACACCAGCTTACCTCCATATAACACTACGGTCATGATCACTAACACGCCAAACAATTCCGAAATTGGCGGTGCCAATTCCTTTTGATTAAACATCGCCTTGCTGCTTTTCGAAAAACTCCGGTTCAATTGCGCAAATTGTTTCTGAAAGAATTTGCGCGCGCCGAAAGCTTGAATGATCTTGATGCCGGATATGGTTTGGTCGACCGATTGAAGAATTTGCGAGAGAATACTTTGGTTGAAATAGCCTTGTTTTTTTAATCGCCTAGAAATAATTCCAATGATCAGTCCTGACACGGGGAAGAATAAGAGTGTGAAAAAAGTCAGTGATTGCGACCAGTAAAAAAGCGTGATGAAGTAAGCAACAATTACAAACGGGTCCCGAAGAAAAATCTGAAACGCATTGATGATGGAATGCTCTATCTCTTGCACATCGTGCGTAATGATCGTAAGGAGTTCTCCCTTCTTTTCCTTATTATAAAATTCGAGCGATTGATTGGAGAACTGGTTATACAAACGAAGCCTGATCCGTTCCAGCATCACCATTCGCAAGCGCACTAATACGCGTGTGGCCATGTATCGAAAGAAGTTGGAAAGGAGGGTTGCGATCATAATCACGGAAGCAACATACAGGAGTGCGTACCATTTTCCTTTTTCAACGGAGAAATAATCAAAATAATAAGAGAACAACTGTTTGAAATAAGAAAGGCTGAATTCAAATCCGCCGGGATGCGCGCTTATCCGTCCCGGCACATTATTAAAAAGAACATCGAGTAACGGTATCAGCATCGAAAAATTAACCAGGCCGAACACAATGCCGAAGATGGTATAAATGAAATATTCGGGGAAATAGTGATGTAAAGGCCTGGCAAATTCGAACAGCCGTTTGATGGATCGCATCCCACAAAAATAAGGTACAAGGTACAAGGCACAAGGTACAAGGAAGGTACAAGGCTCAAGGGAAAAAGCCAAGCAAGGGCCAGGAGAGGAAGACTCTGCGAATTCCCATAAATAATTCCTTCGATGAAAAGCCTTGGAGCTTTCGTCTTTTTTTGGCTTTCTTGACTCTTGTTTCTTGGTTCTTTCCTGTTCCTTGTTCCTTGTACCTTGTGCCTTCTTCAAGTATCTTCGCGGCCAATAATTGAAAACGTGGACAGGCCAACGAGCTCCATCATTATTTCAACGTACAATCGTCCTGATGCACTGAAAAGATGTGTGGAGAGCGTGTTTATCCAGACACGCCTGCCGGATGAAGTTATAATTGCCGATGACGGCTCCGGAAGTGAAACACTTGAACTGGTTAGGTGGTTACAAAGTAATAGCCCTGTTAAAATTGTTCACGTTTGGCAGGAGGATAACGGCTATCAGTTGGCCAGAATACGCAATCGATCATTTGCTGCAGCCAAAGGTGACTACCTGATTCAAATTGACGGCGACCTCATATTGGAAAAACATTTTGTTGAAGACCACCTGAGGATGGCACGGCCCGGGACATTCGTAGGTGGTTCCAGGACTATGATGGATGAGGAACTAACGAGGCTGGTGCTGCAAGGTGATGTTCGTATCGATGGACTGCGATCGCATAAAGCTCGAATGTGGCAGAAGGCAAACAGCATTCGCTCAATTCTGCTCGCCAAACTTGCATACTTGTACCAGCGCCATCAACGCAATTATAAATATGTGTTGGGATGCAATATGGCTTTTTGGAAGAAGGATTTACTTGCCGTGAACGGTTACGATGAATCGTTTACAGGCTGGGGGAAAGAAGACAATGAACTTACCGTTCGCCTTCAAAATTCTGGCACCAAATTAAGGTTCATCAAGTTCGCTGCAGTGACATTCCATTTATATCACAAAGTGGCTGATCTTTCTTCAATGAATGCCAATGAAGAAAAATTGAACCAGACGATAAGAAAAGGAGTAACTTTTGCACCTACAGGAATGAGTAATTATTTGAATAAATAAATTTTGAAGACATGCAGGAATCGAAGCGTCAAAAACAGATAGCAGGTCTACTGAATGAAGAATTAAACGACATATTCCGCAGGATGGGATTAAATATGATTGATGGAGGAATGGTGTCTATCGCCGCGGTAAAAATTACGCCGGACCTATTAGAGGCCCGAATTTATTTAAGTCTTTTTCAGGTCAAAGATCCCCAGGCCATTTTGAAAAGATTTGAAGAAAGATCATGGGAGATCAAGAAAGAATTGGCCAGCAGAGTAAAACAGCAATTGAGAAGAATTCCCGAATTGAAGTTTTTTGTGGATGACACATTAGAAAATGTATTTAAGATGGAAGAGTTGTTTAAGCAAATAAAAAAGGAGGATACTCCTTGAATCTTCTTTTCGCCTGGCGATATTTCAGAGCACCGAAATCAACGAATGCCATCAATATTATTGCGTGGGTGAGTATGACCGCCATTGTAGTGGGCACTGCGTCGTTGATAGTTGTGCTTAGTGTGTTCAACGGCTTTGAAGACCTTGTCAAGTCATTGTATTCTACTTTTTACACCGATCTGAAGATTCTTCCTGCATCTGGGAAAACACTTACTCTTTCGCGTGAGCAAATTGAGAAACTAAAATCTACCGCCGGAATACGATCGTACTCATTAGTTGCTGAAGACAAGGCGCTCCTCCAAAATGGTGAAGTGCAGGCATTGGTATATATGAAAGGGGTAGACGAAAATTATACAAAGGTTACAAGCGTTGCAGAACATCTGGTGAGTGGAAAGTATAATCTCGGTAGTCCCGAAAAACCTGCGATGGTGCTTGGTGCTGTAGTGGAGAGTTCTTTGAATTTGCGAAGTGATCGTGATATTTTACCCGTCACGGCTTATATGTTCGGTAAAGGAAACAACATCAACACGGCCGACCCTCTTCAATCATTGAGTTCCGCTAATGTTGCTGCAGCCGGAGCGTTCCTGATACAACAGGATTTTGATAACAAATATGTACTAACGAATCTTCCATTTGTGCAACAAATGTTGAAATGGCAATCGAATGAATATAGTGGTGTCGAGATTGCTCTTTATAAACCAAGTGAAACTAAAAAAATAAAAAAGGGACTGCAGCAATTATTTGGCAGTAATTACATAGTGATGGACCGGTATGAGCAAAACAAAAGTTTGTATAGTGTAATGACTGTAGAAAGATGGGTTATATACGCAATCCTCACACTCATCCTTGCCGTGGCGGCATTTAATATGATTGGGGCTTTGACCATGTTGGTGTTGGAAAAACAGAAGGACATCCAGGTCTTGAAAGCTATTGGAGCCAATAACAATGTGATTCAAAAAATTTTCTTGAGCGAAGGCTTGATGTTAGCAATCATGGGTGCATGTGTTGGAATTTTGCTCGCAGTACTCTTATGCTGGCTACAACTTCAATTTCATCTTATTCCATTGCAGGGTGGAACGTTCGTAGTGAGTTATTATCCGGTAAAAATGCAATGGCAGGATTTTGTCCTTGTAATGTTGACGGTTGTCATTGTTGCATTTACTGCCGCCTGGTTTCCCGCAAGGAAGGCCGCGTTACAACCAATTGAATTGAAAAGCTGACAATTTCCCAAATTCTAAATTTCGAAATCGATCAGTAATCACCAAGCGTTTCGGGTAACTGCGCGAGTGCTTTTTGTAGTTGTTCGTCGTTTGGAGCAACTCCATGCCAGTTGTGATCATTCTCCATAAAATCAACTCCCTTGCTCATCACCGTATGCATCATTATTGCAATCGGTTTTCCTTTCCCTGTCATGCTTTTTGCTTTCTCAAGCGTTGAAACAATTTCTTCCATTTTGTTACCATCCGCTTCAAGCGTGGCCCATCCAAACACTTCAAACTTTTCGCGGATGTTACCGAGCGACATCACTTTTTCCGTTGTGCCGTCAATCTGCTGATGATTCCAGTCAACTGTGGAAATGAGGTTGTCTACTTTATGATGATGCGCAAACATGATGGCTTCCCAATTCTGACCCTCATCTAACTCTCCATCTCCATGAAGTGAATAAACAAGGTGATTATCTCCATTCAATTTTTTTGCAAGTGCTGCACCTATTGCCACGCTCATTCCTTGTCCTAGTGAACCAGATGCAACTCTTATCCCCGGCAGGTGTTCGTGTGTAGCAGGATGTCCTTGCAATCGCGAATTAATTTTGCGGAAGGTGGCCAGTTCTTTAATATCAAAATAACCTGAACGCGCAAGAGTAGCATAGAATACAGGAGAGATGTGACCATTTGAGAGAAAGAAAACATCTTCACCAATTCCATCCATTTTGAATTGGGGATTATGTTTCATAATACGGAAATACAAGGCTGTAAAAAAATCGGCGCAGCCCATAGATCCTCCTGGATGCCCGCTATTGGCACCATGAACCATGCGCAATATATCCCGTCTGATTTGCGTTGCAATTTGCCTGAGATCTTGTTTAACTGTGGGTTCTAATAGTTCTGGCATGAAATAGTGATTCTAAGCGTCAAAACTAACTTAATATATTCATCCGTCAGGGCACGAACAGGCCTTTTTTTACGTTATTATGTTTGTCCAATTCGTGTTTTTGGATGCAAAAAGATAACCGGATAAAAAAATTGGGTATTTCAAAACAAGAAGTAAATTGCGTCCTGCCTCAAACGAATCGGGCCCTATTGTAGCAACTGCTTTGCCTTGTAGAAATATTTTAAGTTACCAAAAAACGGCCGATGTTCGATGTTCTACTTTCGTTGAGTGTATCGTTTGCCATTACCTTTTTAGCAATTCCAGTGATCATTTCCGTTGCGGAAATGAAAAAGCTTTACGATGTTCCGGATGAAAGGAAGATCCATCATTCCCCAATTCCTTCCTTAGGTGGTCTCGGCATTTTTGCAGGTTTTGTGATGGCAAGTTTGCTGACCATATCTTTCGGCGTTGCTCCGGAATTTCAATACTTCATTGCTGCAGCACTCGTGATTTTTTTCCTCGGATTGAAAGATGATATACTTGTAATATCGCCGATTAAGAAATTTATCGGGCAAGTTCTTGCAGCATTTCTTATCGTGTATAAAGGCGGCATCCAAATTAAGAGCATGCACGGTTTTTTTGGATTGGAAGGACCGCTTCCGGAAATGTATAGTCTCGTACTCACATACTTTACTGTAATTGTTATCATCAATTCCTTCAACCTCATTGATGGCGTGGATGGATTGGCAGGTAGTCTTGGCTTGATGGCAACATTAATATTCGGAGTTTACTTTCTGAATAATGGTTTGATCCCTTATGCTATTCTTTCGTTTTCACTTGCAGGGAGTTTGTGCGCATTTTTAATTTTTAATTTTCAACCTGCAAAGATTTTTATGGGCGATACAGGCTCACTATTGATTGGGCTGATAAGCTCAATCCTGGTGGTGAAATTTATTAATGTAGCAGGCTCGTCAGAAGTTGCCCATCCTATTTTGGAATCACCAGCTATTGGTTTTAGCATTCTGATGATTCCGTTACTGGACACACTTCGCGTATTTGGCATTCGCATTTTTCACCGTCGTTCTCCATTTAGTCCCGACCGCAATCACGTTCATCATCTGATGCTGGACAAAGGGATGTCGCACCGTAGCATCACCCTTACGCTTGTGGCAATTAATCTATTTTTTGTTGCTGCTACTTATGCGTCCCGAGAACTTGGTTGCACCTGGTTGATCCTTTCTATCATGGGAATTTTCTTCAGTGCTATTGGACTTTTATATTACAGCAGGCCAAGGCCAAGGTTGTTTGTTGCCAAGACAATGGAAGCGGAAACAGAAGTTGTTTCCTCGAAAATCGTCCCGCTTACCAAGGATACCATCCTCGAGCAAAAGAATTAGCGTGAATAGCCTTTAGCTATTAGCTGTTAGCCAGTAGCTCTATGCGCGTTTATTCTTTTTTCTAGTGGCTAATGGCTAAAGGCTAACAGCTCTATGCACGTATGTTCTTTCTAATCTAATAGCTAAAAGCTAACAGCTCTTTGATCAAATTCTCCATTTGCTTAGGTTTGCAGAGTTTAACATCATTTATTTATGACAGACGAATTATCGCTTATCAGGGAAGATGCTGATGAATCTATGATCAAGGCAATTGGACATTTAGAGGCAGAATTGGTGAAGATCCGTGCGGGCCGGGCAAACCCCCAGATTCTTGATGGAATATTGGTTGAGTATTACGGCAGTCCCACGCCAATGAACCAGGTTGCAAATGTCACTGTAGCGGATGCCAGAACGCTGACCATTCAGCCCTGGGAAAAAAATATGTTGCAGCCCATTGAAAGGGCCATTATTGCTGCAAACATTGGGATTACTCCACAGAATGATGGTAGTATGATCAGGCTATTTCTTCCACCCCTTACAGAGGAAAGAAGGCGGGAATTTGTGAAGAAGGCTCATCACGAAGGAGAACACTCACGGGTTTCGATAAGGAGTATCCGCAGAGATGCGATAGAACATATTAAGAGATTACAAAAAGACGGCCTCAGCGAGGATTTTGCGAAGGATGCGGAAGCAGCCATTCAAAACCTAACGGACAAGTACATAGGCTTAATTGATAAACATCTTGCTCAAAAAGAGAAGGAGATTATGGCGGTCTAGTTGCTGGTTGCTGGTTACTAGTTACTGCTTATTATACTCGTTAGAACCCGATTATTTTTCCAAAACGTTTGCACTCAATACGGGGAGCTTCCTAGGCAAATGGTAGTCTTTTAAAACCACCTAATTTAAAAAGTGAAACCTTCGAGTTTAAGATTCAGCAACCAGTAACCAGTAACCATCTTCCAACTCCTGACTACTATCTTCTGGAAACATACACCCCTCCTAAAATTAAAATCAAACAACCTATCTGGAGAAAAGTAATCGATTCTCCGGCCAGGGCGCCCCAAAAAAGCGCCACGAATGGAATACCGTAGGTGACCATTGTTGAAAAGATGGGCCCGGCTTTTTTCAGCAATACATAAAAAAGAATCGTGGCTACCGCGGTGCCCGTAATTCCCAGGAGGGCACTAGCTCCTATTGACCAGAACATATCGGGACTCTTTAAATCAAGCTGAAAAAATCCTGTATACCAAAGGACCAAAGCAGCCGGAAGAATTAGCGACGTAAAGGCAAATGCTGCTATATCTACCGACCGAATATCTGTAAGCACGCGATTTACCATATTCACATTGATCCCATAACTCAATGTAGCCAGTAATACGAGTAATGCATAAGAGATATAGCCGAAGTTAATAGTAGCCGAAGAAGCAAATAATAGTAGTAACCCTGCGAAACCGATGATGACTCCGGCAATTTGGTTCCGTGTGCTGCGATGTTGAAAGGCGAGAGCACCCACAATGATCACGCAGATTGGAGTTAATGCGTTTAATATACCAGCTAGTGCGCTATCAATCCTGGTTTCGGCTATACAAAACAGAAAGGCGGGGATAAAACTTCCCAACAATCCCGAAAGAATGATGTAACCTCGCTTTCGATTGATATGATTTCGTCTCTTCACTGCAAAAGGCATCAACACAAGTCCAGCACTCAGCATGCGAATCGAAGCAACCTGATAGGGCGTAAGTTGACGCATACCTTCTTTCATTAAGATGAACGAACTTCCCCAAATAAAAGAAAGCGCAACAAACAAAATCCAATTCAAGAGATTGCTGGTTCTCTGCATAAATTGGCGCAAAGGTGTATATTTCAATTGGTAATTGGTAAATTCAATTAAGGACGCACTCATGGAAGCAAACAAATTAAAGGATATTGGAACCAGAGCACCTGAAGGAGTGAATAAGGAAGAAACCATTCGTGAAACAGAAAAGATTATTAAAGATCTGGATGAGCTACAAAATTTATTATTTGCCGAGAGCAATCATTCAGTACTGGTAGTACTGCAAGGGATGGATGCAAGTGGAAAGGACAGAACGATTCGCAAGGTATTTGGGAAATTGAATCCTTTAGGTGTAAAGGCATATGCATTCAAAGCGCCAACGGAAGTAGAACTGGCACATGATTTTCTATGGAGAATTCATATGGTGGCGCCTGCCAAAGGAACCATGGCGGTTTTCAATAGATCACATTATGAAGACGTATTGGTTACCCGGGTGCATGGATGGTGCAATGATAAATTGGCAATGAAAAGAATGAATGCCATCAATGAATTCGAAAATCTGTTGGTTGATCACAGTAACACCACTGTACTCAAATTTTACCTTCACGTTTCTCATGAGGAACAACTGGAAAGGTTGAATGAGAGAATCAAGAAACCCCGAAAACAATGGAAGTACAACAAGCAGGATTTCGCTGAATCCGACTTATGGGATGCTTACATGAAATATTATGAGGATGTTTTTGAACATTGCAACAAAATTCCCTGGACCATTATTCCTGCCGACCAGAAATGGTACAAAGATTACCTCGTTGCAAGAACGGTGAGAGATGCCCTCGAAAAACTCAAGCTGCAGTACCCTGGATTGAAAAAATAGCACCGGCCAATTTGCATTTAACCATTTAAATCAACAGTTATGGGATTCATCAAAGAATTCAAGGAATTTGCTATCAAGGGCAACGTTATTGACCTTGCCGTAGGTGTGATTATTGGAGCAGCTTTCAAAACAATTATTGACTCCGTGATCGCCGATCTCGTAATGCCTATTGTGGCAGCTATTATTGGAACGCCCGACTTCAGCAATTTATACGTTCCACTGAAGGGAGGAATACCTGCAGGCACACCGCTTGCAGAGGCAAGAAAACTGGGGCCGGTTTTCGCATATGGCAATTTCATTACAGTAGTGATCAATTTCTTGTTGCTGGCACTGGTTATATTCTGGATGGTTAAAGGCATTAACAAATTAAGAAGAGAAACGCCTCCACCACCACCCGGAGAACCAGAACTGTCTGTTACCGATAAATTACTTGTTGAAATAAGAGATGCACTCAAACGATAAATTGAATGATAAGAAATATAAAAATCAAATATCATGGTACCAATTCCGTCATTTTCATCTAGGTTAGTTTGTGACTTTGGCACTGCTCAAAGTGATGGATCCCATCAGAAACCTCAACCCATCATGAGAAAGTTCTACTTACTTCTCGCGGTTTCCTTCTTTTCTGTATTTGCTTTTAGCCAAACTGATACTACAAAAAAGGTTGATACAACCCAAGGCTGGAGGAAGGGTGGTATGATCGCTATTAATTTTGGACAGGGTGGCAGCAAAAACTGGGCTGCAGGAGCGGAGAAATGGACAGTATCACTCGGCTTTATCGCTAATGTATATGCGAATCGTAAAATGGGAAAGTGGAGCTGGGACAATAGTCTGGATCTCGGTTACGCATTCTTGAATACCGAATCACAGGGATATAAAAAAACGGACGACAAAATCTACTTCGTAACAAAGATGGGAAGAGCAATTGCGCCAAAACTCAATCTCACCATATTGGCGAATCTCCGTTCTCAATTCTATGACGGATTTGATGCCAATTATCTCGGACAGGGATTGAAAAGAAGAACCTCAGGATTTTTTGCGCCGGCATACGTATCGTTAGCGCCAGGTTTTGATTGGAAGCCTACAAAGAGTTTGAGCGTGTTTTTCACGCCGGTTTCAGTGAGGTGGATTATTGTTTCCAACAAGCCTTATGATTATTTATTTCCCGGTGGTGTAATTCCTGACAGTCTTAAAACACCTGCTACCGGTGATTACGAAAAACCAAAATCTGTTTTATATGGTGTGGATCCGTCCCGCCAGGTGAGAGTTGAGGCTGGTGGATTGGCATCTATTCAATTCAACAAAGAAGTGGTAACAAATGTTGTGTACAGTTCAAAATTGGATCTGTTCTCCAATTATTTGAAAGGATA
>Ga0157378_10004033_pt1 | contig 12965 bp, 11 predicted proteins | sample M65metaG_FD_115309 | JGI IMG/M metagenome (GOLD analysis project Ga0157378, IMG submission 115309) | Miscanthus rhizosphere microbial communities from Kellogg Biological Station, Michigan, USA - M6-5 metaG | ecosystem: Host-associated > Plants > Roots > Rhizosphere > Soil | place: USA: Michigan...
AATACGGCATCAAGGACAATGCGCGCGCGACGGCGGCGAGTCGCGTTGCGGCAGCGACAGGAGGGGACAGCGCCGCGCCTGCCGCTGGTGGGAACGCGGCGACGACCAGCGCGCCGGCGAGCGGACCGGGCGCCGATGGCCAAGGTGGGCAAGGCCGGACAGGCGGCGGGCGTCGCGCACAGAACACTTCGGGCTCGGGTTCGACGAGTGGTGATCAGGGCGTAGGAAATACCGGCGGTGGCGGAGGCCGGAGGCAGGAATCGGCGATCGTTTGGAAACTGCTGCCCAATAAGGAACTTCAGCCCGTGCAGGTGAGCCTGGGCGTTACGGACTTCACGTTCACGGAACAAGTAAACGGCAACCTGAGTCCGGGGGATGAACTGGTGATCGGCCAGTCTTCGAACAAATCCGCGGATGCGCAGACGCGCAATCCGGTGAGCGGAGCAGGCGGTCCACAAGGCGTGCCGCGAAGGTTCTAGCCTCGCATACGCAGGTGAAAGACTCTCCCGATGGCAGACCAAATCACCGTCGCAATTCGACAGCAGGAAGGCGGGGCCGGAGGCCAACCCGTCATTCGCCTGGAAAATATTTTCAAGACGTACGATCTGGGAGAAATTCAGGTGCAAGCCCTTCGCGGTGTGTCACTGGACGTAACCGAGGGCGAGTTCGTGGCAGTGATGGGGCCATCGGGATCCGGCAAGTCCACGATCATGAATATATTGGGTTGCTTGGACCGTCCAAGCAAGGGGCGCTATTTTCTGGACGGCGTGGACGTTTCCGGAATGACGAAAACCGAGTTGGCGCGTATTCGAAATCGGAAACTGGGATTTGTATTTCAGCAATTTAACTTGTTGTCGCGGACGTCGGCGCTCGAAAACGTGGAACTGCCTACGGTTTATGCGGGGATAAGCCCCGAAGAACGCACCAAACGGGCCATGGAGGCGCTGAAGCGGGTAGGGCTCGCCGACCGAGCCGGGCATCATCCTTCGCAGCTTTCCGGCGGACAGCAGCAGCGTGTGGCCATCGCGCGCGGCCTCGTAAACCGTCCGTCGATTTTGTTGGCCGACGAACCTACGGGCAATCTGGACAGTCGCACCTCCGTGGAGATCATGGAAATTCTTCAGACGCTGAACGACGAGCAGGGATTGACCATTGTGCTGGTGACGCATGAGCCGGACATAGCGCAGTATGCCAAGCGTAATTTGTTGTTTCGCGACGGGAAGCTGAAGCGAGACGCGCTGGTAGAGGAACGACTGAACGCTCGCCAGGTGCTCAAGTCGCTGCCGACCGCCGAGGAGCAAGCGGCGGAAGATGCGCTGGAGGAAAGCCAAAGATCGGCGAGGACCGACGCGACTGCGTGAGTTTCTGGAGAGTTGAGATCGCATATGGATTTCATGAATACATTTCGGCTGGCTCTGCGGGCGCTGGCGCGCAACAAGATGCGCTCGGCGCTGACGATGCTGGGCATTATTATCGGCGTCGGAGCGGTGATCGCTGTGGTGAGCATTGGACAGGGCGCGCAATACATCGTGCAGCAGGGAATTCAGGCCATGGGCACCAATGCCGTGTTTATCTCGGCAGGGAGCAATCGGGCGGGCGGTGTGCGCCAAGGTTACGGCGGTGTGAGGACCCTCACCGTCGACGACATGAACGCCATTCTTCAGGAAATTCCACTGATCAAGCAGGCCGCGCCGGCGCTCAGCAGCCGCCAGCAGGTGGTTTACGGAAACCAGAACTGGAACACCAGCATTACCGGCACCACCCCTAATTATTTTGACATTCGCACCTGGCCCGTGCAGGCCGGCTCGGCGTTCAGCGATGAGGAAGTCGATCTCGCCGCGAATGTTTGCGTCCTGGGCACGACGGTCGAGAGAATTTTGTTCGTGGATGAAAATCCGATCGGCAAGACGATCCGCATCGGCAATCTTCCGTTTCGGGTTGATGGTGTCCTTGAGTCCAAAGGCCAGAACGTGACGGGGCAGGATCAGGATGATGTGATTTTCGCGCCATACACGACCGTGCAACGCAAAATCTCCGGAATTACCTGGCTGCAGTTCATCGCCGCTTCGGCCGTTTCGCAGGAAGCGTCCGTGGCGGCGGTCGGTCCGATTACTAGCCTGTTGCGCGAGCGGCACCGCATTCGCAACGGCGACGACGATTTTCTGATTCGCACGCAGGCGGACATCGCCGATCTGCAAAATCAAACCCAATCCACCATGACTTATCTGCTGGGGGGAATCGCTTCGGTGTCGCTGCTGGTGGGCGGAATCGGGATCATGAACATCATGCTGGTCTCGGTGACGGAGCGGACGCGCGAGATTGGCGTGCGCATGGCTGTGGGGGCCACCGAAGACGATGTGCGACGGCAGTTTCTGGTAGAGGCCGTGACGCTGAGCATGATGGGCGGTTTTATCGGGATTATATTGGGGCTGATCGGGTCGGCGCTGATCAGCAATTTACTGTCGTGGCCCACGCTGATTTCCGGCAAGGCCATCATTGCGGCAGTGATTTTTTCGGCAGCGGTAGGAATTTTCTTTGGCTACTACCCCGCGCACAAAGCCGCGCAACTGGATCCGATCGAAGCGCTAAGATATGAGTAGGATTAAGTAGCACAGACTTCAGTCTGTGGGGTTTCGTCAGTACTGCCGCAAAACTCCACAGACTGAAGTCTGTGCTTCTCAAGATCAAAACGGGATATCTTCATCGGAAACTTCGGGGCCGGCTTGATCATCTGCTCCGTGCGAAGCGTGGGGCTCCGAATCGAAATCACCCGCTCCCGCCGAGGCGCTGTGCGCGGCGGCGCCGCCCGTCGAATCGGAACGCGAGCCCAGCATACGAAAGTTAGTGGCCACAATTTCGAAGCTGGTGCGCTTCTGATTTTCCTTATCCATCCATTCACGCGACTGGATGCGGCCTTCCAGGAAAATTTGCGAACCTTTTTTCAGATACTGCTGGGCAATTTCCGCCTGCTTTCCCCACACCACAATCTTGTGCCATTCGGTGCGTTTTTGGCGTTCCCCGCTCTTGCTTTTGAAGGATTCGTCCGTCGCGAGAGAAAAATTGCAGACAGCCTGGCCGCCCCCCGTGTAGCGCGTCTCCGGATCGCGGCCCAGACGGCCCACGAGTATTACTTTGTTTACGGACATAAATTATTCTCCAGTTATGCGAGGAAGATAACACGGCGTGGAGCGGCGCGCAAATTATGGGTCGACGGGTAAGATGTAGAATGAAAGTGGAGCAGGCTTCAGCCTGTGGAATTTCAAACTTGCAAACTCAAAATCTACAGGCTGAAGCCTGCGCCACAAAGTCGAAGGATTCATTCAAGATGGGCAATCGGGAAAACCTGAACGGAAAGGTGTTCTTGCGAACCACGATTCACAAGTTGCGAATCACGCCTGCTATCCCGCGGTGGCGCCCATTTCACGCAATTTGGCGGCGGAGCGCTTGGCCTCGTCCGTGCCGGGGTAGAGGCGAATCACGTTACGCAGTTCGCGCACCGCGGAAGCTTTCTGGCCAAGCTCCGAGAGGCAAAAACCCTTGCGCATTCTTGCAGACGCCGTCTTGAAACTCTTCGGATAGTCTTCGATTACTTTGTTGTACGCGTCCAGCGCCACCTGAAACTGGTTCTGCATGAACGCGATTTCGCCAAGATAGAACTGCGCGTTCGAAGCCAAGTCGGTCTGGCCGTAAAACCTCAAATAGTCCTGAAATTCCTGTGTCGCGAGATCGTAATGCCGGCCGTTGATGTCCCGCAACGCGTTCGAATACAAAACGTCGGCGGATGCGGGCGGACCGGCAGCAGCCGAAGGTCCCGGTCCGGGCCCAGGGCCTGGAGCATTGCTGCTCGGCGGCATCATAGGCTGACCGCTCGGGGAATTCATGGTCGAGGGAGGAGCCACGCCGGCGCCACCTCCGCCTCCTCCGGCCAGTTTTGAGTCCACATTCTGCAATGTGTTCTGGATGTCCGTGAGCTTCTGATCGAGCTTGCCCATGCGTGCCTGCACGTCAGACACGTTGTCTGAGAGACCCTGCACCTGCGTGCCCATGGTATCCAGGCGGGCGCCGGAAGCCGCGGAGAAATCCTGCGTGGTCTTTTGCACGGCGGACATGGAAGAGTTGAGTTTGTTGACGGAGTCCAGCGACTGCTCGATGAGCGTGCGCTGTACCGCTGCATTTTGTGTCAATTCGGTTTGCAGGCTCTGTTGCCCCTGAATCAATTGCGCCACGCTGTTCTGCAAATCAATGATTTCGCGTGCCACGGCGCCTGCCGGGGCTGGGCCAAACAAACTTCCGCCGAGAGCTCCAGCGAGCATCGCGGCGCCGAAAAACAGGATCCATCTGATTCGCAAGGTGTTCCTCCTCCGAGGGGGACTCCTCGTTTGTTCCCAAGAAATTCTCCGGGGCTCCCGGCCAACGCAAGCGGCAAGTAAGCCCCGGAGGTTGTTCCCGCTACTTACCCATTACGATATGCGCGCGGCGATTCTGCGTGTAGCACTCCTCGGTCGAGGCTGAGCAGAAGGGCCGTTCCTTACCATAACTGACGGTTTCCATGCGGTCAGCCGAAATTCCGGCTGAAGCCAGGAACTGTTTTGCCGCCGCGGCGCGGCGATCCCCTAGAGCTAAATTGTACTCCGTGGAACCGCGTTCGTCGCAATGGCCTTCAATCACGATCTTGAGCTGCGGATAGGAACGCAGGAACTGAGCGGTCTTCGTGAGGTTATCGCGAGCGTCAGGGCGTATATCCGCCTTGTCGTAGTCGAAGTAAGCGTCCTTCACCTCTCGATCGAAGAGCTGCTGCAGGGTGGCCTCAGGCGCTTTGGTCACGGGTGCGGGGGCGCTGACCGTGATGTGGACGTCGGCATCCGCCGATCCGCCCGGACCGGTCGCGCTCAGCGTATAAGTGACCGAATCCTGCGGAGTCACGCGCTGTGTGCCTTCGGCGGAAACATTGCCGATGCCCGGTGAGAGGCTCAGACTGGTGGCATTCGTGGAGGACCACGTCAAGGTGACCGACTCGCCTCGCTGAATGATATTCGAAGACGCCTGCAGATTCACCGTCGGCCTGGCCGCCGGCGCTGCTGGAGTGGGTGGGGGTGGAGGTGGCGCCTGTGGCGCGGGCTTCTTACAAGCCGCGCTCAGAGCGAGGATCGCAACCAAGGTACTGAACACAATCCTGGCGTGCGTAGGTTTCCGCATCTTTTCTTATTCTTCCTCCTTTGACAATTTACGTGAGTTCCTGTGCTGGGTGCAATTACGAACTTTCCTTGCTTAACATCTTGTAGTCCGAATCCGCGGTGATGGACTGGCAGCGCCTTACTTGGGCGACCAGTTCGGAGATTCGTTCTGTCCCTGCTTGGTGAGCTGGCGGGCCTGTGTCCCGTCAGCGATCATGGACCAAATCTGCCGCGTCCCCGTTCGCGTGGATTCGAAAATGAGGTGACGCCCATCAGGGGCCCAGCTCGGCCTTTCATTGCGGCCGGCATCACGCGTCAACTCTACGAGTTGATGGGTGACAAGTTCCATGACATAAATATCGTAGTTTCCATTAGGACGCCGCCAGCTGAATGCCAGCAACTGTCCGTTGGGAGACCACGCCGGATCGATCACGTAGCCCATGTCGGGTAAATTCACTTTGGTCTGGCTCGATCCATCCGAATTCATAGTGTACAACTGCGGAATTCCGCCGCGGTCGCTGACAAAAGCAACCTGCTGTCCGGTCTTCGGATTCCAGGATGGGGAAGTGTTGGCCCCGTTCGAATAGGTGAGCCGTTTGGGGCGACCTCCAGATGTGTCAGAGATGAATAATTCCGGATTGCCCAGCATGCTGGACATGAACATGAGCTGCGAGCCGTCCGGCGACCAGGAAGGCGAGGAATTTGTGCCCTTGAAGCGCGGAAACGACACCAGTTTCCCGGTGAGTGTGGAATAGACGCAGATCTGCGCCGTCAGGACGCTGCTGCTTCCCGGCTGTGCGTAGCAGGTGAAGGCGATGCGCGACGCGTCGGGCGACCAGCGTGGAGTCAGCGCGATGGTGTGGGTCTGCGTTAGCTGGCGCTGATTTTCACCGTCGTAATCCATCGCCCAGATTTCCTTGTTGCCGCTGCGGTTGCTGACGAATGCAATCTGGGTGCTGGCGATTCCCTCGAGGCCGCCGGACAGTTTACTGATGATCTCATCGGCGAACTGGTGGGCGAAAACGCGCACCTGTGTAGCCGTGGCTTCGCCGCGATAAACTTTTCCGATCACGGGCGGCAAGTTGGAATCACGGACATCATTCAGCCAGGCCTGAATTTCCACGGACGATCCGTTCGTCGAGAAATTTCCGAAGGCCAGAAGTTGCACGGTCGCCGGAGCCGCGGCCCACGCTTTGTAATCCACTTCCGACGGTGTTGCCGGTTTTTGCAGCGGGTTGAAACTCTTGCTGACGAGCTCCAGGATGCCGCTGTAATCGAGGTCGGTGCGAACCACCTCGCAGAACAGATCGGCCAGAGGCTGCGACGGAGTGTCTTTGGCCGCAAAATCCGCCACTCCTACGCGAGCCTTGGAAACGCCGAGCCCGGTTCCGGTCTTGAACCAATCCTGGGCCGAGGCGGGTCTGGCACCGAACAGGCAGACAAAACCGCAGAGAATGGCGAAGAGATAGAGAGAGAATCGCGAGAGCGAACTTGCGGATTGCTTCGGTGACCACCCGATTCTGCTGCGTGTCACCTGGCGGCATGATTTGCTGATCATTCCATATTCCCCATAATTTCTAGCGGCGGAAATCGAAATAGAACTCGACGGTTACGCTGTTCCCCGAATAATTCGAGGGCAGCGGCGAGACTGGGCTCGAACTCAAAATCGCGCGCAAGGCCGAGTTGTCGACCGAACGATTGCCGCTGGATTGCATCATCTGGACGTTTGTGACTGTGCCATCTCTGAGAACTTGAAACGTGAAATTGGCCCGAGGCGCCCATCGTATGGATGGGTCCACTGTCGATTGCATCCAGTTGCTGCTGATGCGGTTTCGTACAGCGTCCACATAGGATGGAAAACGGCCCGCGAAATCCCCGCCTCCGGGACCGCTGAAACCCATGCCGCCCTGCGATTGCGCGGCGCCGTTGTTCATCGCAAACGAGGTGTAGGGGAGAGCAGGAGAGCCTCCCTGGCCGTAGGGGACCGCATTTGTCGGTGGCGGAGTCTTGTCCTCGAATACCTTGGAAGGCTTGGTGATGTAATGCGGGGACTTTTCCTTGGTGAATTCCGGTATCTTTTTGACTTCGGGCGGAATTTCCTTGGGCTTGGGCGGTTCCGGTTCGGCCTTGTACAGGCCTTTGCTGGTGTCAACGGTCTGGCTCTGGGTAACGACGTCAGGGCGAGGCAGCAGAATGCCGGGAACTTTTTGAACGACTCCGATGGAAACGGCGCCGTCACCCCCCGCACTTCCCCAGACGTCGCCGCGCCGGGAGAAGATGGTGGAAACGATCAGCGAACTGAACAGCACCACATGAAAGAGCGCCGAAAAGAACAACGGCTTCTTCAATCCTACGGTACCGGGATGTTGAGGCGAGTAGGACATAAGCGTCAGTGAGGCGATTCGTCGAGCGGTTCGGTAACCACGCTAATGTTTTGGATGCCGGATTGACGCATGGTGTCTATAACCAATGCGAAAGCCCCGAACGGGACGGTCTTGTCGCACCGCAGGTAGACCGCTTCGCCGTTGGGATTATGCATCTGTGCGTGGACTTTGGCGCCCAGTTCGTGAATATTGACGGCGTCGTCGCCGATATAGATGCGTTGCGCGCGGTCGATCGAAACGACGACGCGCGATTCGGAAATTTCCTTCACCGTGGTGGTCTTGGGCACGTCCACTTCAATCCCGGACTGCAGGATCGGCGCGGTGATCATGAAAATCACGAGCAGCACGAGCATGACGTCCACGAACGGAACGATGTTGATTTCCGAAAGGGAAGTCCCGGTTTGTCGGCCTATTTGCGGCATTTTCGTTGTCTTCGAATCTATTTTTCGCGGCGTTTATTACGCCAAAAAATTCCCAAGCTGAAAAATACTACGTCCTGAGGCAGCCTTTAAAGACCCGATGCGTTTACGCTCGCGGGCCGGGATATAGCTTTTCGACGACCGCGGTGACTTCCATCGCGAAGCTGTCCATTCGCAGGCTGAGATCCCGGATATCGTGCAAAAAGTGGTTGTAGGCGATTACCGCGGGGACGGCGGTAAAAAGTCCCGCGGCCGTGGTGATCAGCGCTTCCGCGATGCCGGGTGCAACCGCGCGAAGGCTCGCGGCACCAGCCGTGCCTAAGCCCGTGAACGCGTCCATGACGCCCCAGACCGTGCCGAATAGTCCGATGAACGGAGTGACGGATCCGGTGGTGGCCAGCCAGGGCATATACTTTTCCACCTTGCGGACTTCGTCTCCGGCGGCCATTTGCATACTTACGGTCACTGCGTTCAGGCTGGTGACGTGGCCGGGAGGATTACCGTTGCGCACCTGGCTTTCGATCTCACGGAAGCCCGCCCCGTACTCGGATTCGAGCGGAGAACGGCCGCCGCCCATCTGTCGCGGGTCGGGAAGAGTACGGTTGGCGCGAAAAATCCGGAGGAAAAGCGAAGTCTGGCGATTGATGCGCGCAAACATGAGCATTTTTTGAAAAATAAGCGCCCAGGAAAAAAGAGAAAAGGCCAGTAGCATGCCGAGAACGATGCGAGCGACCCAGCCGGTCTGCTCGATCAGCGTGTTCAAATTGCCGACGAATAGTAAAATCGCGGGTAACGGAATGATTCCCCCCTCAGTAAGCCTGTCGATGGCCCCTACGGGCAACCTAGCACACGCTCAAAATGCGGTCAAACGAATACAAGCGTTAAGATGGCCCTGTGTGCTGCTTGTTATAACACATCGTGACACGATATATTAACTGAAAAACAGGCCTATTTCGTTCAGATTGCGTGGTGCCGGAGCGTCAGGCAGCCAGTGTGGGGGGAGCTGGGAGAGACGCAAAGACGCTTCGAGGAGGAGGAATGGAGGGATACTTGCAAGTGTGCGAATCCGGTGACCGTCATTCAGTAGGACAAGCTTCCAGTAGGGACAGGCTTCGCAGGCTGTGGAAAAACTCAAAACGCTGTCATTCTGAGCGAAGCGAAGAATCTCTCTGTGTTTGTTCTCTTATGCTTAAGTCCAAGAGACATTCTTCGCTTCGCTCAGAATGACGGAACAAGTCATTTTTACCGCGGTCTGTGATGCCTGCCCAACGAGAAACAATGCGGCTATGGTCCTCGGGTCGCCGGTCTGCTGAAATCCGCTGTGGTATGATTGAAACGAAACCGCATGAACCCCCGCGTGGATGTCCAACTCGATGCTTTGACCGGCTCTCCCGCCGGGTTGCCGGTCGGGGAATCCGCGTCCCTGGAATCGACCGGCGGCAAGACGTTCTATCTGGAGACGTTCGGTTGCCAGATGAATGTCCACGATTCCGAAAAAGTGGCGGGAGTGCTCGTTGGCCGGGGATACCAGCAGGTGGATACGTTCGACGCGGCCAAGCTGGTCCTCTATAACACCTGCAGCATTCGGGAAAAGGCGGCGCAGAAAATCTATTCGCGCCTGGGGGCCTACCGTAAATATCCCGGCGAAGAGAAAATTATCGGCGTGCTGGGCTGCGTCGCGCAGCAGGAAGGGGAGGAAATCTTCGAGCGCTCCCCCTGGGTCCGCCTGGTGTGCGGCTCTGCGAGTTACAGCAAGCTTCCGGATCTGCTCGCGGAACTCGAAAATGGAAATCGGCGCGTCATGGGTCTGGACAAAGATACGGATGCCACGTTTGAGACGGAAATCACGCGGCGCGACAATCCGTTTCGTGCGTACCTGACGATCATTGAAGGATGCGATAAGGCCTGCTCGTACTGCGTTGTGCCTTTTACGAGGGGACCGGAACGCAGCCGCGCGAGCGTGTCGGTGCTGGAGGAAGTGCGCCGCCTGGCGGATGCGGGCTACTCTGAAATTCAACTTCTTGGTCAGACCGTGAATTCCTATAGTGATCCGTCGTCCAAGCGGCTGTCTTTCGCAGAACTCCTCGTGGCCGTGGCCGGCGTTACGGGAATCCACCGCGTTCGTTTCACGACTTCGCATCCGCGAGACTTTGGCCGCGACATTGTTGAGGCGATCGACGCGGTGCCGGAACTTTGCGATCACGTGCACTTGCCCGTACAGTCAGGATCGACGAGGATTCTGCGGGAGATGCTGCGCACGTACACGCGCGAAGAATATCTGGAGAAAATTGCCATGATCCGCGAGGCGCGCCGCCCGATCAGCGTGACTTCAGACGTCATCGTGGGTTTCCCGGGTGAGACGGACGAGGATGTGCAAGAAACGCTTTCCTTGCTCGAGGCGGTCCAATACGACGGCGTTTTTGCGTTTCAGTATTCGCCGCGCCCCAACACGTCGGCACAAAATATGCCCGACGCAATTCCCGAGGACGAAAAAGGCCGCCGGCTGGCCCGCGTGATGGACCTGCAACGCGAAATTCAGCGCGCGCGCAACGAAGCGCTGGTCGGGGAAACTTTTGAAGTGCTTGTGGACGGAGCTTCGCGGCGTTCAGGGCAGTGGTCAGGTCGCGCTTCGAGCAACCGAATTTTAAATTTCACTTCGTCGCAAGAGAACCTTCTGGGAGAATATGTTGCAGTGCGAGTTTCGAGCGCCAGCCCGAACTGTCTCGTCGGCGAGCACGTAGTTTGACTTTGGACGGGCGCATGGTTACCCGCATCCCAGGTCCGGGGAGGATTCCATGGAAGTCGAAATGAAGATCCGCGGACTGATGATGGACCCCGTAACCAACATGCCCATCGTGGTGCTCAAGGATGCGCAGGGCACCGCGGTCCTTCCCATCTGGGTGGGCATCTACGAAGCCAACGCCATTGCCCTCGAAATTGAAAAGGTGCAGACTCCGCGTCCGATGACGCACGATTTGCTGCGCAATGTTTTTCTGGGGCTCGATGTGCGCGTGCAAAAAGTGGTGGTCAACGATCTGAAGGACGACACGTTTTACGCGTTGATCTGGGTGGAACGCAACGGCGAGATTTTTTCCATCGATTCGCGCCCGAGCGATGCTCTCGCCCTGGCGTTGCGCGTCGATTGCCCTATTTTCGTGGAAGACGAAGTTCTGAAAAGCTCGAAAATTTCCAATGCTATTTCCGAAAAATCCACCAGCGAAGAACTCCGCAAATGGCTGGAAGGCCTCTCCGATGAAGACCTTGGCCGCTATAAGATGTGAGTAGCACAGACTTTAGTCTGTGGGGTTTCGTTCAGAAGCCCGGGCGGTACGCATGCCAAGATCAAATCCAAATCCAGATCCAAATCCAAATCCAAATCCAAAATCCACAGACTGAAGTCTGTGCTACTAGATTGCTGTCGATCTGGAGAGCGCTTGGCCGGTAAAATCCGCCAGGGATGCTAGACTTGGAAACGATCGGGTCTGTTCCCTTAAAATAAGATCGTCGCGACGAGACATTCCATGAACCGGGCGGAAGCACTCAAACGCGGACGGGGCTCGCTGCGCAAGCAGGCGTGGGGAACTGCGTTTTCGCATCTGTCGTCCGCGGATAAAGCGGCGCCGCTTGAGCCCGAGGATATTGAGGGGCTCGCGACCGCCGCGCACCTGAGCGGCAGGGAAACCGACAGTCTCGAACTTTTGGCGCGCGCCCATCAGGCCTTTCTGAACGCGGGCGAACCGCAGCGCTCCGCGCGGTGCGCAATCTGGCTGGGCCTCACAACGATGTTTAACGGTGATATGGCTCAGGGCAACGGATGGCTTGCGCGTGCTGGCCGATTGCTGAAAACGCTCGACGAGTGCGCGGAGCATGGCTATCTGTTGCTGGCAACCGGAATCCGGGACGTTCGCGGAGGCCATGCTGCGGAAGGAGACGCCGCACTAGCCCGGGCGACGGCGATCGGAAGACGTTTCGAGGATAAAGATCTCGTGACCATGGCGCTGCATGGCCAGGGTCGCGCCCTGATTCGCAGAGGAAAAGTTGCCAAGGGAGCGGAGTTGCTGGATGAGGCCATGGCGGCGGTGATGGCCGGCGAGGTTTCCCCGACGATCGCGGGCGTGGTGTATTGCAGTGTGCTGGAGTCCTGTAGGGAAAGTTTCGATTTGCGGCGGGCGCAGGAGTGGACATCGGCGTTGAATCGGTGGTGCGCTTCTCAGCCCGAGCTCGTTCCATACCGTGGTCACTGCCTGCTGCAGCGCGCCGATATCATGCAACTGAACGGGGCCTGGGCGGAGGCTATGGAAGAAGCGCGCCACGCATGCGAGAGACTTTCCGATCCTCCGCCGAAACCTCCCCTTGGCGCGGCGTTTTACCGCGTGGCCGAAATCCATCGAGTGCGCGGGGAATTTGCGCAAGCCGAGGAAGCCTACCGCCAAGCAAACCAGGCGGGATACACCGTACAACCGGGATTCGCGCTGCTACGCATGGCTCAGGGCCAGCTGGACGCGGCGCAAGCAACCATACGCCGGCTGGCGAGCGAGACGCACGCCATCAGCACCCGGCCGAAAGTACTCGAAGCGTTCGTCGAAATCGCGCTGGCCGTGAGCGATATCCCTGCGGCGCGTACCGCTGCCGACGAATTGAAAAATACCGCCGCGCGCCACGGCGCCCCTTTTCTGCGCGCCAGTGCGGATTGCGCGTGCGGCGCCGTGCTTCTTGCGGAGGGCGATGTACGGAAAGCTTTGATAACGCTGCGACGTGGATGGAGCGGCTGGTGCGAACTCGGCGCGCCGTATGAGGCCGCGCGCGCACGAAGCTTGATCGCGCTAGCGTGCCGAGAGCAAGGCGATCTGGACGCCGCGGAGATGGAATTGGCGGCGGCTCGCCACACGTTCGGTAGATTGGGGGCGGCGACGGACGCCGCTCGATTGGAAAAGCTCGCGGGCAAGAAAACGGCGAAGTCCACGGCCGGTCCATTGAGTTCGCGCGAA